>Ga0335070_10002932_pt1 | contig 19888 bp, 16 predicted proteins | sample Lox_Sample_13_FD_206722 | JGI IMG/M metagenome (GOLD analysis project Ga0335070, IMG submission 206722) | Soil microbial communities from Loxahatchee National Wildlife Refuge, Florida, United States - Lox_Sample_1.3 | ecosystem: Environmental > Terrestrial > Soil > Wetlands | place: USA... | reverse complement strand
TCCCGATGGTCGGCGAAGCGCTCGATTCCCGATTCCGGGGCCCAGTAGAGCAACCCACGTGCCAAGCTCGATCTGCCGGTCCGTGCATCGGCAGGTGCCGGTCTGGACCTGAGCCCGGCGCCGGGAATCGCGACGCGCCCCACGCGGCGACTCGACACCGGGCTGCTGCGCAAAGCGACGTTTCTCGGCGTCGGGGGCGACGGGATTCGTCACCGCGTTCAAGCCGCGGGAGGCCGCAGCCGAATCATTCGAGTGCAGCTCGCGTGCAGAAGGGATCGCCATGACTCGGCGCCTCGCCCTGGTCGGGTGCCTCGCGTTCTCCGGCCTGGCGGCCCTGGTGTATCAGGTGGTCTGGACGCGGCTGCTCGGCTTCGCGTTCGGCACCTCGACCGAGGCGATCGGCACGGTGCTGGCGATCTTCTTCGCGGGCCTCGCGCTGGGGAACCTGCTGGCGGCGCGCGGGCTCGCGCGCGCCCGGCGACCGCTGCTCGTCTACGCGCTCCTCGAAGCCGGCATCGGCGCCTTCGCGCTCGCGAGCCTTCCCGCCCTGCAGCGACTCCCGGCGGTGTACGCAGCGGCGGGGGCAGACCGCGGGCCCGCGGTGGCCGTGCTGCTGCGCGTCGCGCTGGCGACCGCGCTGCTGCTGCCGCCGACGCTCGCCATGGGCGCCACGCTTCCCCTCGTGGCACGCGGTCTGGTGGCGGAGGACCGCACGCTCGGGCGCTGGAGCGCGCTGCTCTACACCGCCAACACCTTTGGCGCGGTCCTCGGCGCCTACGCCTGCGGCTTCTGGCTGATCCCCGGGATCGGGCTCGCGCGCACCGTGCTCGCGGCCGCCGCGGCGAACGGGGTCGTCGCCGTGGCGGCGTTGGCGCTCGCCCGAGGCCTGCGCGCGCCCGCGCTGCCCGAGCCGACGCCCGCGGCGGTCGCCACGGGCGGACGCCGGGGCCGCGGCTGGTTCCTGCTCTTCTTCGCCGTCTCGGGCTTCGTCGCGATCGGCTACGAGATCGTGTGGTCGAAGGTCTTCTCGATCGTGATGGAGGGCACGCTCTACGGAATCACCGCCGTGCTCGCGGCCGACCTGCTCGGGCTCGCGCTCGGCAGCCTGGCGATCGCCCGCCGGGTCGACGCGATCCGCGACCTGCCGCGCGCCTTCGGGCTGCTCCACGTCGCGATCGCGGCGACCGTCGCGCTCGGCATCACGGCCGTGCCGTGGCTCCCGCTCGGGCTTCACGTGCTCGCCCGGCTGCTGCGCGGCGGCGACGCGGTCCAGGTGCTGCTGCTGCTCGCCGCGCCGCTCGTGGTGGTGCCGACGGCGCTCTTCGGCGCCGCCTTCCCGGTGCTGATCCGCATCTACACCTCGCGCGCAGCGCGCGCCGGCGAAGGCATCGGCGTCGCGACCGCGGTCAACACGGCGGGCAGCATCGCCGCGAGCGGCATCGTGAGCTTCTGGGCGGTCCCCGCCCTCGGCGTCGACGGCTCGCTCTACGCGCTGCTGCTCCTCGACCTCGGCGTCGCGCTGCTCGTGCTGCTGCGCTTCCAGACCAGCGCCGGCCGCGAGCGGCTGGCCGCGACCGGCGTGGCGACGGCGGTGCTGATGCTGATCGCGCTCGGCTACGACGGCGTCCGGGTCGAGCGCGCGGTGGTGGGCCGCTGGCTCGGCGCCGATACGCTCGCCGAGTACCGCGCCGGCGTCGACCGCGTCTCCAACCAGATCGAGCGAGTGCTCGAAGGGCGCTCGTCGATCGTCACCGTGCACAAGAATGCGAGCGGGCGCGTGCTGCGCACGAACGGGCTGCCCGAGGCGTCTCACTCGTTTGCAGCGCCCTATTTTTCGCTCGAGACGCAGCTCCTCGGCGTGTTGCCCTACCTGCTTGCCGACGAGCCTCGGCGCGCCCTCGTGATCGGCTTCGGGGGCGGCGCCACCGTCGACGCGCTGCTGGAGACGCAGATCGCCGAGGTCTCCGTGGTCGAGCTCGAGCCCCGCGTGATCGAGGCCGCCCAGCTCCTCTACGGAGGGGGCCCGACGCCGCTGCACGATCCCCGCGTGCACCTCCGCATCGACGATGGGCGCAACGCGCTGCTGCTGGCCCGAGCGCGCGGCGGGCCACGCTACGACGTGATCGCCTCGCAGCCGAGCCACCCGTGGGTAGCCGGCGCCGCGAACCTGTTCACCGAGGAGTACTTCGCCCTTGCGCGCGAGAACCTCTCCGAGGGCGGCGTCTTCGCCGCGTGGGTGAACGGCGTCCGCACCGACCCCGAGTCGGCGCTCGCGATCCTGACCAGCTTCGAGCGCGTCTTCCCGGGAGCACTCGTCGTGGCGGGCGGCGGGGCGACGCCGCGCGAGTCGCTGATCCTGCTCGGCGCCCGCCAGCCGCTGCGCGTCGACACGCAGCGCGCGGCAAGGCGGCTGCGCGAGCCCGCGGTGGCCGCTTCGCTCGCGCTGCAGCAGGTCGATTCGCTCGAGTCGCTGCTGGCGCGCTGCGAGGGGCGGATCGCCGACTTCGCGCGCATCGAGCCGGGCGCCGCGAACACCGACGACAACGCCTTCGTCGAGACGCGCGTGCCGCGCCGCCTCGCCTGGTCGGCCCTCGACTTCGGGTCGATCGAGAGGCGCCTCGCGCCCGACGCACCGGTGCTGCCGCCCTCGACGGCGCCCGTGGACGTGGCCGCGGTCGCGCGCGGCGTGCTCGCACTCGGGCCGGCGGGCGCCGGCTGGCCGTTCGCGGCGAAGCTCGACCGCCTGCTGCGCGTCCACGGACGGGACGTCGACCCGGTCGCGGCCGCGTCGCTGCGCGCCGAGGCCGCGCTGCACGATCCTGCCGCCGAGGCCGCCGCGCTCGTCTCGCTGCGCGAGCTGGCGGCGCGTGCCCCCGACCGCGCCGAGCCGCTGCGGGCGATCGGGCGGCATCTCGCCGAGCAACGCCGGGACTACCAGGCTGCGGCGGGGGCGTTCGAGCAGGCCTTCGCGCGCTCCGGCGATCCGAGCGATGCCTTCGACGCCGCCCGCGCCTGGCACGCCGTCGATCGATCGCGCGCCTACGCATGGAGTGATCGCATCCCCCCCGAAGCGCGCTCGCGCTTCGCGCGGCTGGCCTCGTACGATGCGGAGCGAGCGCTCGCGGAGCGGGCGCCGGTCGCCGAGCTGCGCGAGCGCTACGCCGCGCTGCTCGCGTACCGCGATACGCCGGAGGGTCGCCGCTCGCCCGAGATCGAGGCGCTCGCGGCCGCGCTCGCCGACGCACTCGGCGATGCGGGCGCTGCGCGCGCCCATCGCGACGCAGACCGCCGCGCGCGGGAGGAGCGCGCCGCACCGCTGATCGCGCGCGCCGAGCGCGCGCTCGACCAGGGCGACCTCGCGAGCGCAGCCGACGCGCTCGGCGCTGCGTCGGGCCTGGTGCCGGGCGAGCCCCGCGTGCTCGAGGCGAATGCGCGCCTCGCGCTCGCCCGCCGCGACCCGGCGGCGCTCGCGCAGGCGCTCGCGGAGCTGCGCTCGTGGGCCCCGTCGCTGATCGAGGCGGTCGCCCAGGAGAACCGCTGGCGCCAGCGCGTCGGGCTCGCGCTGCTCTCCGAGCACGACGCGCTCGAGATCGCGCGCGGAGGCCAGCTCGCCGCGGGCCGCGAGAGTGCCGCGGCGCCGCCGCCGGGACCGAGGACCGTGCCGGCAGGTGGTTGACACCGCGCCCGGCCGCTGGTTACGTTGCCCCGCCGCCGGCCAGCGCTCCCATCGTCTAGCGGTCTAGGACGTGGCCCTCTCAAGGCCAAGACACGGGTTCGATTCCCGTTGGGAGCGCCAAGCCATGTCCGACTTCCTCTTCGCCTTCATGGACTGCGAGTTCGGCGGCCTCGACCCCGAGCTCCACGACATCACCGAGATCGCGGTGATCCTGACCGACTATCGGCTCGCCGAGCTGGCGAGCCGCGAATGGAAGGTCCGCGCGCGCCCGGAGCGCATCACGCCCGAGGCGGCCGAGATCCAGAGCTACGACGCCGCGCTGTGGGCCGCCGAGGCGCTTCCGCTGCGCCAGGTGCTGAGCGAGCTGCGCGCGCTGGCGCCGCGGGACAAGGTCGTGGTGCCGGCCGGGCAGAACGTCCGCATGGACGTGCAGTTCATCGAGCGCGCCTACCGCTCGTGCGCCATGGAGTACCCCTTCGACTACCACGTGATCGACCTGGCCACGCTCTTCTACGCCTGGTCGCTCGTCGAGGGCGAGACGCTGACGGCGCTCTCGCTGCGCCAGGCGGCCACGACGGCCGGGCTCGTCGACGGCGCGGTCCCGCACCGCGCCCTCGCCGACGCGCGTCTCACCCTCGAGACCTTCCGCTACTACGTGGGGCGGCTCGCGCCGCGGCGGGCGTCGGATGCCGCCAGCGAAGCGCCGGCGGTCGTGAGTCGCTGACGCCATTTCGCGACGGCGAGCCGATCGATGCGCGCGAGGCGCCGGAGCAGCGCGCGCCCGAGCCAACCCCCGGGCTGCAGGCAGATCGCCGACGCGAAATCGATCAGCACCGGCTCGCCGCGCTCGTCGACCAGCACGTTGCTGCGGTGGCGCAGGTCGAGGTGCACGACCCCGCGCGCGTGTAGCGCCGCGACGGCATCCTCGAGGCGGGCGGCGAAGCCGGGCGCCAGCTCGCCGGCGAGCCGCCGCGACATGCGGCGCCCCGGACGGTACTCGACGGCGAAGGCCAGCGCGTCGACGCGACCGAGATAGCGCGGCGTGCAGGCGAGCCCGGCGAGCGCGCGATAGGCGCGAATCTCGCGGCTCGTGATCCAGCGGCCCAGCGTCGCGCGCACCCAGCGGCTCCGCGGCGCAAAATCCTTCACGACGATGCGCCGAGCGCCGAGCTCGACGAGCACGACGTCGGGGTTGCGACCGCCGCCGCGGCTCAGGACGGCGACCGTGTGCGCCGCCAGCTCGGCGCGCGTGAGGGCGAGCGGGCCGCTCACCGCGGGGCTCCGCGCGCGCCTCGCAGGCGCACGCTCGGGGCGTCAGGAGTCGGGACGCGGCGGCCGCCGGCCCGGCGGTCGCGGCGGCGCAGGCTCGGCCTGCTCGCGGACCATCGCCCACAGCTGCTTGCGCAGCCTCTCCTTGAAGGCCGGATCGACCGGGAGGGGTCCGTGGTCAGCCTCGAGAAACTCGGCGAACTCGACCGGGTCGAAGCCGGGATCCGTGAGCGAGCCGGTGCGCTCGCCCGCCCCACCCCCGTCGGTCCGCTTGGTCCGCTTGCGACGCGGCAGCAATCGACGCAGACCCCTCGCGGTTTCCGGCTTCACCGGCTCCTCCACGGGGGCGCGGGTGCAAGATACACGACGTCCTCTCGGCGAGACACGCGACAAGTACTCCTGCGTGTCCCCATTCCCAGGAACCAGGACCAAACCAGGACCAAGCCGGGACCGGGACCGAGACCACGGGGGCGCAACTCGGGAGCCGCCCGCGGGGTCACCGTCCGACTACTAGGTGGCCGGGACGCCGTCTCGGTGGCAGCAGTGTTCGATTCTCTGCAGCGAGCCCGTCAGAAGCCGAGGAACGCCTCCAGACCCGGAGCGCCCTCGGCCAGGGCCCTGCGCATCCGGTAGAGGTTCGCCTTGATTGCGTCCTCGGACTTGCCGAGCGCCTGGGCGATCGCACGGATCGGCTGGCTACGCAGGTGCTTCAGGTGGAAGATCCGCCGCTGCAGGGGCGTCAGCTGCTTCGAAACCACGGCGTCGCAACGGTCGAGCATGCGGCGCGCCTCGACGGTGCGGTCGGTCGGTGCCATCTGCCCGGCGAGGCTCTCCGCGCCCGACTCGTCGAGCGACTCGAGGCGGGGCCGTACACCGCGGAAGCGGCGATTCACCTTGTTTCGGGTGATCCCGAAGATCCAGACCAGCAGGCTCGAATCGCCTCGATAGCTCGGGAGGGCGCGGAAGACGGTTTCGAAGACCTCCTGCGTCACGTCCTCCGCCTCTGCCGGATCGCCGAGTCGCTTGAGCGCGAAGCGATACACGCGCGGGAAGTAGCTCTCGTAGAGCTCATCGAAATGCGCCTGGCTTCCCGAGAGCACGCCGGCGACCAGCGCGAGATCGCGCTCGGACGCCGCCGAGATGGTCGGCGCTGGCGCTGCCGAGGCGACTGCGATGCTCGCGAACGGGCCCGCACCGGCGGGCTGAAGGGGGGCGCCGAGAGCGCCTCCCCGCCCGTAGGCGCGGGAGGAGAGCCGGGTTCTGGGGCGACTACCGGGGGGACTGTTTCTGCGCACGCGTGCCCGCACTCCCTCGCCGAGCATGACTGCCCGAAGGCCAGCCCGGCTCGGCGCCTGGTGGTTTCTCCGAAAGGGGGGACCGGGTCCCGTGACGCGGAGCAGCAACGCTCGTGCCAGCGCAGCTGCCCGACGGCAGGACGAGGCCCAACTAGCTGAATTGCTAGCTGCAATCTGGACTGAAGCGACCCTTCTTGCGCACTGAAAGGAGGTTTGGAATGTGAAGAAGCAGCTTTCCCTTTGTGGGTAAGTGATTTCTCTCCGGATTCGAGGCCCGCAGCTTCGCGCGCAGATCAGCCGCGCCCGGGAACGATCAGCCAGCGGCCGTCGCGGCGCTCCCAGCGGTCCTCGCGCTCGAGGTGGGTCGACCACCAGCGCATCGGAAGACCGTTGTCGCCGCGGATCCACACGCGGACGTGGGCCCGGCCGGGCCCTTCGACGGTGAATTCCTGTACCTCGGTCGCGAGCGGCTCGTTGTGCTCGAAGTGGGCATCGACCAGATCCCGCGCCATGTCCGCGAAGTACTCGGCGAAGCTCTGCTCGTTCTCGAAGTACTCCCGGAGGCCCGGATCGCGATAGCTCGCGATGCTGTCGAAGCGCCGCCCCTCGAGGCGCTGGTAGAACTGGGCGGCGCGCGCGTTGAACTCGAGTTCGGGCCCCCCCGTGACGATCTCCACTCCGCCTTGCGGCTGGGGCTCCGCCTCGGACCCGGACGAGCCTCCGAACGGCGAGTGCAGCTCGAGGTCGGGCGCGTGCATCCACGAGGGCATCCACGAGCAGGCCGGGAGGGCGAGCATCGCGAGCGCGAGCCACCGCAGCGCCGAGGGCCTCAGCGCCCCGCCCTCCGCCGGCGCCCGGCCTTTCGAGCAGCCTCGGCCCTTGCTGCGCCGCGGCGCCCCGCCGCGCGGGGTGCGGCCACCGCCGCCTGCGCGGCCGCCAAACGGGCCACCGGCACGCGGAACGGGGAGCAGGACACGTAGTCGAGCCCTGCCTCGTCGCAGAAGCGCACGCTCTTCGGATCGCCGCCGTGCTCGCCGCAGATCCCGACCTTGAGGTCGCGCCGGGTCTTGCGCCCGCGCTCCACGCCGATGCAGACGAGCTGGCCGATCCCCTCGCGGTCGATCGAGACGAAGGGGTCGTCGGTCAGGATGCCGGCCTCGATGTACTCGGGAAGGAACTTGCCGGCGTCGTCGCGCGACATCGCGTAGGTCATCTGCGTGAGGTCGTTGGTGCCGAACGAGAAGAAATCGGCGTATTTCGCGATCTCGTCGGCGACCAGGGCCGCACGCGGCACCTCGATCATCGTCCCGATCGCGATCTGGACCTTCACGCTGCGGTTCAGCGCCAGGACGCGCGACACCTCCTCCTCGACGAGCGGGCGCAGGCGCTCGAGCTCGCCGACGTGCGCCACCAGCGGGATCATGATCTCGGGGCGCACCTTGACGCCCGACTCGGCGACCTGACACGCCGCTTCGGCGATCGCGCGCACCTGCATCCGATAGATCTCGGGGAACGTGATGCCGAGCCGGCAGCCGCGATGGCCGAGCATCGGGTTGAACTCGCTGCGCTCCTCGATGCGCGCGCGCACCTCCGCCACGTCGGAGCCGAGCGCCTTGGCGACCTCGCGGATGCCCTCCTCTTCGTGGGGCAGGAACTCGTGGAGCGGCGGATCGAGCAGGCGGATCGTGACGGGCAGCCCCTCCATGGCGCGGAAGATCCCGACGAAGTCGCCGCGCTGCATCGGCAGCAGCTTGTCGAGCGCCCGACCGCGATGCACCGCGTCAGGAGCGAGGATCATCTCGCGCACCGCGAGGATGCGCTCCTCCTCGAAGAACATGTGCTCGGTGCGACACAGGCCGATGCCCTGCGCTCCGAACTCGCGCGCCACCTTGGCGTCGTTCGGGGTGTCGGCATTGGTGCGCACCTCGAGGCGGCGCACTGCGTCGGCCCAGCGCATCAGCTCCGCGAACTCGCGGCCGAGCTCGGGCGTCACGGTCGGCACGCGCCCGAGGATCACTTCGCCCGTGGAGCCGTCGATGGTGATCTCGTCCCCGCTGCGCACAACGCGATCGTCGACGCGGAACTGGCCGCGGTCGTAGGCGATCTGCAGCGATCCGCATCCCACCACGCAGCACTTGCCCATCCCGCGCGCGACCACCGCCGCGTGCGAGGTCATGCCGCCGCGCGCGGTCAGGATGCCCTCGGCGGCGTGCATGCCGTGGATGTCCTCGGGCGAGGTCTCGATGCGCACCAGCACGACCTTCTCGCCGGCCTTGGCCTTGGCCTCGGCGGCGTCGGCGGAGAACACCACGGTGCCGCAGGCGGCGCCCGGCGAGGCCGGCAAGCCCTTCGCGATCACCTGGCGCGGCGCGTCGGGGTCGAGCGTCGGGTGCAGCAGCTGCTCGAGCGAGTCGGGGTTGACCCGCCCGATCGCCTCGTCGCGCGAGATCAGCCCTTCGCGCGCCATGTCGACGGCGATCTTCACCGCGGCGCGCGCGGTGCGCTTGCCGCTGCGCGTCTGCAGCATCCAGAGCGTGCCCGACTGGATGGTGAACTCGACGTCCTGCATGTCGCGGTAGTGCTTCTCGAGGGTGCTGCGGATGCGCGCGAGCTCGCGATAGGCGCGCGGCATCTCCTCCTCGAGGGTGGGCAGCTGCGCCTGGTCCGGCGAACGGCTCTCGCGCGCCAGCGGCTGCGGCGTGCGGATGCCCGCGACGACGTCCTCGCCCTGCGCATTCTTCAGGTACTCGCCGTAGAAGACCTTGGCGCCGGTCGAGGGATCGCGGGTGAAGGCCACGCCGGTGGCGCAGTCGTCACCCATGTTGCCGAACACCATCGCCTGTACGTTGACCGCGGTGCCCCATGCCTGGGGGATCCCGTTCAGCTTGCGATAGGTGACGGCGCGCGGCGTCTCCCACGAGCGGAACACCGCCGCGATCGCGCCCCAGAGCTGCTCGTTCGGCTCCTGCGGGAAGGGCTTGCCGGTCTGGGCCTCGACGATCGCGAGGTATTCGCGCACCAGGCCGCGCCAGTCGTCGGCCGTGAGCTGCGTGTCGAGCGACACGTGGCGCCGCTCCTTGAGCGACTCGAGGCGGTCGTCGAAGCGCTCCATCGGCACGCCGAGCACCACGTCGCCGTACATCTGCACGAAGCGGCGATAGCTGTCCCATGCGAAGCGCCCCTGGGCCCGGGCGGCGAGCCCTTCGACGGTCCGGTCGTTCAGGCCGAGGTTCAGGACGGTGTCCATCATGCCCGGCATCGACACGCGCGCGCCCGAGCGAACCGAGACGAGCAGCGGCCGCTCGGGGTCTCCGAAACGCGAGCCCATGATGCGCTCGACCTTCGCGAGCGCCTTCGCCACCTCGGCCTGCAGGCCCTTCGGCATGCGACCACCCGAGGCCTCGAACTCGGCGCACACCTCGGTCGAGATCGTGAAGCCGGGCGGCACCGGCAGCCCGATCCGCGTCATCTCGGCCAGGTTGGCGCCCTTGCCGCCCAGGATCTCGCGCATCGCGGCGCGGCCGTCCGCCTTGCCCGCGCCGAAGCCATACACGCGCCGCCTCGACGCCGGGGCGCTGGGCGCCTTCATCGACCCCCCTCCAGGCGATCCTGCAGGTAGGAAAGCACGCCGTCCTGCGAGACGCGCTCCTGCGCCATCGAGTCGCGCTCCCGCACCGTGACCTTGGCGTCGGTCTCGGACTCGAAGTCGTAGGTGACGCAATACGGCGTGCCGACTTCGTCCTGGCGCCGGTAGCGACGCCCGATGTTGCCGGCCTCGTCGTAGAACACCGCGAAGCGGCGGCGCAGGGCGGCCGCCAGCCGCTGCGCCGGCTCGCCGAGCTTCTTGGCGAGCGGCAGCACCGCTGCCTGCACCGGCGCGAGGCGCGAGGGCAGCCGCAACACCACGCGGGTGTCGCCGTCGGCGAGCTTCTCCTCGGCGTAGGCGTTGCACAGCAGCGCCAGGCAGCTGCGGTCGATCCCGACCGAGGTCTCGATCACCATCGGCGTGTAGCGCGACGGGTTCGCCTCATCGGTGACCGAGAGGTCCTTGCCCGAGTACTCGCTGTGGCGCCGCAGGTCCCAGTCGCCGCGGTCGTGGATGCCTTCGATCTCCTGCCACCCGAACGGGAACAGGAACTCGATGTCGCTGGCGGCGCGCGCGTAGTGCGCCAGCTCGTCGGGCCGGTGCGGGCGCACGCGCAGCCGATCGCCGCGAAAGCCGAGCTCGCGGTGGAACGCCAGCCGCTCGGCGAGCCAGTGCTCGAACCATTTCTCGCGCTCGCTCGGGTGCACGAAGAACTCGAGCTCGGCCTGCTCGAACTCGCGCGAGCGGAAGGTGAAGTTGCGCGGGTTGATCTCGTTGCGGAACGCCTTGCCGATCTGCGCGATGCCGAACGGGATCTTCTGGCGCGCGCTCTCCCGCACGCGCTTGAAGTCGAGGAAGATCGACTGGCAGGTCTCGGCGCGCAGAAAGGCGGTGCTGGCGAGCTCTTCCTGGGCCCCGATTTGCGTGCGCAGCATCAGGTTGAAGCTGCGCGCCGGCGTCCAGTCGTGCTCGGAGGTGCCCTGGCGCGCCGGGCAGGGGCCGGCGTCCTCGAGCTGATCGGCGCGCACGCGCCTCTTGCAGGCGCGGCAGTCGACCAGCGGATCGCTGAAGTGCTCGACGTGCCCCGACGCCTCCCAGGTGCGCGGGTGGGCGATGATCGAGGAATCGATCCCCTCGACGTCGTCGCGCTCGCGCACAACGCGCTGCCACCACAGCGCCTTCAGGTTGTTCTTGAGCTCGACGCCGAGCGGCCCGTAGTCCCAGAAGCCGTTGATGCCGCCGTAGATCTCGCTCGACTGCCAGATGAAGCCGCGCCGCGCGCACAGCGACACGATCTCGTCCATCTTGGCATACGACGCGGCCGGGGACGCGGCGCTCGGCGACTGTTCGGCGTCCGCGGCCATACGGCTCCTCGGGGCGGCGTGGGAGGGAGGCAAGGTCGCCCCGCGCCCCGGGAGTGTCAAGCCGAAGCAGTCACGGCGGGCGGCTCGCGGAGGGCGTCGCGGGACGGACAGCGACGGCCGTCGCCGCGTCCCCCAGAGCGACTGCCAGGAAGCGCTCGCTGCGCAGCTCGACGCCGGCATGGAAGCGTAGGAAGCGCCCGAGCAGCGCCTCGGCCTCGCGCTGGGCCTGCGCGGGCAGCGCGAGTCGCTCGAGGCGATCGAAGGGGAGCCGCAGCCCCTGATCGAGGGCGCGCAGCGTGCCCCGGTGCACGGGCAATGCCGCGTCCCCCGGGCTCGCGCAGCGCTCGCACAGCGGCCCGCCCTCCCCAACGTGGAACGACACCGCGCCCGCCGCCTCCCCCGCCGTCCGCGCGTGCGCCGCGACGTCGCGAGCGCAGCGCACGCAGCGCCCCAGCTCGGGACGCAAGCCGAGCGCAGCGAGCACGCGCAGCTCGAGCAGCACGCGCAGCCGCGCGTCGGGCGCGCGCCCGCCGATCGCGCGCAACGCGCCGAAGACGACCTCGAACAGCTGCCGAGCTTCGCGCCCGCCGGCACCCTCGGGCGCCAGCCGGTCGACCAGCTCGACCAGGTAGCAGGCGAGCGCGAAGCGGGCGGGTCGGACGCGCAGCGCGGGGAACGAATCGAGCAGCCGCCCTTGCTCCAGCCGCGCGAGCGAGCTGGCGCGCCGGCGCTCGACCCGCACGGCGAGGTGGTTGAAGAGGTCGAGCGTCCCGGGAAAGCGCCGGCGGCTGCGGCGCGCACCCTTGGCGATCACGGTGAGGCGCGAGGTCGCGGGCGTGAGCAGGTGGGCAATGCGGTCGGACTCGCCGAAGTCGACGACGCGCAGCACGAGCGCCTGCGTCTCGAGGGTCGCCACTAGTGGCGTGAGGGGGCGGGCACCGCGCCGGCGCGAGGGGGCTCGGGCGCCGCCCGATCGGGCTCGGGACCGGCGAGCATGCCGCGCTCCGCGGCGAGCTCGCGCACGGCGTCGTGCCGGTTCACGATCGCATCGCGGCGGATGACCGCCGCGCGGCGCAGCCCGCCGTGGCTGGAAGCGATCCAGAGCGCGCCGGCCAGCCCCGTGAGCACGGCGAGCGCGAAGGCAGCGACCAGCGCGCGCCAGCCGAAGCGACGCGATCCGCGCTCGGCGGCCGCCTCCGACACCTCGGGGAGCATGCGCGCGATGGTCTCGTCGGCCGGGAGCCCGAGCGCGCCCGCGACGGTGCGCACGAAGCCACGCACGAAGCCGTCGGGCTCGCCGTCGAAGGCACCGCTCTCGAGCCGCTGCAGCGAGCGCACCGGAATCCGCGTCGCGCGCGAAAGCTCCTCGATGTCGATGCCGCGCAGCCGGCGCTGGCGCGCCAGGTAGGCGCCGATCGACTCGGCCGGCTCTACTGCAGCGACTTCAGGTATTCGGCGCTCCGCTTGCCCCATGGTCCACTCGGGTGCAGATCGGTCGCCTTGGTCAGCTGGTCGATGGCCGCTGCGCGTTCGCCGAGGGCGACGTGCAGCTCGGCGAGCCGGTAGCGCACCTCGGCCTCGGCGAGCGGACCCGGCTGCGCCTCGAGCACGCGCTCGAGGTGCTGGACCGCCGCGGGTCTGTTGCCCCGCTGAGCCTCCAGGATGCCGAGATTCAGGCGCGCGGGCCAGTAGTCGGGTCGATAGTCGAGTGCGCTGCCGAGATGCTGCGCCGCCGGATCGAGGCGGCCGAGCTGGAGCTCGGCCCAGCCGAGGTTGGTGAGCGCCCGCCACGGGTACGGGAACGTCGCATCCGCGAGCAGTACCTGGGCGTGGGCGATCGCCTCGTCGTAGCGCTCGAGCTGGATGTAGAGCGCCGAGATGTTCAGGTGCGCCTGCTGGTAGTTCGGCTTGATCTGAAGCGCCCGCAGCAGGTGCTGCTCGGTCTCCGGCATGCGGCCGGTGCGCCGATACGCCTCGGCGAGCGCGAGCTGCGACTGTGCGTCGTTCGGGTCGAGGCGCACCGCCTCGAGCAGCGCACCGATCGCCTCCGGCGTGCGGCCCTCCTGCAGGTGCTGCACCCCGATCTGGTACTGCATCTGCGCACGGCGCTGCAGGGCCGTCGGCTCGTTCGCGCTGGGGCTCGCCGGCTCGGCAGCCGGCGGCTTCGGCGGGTGCGTCGAGGCGCAGCCCGGGGCTCCGAGGGCGAAACAGGCGGCCGCGGAGGCCGCGAGCAGGCGGCTGCGAATTCGGGCCGAGGACTGGTGCATCGGTGCTCTCCTCGTTCTGGTGGCCGTCAGAAGGCCGCGAGCAGGCGCAGGCGCGCGTCGACCGGCGGCTGTGTGTCGGCGGAGCGCACGCGGACCGGGCGGACCCGGCCGAGGCGCGCCGCGCCGCGGTCGGCGGCCGGCTTGGCCGCTTCGCTCGGAGCGCCGCGAAACTTGCTGAGCCGCGGCGCCGCGGGTGATCGCTCGGCGGCGGCCTCGCGGCCGCCGCGAGCGGGCTTCTTCGGCGGCTCTTCGGGCGCCGCCGCCGCCTCGGTCTCGAGTGCCTCGTCGAGCAGGATCTCGGCGCCTTCGTCGCCGAGATCCTGCTCGGCCGGGCCGGGCGGCGCGATGATCTCGCGCACCCGCGTCAGCGCCTGGCGCAGGGTCTGGGCGCCGCGCTCGGTGAGCAGCTCGTCGTCGAAAAGGAAGCCCATGCTCTCCCCGAACGAGAGCGCGGCGTCGAGCGCGACCGCCCAGCCGGTGGCTTCGTTCAGGTCGTCGCCCTCGAGCTCGTAGACGACCGAGGCCCCGCTGCGCAGCGAGCGCACCGCGACCGCGAAGAGGCGTCTGCCCCCCTCGGCGTGCACGAGGATCGCCGCGCGCGCCGGGCCGGCCGGCAGCTCCGCGGTGCCGACCACCGGCGTGTTGAGCGACAGCCGCAGCCCGAGCAGGCGATCGGCGACCAACAGCAGCGGTCGTTGCCGCGGGCTGAACATGACCGGCGTATCGGCGCGCGGGAGGCCGCACTTGAGGCTCGCCAGCACGCAGCGGCGCGGGCAAGCGCGCGGCGCCGCGGCGGATCGGCGCGGCCGGCGCAGCGGCAACCCGGCGCGCTTGGGGGCCTTTCGCCACCTCGAGCGCCGGATACACTCCTTGCCACCGGGAGGTCCCCTCTTCTTGTCGACAGCCAAGGCCCCCGCCGGTGCCAAGAAGCCCTTGCAGCGGGTGGAGCACGTCGCGGTCCGGTTCGCCGGCGACTCCGGCGACGGCATGCAGCTCACCGGGACCAAGTTCACGGAGTCGACGGCGCTCGCGGGCAACGACCTCTCGACGCTTCCGGACTTCCCGGCCGAGATCCGCGCGCCAGCCGGCACGCTCGCGGGCGTCTCCGGCTTCCAGATCCACTTCGCCTCGACCGACGTGCGCACCCCCGCCGACCAGCCCGACGTGCTGGTCGCGATGAACCCGGCCGCGCTGCGCGCCAACCTCGGCGACGTGCGGCGCGGCGGCATGCTGATCGTCAACTCCGACGCCTTCACCGACAAGAACCTCGAGCGCGCCGGTTACGCCGAGGACCCGCTGCCGTCGCTGCGCGATCGCTACCAGCTCGTCGAAGTGCCGCTCTCCCGCCTCAACTTCGAGGCGCTCCAGGACCTCTCGATCTCCCAGCGGGATGCCGGCCGCTGCAAGAACTTCTTCGCGCTCGGCTTGATGTACTGGCTCTACAGCCGGCCGCTCGAGCTCACGCTCAAGTGGATCGACGAGCGCTTCCAGGGCGAGATGCGCGAGGCCAACCGCCGCGTGCTGATGGCGGGCTATCACTTCGGCGAGACCAGCGAGCTGTTCCCGGTCTCGTTCGAGGTGCCGCGCGCCAAGATCGAGCCGGGCGTCTACCGGAACATCACCGGCAACACGGCGCTCGCCTGGGGCGTGGTGGCGGCCAGCGTGCGCATGCAGCGTCCGGTGTTCCTCGGTGCCTACCCGATCACGCCCGCCAGCGACGTGCTGCACGAACTCGCCAAGCACCGCCACTTCGGCATCAAGACCTTCCAAGCCGAGGACGAGATCGCCGCCGCCTCCTCCGCCGTCGGCGCGGCGTTCGCGGGCATGCTCGGCATGACGGTGACGAGCGGACCCGGGTTCCTGCTCAAGCAGGAGGCGCTGAACCTCGCGGTGGTGGCGGAGCTACCGCTGGTCGCGGTCGACATCCAGCGCGCCGGACCCTCGACCGGCATGCCGACCAAGACCGAGCAGGCCGACCTGTTGATGGCGATGTTCGGGCGCAGCTCGGACAGCCCGGTGCCCGTGCTCGCCCCGGCGACGCCCGGCGAGTGCTTCACGGTCATGCTCGAGGCCTTCCGCCTGGCCGTGAAGTACATGACGCCGGTCGTGGTGCTCTCGGATGGCTACCTGGCGAACAGCGCTGAGCCCTGGCGGATTCCCGACGTCGATACGCTGCCGCGGCACGGCATCGCGTTCCGCACCGACCCCGAAGGCTTCGCGCCGTACGTGCGCGACGACGAGACGCTCGCGCGGCCCTGGGCGATCCCCGGCACGCCGGGCCTCGAGCACCGCATCGGTGGCATCGAGAAGCAGGACGTGACCGGCAACGTCTCCTATCTGCCTGACAACCATCAGCGCATGACCGACCTTCGACACGCCAAGGTGGCGCGCATCGTCCAAGAGATCCCCCCGATCGAGCCGAATGGGGCGGACGCGGGGCGGCTGCTGGTGGTCGGCTGGGGCGGGACCCACGGCGCCATCACCTCGGCCGTGGACGACGCCCGCGAGGACGGCCTCGACGTCTCGAGCATCCACCTGCGCCACCTGAACCCGTTCCCGGCGAACCTCGGGGACGTGCTGCGCCGCTTCGAGCGCGTGCTGGTGGCGGAGCTGAACGCCGGACAGCTGGTGCGCGTGCTGCGCGCCGAGTACCTGATTCCGGCGGAGAGCCTCTCCAAGGTGCAGGGCCAGCCCTTCAAGGTGGCCGAGATCCGCGCTCGCATCGAGCAGCTGCTGGGGGCGTGACGAGATGGCCGAAGCGATCGCCAAGCTCTCGAAGAAGGACTTCGAGTCGGATCAGGAGGTGCGCTGGTGCCCGGGCTGCGGGGACTACTCCGTGCTCGCCAACGTTCAGCGCGTGATGCCCGAGCTCGGCGTGCCGCGCGAGAACTTCGTGTTCGTGTCCGGGATCGGCTGCTCGAGCCGCTTCCCGTACTACATGAACACCTACGGCTTCCATACCATCCACGGCCGCGCCCCCGCCTTCGCCACCGGCATCAAGCTGTCGCGACCCGAGCTCTCGGTGTGGGTGATCACGGGCGACGGCGACGGGCTCTCGATCGGCGGGAACCATCTGCTCCACGTGATCCGGCGCAACGTCGACCTCCAGATCCTGCTGTTCAACAACCGCATCTACGGCCTCACCAAGGGCCAGTTCTCGCCCACGTCGCGGCTCGGCATGAAGAACAAGTCGGTGCCGATGGGCGTGATCGACTACCCGGTGGACCCGGTGGCGTTCGCGCTCGGCGCGGGCGCCACCTTCGTCGCGCGGACCGTGGACGTGGACGCGCAGGGCCTGCAGGACGTGCTGCGGCGCGCGCACGCCCACCCGGGAACCGCGTTCGTCGAGATCCTGCAGAACTGCCCGGTCTACAACGACGGCGAGTGGGAGGCGATCGAGGACAAGCGCACGCGCGTGGAGGCCGGCTTGCCGCTCGAGCACGGCCAGGCGCTGGTGTTCGGCCCCAAGGGCCACCGGCGCGGGATCCGCATCGAGCACGGCGTGCCGCAGCTCGTCGAGCTGCGCGACGACGAGGACCCGATCGCCGCCGGCGTCACGGTGCACGACGAGAAGCACGAGGGCCCGGCCTACGCGTTCGCGCTCGCGACGCTCGCCCCGCCGGAGTTCCCGATCCCGGTCGGCGTGCTGCGCGCCGTCGAGCGGCCGAGCTACGAGAGGCTGCTCGAGCGCCAGATCGAGACGGCGATCGCCGCGCGCGGCGCCGGCGACCTGCGCCAGCTGCTGCATTCGGGCGACACCTGGTCGGTCGAGGGCTGAGCGCTCAGCGCGTCAGCTCCGGGCAGCGCTTGGCGAGCGTCTCGCCGAGATCGGCGGGCGACGGCGCCACCGCGACGCCCGCCGCCTCGAGCGCGGCGATCTTGTCCGAGGCGCGGCCCTGCCCGCCGGCGATGATCGCGCCGGCGTGGCCCAGGCGCTTGCCGGGAGGAGAGTTCTGCCCGGCGATGAAGGCCACCACCGGCTTCGTCATCTTCGCCTTCACGAAGCCGGCCGCGGTCTCCTCGGCGTTGCCGCCGATCTCCCCGATCAGGATCACGGCGCGCGTCTCCGGGTCGGCTTCGAACAGCTCGAGCGCGTCGACGAAGCTGGTGCCGATCACCGGATCGCCGCCGATCCCGACGCAGCTCGACTGGCCGATGCCGAGCCGCGAGAGCTGATCCACCGCCTCGTAGGTCAGCGTGCCGGAGCGCGACACCACGCCCACCGTGCCGGGCCGCGTGATCTGCGCCGGCATGATGCCGATGCGACACTGGTCGGGTGTCACCACGCCGGGGCAATTCGGGCCGAGCAGCCGCGTCCGGCTTCCGCGTAGCGCGCGCTTCGCGCGCAGCATGTCGAGCACGGGGATGCCCTCGGTGATGCAGACGACGAGCGCGATGCCGGCATCGGCGGCCTCGAGGATAGCGTCGGCCGCACCGGGCGGCGGCACGAACACCACGGAGGCGTCGGCCCCGGTCGCGGCGACCGCCTCGCGCACGGTGTCGAAGAGCGGAAGGCCGTCGAGGTCGGTGCCGCCCTTGCCGGGCGCCACGCCGCCGACGACCTGCGTGCCGTAGTCGCGCGAGAGGCCCGCGTGGTAGCGGCCCATGCGGCCGACGCCCTGCACGATCAGCTTGGTGTTCTTGTCGCAGAGGATCGCCATCGCTACGCGTGCGCCCTCGCGGCCGCGACGGCGCGCTCGGCCGCCTCGCGGAAGGTCTCGGCCGGGGTGATGTCGAGCCCGCTACCGGCCAGCAGGGCGCGTCCCTCGGCGGCGTTGGTGCCCTGCAGTCGGACCACCAGCGGCACCCGCACGCCGAGCTCGCGCGCCGCGGCCACCACGCCCTCGGCGACCAGGTCGCAGCGCACGATGCCGCCGAAGATGTTGACGAGGATCGCCTTCACCTGCGGATCCTCGAGGATCAGCTTGAAGGCCGTTGCGACGCGCTCCTGGCTGGTACCGCCGCCGACGTCGAGGAAGTTGGCGGGGGCGCCGCCCGCGGCGCGCAGCATGTCGAGCGTCGCCATCGCGAGTCCCGCGCCGTTCACCAGGCAGCCCACGTCGCCTTCGAGGCCGACGTAGGCGAGGTCGTGGGCGTGGGCCTCGCGCTCGCGCGCGTCCTCCTCATCGGGATCGCGCAGCTCGCGCACGTCGGCGTGGCGGAACAGCGCGTTGTCATCGAAGTTGAGCTTGGCGTCGAGCGCGAGCAGGTCCCCGGACTTCGTCACCACCAGCGGGTTGATCTCCGCGAGCGAGGCGTCCTTCTCGACGAAGAGGCGGTAGAGCCCGCCGAGGAAGACCTGGAGCTTCGACACCGCGTCCGCGCCGAGGCCGAGGCCGAACGCCACGCGCCGCACGTGGAAGGGCTGGAGCCCGACGGCGGGATCGATGTGCACGGTCTGGAGCTTCTCGGGCGCGCGTGCCGCAACCTCCTCGATTTCCATGCCGCCCTCGGTCGAGGCGATGATCGCGAGATCCTCCGCCGCGCGGTCGAGCACCATGCCGAGGTACAGCTCGCGCTCGATCTCGCAGCCCGCTTCGACCCACACCTTGCGCACCAGCTTGCCGGCAGGGCCGGTCTGGTGGCTGCGCAGCGTCATGCCGAGGATCTCGCTGGCCAGCCGCTTGGCCTCCGCGGCCGACTTGGCGACCTTGATGCCCCCCGCCTTGCCCCGCCCGCCCGCGTGCACCTGCGCCTTCACGACGACGACCTTCGCGTCGAGGCCGCGCGCCGCGGATTCCGCTTCGGCGGGCGTCGTCGCGAGGCGGCCCGGCGGCACGGGCACGCCGTAGCCGCGCAGCAGCTCCTTCGCCTGGTACTCGTGGACGTTCACGTCGGCTGACTCCGCTTTGGCCCCGGGCCGCGCTCGCTAGAGCTTGATCTCGGCGACGAGCTTGCGCACGTGCTCCACCGATGCGTCGAAGAGCTTGCGCTCTTCGACGTCGAGCTCCACCTCGATGACGCGCTCGACGCCCCCCGCCCCGAGCACGCACGGCACGCCGACGTAGAGGCCCTTCACACCGTACTCGCCTTCGCAGAGGCAGGCGCAGGCGAGCACGCGCTTCTTGTCCTTCAGGATGGCCTCGGCCATCTCGATGGCGCTCGCGGCGGGCGAGACGAAGGCGGAGCCGGTCTTGAGCAGGTTCACGACCTCGCCGCCGGCGTTCTTGGTGCGCTCGACGATCGCGTCGATCTTCGCCTTCGGCAGCAGCTTGGTCACCGGGATGCCCGCCACCGTGCAGTAGCGCACCAGCGGCACCATGGTGTCGCCGTGACCGCCGAGCACCAGCGCCGTCACGTCCTCGACCGAGACGCCGAGCTCCCAGGCGACGAAGGTCCGGAAGCGCGTCGAGTCGAGCACGCCGGCCATCCCCACCACGCGGTGCTTCGGGAAGCCCGAGATCTGCTTGAAGGTGTAGACCATTGCGTCG
>Ga0335070_10002931_pt1 | contig 19892 bp, 18 predicted proteins | sample Lox_Sample_13_FD_206722 | JGI IMG/M metagenome (GOLD analysis project Ga0335070, IMG submission 206722) | Soil microbial communities from Loxahatchee National Wildlife Refuge, Florida, United States - Lox_Sample_1.3 | ecosystem: Environmental > Terrestrial > Soil > Wetlands | place: USA... | reverse complement strand
CGTTCTGTTTTCACAATGCGCATTATGCACACAACTCTATAGACCATTCTTCAGGAAGAAAGCACATAGAGCTTATTTCAGGAAGTCTGAAGAAGTCTTGTTATTGCAGCTACTTCGTTGGGAAAGTTCTTGATCAATCTGTTCTTCTTTAAATTCTCTTTTATTATCCAAAGAATGTCTGCATCCTGCGAATCTACAAGTTGCTGCATATATTCGAAACCTTCTTGTGGAATTGCGCAAATGACTACACTTAGGGAATACCCTAGTGCTTGTCTTAATGTTTTGAACTCATCAGATTTCCGTTCTCTGGTAGCAAGTATCTGGGTGAAGATCTTTTTATGTAACTCCAAGGCGCCTCTTGCTGTTTGCTCATCTCTCAACAAGGCGGGTTCAGCCACCCCCGCCGCCACTGCCCTCATTGCAAACCATTCGTTTTTCTCAATCCAACTCTCTAAACCTTTCAAAGTGTTTTTACTCTGTTTAGCTATCAATTTCTGAATACCTATAGCGACAGCTTCTCTTGTTCTCCAGCGCGGATCATTTGCGAGTTTCCTCAAGAAAGTGAATGCTTTTTGATAAAACGTTGCATGAACTGAGCCGATGGCCCCTATTGCAACTGCTCCACAAAACGGTAGAAATTCTTTTGGATTGTTCACGGGAGCCTCATTTGGGGAAACATCGGTTAATCTTGACGCAAGTTCCCATATTTTTTGAGGATTTCTTATGGAGTAATCCTCGATTACTTCGGCAAACGCGTTGGCCAATTCCAAATTGCCTCTAGGACCAGGAAGATTGCTATTTGAAACGAGAAATCCCATGATCTTTTCTTCATCATCTGTTTTGAGAAAATCGTTAAGAAGATCAACTAAATCTTCTCTGTGGCCTTCTTTCTTGCTCATTTTAACTTCACCTTCATATACGCGTGCGCTGTGAGATTTTTGAGGTTGAGCTTTTAAGTTTTTTCTGTGGGCCAGCACCCTCCGATAATTTGAACCGATATTTGAGCCTATCCCAGGCTACCATGAATCCATGTCAGGTTGACGTTGACTCTCGGGTTCATTAGCCAAAATGCGAGTAAACCTAGTCGTTTCAATTGCACCAAGTTATTTCTTGCTCGCAAATTGATAGTACGCAGAAAGTGTTTCAACCGACTTTGAAGCTTACGCCCTTGTTCCTGATGTTTTTACTAGTAAACACGTGCTCCAATTTCAACTATGCTTCCAGGATGACCCATATCAAGCTTTTTTAGTTAAAATAAGCTCAGAATGAACCTAGAATCGTGAATGCTCCGGCCGGGATTTGAACCCGGGTCCGTGACTTTCTTCCGCCTCAATGCGTCGAGAGGCCACTATACTTGACCGGACTATACTACCGGAGCGCTGGGCTAATCTACTGTTTTTGCTTACAATATATCTTTTCTCTCACGTCGATGCCCAACGAATCCTATTTGGCCTATGGTCGCAATACATATAGAATAAGCAAATAGTAGAATAAGCCATTAGAAATGTGACCATCCAATGGAGTACACAGTATTATGCGACTTCGACGGCACGATCACCGAAATTGATACAGCCGAATTCATTCTGAACAAATTCGCAAAAGGAGACTGGAGAGCATTTGAGAAACAGTTTGAAAACGGAAAAATAACGCTTGAAGAATGCTTGAGAAAACAGTTTTCAACTGTTGAAGGTTCCAAAAAAGAAATATTGGATGCGCTAGAGGACACTGTCAGTTTTCGTCCGGATTTCGGGAAGCTAGCAAGGTATTGCAGAAAATCGCTGATTCCCGTCGTTATAGTTAGTGCTGGATTAGACTTTGTAATAGAGCATTACCTTGCTCTGAAGGGCTGGACGGACTTGGTGTCAACTTACACTCCGGAGACAAAATTCAGTCATCACAGTATCGAACTTGCCTTTCCCAAGCTACATGATAAAAAAGCATCCAACTTCAAACAGGACCTAGTAAGGCAGTACAAGAACATCGGCAGAAAAGTCTTCTACATTGGCGATGGCTCTGGAGACTACGCAGCGATGAAGGATGCTGATTACCCCTTCGCAATTAGAGGCTCCAAACTTGCAAAACTATGCAAAAACAACGGAATACAGTGTATAGAAATCAATGATTTTCAAGAAGTAATCAACGAAATTCGCAAAATCAGAATATAGATATAACCAAAAAAATGAAAGAAAATATATTAGGGAAGTTTATGGTTTCAGTCTTCTCCGCCTTCTGGCGGCTCAGGAGTCTTTCCTGGTCCTTCCTTGGGCTTAGTTGATGCGATAACATCGTCTATTCGAAGTATCATCGACGCAGATTCTGTAGCTGACTTTATTGCTTGTTCTTTTACCACAACTGGTTCGATAACGCCTTCATCGTAGGTGTTCTCGACTTTTCCAGTAAAGACGTTCACGCCCATTTGCTGTCCGCCTGCCTTCTGATGACTGGTTCGCAAGCTTACAAGTATGTCTATAGGTTCGAGTCCAGCGTTCTCTGCAAGGGTTCTGGGAATGACCTCAATCGAGTCTGCAAAAGCCTCTATGGCCAATTGTTCTCTTCCGCCCACTTTTGTGGCGTAGTCACGTAGTTTCTTAGCGACTTCGACTTCTACTGCGCCGCCGCCTGCAACGATTTTGCTGTCTTCTACAACGTCTGAAACTACAGAAAGCGCATCTGTCATTGCTCTTTCAGCTTCATCCACCATTCTCTCAAGCCCAGCACGGATTAGAATAGCTACTGAGCGAGGATCCTTGCATTTTTCGACGAAAAGCATTTTGTCTTCGCCGATCTTGCGTTCTTCAACCAGACCTGCAGCGCCTAAGTCGTCGGCTGATAAATCGTTCAGGTCTGTGACTTTTCGTCCACCTGTTGCTCGGGTAAGCTTTTCCATGTCAGAATCTTTCACTCGTCTGGCTGTCAAGATGCCTTCTTTTGCGAGAAAGTGCTGTGCCATGTCGTCCACACCTTTCTGGCAGAAAACAACGTTGGCTCCTGAAGCCTTTACTTTGTCAACCATTTCTTTCAACATTTGGTTTTCTTGATCAAGGAAAGCTTTCATTTGCGTTGGATCGCGAATTCTGATCTCCGCGCTGATTTCTGTTTTCTCAATTTCCAACGGACAGTCAAGCAGCGCGATTTTCGCATTTTCCAACCGTTTCGGCATGCCTGGGTGAACGACTTCTTTGTCTATAATTAACCCTCTAACAAGCTCAGATTCAAGGAGGCTTTTTCCAGTTTTCTTCACAAGTTGTATGTTGTCTATGTCTGCAATTAATCGGTCTCCCCGTTGCTCCACGATCTGTTTGACAGCATCAATTGCAATGTTTGACAGATGCTCTTTTGCTGGTCCTACAGCCTTGCTTGCCATTGACGTTAACGCAACTTTTTTCAGTGTTTTGCGGTCTTCAATGTCAACGGGAGTGGCAATTTCGTTTATTGTCTCCAGAGCCTTTTGCACTGCCTTACGATAGCCACTTACGATTATGGTTGGATGGATATTTTGGTCTAGCAGTTCTTCTGCTTTCTTGAGAAGTTCGCCTGCGAGAACTACAGCCGTTGTTGTTCCGTCGCCGACCATGTCATCCTGTGTCTTGGCGATCTCAACCATCATTTTTGCTGCTGGATGCTCAACTTCCATTTCGTCTAGGATTGCAGCGCCGTCGTTTGTTATTGTGATGTCGCCGAGGCTGTCGATGAGCATTTTGTCCATTCCACGCGGCCCTAATGTTGTTTTAAGAACTTCGCCTATGATGCGTGCTGCCATTATGTTGTTTTTCTGTGCTTCTTTTCCTCTGCTTCTTGATGTGCCTTCTTTCAGGATTAGGACTGGTTGTCCAGATGCTGTTGTTGTCAAGTATGCCATACTTATTCCTCTTCTAAAGTTGAATTGTTATTAATCGGAATAAGCAGAAAAGCGGGTAAATATAAACTTTTACCTGTGCGTTTTTGAAACACGTATTTGATGCGTAATGTTTTAAATTTCGGCTGTTCTCTAGTAGATGAGGAAGTTTGGTGAAGATTTCAGTACGGTTTTTCACAAGTCTCAGAGAAATTACCGGAAAGAGACAAGAAATGATGGAGTTCGGGGATTGCGAAACGGTAACCATAAGTGATGTTTTGGAGAGACTTTCAAAACGCTATGGAAAGAGTTTTGTGGCATATGCTTTTGACGGCAAGACAGGCAAGACGAAAGGTTTTCTGCAGTTTTTAGTCAATGGCAGAAGCACTTCGGCTACGCATGAATTGAATACGCGACTTTCAGATGGTGATGTATTAGCGATTATTCCGCCTGTGGGCGGCGGCTAGCTGTATTAGTTGTGTTTTCGCCGGATGGCACAAAAGCCATAACTAGTTGGGTCACTTCTTTGAAGCCCACGTTTTTGTAGAGGCTGATTGCTGCTTCATTTCCATAGTGCGTCCACACAAATGCCACTTCAACCTTTTCGTCAATGAAAAGCTGTTTGGCTGCTTCCAATAATTCTTTCCCCACGCCCTTGCCCCTGTACTCCTTTTCGACGTAGAATTCAGCAATCTCACCCTGCTTATCTATTCCTCGATCAACTACCGTGCACCAACATAAGCCCATGGTTGCACCGTTTTCTTCTGCGACGAGAATAACATTTTTCCCTCTGATTTCTTCATTTATAGTGAGTTTGTTGCTATCTGCCAGGCACTGCTCTAAAGGCTTAGGTTGCCCATGCCAATAGAGCCAATCTTCATGGCTAAGCTTCGCAAGAAGATTTCTAGATTTTTCTTCTTCGCCGATTTTCATCTGACGAATTCTCAATCACTTCACACACAGAGAGAAGCTGTCAAGACCACGCAATACTTTTTCTTTTCCAACTTTCGTCGGTCCTAACAGGCTTTGGCTTTTCTCTACCGACAGTTCACTGCATTACCATTTCCTTCCAAAGTGGCTGGCTATGACAGCTATGTCCAGTCCGTCTATCTTGCGGTCTAGGTTTGTGTCTGCGAGCGAATTCCATAGCGGTTGTCCAGGCTTCGTGTTGTAAGCTTTGGCTACTATTGCCAAATCTTTTCCGTCGACCTGTCGGTCGCTGTTCAAGTTGCCTAAATCTTTGACGAGAACGCCTCTGATTGCTGTTTGGGAAACGCGGTTACCAGAAGAATCTGTTGCGTTAAACCTGAGCGACACGTAGCTATTGTCATAAACTGTCCTCAAGGAAAATTGGTAGATGTTGCCAATTACGTTTCGTGTAATTGCTCCTGACCAAGTTCCTCCATCATCTATGGAATATTCCAATGACGTTGAAGTCAATGAGCTTTCGTCTGACACAGTCACGTTAACTAAGACTTCGCCTTGAGGAACGCGGCAACCCAAATCTGAGCCTTTTACGTTCATCTTGATTTTCGGTGGTTGACAGTCTTGTGTGGGATCTGTTGTGAAAGACAATTCAGTGGTGGTGTTCTTTGAAAGAGGCAATGAACCGCCATAGCTTCTGGTTACTACTTTGATTGGCAGGATTCCGGTGTAATGAACTATCAGAAGGAACCAACCCTTGATAGTCATGTGGAATACTTGAGCATCTCCCGTGAAGATAGCAAGATCTCCTGGGCTTTCGTATTCGTTTCCAAAAGTGTCTGCGCATAGGCTGTCTCCTATCGTGAAGTTTTCTGTTGCCATGTTTAAAGACAAGCCTGAAACGAGTGGGTGTTCACCATAAGCAATGTACGGTTTTGACTTAGCGGGGTAGCTTAATGGGCTATTCGTCCAGAAGCCTGCTTGTGATGATCCGTAGACTCCGATTTGACATGCTGGGCTTGGGCTCAGCCACTCTACTCTGCGTTGTGGAAGATCGTTACTGAATCCGCTCGCTGCATGCCAATACGTTCCAGAATCGCTTAAGAACTGGATGATGTTGCCTACTCCAGGTTGCTCTGCGACTTTATAGTCAGCTGTTCTCTGTACCAGGTTGTTGTAGTCTGCAGTGAGTGTTACGTTTCTGCTGATGGTTTCAAGACCGTATATGAGATTATTCCATTCGGGAGTGTTTAGGCGCCAACGGTCAGAGGCATCGTAATATGTCTTTGGATAGTAGCAATAACTGTATGATGTGTGGAGAGACGTTGCGCTTACATATGTCACTGTGTTTCCGGGATAAATGATGCCGCCAAATTCAAACAAATACGCGTTTTTCAATGAGAGCGCTACCCACTTATCGGCAATTATCTGATTTGGTTTGTTAGGGTTAAGGTCAATCTTGAAGGTTTTTCCTTCATCCAGGGTGATATTCATGTCGCTCGTGATAGATACGTGATCTGCTATGGTGACGATTGTTGCGTTTGTGCTAAAATCTACTCTGGAAGCGAGTATGTGGTAGACTCCGCTTATGACGCTCAGAGAAACGTTGTCGGAAGGATAAGCACCTAGCCAAGTGAAACCCGGAATACCTGGGTCGCCAACGACGTAGACTGTTCGATCTTGTACGGGGAATCCATACTTGTTTCTCACGGTTATTGTTACATGGTTCATATTTGCAATTCCGAAAATTACGTGAACTGAAGTTTTTCCGTCTACGCCGGCGTAGATTTTTCCGCTGTAAAGTTGTGACGGACAACTCATGTTAACGGTAAGGAGAACAGCAACTTTTGAGTTTGGAGCAATGTTCAGAACGGTGGCATTGAGCTCTGCACAATTCACTGTGTTGCCTGCGAGATCGATGACTGAAACATTCAGGTTCAGAGCGTGGCTTGAAGTAGCGTTAAGATTGTAGAAGGTGATTGTGGCATTTTGCAGATTTTCCTTGTCTTGAGTATCAGAAAAGCTTATCGTGGCTGGATCTGCCACTATATCAGTGCTGGCAGCAGAGGGCAAATATATTCTTCCGCCGCCTTGCGTGTAGACATCGTAGCCCAAGTCTTTCGCAGTGGAAATTAACACATCCTTAACGTAGCTCGGCAGGGATAAATTCGCTGGCAAGGTTCCAACTGCTTGCAGCAGCAAAGCTGCACTGCCTGCAACATGAGGCGCTGCCATCGAAGTACCGCTCTTCAATTGGTAATACGCTCCAGTGAGATTCTCTGGGACTGTCGAGTTTATGAAAACGCCAGGCGCAAGAACATCCGGCTTCACCCTGTAATCCAAAGTTGGTCCTCTGCTGCTAAAGGTCGCTATCTCATCTTGCTTGAAGCTTGCACCAACGGATATGGCTTGTTTTGCACAGCCTGGGGAGCGGATTTGCAAATATTCTCCTTCATTTCCCACCGCTATGACTACCACAACTCCAAGACGGACAGCTCTGTCAACAGCCAGTGATGCTGGATCGCTTCCGTCAGTTGCATCTCCGCCCAGACTCATGCTTATTACGTCTGCTTCGTCTCCTGAATGAGGTATTCCGTCCGGTCCATAAGCTGCATAGTTAATTCCAGCGACCACCCAAGAATCGTCCCCCCACCCATACTGATTTAGCACTTTCACATTCCAAAGTTTTGCTCCCGGAGCGACTCCCCGATTTTTCCCTCCAGACATTGCGCCTGTTCCCGCAGCTATCCCCGCACAATGAGTCCCATGCGAGTGCAAGTCATCAGTTGTATCGTCATTTGAGAAATTCACCTTTCTTATCACTTTAGGGTCAAAAGTGTTGGGGTTATCGTCAAGATCGTCCAAGTCAGGATGGGTGTCATCAATACCAGTGTCAATGATTGCAATTTGTATTCCAGTTCCATTGTAACCAGCATTCCAAAGCTCTGGAACGCCAATCAGAGGAACACTGTCGTTCAGGCAAACGTGAACCTTCTTGTCTAACCATATCTTTTTCACGTATGGCTGTTCAAGCAGGTTGTGAACAGAATTTCCCAATGTACGCATGGGAAGATCTAATGCAAGAGTGGAGATTCCCTGAAAAGACGCTGTTAAGCGGCCATCAAACGCCTGTATACATTTGACAATTGACTGCTGGGTGTGCACTTCCATAGTAGAAGTTGTAACCATGACTGGCAAGCTTTTCATCTTGTCATAGCCTTCCTTCACGAGATATTCAACGTTGAAAAGCTCAATGTCCAGCTTGTCCAAGCTAATGTCAGTTGGGATTACGTAGGTTCCTTTCGAGTTTGTGATTCTTTGAAAGCCTCGTTTAGTATTGTATGGGTCAGCCTGAATCGTGGCAATGCCTAATTGACCTTCCGCCAGCTGACTAACAATAGCCACATCGCCTGTAACTAGAGTCACACTTGTGCAATTGAGCTCCTTCTTCAGATCACCTGATACTACGTCAATCTTGTTGATGTCTGCTGTGACCATGGATAGAAGACTTTTAGATGCCATATTCAATAACAAGATAAATGAAAAACCAATAATCAACAACCATATTCTCCGATGCTTGCCCAACATAATCTCCTTCTCCATTAATATTTAAGGCACTCCGGAAAGTTAAATTTTGTGTATTGTGCTGAAACAAACGCTCGGGTCTCTGTAGCAATCCAGTCATCAGCTTCGTTGTCGAAACGGAGCACGTTCCCATAATGCTTATTTCGTTTCTGACCTCAATTTCTCGCTGGAGGACAATCATAACATGGTTAGCAATGAGCGAACAATCTCAGAGTTATACGAGAAATTAATAGGGAAATTTACTGATTGGGCTGAAGGTCGCCCTGACATCAGAATGGCCGTAGTCATTGGTTCTCGAACTCGAACTGATCATGCTGCTGACGAATGGGCGGATCTAGATGTATTGATAGCCACGACAGACCCGAAGCATTACTTGGAAACTTCAGAGTGGACAGGGGAAATGGGTAAACCCTTACTCACATTCACCGAAGAAACATCTGGAGGAAATGAACAGGAACGTCGAGTTCTTTATGAAGGAATGCTTGACGTTGACTACGCGGTTTTTCCCATTGCAAAGATCAAGCAATTCTTTACCCTGAACAATGATAAGCCGATTCCTGCAGAAACAGCCTTGATAATGGCGAATGCTTTTGGCAGAGGGTTCCGAGTAATTCTCGACAAAGATGGTCTGTCAAAACGCCTTGAAGCAATAATTGCGCGTCTCCCTCAGCCTTTACCTCAGCCACCAAGCCAAGATGAATTTACCCAAGTCGTCAGCGATTTTCTTTATCACTGCGTTTGGACGGCAAAGCATGTCCTGCGTGGTGAATTGTGGTGGGCGCTCACGTGTCTGCATTGCCGCTTGGCACAGTTGCAGTTGCGCATGACGGAATGGCAGGCAAGGGCGAGTCATGGGAGAGGATTTGATACTTGGTTTAGAGGACGTTTCTTGGAAGAGTGGGCTGACCCAGAGGTGATTGAAGGGTTAAAAACCGCTTTTGGCCACTATGATCGGCAAGATGCTGTCGCAGCACTTTGCGAGTCGATGAAATTGTTTCGACAAACTGCGATTAAAACAGCGAACAAGCTGAATCTTCACTATCCGAATGATGCTGACGAAAAAATAACTCAATGGATACGATCTCGTCTCTAGTCAGACCGGCCTACATGTAGCACCAGTTCAAACGAGAATGGCCCTCTGCATCTCCCATTGCATTTCAATTCAGCTGAGACTAGTCCACCCAAAGATTTGTTTCTAGAAGAAGGTTCCGCGAATCCAACAGCTATGTTCCCGCGCGGAAGCTTTTGTCTTGAAAGCCATATTCGAGATTTTCATAGTGCCTTAATGATTCGTTCTTTGAGAATTTGGATGACATCCAGTCCGTTCTTGCGAAGGTTTCCGACATATGGAAGGCAGATATTCATTATGTCTGCTTCATCTTTGAATTCTGAAAGCTTCTGGATGATAACCGGCGGTGTTCCGCCAATCTCCCTAGAGTTCAAAGTCTCCAAGTATTTCTGTTTCACAGACTCGGGTTCGCGCGCGGTCCAGATCCACTCTTGTTCAATGATTTCCTTCATTCTCTCTTCGAAGTCATCAGTGTCTTTACCAATTACCCCCACTGTCTTTGAAACCGACCATTTGAGCTTCTCGAAATTCCGCCCGGCCTTTTCACACATTCTCTTGACGCGTTCTTTCTTTTCCAAGAGGGTTTTGAGTGTTGTTCCTTCAAAAGCCACGTCCATTCCATCTGCATACCTGGCGACAGTCTCCTCCATCATGGGGGCTTTGAGTTTCGTAGAACCGACCCAAATTGGCACACGTGGTTTTTGAACAGGTTTCGGCAGAAACATAGTTTCTTTGATCCTGTAGAAGCTCCCATTGAAACTAGGTCTCTCCTCTGTCCAAAGTAGGTTGATGATTTGAATTGCTTCCATTAGTTGGGTAACTCTTTCTTTTGCTGATGGGAAAGGGTAGCCATATGCCTTGTACTCGCTTTCTTTCCAACCTGCTCCTATTCCTAGATCTATTCGTCCGTCAGATGCGTTGTCTAGGCTTGCTACGATTTTCGCTAGGTGAGCTGGGTTTCTGTATGATTGCGACGTGACTACTGTGCCCAATCGGATGCTCTGTGTCTGAGGGACTAGTAATGCAAGTATGGTCCACGCGTCATATGATGACACTTCATGACCCTCTGGAGGTCCAAAGAAATGATCTGAGACTGTAAAGCGATAGAATCCTGAATCCTCTGCAGCTTTTGCTAATGTCACGATATCATCATAGGTATATCCCAATTGGGGTTCAATATGGATGCTAATCTTCATCGAAGTCACCTTGCAACCTCAGATGCGTATGTGCACAGATAAGGCTCTTTAGGTCTAAGTCGACGCAGAAATCTATATATAAGGGGGGTAGGGATCCCTCACAGAGCAGAGACCACGCAAACTTTTAATCCACAGCCAGAGCGATAAAACATCAATAGCAAGTTTAGCTTAAACTCACATGAGAACCGAGTGATGCAAAAATACACGCTGATAATCACTGAAAAACCCGATGCAGCCAAAAGAATAGCTCAAGCACTAGACACAAACGGCAAACCCACGCAAATGAAAGAAAAAGGCGTTCCATACTACGTAGCAAATAGAGACAAACAACTCTTAATCGTCCCATCACTGGGACATCTATACACGGTAGCTCAAGACAAGGGCACAAGAACCCAATATCCAATCTTCACCTATCATTGGGTTCCACGCTACGAAGCAGAAAGAAACGCAAACCAAACGCGCACATGGATTAATATGATAGCAACACTTGCCGCAAACGCAGACATGTTTATTGATGCCTGCGACTACGACGTTGAGGGAAGCATAGTAGGCTACAGCATACTCAAACACGCATGCAGCAACAAAGAGTCAATCGCAAAACGCATGAAATACTCGACATTGACCAAAGAAGAACTTGAGCAATCATACGCTCAAGCGCTTCCACGCCTCGATTTTGCACTTATTGAAGCAGGACTCACAAGACACGAAATAGACTGGCTATACGGCATAAACCTGTCACGAGCACTAACAAGCGCGGCAAAAGAACACAGTGGAAGTTACGCTACTCTAAGCACAGGAAGAGTACAAGGACCAACTCTTCACTTTCTCGCAACAAGAGAAAAAACCATCAAGACCCACGTACCTACACCCTACTGGAAGATAGCAGCCCAGTTAATGTTAGATGGACGAGTCTTCGAAGCAGAATACGAAAAACCGATCATAGCAACAAAAAAAGAAGCAGAAACCATTCAAAACGACTGCAAAGACAAAGATGGCACAGCCGAAAAAATCGAGACAAGACAGTTCCAACAACCACCGCCAAACCCATTTGATATTGGATCCCTGCAAAGTGAAGCCTACAACCTTTTCGGCTACACTCCAAAACGCACACTAGACATAGCGCAACATCTCTACTTGGATGCACTAATTTCTTACCCAAGAACCAGCAGCCAAAAACTCCCAGCCACAATAGGCTACAGACAAATACTGAGAAACCTTAACAAAATCTCGCAATACAATAAATTAACCGAAGAACTCCTCGCAAAACCGCAACTGTCGCCAAGAGAAGGAATAAGAGAAGACCCAGCTCATCCAGCTATTTATCCAACGGGGAAAAAGCCCGAGAGAGAACTGACCGAACCGGAAAGAAGAATCTACGACCTTATTGCCAAAAGGTTCATGGCAACCTCCGCTGAACCAGCCCTGAGACAAACAGCAAAAGTCACAATCAACGTCAACACACACCACTTCTATCTAAAAGGAATACAAACACTAAAAGAAGGATGGCTACGCTTCTACCAACCATATGTAAGAACAAAAGAAATTCTTCTACCAAAAACAAGCGAAAAACAAACAATCCCCATACAAAGAATATCAATAGAAGACAAGTTCACCAAACCACCACCAAGATACAACCCAAAAAGCCTTCTAGAAAAAATGGAAAACTCTTGCATCGGAACAAAAGCAACAAGAGCAGACATCATCCAAACACTTTACCAAAGAAAATACATACGAGACGAAAAAATCAACGTAACAGACTTAGGATTCGAAGTAACACAAGTCCTTGAAAACCACTGTCCCACAATCATCTCAACAGAAATGACAAAGAACCTTGAAGAAGAAATGGAGAACATCCGAGCAAACAAGGAGAAAAAAGAACAGGTTCTTGCCAAAGCCATCGAAATACTAGAACCTGTTCTAGAAAAACTGAAAAACAACGAAAAAGAAATTGGCAAACAACTAGCCAACGCCATAAGAAAAGCGAAACTTGAAGAAAGAATCATCGGCACCTGCCACGCCTGCGGTTCAGGCAACACAATCATACTGCACTCAAGAAAAACAGGCAAACGATTCCTAGGCTGCACAAACTACTTCACACAACAATGCACCGCATCATTCCCTCTCCCACAAAAAGGCACACTCAAACCACTGAACAGAAACTGCCACAGTTGCGGTTGGCCCCTCATCCAAGTCAGAACAAAAGAAAGACGCCCATGGAACCTGTGCTACAATCCTTCCTGTCCATCAAAAAAGGAGTGAAAGAAGAATGAAATGCAAAATATGCAGTAGCCAAGAAGCAGGCGAAAATGGATACTGTAAACTACATTTAAAAGCCTACGAGAAAATCGTCGAGAAGTATGGAAAATGGCAAAAAGCTTTGGACATTTCTTGGAAAGAGTATTTAAGCAAGATTGCAAAGAATGAGTTAACAGGCGAATGGTCCAAAGAAGTGGCTGAATACCTAATCGAAAGTGGAGAGAAATAAAGGAAAATGTCACCAAAAATCGGAAAAAGAATCTCGTCACTATCCTTTTCATTCCAAAAACTCTACCGAAGACTATCAACAGCAAAACCATCCACACTGGTCTTATCAATAATCGCAATCTTCATCGCCGTCTTCCTCTTCGGAGGAGGACTGTACGACCTAATAATGAAACCATACCCCTCAGTATATTATGGAGGACGCTTCGTCCTAGTCTATCCACAGCTCTCAGAACAATTTGTTGCTGACAGCGTCATATCTATGATTCTCTACTCTTTAGGCATAATAGGATTAATTACGATTTATCAAAGCACAAAATACGCCTATAGACCAAGACAAGCTTACATGCTCGCCCTATTTGGCTTCGCACTTCTGTTCATTGCTTATATTTACCTCGAAATCACCATACAATTGAAGCTAAGCGGCGGCTAAGCCTACCAAGGATTACTTTTCAACCCCAACTTGTATGCTATAAAATTCGTCAACAGATGTATTGGAGGAGTAATAATCAAAACTGCCACCACAAGCTCCGGATAAAGAATCTTCAATGGAAGCGCAAACAACAAAGCTCCAAGAACAAAGTCAATTTGATCAATTATAGGCAATAAGCCTCCAGGCGCAATATTCAGTCGCCTCTTCAGGAATGCTCCAGCAAGATCACCAAAAAGCGCGCCTAATGATAGCAGAAACCCAAACGAGAGTGGATATCCAAAAAGCACGCTTTCTAGACAGCCAACTGCTGTACCAACAAGCAACCCTGCAAAAAAGCCTCTGACAGTCTTGTTTTTTCCAAAAATAGGCTTGCCATCAAGAAAGGGCTTCCTAGAGTCTAACGGAGCACCTCCGCCTACTAGAACCGGCACAGCGTTTGCGCAATATGCGGGGAATATGAATTTCAACGCTTCCACGACTAGCAGCAAAATGTCCATTTGTCATCACAGCTCTTCATTAACGAGCAGAATACTCCTGAATTCCTGATTCTTCGATTTTTAATAAACAAAAAAAGTTTTGCGCCATTTTTGGATGCTTCTCTATAACAGCTTTTATAACTTTCGGATTTTCTGTTGGTCTCATATTAACAATAGTGTCTGCCCAGAATTTCACGACTCTTGTAGCCACAGGCTCAATGCTTACGTAGTCTTCATTGAAGACGCTTCGAACTTGACTCGTAACTAGAACGGCGACCTTTTCCGTTAGCGCAGTCTGAGCTAGACTTGCAATTAGCCTGTTCAGTTCGCGGTTCAGTTTGAATGCTTTGTCCGGCTGTTCTGCAAGCTTCTCGCTATACAAACTAGTGATGGTGTCGAAAACGACCAATCCAAAGTTTTTCGTTAAGTAAGTTGGCAACTGTTCTATCACCAGAGTCTGCTCTTCGAAACTCTTTGGTTGCATTAGATTTATGAGTTCAGAGACTTTCTGAAAGTCTGTTAGGGTTATTTCTGACAGTCTCTTTGCGGAGAACGTGTTGTCACAGTCAACGAACAAGGTTTTGCAGCCCTGTCTTGCACAGCTGATTGCGCATTGAATGGCTAACGTTGTTTTTCCAGTTTCAGGTTCGCCATAGACCAAGCTTATACTTCCCCGCTGAAATCCGTTCATCAGAATCCTATCGAACAATTCGCAACCAGTTGGAATGTTTTGCAGCACAGTTATCCACATCAACGAATATAAGTAGCGGAATTAATATTTTGTTTCGTGTAATACCATTCGCGTGATAGGAAAAGGACATGAAAGCGAAGATAGCTGTTGCAACAGTCTCTGGAATAGCCTATTTTCAGATTGTGAACGCGCTTAAAAGTAGAAACATACCCTTTCTAAGCCTAACGCCAGATGAATTCATACCTATGGAAGCCAAAGTTGTCATAACCACTGAACATGAGCGACCTCTGATAAATCACGAAAAAGTCCTAATATTTGGAAATGAAATGCAGCTTGAGGTTTTGATTAACCAGGCAGTGCAAATAGCTCAAGGAAAAGAATCGTATGAGAAAGTTGTAATTGGCGTTGACCCAGGAGAAGTCTTTGGATTGGCGGTTTTGGCTGATGGAATAGTTGTTGAAACATGCAACTGTTTTAGCATTCAAGAAGCTCTGGGAAAAATAGAAAACATTGTGAAGAGTTTTTGCGAAACTCGCGCTTCATCCATTTTGGTCAAAATCGGTGATGGTATCAAAGAGTGTGAAGAGAAACTTTTAGAAGCTTTAAATGGCATGTTACCACCAAATGTTATGCTTGAAAGTGTTGGAGAGGCGGGAACAAACCGCCATATGAATGAAACCAAACAAAGAAGAGGATTGAGAGACATCGGTTCAGCAATTCGAATAGCCGGAAGAAATGGTCAAACATTTGACAGGAGGAAAGCAGATGAACAAGATAGTTGAAAAAGGAAAGACGCTTCTAGTTGACGGCCCAGCTTCAGTCACAGTGGTCTCTGGTAGCGCGAAAGTTTTCGGTTTGATGGTGGGAAACGCAAGAAAGGTTGTGATTCGTGAAGGAAAAAGACTGCCTTTTGCCGTTGAAGAGAACACAACTTTCGACATTTCGCTTGGAGTAGGCGCCGGGACAGATGAGATTGACGGAAATACCGTTCCTCCTTCGTGGACCAAAGCTTATGATGAATTGCCTTCTATACAGACTAAACCTGCCACTGCTTTGATTTTAGGCACAGTTGACTCTGGAAAGACAAGCTTCTGCACTTTCTTGGTAAATAGATTGTCGGAAGAAAAACGAAAAGTCGCCGTCCTTGATGGAGATTTAGGCCAATCGGACATAGGACCGCCATGCACTATAGCATATGCGATAACAGGTAGACCGTTAACGGATCTCTTCAGCTTAGAAGCAAAGAATGCTTTGTTTCTTGGTGTAACATCTCCAAGCACAGCTATCGGCAAAGTCATCGAAGGTTTAGCCTCGTTGAAAGATGAAATCTTAGCTCAGAATCCTGATATGGTTATTGTCAATACTGATGGATGGGTGGAGGGAGAAGAGGCAGTAAAGTATAAAGTCAAGCTTATTGAAAGACTTCGCCCGGACATGATTTTCTGTATTATGAAACAAGGAGAAGAACTGAATTCGCTTATTGGAGCTCTGGAGAAATATAGAAAAGTAGTCGTCGAATCTCCTCCTGCGATCAGCCAGAGAAGCGGAGAAAAGCGCAAGAACCTGCGCGAACTTGGTTATGGAAAGTATTTGAGGAACGCGAAAATCCAATCCATTCCGTTAGGTTGGATAGTGATTGAGGAGGACACGCCACTTTGTCTGGCTAAAAATCATTTAGCCCCGAGACTAGCGAGGAAGTTTTATGACCTCTTGGGAATGAAGCCCTTACATCTTGTGGAGAAACCTGACAAAATATGTTTGGTTGTAGGGAAGGAACGGTGGATAAGTCCAGATAACGTTAAGAAAGTTGAAGAATTCGCGAAGAAGAAAGTTGAGATTATTTGGAAGGGTGAAGAAGAAGGCTTGCTCACTGCAATGTATAACAGTGAAAGAAAATTCCTAGGTATCGGAGTCCTGCGAGAAATTCACTATGGAAGGAGAACCATGGCAATCTACACTCCAGTCTCGAAGGATATCTCCATCGTTTCCATTGGCAGGGTAAAACTGAGCAAGAATTTCAAAGAGGTTCCGACACTGCTGACGACGGAAGATCAACAAAACAATGGCGCCTAAGAGACATTGCTGAAAAATAGACCAAGCTCTTTTCCAATTGCTCCAACTTCATCAGGCAAGACTCTCAGATTACTCTTTATCCAGGCAGGGAAAAACCTCAGGCAGTAAGGGTTGGCAAATCGGAAATCCAGAAAAACCATTGCACCTCTGTCTTCAAGTGTTCTAATAGGTCTGCCAGCTGCTTGCGAAGCTTTTTTCATGGCTGGAATCACATAGCCATATTCACGACCAAGCCCAGGGAAACGGTTGTCGAAATACTCAATTTGCGCCTTTACTTTCGGCGTAGGTTCGGCATAGGGTACGCCCACGATTGCAACGGAGTTCATTTGGTCTCCAGGATAGTCCACGCCTTCAGAAGAGCGTCCACCTTGAACTCCAAGAAGTACAGCACCGCCATTTCCAGCCGAGGCTTTGAATTCCTCAACCATTTTTTCATTCTCTCTCGAACTCATGCCTCTTTGCTCGCAAAAAATGGATTTATTGACTGCTTTTTCGATTCCCTCGTTGATCAACATCTGTAATACCTCAAATGAAGCAGTGAATATTCCAACGTTTGCCGGAGTATTCTCAACTACTTCTTGTATGCGTCCTACTATTTTCTCGTACATTTTAGGCGTTCTTTGCTCCATTGCAGTTGTAACGCCCCTGCTGATAATCGGCAGGATGTGCTCTTTCGGAAAGGGAGAAGGAACAATGCTTTCAACCGTGTTTTCAGGAAGGCTTGTAATTCTTGCATATGCTTCCAATGGCTGGAGCGTACCAGACATGACGATTGTGGAATGAACTGCTGAAAAAACAGGCGCTGTGATTTTTGAAGGATCTAAGGCGACTAGTTCAAGTTTTGCTGTCAAGTCTCCCCGTCTGGAAACATACTTGCTTATCGTGCGCACATAAGATAAGTCTTCAACGGTCTCTGACCATCTCAAAAGAAAATCGCCCATGCTATGGATGAAAGAACGAGGATACTGCCCATTAGTCAACAATTCGCGTCGGATCAAGCTTCCAACATTGTTCAAATGCTCAAAAAACGTGCCAGGATTGTCAATACCCGCTTTCTCTTGAACGAGCTCTAGCAGAACCTCTGGCTTAATCAGGATTTCTTTCTTGATTTTTCCTGCTTCAGCTTCAATTTCATTTCTGAGAATTCTGGAGAAACTTGCAATATCTTTGTAGTCAAATTTTTTCGCTTCAGTTTCCGCCTGTTTCACTACAAACAAGGATAGTGCGCTACTCGCAATTTCAATTGCAGTTTCAGGAAGATTATGCGCTTCATCGATAATAAGCAAAATCTTGTTCAAAGGTTTGTTGAGGTTCTTCAAAAAAGGGGTTCGAATTGCTGGATCAAAAACGTACATGTAGCTCAATGCAACAATGCTTACATCGGGCAGGACGACCTTCACGGTCTCGTATGGACATAAACCTCTGCCACGACACATTTTTCGAATTTCAGATGCTTTGTATACATGCGAAGAAATCTGTTCTTGAACAGCAAAAAATTCTTCTTCTTTTTCATCTAGGTTTCTGTAGTAGGGGCATTTGGCTCTTGCCTTCAGCAACTCGCAAACTTCCATGGCTGAACGAGCGTCCAATGTATGTTTAGTCACAAGTGGATGCAAGCACATTTCAGCCCTTCCGCTGATAGAAATTCCAGAAATTCGCTCTTTTTTGAAAACTCCTGCAAGTTCTTCGATTACTCGTTCGTGTTGGCGATGCGTACGAGCAACGTAGAGTATTTTGAGATGTTCATCTGACACTTCTTGCAAGCACGCAGACAAAGCAGAGATAGTTTTTCCCAGTCCATTGCTTCCCTCAATCAATACTGATCGATGCCCATTCACTGCTTCAAAAATCGTGTTAATGAATTCGTCTTGATGCGGTCTTACCGTTGGATACGGAAAGTACTTAGCAACTTGCTTAGGCAGCTCGCTCATTATTTCACAACTGTTTTGATGGACAAAGACTACTTATGGGGCAATGTGTGCATAGAGGTTTCCTGGCTTTGCAGTATTTTCGACCATGCGAAATCAGCAATATGTGAACCGCGAGATAATCATTCGGAGCGAACAGAAATTGAAGTGCGCTACGGACTGCTTCGTAGTCTCCTTTTGCTGGAACCAAACCCAACCGTTTAGATACGCGATTAACGTGAGTATCAACTGGAATTGTTTGTTTGTGGGCGGAGAATAGCAGGACAACGTCAGCCGTTTTAGGTCCAACGCCAGGAAGCTGCATCAGCGTCTTTCTTGCATCTTCGAAGGGCAGCAACAAAATCTGTTTCAAGTCACCATGAAAATCTTCGAGGATTGTTTTTGAAACCTGTTTTATTGCCTTTGCTTTGTTTCTATACAAACCACCAACTTTCAGACATTCCTCAATTTGACTTGTTTCAGCATTCGCCAGCACTTCGGGCTCTATCTTGAAGCGTTTCGAAAGGTTGTCGAATGCCCTCGTCGTATTTCCAGCTGCAGTGTTCTGCGAGATTATCGTTACAACTAAGGTTTTGAAAGGCTCTCTATCTGAAGCTGGCAACTTTGGTGACGCAAACGTCTTGCGCAATATTCGCAAAATCTCTTTAGCTCTTCCTTCAATCATTTGTTCACGTCACTCTTTTTGAAAATGATAAATAGTGATTGCATAAAGCTATTAATAAACCAACGGAGAACTTGGCAATGGAACGTGCGAAAATTGTCAAAGATGAAGTTATTGAAAAGAACACACGTTTTCTGTCGGTGTATCTGGAAACAAAAAACTCATGCCTGATTCTTTTAAGCGAAAGAGAAGATAAGCTAGGAACTCTAGCTATCGCAGTACCCAAACCTTTTGACACTCCAGGACTGCCCACATCTTCTGTTCTGTTGGGCGATAGATACGTAATCTCAGCCCGCATGTTTGCTGAGTACGTAGCTTCTATGAAAAAGAAAATAGCATTAGTGTCCATGTACTTAGAAACAGTCGACGAGACACAAGCACAATCCATCTTCAAGAGACTCATTGAAAAAGTTGCCAATGCAGAAACGCCTACAGAAGGAACTACAATATGAGCCTAAGGACCTTTCTCGATAGAATAGAAGCAGAAAAGAAAATCCTGCACATAAAACAAAAAATGTCCACTCGTTTCGAAATCGCAGA
>Ga0335070_10002930_pt1 | contig 19892 bp, 16 predicted proteins | sample Lox_Sample_13_FD_206722 | JGI IMG/M metagenome (GOLD analysis project Ga0335070, IMG submission 206722) | Soil microbial communities from Loxahatchee National Wildlife Refuge, Florida, United States - Lox_Sample_1.3 | ecosystem: Environmental > Terrestrial > Soil > Wetlands | place: USA... | reverse complement strand
TGGACAAGATGTACGCAGCCGATGCAATTATCCTTGGCTCCCCAACCTATTTTGCTGACGTAACCTCCGAGTTAAAGGCCCTGATCGATCGAGCTGGCTTTGTTGCATTGGCTAACGGTGGGTTGTTCAGCGGAAAGATCGGTGCTGCGGTCGTCGCAGTCAGACGCGGCGGTGCCACTCATGTCTTCGACACCATTAATCACATGTTCCTCACTTCCTCTATGATTGTCCCCGGCTCCACATATTGGAACATGGGCGTAGGGTGTGATAAAGAGCAGGTGCTTGATGACGATGAGGCCATGCGGAATATGAGCCATCTGGGGCAAACGATTGCATGGCTTGGAGCAGCTGTATCCTCTGTCCCTGACTCCTCCCCCTTCCCTAAGCTTGCCGTGGAGTTGCATTAGTTGCGAAGAGGAATTTCCTCTGGCGAGGCAGGGAAGGAGGGTTAACGGCAAACAATGCAGGCGACTTCTGTATGCGAAGGAGGTTTATCGGTCATGTCAGTACTCAACGGATGGGAAAACTTCTATGTAATCGTCGGCTCGTCTGCCGGCGCCCTGATCGGATTGCAGTTCGTCGTCATTACGCTTATTGCCGCAAAACCGATTGCACAAGCTGACGCGCAAACCGGCAGCGCTTTTGCGACACCAAGCGTTGTTCATTTCGGAGTCGTGCTGTTGCTGTCGGCGATTGCAAGCGCTCCATGGGACGGAATCACCTCTGTTGCAGTTCTTTGGGGATTAGTAGGTCTATGTGGGGTGGTGTACGTCGTTATCGTGACTCGACGTATGCGCGTGCAAAGCGCCTATCAGCCTGTCTTCGAGGACTGGCTGTTTCATGTTCTGCTTCCATTTGCGGCTTACGCAGTTATGGCTATATCGGCATTCGCTGCCCGCTCCTATGTGCGCTCAGTCCTGTTCCTCGTCGGCGCGGCAGCGCTGCTGCTTCTCTTCATTGGCATTCACAATGCCTGGGACGCCGTCATGTATCACGTCTTTGTCAGATCGAAGGAGGAGGAGTAGCATGCGAAGAAAGCTGCCAAAATGCCAGAACTCCTTGGCGGCATAGTTCTGGATGAACGTCACAGATTGAATAGTGATCTTGGTGCGAGTGTTATAAACGGTAATTATTACTGTAGCGGAATGTCCACAGTGTCACTTTGTCGGTGTTAACGAAACTGTTAGGCGGCCTTAATCGTATCTCCGTAGCCGTGCATATTTCGGGGCAAAACTCTCTTTCTACCGGAATGAGACCATTGACTATTGAATCCCAAAAATAACTAACACTACCGGTCGTTACGCTGAGAACACAGGAGCGTGAGCGGCATGAATTTTCATCTAGATTGCGGTGTGCGTGGTTCGGGACAAAGTTCTCGTCAGTTGCATTGTCCGCTACCTGTTTGTTCTCAGGTGAAAGGGAAATACTTGAAGTTTTATTGTTGGCTTTCCTGCTCAATGAAATAGAAGATATCGCCAGAGATGTCACAATTCTGCTCATCGGTTAAAACCCGCGCGTTACTAACGAAAATCGAGAGTCTTGCAAAGAAGTCGCTGGTGTCAAGTATCAGGTTCACGGCGGCAAGACCTGCTCACAGTACCTGAACCTGTCCTCATATATTCGTTGCCAGGACTTCTCCGTGTACTTTGGCGAGCCGAGAGCTGCCGTGCGACCTGGACCTGAGAAGGGGGGGATCTATCAGTTCAGATTCCAGTCGCGCCTACAGCAACGACCCGTCCGAACTGAATCAGAACAGGTATCCGACACGGTCTGAACGCAGTTCCTTTTTTGTTATTATAATGCTGGCCCGAACATAGCGGATTGGCGAAAGCTCATGAAAGTTGCCGACCTTATGTGGTTCCAGGTTGAACTCGACGCCATGGCGCTTATTGCATTCACTGTCCATATCAATGAATAAAGACGCCGACTATAGAAGCGATCAGACTTCCGTGCCCAAACGCGCCCGCATGGCGGCGCTGCCGTTCATCATGCTGACGGTGCTTATCGATATGATAGCGATCGGCCTGATCATTCCCGTATTGCCGTCTTTGGTGGGCAGGTTCACCTCCTCACAGGCGGACCAGGCCTTTTGGTACGGCGGTATAGTGTTCGCCTTCGGCATTGCCAACTTTTTCAGTTCTCCTATCCTCGGTGTGCTGTCCGACGCTTACGGCCGCCGTCCTTTGCTTTTGCTGGGTTTCTGCGGTCTCGGGCTCAACTTCTTTGCGACCGGCCTTGCCACGGCGCTCTGGATGCTTGTTGCGGTGAGACTGGTAGGGGGAGCGTTGCAGGCCAACGCCGCTGTGGCCAACGCCTATGTGGCGGATATAACCCCTCCCGAAGAGCGGGCCAGGAGCTTCGGCATGCTCGGAGCGATGTTCGGCGTCGGATTTATTGTCGGGCCGGTGCTCGGGGGGCTTCTGGGAGCGATTTCCTTACCGCTTCCTTTCTTTGTGGCTGGTGGCTTTGCCCTGATCAATTGGCTCTATGGTTATTTCGTCCTTCCTGAGTCCCTCCCATCGGAGCGCAGGCGGCCGTTCCACTGGAAGGGGGTGAGCCCGGTGGGGTCGCTGCGCGCCCTGAGCAGACTAAGCGGCGTCGGCCGGTTGGTCGGGGTTGTTGCGCTGAGCGGGTTAGCGCAATTCGTGGTCTTCACCAGCTGGGTGCTGTATACAACCTTCAAGTTCGGGTGGGGGCCCCGTGAAAACGGCTGGTCTCTCGCGGCAGTCGGCGTCATGTCGCTGATCGTGCAGGGTTTTCTCCTCAGCCGGCTCTTGACACGTGTCAGTCCGCAACGCCTGGTAGTGGCAGGCCTCGTATCGTCGGCGCTCGCACATATAGCGTGGGGTGCGGCCACGCAAGGGTGGATGATGTACGTCGTCATCGTGCTGAATCTGCTGGGATATACCGTAACCGCTTCATTGCAAAGCATTATCTCCGGAGCCGCCGACTCCCATGGCCAGGGCCGAGCGCTCGGAGCAGTAAACTCAGTAAACAGCCTGATGGCGGTTGTGGCCCCCATGTGCAGCGCGCCTCTCCTGGCGATGGTTTCTCATCTGCAGCGCGGCGATTGGCGAATCGGCGCGCCGTTCTACTTCTGCGGTGCGCTACAGGCGGCGTCTTTGTTCCTGGCGATTAATCACTTCCGCGGTGAAGACCGCGCAGCCGCGCAGCCCGGCCGCATGCTATAGCAGGCTGACCTGACCAAAACAAAAGAAAATGGCCCTGTACATGGCAAAGTAGGAACCCCACCGAGGGGTATATCTTTGCTTCATTAAACTCATTTGCCGTTTTTATACACCAGTCAGTCGTGAAGAAGCTGCTTTTTTCAGCAGCCTGCTGGATCACTCGCCGGATACCGATCGCAGATAACTCCTCAAAAAAAGAATACCTAATCTTCCGTTATATCTCTCACAGAACACCGCAGCAGGGGGTGTTCTAATAACTATGTTAAGCAATAGGAAGTCAATACGCTGGAAGGTTCAACAACTCTTCCTGAGAATTTCAAAAGTCAATAGTAAAGCCTGATCCTGTTCGGTTGTTCGGTCTCGCTCCTGATACTGCAAGACCTGACAGGGTGGCCTTTAATGGGTGACCCCCCCAAATCACTCGTCGTGGCGGAACTCAAGGTCGTTCAAGACGATGGCATGCTTCTACAGGGCATCGACTACTACGATTATGTTTCCAGCCATATCGAAGCTTTTGCCCGACTCTACCAGATGCGTGGTATTGACCCTACGCAACAGGCCCGCCTCTTCCTCATAGCTCCCTCATTTTCGCAGCCCTTAGTTAACCGATGCAAATGGATGGACCTCCCTATTTCCATTTTCACTTTCCACTGCCTGCGGTTTGAGGGGGACGAAGACCTCGTACCTGTATTTGCAGAGCAAACCATTCCCACACCACCAGAAGTCTTGGAAATCGCGCATCTTGATGACCATCTTGGGTATATCACCGACCTCAACGTGCGCGCTAAAGTTGCCGCATTGCTGGATGAAATCAAAAACTGGAAGCCAGGCAGCATCTCCCTTGATCCAATCAAATATGCGATCTCAATGAAGGTTGGGGGTCGTGTGTTTGCTTATTTTTATCCGCGCCGACAACACTATCTGCTGGCCACCTACAACGCAGAAGAGGAATGGACAGAATACTCAATTAAGGACGACGAAGACCTCGCAAAAGTAAAGCCTATCATGCGCGAAGCCATGGAACGCAGAGTGAAATGAGTGTCAAGCAATCGCGTGCTAAATCGGACAACGACCATAGCTTGTCTTGCAAAAACAGGCTGAGTCGCAGGAGAGATTATGAAACTAAAGGTTCCCAAATATCATCAAGGTAAGGACGACAACACGTGTGGGCCCACTTGTATCAGGATGGTGATGGATTATTATCTGAAGAAGAAGGGTAAGAAACTATCGAGGCAGGATTGTGAAAATATCCTTCAAGAGACCATGGAAGGTTATATATATCGGCTATTTGGAACGAGCAAGAGAGACTTAAAAAAAGTATTTCGTAGGAGGGGTATCATCTGTAGAGAGCTTCTTGGGTACAGAAAAGAGACCAAACTGGCCAATCTTCAAACTGCTATAAATAATGGCAAACCGGTAATATTGGGTTGCATGGCAAACTTCAAAGACTATGGCAGGGACGCACACTATATCGTCGCCATTGGGAAAGACGAATGTCACATCTATGTGAATGATCCCTACCCCGGGAAGCCCGGCAAAATTGAGATCAGTAGCTTTCTCCGAAACGGACAGCCAACCAGCTGGGGCAATGCCAGATGGGGAGTCATTATCGGGTAGTTGTTGCTATTACGTCAGATTCTTGTGGGTTCAAGAAAGAGATAATCACCGCGTACCCGATTTTCATTCTGTGGAATACACCTGCAAGTCCGCAGTTTAATCCTATTGAAATTATTGAGGATTACTGGTACAAATATATCAGTCAGTTCGAGGTGTCATCCTCTTATAGGGGATAAGTACCGCGTGAGAGGGAAGGTTATTATGAAGGAGAAGAAATACTAGATACGGAGCACTTTTATAGTGCAGTTAACTGAATACCAGACAAAATATTATGCCTATGAGCTGACCAAGCGCTGTCCTGCCGACAGCCTTGAAAAACTGGCCGGCGCTCTCGTTGATGCACAGGTTGATCTGAATGCTCATCAGGTTGAAGCAGCTCTCTTCGCTTTCAAATCCCCCTTCTCTAAAGGTGCAATTCTTGCCGATGAAGTTGGTCTCGGGAAAACGATTGAGGCCGGACTTGTTTTATCTCAGAAATGGGCTGAGCGTAAGAGGCGAATCCTGATCATTACACCTTCGAACCTCCGTAAACAATGGTATCAGGAGCTTCAGGAGAAATTCTTCTTGCCGAGTCGTATTCTAGAAACCAAGTCATATAACAAAGCAAAGAGGGCAGGAGAAAACAATCCTTTCCATGCGAATGAAATTGTACTCTGCTCTTACCAGTTTGCTAGGCGAAAGGCAGACGACCTGCGAGCTATTCATTGGAACCTTGTGGTGATCGATGAAGCTCATCGGCTACGAAACGTCTACAAGCCTGCAAACGTCATTGCACGCACGCTTCGAGACGCGCTGCTGGACAAACCCAAACTCCTGCTTACTGCAACACCGCTTCAAAACTCTCTGCTCGAACTCTACGGACTCGTCAGCTTTATAGACGAGCGTGCCTTTGGGGATCTTGCCAGTTTTCGAGAGCAGTTTGCACGGCTTGCGGATCACAACACCTTTGATGTACTCAAGGCACGGCTGAGGCCTATCTGCCACCGCACATTGCGACGACAAGTTGTTCATTACATCAAATACACAAAGCGCATGGCAATCGTACAACCGTTTACACCGGCCGAGAGTGAAGATCGTCTTTATAATCTCGTCTCTGAGTATCTGCGTAGGGACAACCTTCAGGCGCTGCCTGCTAGCCAACGGTCACTCATGACACTTGTTTTGCGCAAGCTGCTGGCTTCTTCCACCTTTGCAATTGCCGGCGCGCTTAACACTATGTCTCGCCGTCTCAGAGATAAGCTCAGCCGCCAGCCGGAGAAAGAAACTCTGGAAGAAGAGCTTGACCAGGATTACGAAGCCCTGGGTGAGGAGGCGGAAGAATGGGAGGAAGATCAGACATCAGAGGTCCTGACTGACGAAGACATAAAGGCCGTCAAGCAGGAGATCGAAGACCTTGAAGCCTTTCGCACCCTTGCTATTTCTATTACCCATAATGCCAAAGGGGATGCGCTCCTCACCGCGCTTGATGTCGCCTTTGCCAAGGCGGTTGAAATTGGTGCTGAGCGCAAGGCGATCATCTTTACTGAATCTCGCCGCACACAGGACTACGTGCTCCGTCTTCTTGCTGACAGCCCTTTCCGAGATGGCATTGTGCTTTTTAATGGCTCAAACAACGACGACCGATCCAAGCAGATATACACAGCCTGGCTTGAGCGCCACAAAGGCACTGACCGTGTGACCGGTTCCCGCACCGCCGATATGAGGTCTGCCCTGGTCGATTACTTCAAGGAAACCGGGCAGATCATGATCGCAACTGAAGCGGGGGCCGAGGGAATTAACCTGCAATTCTGCTCGCTCGTAGTGAACTACGACTTGCCATGGAACCCCCAGCGCATTGAGCAGCGCATAGGCCGTTGCCATCGCTATGGGCAGCAACATGACGTTGTCGTTGTCAACTTCCTAAATAAGAATAACGAGGCAGACCAGCGTGTTTATAGAATTCTTGCTGAAAAGTTTTCGCTCTTCGAGGGGGTCTTCGGCGCCAGTGACGAAGTGCTTGGAGCAATAGAATCCGGGGTTGATTTCGAAAAGCGGATTAATGACATCTACCAACACTGCCGCACACCGGAAGAAATAACAACCTCGTTCGACCAACTTCAGGCGGAGTTGGGCGCTCAGATCAACGAAACCATGACCAAAACGCGTCAGCAGCTTCTTGAAAACTTTGATGAAGAAGTGCATGAAAAACTTCGGATAAATCTCCGGGACAGTGAAGCATATCTTAACCGCTATGAACAGATGCTTATGGACCTGACACGCTCTGAGTTGGGCAGTAATGCAGAATTTATTGACGGCTCATCCTTCTGGCTTCGGAACAATCCTTATGCAGTGAAAGGCAATGTCGAAATTCCGCTTGGCCGTTATGAACTCCCTCGACGTACAGGCGATGCCCATTATTACCGCTTAAACCATCCACTTGCTGAAAAGGTAATCGATACCGCAATGAGCCGCGATCTTCCTTTGGCGGAACTGATATTTGACTATTCCAGCCATCCCACGAGAATCAGCGTCCTTGATCCGCTTAAAGGCAATACAGGAGCATTGACCGCAGCACTTCTGACCATAGAAGCACTTGACCAGATTGAGGACTATCTTATTTTATCGGGTGTTACAGATCAGGGTATGCTCTTGGAAGAGGAGCAGGCACGGCGACTCCTTACGGTGTCCGCAAAAGTAAACGACAAGGCTGTGGATATAACAAATAGTGAATTTCTGAGAGCCGCTGTGGGAGAACGAAAACAGAATGTTTTGAGAGCTATTTCAGAAAGGAATGCTTCTTTTTTTGAGGTTGAAGCGAATAAGATTGACAATTGGGCCGATGACCTTAAAGTTGGATTGGAGCGGGAGATCAAGGACCTCGACCGACAGATAAAAGAGGCTCGGCGGGCATCGACGATGGCATTGACACTGGAGGAGAAGTTATCATTTCAGAAGCAAATGCGCTCACTGGAGAGCCAGCGTAGCACAAAACGCAGGGCGCTCTTTGATACGCAGGATGAGATAGATAAGAAGAGGGAGCTGCTTATCGGTGAGATTGAGGGGAAGATGAAGCAGATGGAGTCACAAACAGAGTTATTTCTAATTCGATGGAGGATTGTATGAACACACCCTCTGAAGAGCTTGCTAATATGATTCTCGTGAAGTTGGTCGCTGAGAGTTGCGTTACTAAGGAAGATGCGGAAAAGATGCTTGCAAAGATGGCGACTGGTAAACTTAGGGCTGAAGACTGGAAGTTAGCCATGGAAAAGGGTGCACAAAGGAGGGCGAAAACATGAGCAAAGCGCTCAAGAAACTGACTATTGAACACCTTCGTGGGTCAATAACACCCTTCATCCTCCCTTTTGAAAAAGGCAAAAAGCTCGTGGTTATATATGGAGAGAATGGCACAGGGAAAACAACTATTTGTGATGCTTTCGACTTCATAGGAAAAGGCAAGGTGGGCTCACTTGAGAACCGTGGTTTAGGTAAGACCAATCGTTACTGGCACACGTTAGGGAAAAAACCTGCTGACATTGCAGTCACGCTTGAGACAGCGGCCACTACTTGCCGCGCGACGATTGGCAAAGCCGATGTCATCGTGGCGCCACCGGAGCACCGCCCTCGGGTCGAAATACTTCGCCGCGGACAAATTCTAGCTCTGGTGGAGGCAAAACCGGCGGATCGTTATGCGGCCATCAGCCGTTTTATCGATGTGTCTGGTATTGAGGAAAGTGAAGCATCGCTCAGGGAGTTGATTCGAGAAACAGAAAAGAGGCAGGATCTGGCCATGGCTCGCGTTCAAGAGAACCGCGATATGATACAACAGTTTTGGGAGACTGGAGGCAAACCTGGAACAGCTTCAATGGAGTGGGCGGTGACCGAAGCTGAGCGAGATGATGATGCATTTGATAGTGAGATCGCAGCTATAAATAGTCTATCTAATTCATTCTCACGCCTTACAGACTTGCCTGAAAAAATAAAGACCTCAGAAAAACTTCTAAAGGATGCTAATGATGCACTCGGTCTTGCACAAACGGCATTAGATGACTGTCTCAAACAAGTTTCTGCTGATGCTGCAGAAATAGTTGGTATCCTGGAATCGGCAAAGTCTTATCTTGACAAGCAAGCCACCCCCCCAGCAGTTTGTCCCCTGTGTGAAAGTGCAGAAAAGGTACAAGGCTTAGCAAACCGCGTCAGCGAAAGAATTAGGGTATTCGCAACACTCCGAGAGGCGCGGAAAATTAAAACAGAACGAGAAAAGGATGTTCAAAAGGCGACGCAGCAGTTTGACTTATTGCAGGAAGACGTTCGAAAGTATGTTTCGGCATTTGAGGAATGCCGGGCTCGCGTTGCTTGGCCTAAGGACGTGATATTGCCGAGCACGACTGTGCCCGACAATGTCACGGAGTTGTCCGCATGGCTGACTAATAATATCAATTTGCTCGCTGAATGGAAAAAGGCAGAAACAGTGCGGCAGGACAAGAAACAATTTCTTATTACCCTTAAGAAGGCTGTCAAGACATGTATTGAAAATACCCTAACGCTGAAAGAAGTCGATGCATTATTGCCTCGACTAAGAAAAGCTTTGGAAATATCTGAAGGTGAGCGCCGCCTATTTACTGATGCTACACTTGGGAAGATTGCCGAGGAGGTTGGCCGACTCTATGAGATGGTGCATCCCGGTGAGGGACTCAACAAAATCAGTTTGGCACTTGACCCCGACAAGCGAGCCTCGTTGGAAATCGGTGCAAGTTTCCGTGGGCAGACTGGCACGCCACCGCAGGCTTATTTCAGCGATTCCCATTTAGATACGCTTGGACTTTGTGTCTTTCTTGCTCTTGCTGCAATGGACAAACCGGCGGAAACCATCCTGGTGCTCGATGATGTTCTTGCCAGCGTTGATGAGCCTCATGTGGAGCGCCTAATTGAAATGATTTACGCTGAGGCTATGAAATTTCGCCACTGCATCATTACTACACACTATGGGCCTTGGAAATATAAGCTCAGGTGGGGCTGGCTTAAGAGTGGTCAATGTCAATTTATTGAACTTGCAAAGTGGTCGAATCAGTCGGGAATGACCATTATCCGAACCGTTCCCGATGTTCAGAGGCTTAGGGATTTGCTCGCTGAGCAATCCCCTGACCCGCAGCTTATCTGTTCAAAGGCAGGATATATCTTGGAAGCTGCTCTGAATTTTCTAACTCTGCTTTATGAGTGCCTATTGCCGCGAAAGTCCGAAGACCGTTTCACCATTGGAGATCTCCTTCCAGCAATTTCGAAGAAACTCCGCCAGGCACTGAGGGTTGAAGTTCTCAGAGGAAATGATGAAAAAGGTGAACCGATCTATCAGACTGTCAGCCTAACGTCAGTCATAGACGAGTTGACTCGAATTGCGGAGGCGCGCAATGTTTTTGGCTGCCATTTTAAGGAGCTTTCCTTCGAGTTGCTGGACAGTGATGCATTGGAGTTCGGAAAACAAGTCTTAATGTTGATGGATGTATTAACTGATGCAGACGGCTGCTGGCCACGCAATTCCGATTCAGGCGAGTATTGGGCGACCTCGGGAAACACTCGGAGACTTCACCCATTGAAGAGACCGTCATAGACATATGAGGACGAACAACAACAAAGTCATTTTGTTTGTAGATATACTTGGGTTCGCTACCCTAACAGAATCCTACCCGATTGATCTTCAGCTCTTGAAAATCAGACCGTTGTCTTCCGATATAAATAAGATTCTTGCAGCATCCCGCAACCGATTATCCAAAACCTTTACGGGGTTTCATTCCTCACTGGAAGCAGTGCTGAACTTAGCGAACATGCGACATCCATTGACTGCTATCACATTCTCTGATTCGGCGTTCATTGCGACGACGTATGCCTATGAAACTGTTAACATCGCTATTGATCTACTTCAAACGCTGCTATGGCAGAAGATCCCGGTCCGCATGGGTATCGCTTATGGATCATTTGCAACACTCAGATTCAAATCTGATATTATGTTTGATGGTGGAGATCATGCAGCCCAATTCCTTGGAACAGCCATAGTGCGCGCACATGCTGCCGAAACCTGCGGCATTAAGGGGCTCAGAATCTTGCTCCACCCTTCAGTCCTGCCCCTGTTCGATGACAACAGTCATATCCCAGAAGCCCCAGGCAACATGTTGCAGCCGATACGCTATCTCGAATGTGCAGAAGAAGAGTGGACAAACAAGATTGGCGTGAGTCACGAGATAAACTACTGGCAGCTTAGGCCCACAAGAGAAGCCGATACATGGCATGCGTTTCAAGACATGTGGAATGAGGCGCCACAATCTGAATACGAGCACTACGGGGCAACAGCCGAAGCCATTAACCGAATGAGGATGGCCCAGGGGCATGAGCCGCTAAGAAACTTGCGACGGCGCACTCTCCCAAGAGCAAACCTCAGCTTGGGCAGGAAAGTATCGCGTGGCTCTACGAATTACCTATGACTATTAAAAAACAAAAACTCGAACTCACCTGGATAGGCAAGGAGAACCGGCCGAAGCTGGAGCCGAGGATTCTTCTTGAGGACCCGGCAAAGTCCTACCACGCTCAGCATCGAGTAACTGATAAGGATATTTTTAGCAATATTCTGATATTCGGTGACAATCTTCTTGCACTGAAGGCGCTGGAGCAGGAGTTCTCGGGCAAAGTGAAGTGTGGTTTCCTCGACCCACCGTACAACACAGGCAGTGCATTTGAACATTATGATGATGGAGTGGAGCATTCGCTCTGGCTTAGCCTAATGCGCGACAGACTGGAAATCATCCGGCGGTTGTTATCCGACGATGGATCTCTGTGGATCACAATAGACGATAATGAAGCGCACTACCTGAAAGTGATGTGCGATGAAATATTCGGACGTAATAATTTCTTGGGTAATGTTATATGGGAGAAGTCCGATAGTCCACGGATGGATGCGGACTTCTTTTCTGGCAGGCATGATCATTTGCTTGTGTATGCAAAAGAAAGAGCTGTTACTTCTTGGAACAGAATCATTATAGCTGACGATGCCACGCCTGATCATTATGACAAGGTTGATGAGACAGGTCGAAAATACTATCTGAAGCCATTAAGAGCTATGGGGGGTCAAGGTGATTCAAGAGTAGCACGTCCGACCCTCTATTTTCCCTTGATTGCACCTGACGGGTCTGAGGTTTATCCAAAGAGACAAGATGGCACAGATGGAGCCTGGAGGTGGAAGCGTCAAAAGATTGAACAGGAGATGGATCGGATTGATTGGATTCAAGGGCGAAATGGCTGGACACCATACTATAGGATATTTGCGGATAGCAATACTGGGCGCCCACCTGAAACAATATGGCCGCATGGCGAGGTTGGCAGCAATCGCACCTCCAAGGCGGAAATCAAAGCACTCTTCCCCGATTTAGTGCCGTTTGGCACACCTAAACCCGAGAGGCTTCTCAAGCGTGCAATAGAAATTGCAACCAACCCTGGCGATCTCGTTCTCGACTCCTTTGCAGGCGCTGGCACCACCGGCGCTGTCGCCCACAAGATGGACCGTCGCTGGATCATGGTTGAACTCGGCGAGCATTGCCACACACACATAATACCGCGCATGCAGAAGGTGATTGACGGCACGGATCAGGGTGGGATCAGTAAGGCCGTGGACTGGAAAGGCGGAGGAGGATTCAGGTACTACCGGCTTGCGCCGTCGCTTCTCGAAAAAGACCGCTGGGGCAACTGGGTCATCAATAAGAAATACAAGCCTGAAATGCTGGCCGAAGCCCTATGCAAGCTGGAAGGCTTCACATATGCCCCTTCTGATACTGTCTACTGGCAGCACGGCTATTCTACCGAGCGGGATTTTGTTTATGTGACTACTCAGAATCTGAGCCATACGCAACTGCAGCAACTCTCTGATGAGGTCGGAGAAAACAACTCTCTGCTTGTCCTCTGCACAGCCTTCCGGGGTAAGCCGGACAGCTTCACAAATCTCACGGTCAAGAAGATACCAAAGGCTGTCCTCAGCCGATGCGAGTGGGGGCATGATGATTACAGCCTTCGGGTCGAAAACCTTCCGAAGGCTCCGGAAGAGCCGGGACAAAAGAACCTCTTCGGCGAGGAGGTGGCATGAAAATGACACCCTCCCCTCAGTCCCCTCCCCTCAAGGGCTGGGAAGATATAATGGTCCCTCGCCCCTTGGGTGCGGGTGAGGGGTATATGATATGAAAAAGAGACCCGTGAATGTGAAAGAAAAAGGGATATCTCCTCTTTATGACCGTATCAGACAGATCCTCGAATCGGCCCGGAGCAATGTTGCCCGTACCGTCAATACCACCCAGGTTGTGGCAAACTGGCTCATAGGGCGTGAGATCGTGCTTGAGGAGCAGTCCGGGAGCAAGCGGGCTAAATACGGCAGTCAACTCCTTATCGAAATCTCTGCACGACTAAGAAAGGATTACGGCGGAGGATATTCTGTTGATAATTTAGAGTTGTTCCGGAGATTCTATTTGGAGTATTCAAACCTGATTTCCGAGGCAACGTATCGGAAATCAGAAGGTACTGTAATTTCCGACGCGATGCGTCGGAAATTGACTGTGCCAGCCGGGCAACCGGTTTTACAAATTCGTCACACAGTGAGTGACCAATCCTGGAATCCTGGCATATTACACTCAAACCTTTCATGGACCCACTATCGAACGCTCCTTCGAGTGGATAAGGCCGAAGCTCGAGCTTTCTACGAGATAGAAGCCATAAAGAACAACTGGGCGGCAAGGGAATTGGAAAGGCAAATCAACAGCCTGCTTTATGAACGTTTGGCCCTTAGCACGGACAAAAAAGGATTAATGCTCCTGGCGACAAAGGGGCATATTATCCAGAAGCCTGAAGATGTCTTCAAAGATCCTGTAGTCATGGAATTTCTCGGTCTGCCTGAGTCTCCAAAGCTTGTGGAAACTGATCTGGAGCAGGCGCTCATCAGCAACCTTCAGTCATTCCTGCTGGAGCTCGGCAAGGGCTTTGCCTTTATATCCCGGCAGGAACGAATTACCCTCGACGGTGATCATTTCTACATTGACCTGGTCTTTTACCACACGATTCTGAAATGTTACGTGCTTATCGATCTCAAGACCGGCAAACTGACCCATCAGGACCTTGGTCAGCTTCAGCTATACGTAAATTTCTACGACCGGGAGCGACGGACAGAGGGAGACAATCCCACGCTTGGCCTTATTCTCTGCACAGACAAGAACGATGCTGTTGTCCGATATACGCTCGGGCCTGATCAGCAGAAGAAGATCTTCGCAAGCCGGTATAAACTCTATCTACCCACCGAAGCAGAACTCAAAGCAGAACTTCGGCGTGAGATCAGGGAACTTGGGGCAGTTCCCAAATCCGGGGAGAAGCGATGAACCGACATGTGAATGCCATATCGGGCCGTCTCAGTCTGCGGAAGCCCCAGTGGGACTCTCTGGAGATCCTTGACCGCATAACCGAGATTGTGCCGCCGCGCAGGGGCGCGGACATTGGGGCAGCGCTTTCTGTTATTAAGAGCGAGTTCCCTACAGTGACTGACTTTGAGCGGGAGTTTCCATCGCTCTGTTTTGCTCTTGCTACAGGGGTGGGAAAGACGCGGCTGATGGGCGCTTTTGTCAGCTATCTGCACCTTGCCCACGGTATCAACAACTTTTTCGTGCTTGCACCGAATCTGACCATTTACAATAAGCTGATTACTGACTTCACGCCGAATACGTTGAAATACGTTTTCAAAGGGATAGCCGAATTCTCTACAATGCCGCCTGTGATCATCACCGGAGATAATTATGAAAGCAAGGCCGGCTCACTCTTTGACTGGCTAGCTCAGGTGAAGGTCAATATCTTCAATATCTCCAAGATCAATTCAGAGGTGCGCGGCGGCAAGTCGCCCCGTATCAAGAGACTGTCGGAGTATATCGGCGAAAGTTACTTTGACTATCTGGCCGGTCTCAGTGACCTTGTCCTGCTCATGGACGAATCGCATCGCTATCGGGCGAGCGCAGGGATTCGTGCGATTAATGAATTGAAGCCTATAATCGGTCTTGAGTTGACAGCAACACCGTATGTGGAAACAAGCCGAGGAGCAGTTCCTTTTAAAAATGTGATCTATAGCTATTCGCTGTCTCAGGCTATGTCTGATGGCTTTGTGAAAGAGCCTGCTGTAGTAACACAGAAGAACTTTAATCCGAGCCAATTTACTCCTCAGCAGCTTGAGGAAATCAAGCTACAGGACGGTATCAGACTTCATGAGAGTGTCAAGGTCGAACTGGAAACCTACGCGCTGCAGAGCGGACAGGAGATCGTAAAACCTTTCCTGCTTGTCATAGCGCGGGATACAACACATGCGGGACAGCTGATGCAGATGATTCAGTCAGAAAAATTCTTCGAGGGTCGTTACAAGGAAAAGGTTATTCAGGTTGACTCCAGCAGGACCGGCGCCGAGGAAGAAGAGATGATTCAGAGGCTTCTTGCGGTTGAGAGCACATCAGAGCCGACAGAAATCGTCATCCACGTAAATATGCTTAAAGAAGGCTGGGACGTTACAAACCTTTATACGATTGTCCCGCTTCGAGCGGCCAACGCAAGGATTCTCATAGAACAATCCATTGGCCGGGGACTCAGACTCCCTTACGGCAAGCGAACAGGAGTAACTGCAGTTGACAGACTGAATATTGTGGCCCATGACAGGTTTCAAGAAATCATAGAAGAAGCGAATAAGCCGGACTCGGTAATTCACAGGAGCCTGACACAGGTTGTGCTGGAGCCAAGTAGCAATTTCCAGAAGACTGCCACAGTCATCGCTCAGCCCGCAATTGAACAGGCAATAGGCATACATATCGCAGGCACTTCACCTCAACAGCAGATCGCATCGGTATTCAAAAGCGGAGCAGAACAAAAAATTGCTCAGGCAACCTTTAAGGTCATCCAGGAGCTTGAGCACTTGCCCAACTCAGCGCACCTTTCTCACAGTGATGTTGCAGAACTTATCATCAATAGAGTTGAGGAAGAAATTGCCCCTGCACAATTAGAATTGGAGGGCATTGCCGAAAGGCCTGTCATCGCGGATGTCGTCGGAAGAACTACAGAGTTACTGGCACAAAAAACCATCGATATTCCGCGAATCCTAATAGTTCCGAAAGGCGAAGTGACTCTCGGATTTCATGCTTTCAAGCTGGATACTAAATCTGTAAATTTCCAGCCTGTTGATCGTGATCTGCTGATACAGCATCTTAGGACAAATCAGCAAGAGTTCATCACAGCCGGTGGTGATATCAAGCGCGAAAATAGACTTGAAGACTATCTTGTTAGGGCGCTCATTGATTTTGATGACATTTCTTATGATGACCATGCTGATCTCCTATACGAGCTTGCCGGCCAGATGGTGCAGCACTTGACCGGTTACCTTAAGGATGAGGATAAGATAAGGAATGTCCTTTTGTATCATCAACAAGAACTTGCCCGTCTGATTCATGCCCAGATGCAGTCGCACCAGTGGGAAGGTGCTATTGAATACGAAGTTGTTGTGAGCAAAGGATTTACCGCATTGAAACAGAGCGCTTATACGGCATTATCCGGCCCGCCGCAGCACTTCAGGCAGACAGTGCAAGATAAAAGCAAGATGGGTAAAGTGGTTTTCGGCGGATTTGCACGTTGCCTGTATGCGGTGCAGAAATTCGATTCTGATACTGAACGCAAGTTTGCCGTCGTTCTTGAAACAGACGCAGCAGTTCAGAAGTGGTTTAAGCCTGCACGCGGACAATTCCAGATCTTCTACAAAGACAACAATGAACATCGGGAATATCAGCCGGACTTTGTAGTGGAGACAACTGATTGTATCTGCATGTGCGAGACTAAGGCACGAAGTGATATGGAGAACGCAGAGGTCCAGGCAAAGAAGGAGGCTGCATTGAAGTGGTGCGGCCACGCAACAGACCACGCGAAGAGCTATAACGGCAAGCCTTGGAAGTATGTGCTTATCCCGCATGACATCATTGCGGAAAATATGACACTGGCAGGTCTTGCGCGCCAGTGTTCATGATATGAATCAGATATTTTGCAGGCAAAACTTCTTACTAAAATATTGCTGGAGGGGACATGGGATCATTGTATTTGAATAGATTATCTTCGAAGGAGCGCGATAGTCTAATTGAAAAGCTCTTTAAGACACAAAATGCTCGTTGCTTTATTTGTGAAGAAACGATTGACTTAAAGCTTCATAAGGCTGCATTAGACATTGATCATATTGTTCCGACGAAGCTGGGCGGGAAAGATGATCCGATTAACTTTGCATTGGCGCACTCAAGTTGTAATCGTGAAAAGCAGGCGTCTGATCTTAATATTTCACGCATTCTTCATCGCTTCGACGGCATAAAAGCCGGCATTACTGCCGAGAATCGTGGTCCGAATTTAGATGATATATTAAAGCGTTATGATGGGTCTAAGTATGAACTTGTCTTTAGCAAAGAAGATGGCCACATCAAATATTCCTTGCCTGACATTGGCAATAACCAGGTTATCGATCTGCCGGTATTTGTTGATAAGCTGAGCGGCTTCGAATATTTCTTTGCAGTGCTGCCGATAGAATATCTTTTTCACGATGATAAAATTAATCCTCGCTCAATTGGTCAGAACGTATCAAAATTACTGCAAGAATTTTACTTAAAAAGACCTCAATTGCATGTTTCTCTGGCTTGGATCGACTCGTCTACTGACAGGACGAGAGTGCGAGTCTTTGATGGGCAACATAAGGCTGCGGCACAAGTGCTCTTAGGCGTTCGTCAATTGCCGGTGAGAATTTTCATTAATCCTGATCCAGATATTTTATTAACGACAAACACGAACGCAGGTACAACACTTCGGCAGGTGGCTTTTGATAAATCAGTACAGCGACACTTGGGAAGTGCGCTCTATGTAGACCGGATCGACCGCTATAAAAGCGAATGTCATTTGGCTGATGATGATTTCAGATTTTCAGAGAGAGATTTGGTTAAGTACTTTAAGGGTGAGTCCAGGGAGATGAAACGATATATCTTGGATGCTGTGAGAGATACTATAACTCACAATGCAGAGAATAGATTAAAAGAGTTCATTGATTTTGGAGGTAGAGGCAAGGATAGACCATTGTCTTATAGCACTGTTGAAAAAACATTTTATTCATTCTTCATTTACCAGGATGTGCTGGAAACGCCAATCAATTACCGGATGGAGGAAGGCGACAATCCCCGGGAATTGGAAAAACAGCAGATACTTGAATTGATGAACTTAATTGCTGATGAAATTTTTATCGGCAAGTTTGATTCAGATTTCGGTACCAGTCAGATTGAGAGTAAGATTCAAAAAGGGGAAAATATACCCTTGTTTCATATCAGAGCATTCAGGATGAGTAAAGAGGAAATTATGTATAACTGGCTTCGCTACATTCAACAAATTATAAAGAATTATTTCATCATGCAGGGCAAACCGATCCAGGAAGAGAAATTGTTTCAATACAAATTCCCCGAACCATTATGGGAAAGGATCAGGATTTTTATTCACAACTTAGCGAATATTCCTGTCTGGATTAATAAAGAGCTCTCATCTACTGTCTTTGGTGGGAAACAGATAAATGACTATTGGCAGACTATCTTCGAAACCGGAAAGTCGCCTCAAGGGTTACAAGTTTTGGCAGAACCCATTGACTTAATGAAAATGATTACGGATTAGGGCATGAAAAAGGGGATTATCAAAGCCATAGTTCATCTTTCTGAGACGGGTATATGCTTTGCTCTTGAGAAGAATTAGCGAGAAAGGAGTTAAGCGATGATAGGGACTACATGGAAGGGTGGCACATTTGGTATTCGAGTGGGCTCAGCAAACGCTTTGCAGTATTTTAATAAAAAATGGACCCACGTAGAAGTGAAGCTTGGCAATACGTTTCATGTTTTTAACCTATCAAAGACCTTTTGGACCACCTGCCCTGAATTTCGCGGCAAAGAGATAGGCATGTGGCTTCATATGCACGGGCTTGATCACTGGCCAAAGGGGCGCCCACATAAGGTCAAGTTAATTCCACTGGGATCTAATAAGTTCAAGCTTCTCAAATAAATGAACCTTTTCCTCTTTACACCTCATATGGTTTTTATTGGCACGGTTGCGGTTGTCATCGGAGTTTTTTGGTTCCTGAGATTTACAAGAAGAGGCCGAAGAACGCCTCTCACACGGCAATTATTGAGGATGCCTGGAGAAACACTTAGACGAAAGATTGATGATCTCGGTGATGACCTTAGCAGTTATCTGTTTGTCACTATTGCCTTCCCCTTATTATTCTATTCAGTATATCTCGCTTCATCTCTGGCGGGCAAAGCCTCACCTTTTACGACACTGCTCTACACTATTTCACCAGTAGTGGCTGTCCTTTTTATTATTATCAAAATGTGGAAGATAGCAAAGGAAATAGATGCTCTCCGTCTCGGCCTTGACTGCGAATTAGCTGTTGGCCAGGAATTGAATCAGCTTATGCTTGAAGGCTGCAGGGTCTATCACGATTTTCCTGCTGAGAATTTCAATATTGATCATGTTGTAGTTGGGCCAGGTGGCGTATATGCTATGGAGACCAAGGGAAGAGGAAAGCCTGACAAGAAGATGGATGGTAAAGAAGCGACGGTGACTTATAATGGACAGACCTTAAAGTTTCCCGGTTGGATCGAAACAGAACCAATTGATCAGGCCAGGCGGCAGGCAGAATGGCTTTCAAAATGGTTGACCAGCGCTGTTGGTGAGGATATTTCAGTCCAGCCAGTGCTTTCCTTCCCCGGATGGTTTGTAGAACGAGAAATAAAGGATGATCTTATTTTTTTATATGGCAAGCCAACCTTTCTGGCGCAGCCTTTTAATAACAAAGCGCTACCAGGTCCTTTAATTCAAAGAATTGCCCATCAACTGGAACAGCGTTGTCGCGATGTGGAACCAGTTGCTTATTCAAACCCGAGTTTCGCCAATAGCAGGACAGAAAAGAGATAATAGCATGTAATGAAGGCGAATTTTGGGCGTGCTCTGCTCCTGCCTATTGCTGCTGAAGGTCGAGACCGAGTTGCTTCAGTAGCACAG
>Ga0335070_10002929_pt1 | contig 19895 bp, 15 predicted proteins | sample Lox_Sample_13_FD_206722 | JGI IMG/M metagenome (GOLD analysis project Ga0335070, IMG submission 206722) | Soil microbial communities from Loxahatchee National Wildlife Refuge, Florida, United States - Lox_Sample_1.3 | ecosystem: Environmental > Terrestrial > Soil > Wetlands | place: USA... | reverse complement strand
CGAAGAGCGGGCCGCCGTCGCCTATGTGGACGAGGTACTGCAGCCCGAGGATATCGGTCTGGTCGAGAGCGTGCAGCGGGGCCTCCGGTCGCGCGGCTACCACCAGGGCCGGTATGTCGTCGATGCGGAGCGCAGCGACATCAGCGAGCATTCGATCCATCATTTCCATAGCCTGGTGCTGAACGCCCTGGGAGACTGAACGGCATCGCAATGCCGGCTTCGAGCGCGATAAAGCGCCTCACTGGCGATGGCAGGCGATAGCGGCTAGACTCCCCACCTGTGGCGGGCGAAGGCCCCTTGAACGCATGGTGGAGGACGTCTCATGGCTTTCGAAGCTCTCAAGGCCCAGATCGAGACGCTGCTCGAGCAGATGGAGAACCAGCCCGAGGACAAGCACGAGCTCTATCTGCAGCTCCATGAGAAGTTGAACGAGTGGCGCGCCACCGGTCAGCCCATCCCGCAGGACCTGCTGGAGCTCGAGGAGGAGCTGGAGGCCGAGTTCTCGGAGGAGCTGAAAAGGTAGGCTGTGTCGCCCGAGAGCATTTGCGGCGCCCCGTGGGTGGGGCTGCGGTCTTCATTGCCGGATGACGGGCTTGTAATGTTACCGCTTCTCCGGCGCCGGCATGGCGCCGAAGCGAAAGCAGGCGGCGCTGGCGCAACAGCCAAATCGGGCGGACCCGCAGCACGCTGCGACCCTTGCGGCGGGCGATCGGAGGCATCGGGTCGAATCCGCATGAGAGAGCGAATTCGACTGATATGACGTCGACCACCTCGCGGAATCCTCGCCTTCGCTGGCCGTTCAAATCCAGGCTCCTGATCCGCATCAAAATCGCGCTGCTGCGGACCCTGGCTCAGCGTGTCCGCGACAACAGTGTTGCACCCATAGCGCTGGCCGTCGTCATTGGCGTTGCGGTCGGCGCCGCGACTTGCATTCTTCAGCGCCTTCTCAGCCTGATTCATTTGCTCCTCTTCAATACCCCGGTCATCGGCCATTTGAGCGCCGGCGATGCGGATGGCCCGATCCGCCTCATCGGCGTGACGGTCCTCGGCTGCTTTCTCTACGGTCTTGCCGCCGCCGCCGAGCGGCGCTGGCGCGGGCGCGACGTGATCGACCCGATCGAGGCCAACGCGCTCTATGGCGGGCGCATGTCGCTGCGCGACAGCCTGTCCTTGACCGCGATGACGCTGTTCTCGTGTGGTGTCGGCGCCTCGGTCGGCATGGAGGCCGCCTATACCCAGAGCGGCGCCGGCTTCGCTTCCCAACTCGGCCAGCTCTTCCGCATGCGGCGCACGGATCTGCGCATTCTGGTCGGATGCGGCACGGCGGCGGCCATCGCCGCCGCATTCAACGCGCCGCTGGCGGGCGCCTTTTACGCCTTCGAGCTGGTGATCGGCAGCTACTCGCTGGCGGCGCTGGCGCCCGTCGGCCTGGCCAGCGTCTCGGCGGCCCTCGTCGGCCGGTCGGTGTTCGGCACCTACTCGATCTTTCTGGTGCCGCAACAGCTGCCGCCGACCAACATCGATTTCTTCTACTTCGTCGTCATCGGCTTTGCCGGGGCGGGTGTGGGCATCGCCGCCATGCGCGCCGTGACCGGCATCGAGCGGGTCCTGCAGGATCTGAAAATAGCGCGCGGCCTGCGCCCTCTGGTCGCGGGCTTGAGCCTCGCCGCGATGGCTCTGATCTACCCCCAGGTCCTCGGCGCCGGCCATGGCGCGATCCAGCTCACGGTCGACGGCGTCTTCGCCACCAGTGCGCTGTTCGGAATCCTGCTGGCGAAGATCGCGGCCTCGGCGCTCTCGGTCGGCACCGGCATGCGCGGCGGCATGTTCAGCTCGTCCCTGTTCCTGGGCTGCCTCCTGGGTGCGCTGATCGGCAAGGGTGCCGCCCTTCTGTCGCCGAGCGTCGCCAATTTCGAGATCACCTTCACGCTGGCGGGCATGGGCGCGGTCGGGGCGTCAATCATCGGCGCCCCCGTGACGATGATCCTTCTCGTGCTCGAGACCACCGGCAATTATGACATCACCATCGGCGTGATCGTTTCGGTCGTCCTCGCCTCCTTCGCCTCGCGTCAATGGTTCGGCTACTCCTTCTCGACCTGGCGCTTCCATCAGCGGGGCTTGCGGCTGCGCGGCGCCTACGACATCGGTTGGCTCGCCGATCTAACCGCGCGCAATCTGATGCGGCGCGATCCGGTCTTCGTCTCGGTCAACGAGACGCTCGATACGGCGCGCCAGACCTATGCGGTCGGGACTGTGAAGCGGCTGTTCGTTCTCGAGGAGACCGGCGCCTTCCGCGGGGTCATCGACACGGCGGCGCTGCACCTGGCGCCGCCGCCGACCGAAGGTGTCGCGAAGCGGGTCGGCGATCTGCTGCCGACGCCGCAACAGCCAATCCTCCCCACCACGCCGATCCGCTCGATCCTGAGCCAGTTCGAGCAGCAGGAGGTCGAGACACTGGCGATCGTGAACGACCTCAGCAACCGGCGCGTGGTCGGCTTCGTTACCGAAGCCTATGTCCTCAAGCGCTACAACCAGGAGCTGGAGCGCCGGCGCAGCGAGGAGCTGGGCGACAGCGAGCTGTTCGGCCCTTCCGACGAGACCTGACGCTCAGATTGTCATGCCGCCATCGATGATCTGGGTCGTGCCGGTGACGAAGCCAGACTCATCCGAGGCGAGATAGACGCAAAGCGCGGCGACCTCCTCCGGTTTTCCGAGGCGCCCCATCGGCTGGCGCGCGACGAACTCGCGCCGCGCCGCCGCCGGGTCGGTGAAGGCGTTGAGCCGGTCCTGGAGCGAGGGCGTCTCGACGGTACCCGGACAGAGCGCGTTGCAGCGGATGCCTCGCGTCACATAGTCCGCGGCGATGGCCTTGGTCAGGCCGATCACCGCCGCCTTCGAGGCGCCATAGGCGGCCCGGTTGGGGACGCCCTTCAGCGAGGAGACCACGGAGGCCATGTTGATGATGACGCCGTGGCCGCGCTCGAGCATCCCCGGCAGGAAGGCCCGGATGGTGCGGTACATGCTGTGGACATTGATGTCGAAGGCCTTGAGCCAGTCGGCCTTGGCCGTATCGAGCAGGGTACCCGCGGGAACCCAGCCGGCACAATTGAAGAGGATGTCGATGGCGCCGGTTTCCTTGGCGATGGCGGCCACGGCCTCGTCGTCGGTTACGTCGAGGGCACGGACGAGGATCGCATTCGGGTTGGCAAAACCTGTGAGCTTGTCGAGGGCGAGATCGGTGGCCCAGACCGTGGCGCCTTCCGCAGTGAAAGCGTCCACCGTCGCGCGGCCGATGCCTTGGGCCGCGGCGGTGATGAAAGCGGTCTTGCCGGCAAGGCGCCCCGGCTTCGCGGCGGTCGGTTGCGGGCTCATGACGGGCGATCCGTACGCTGAAGAACGGCACCGGGCCGCCGGGCCAGATCGGGCTGCAGCGCCAACCCCAGCCCCGGTTTGGCCGTGGGATAGGCATAGCCCCGCTCGATGCGCGGCAGTTCGGTGACTACCTCGCGGTACCAGCCGGTGTAGTAGGCGCGCACCATCTCCTGGATCATCGCATTGGGCGCGTTGAGCGACAAATGGATCGAGGCCGCCAGCACCACCGGACCGGTGCAGTCATGTGGCGCCACCGGAAGCTGATAGGCCTCGGCCATCGACGCGATCTTCTTCGCTTCCGACAAGCCCCCGGTCCAGCTCAGATCGAGGATCACGATCTGCGGGATGCGTCGTTCGAGCAGGTCGCGGAACGCCCAGCGCGTGCCGAGCGTCTCGGTCGAGGCGAGCGGAACAGGCGTGCCCTTGGCGAACTCGCCCAATGCCCCGATATCGTCGGCGCGGATCGGGTCTTCATACCAATAAGGGTTGAACTCTTCGGCTGCGCGCGCGATGCGCAGCGCCGTCGGCAGGTTGAAGGCGTTGTTGAACTCCAGCATCACGTCGATGCGGTTGCCGACCGCCTTGCGGATCTTGCGGAAGGGCTCGAGCCCGCGATCGAGGTCGGCGGGATCGAGATGCATGGTGAGATTGCCGGTGAGATAGGGATCGAACGGCCAAATCTTCATGGCCGTGACGCCCTCCTCGAGCAGGCTCTGGGCCAGCTCGTCGGCACGGTTCATGAAGGCATCGAGATCCTCGTAGGGCCCGCCGATCTGCCGTCCGGCTTCGGTCTCGGCCACATGCTCCATGCGCTTGCTGCCATACGCATAGCCGGCGCAGGTGTTGTAGACGCGCACCCGATCGCGCGAGAGCCCGCCCAGGAGCTGCCAGATCGGCTTGCCCACGGATTGGCCGAGGATGTCCCAGAGCGCGAGATCGACGGCGGAGTTGCCGCGCGTCTCGGCGCTGGTGGTGCTGAAACCGAGATAGCCGTTGAGATGGCGCGAATGGCGATCGATCGCCAACGGGTCCTTGCCGATGAGATAGGGCGCTGCGACTTCGTGGATATAGGCGGCGACCGTGGCCGGGTTGTAGAAGGTCTCGCCGAGCCCGATCGGACCTTCGTCGGTGCGGACCTGCAGCCACAGCTGATTCTCCGCAAAGCCCGCGAATCGCAGGGTCTCGACCGCCGTGATCTTCATGAAGGCGCACCGTTGTTTGCGGGCGGCATCCTAGTCGTATAAAGTTTGGGTCCGCAATTTCATAATCTGGTCCAAAATACCGGAATCACGAGGATCTGCCGATGCGTTATTTCCCCAGCCGCCCCTACAACATCGCCGTGATCGGCGCGGCGAGCGGCATCGGCGAGGCGGCGGCGCGCTTCATGGCGGCCGAAGGCGCCAACGTCGCCTGCCTTGACGCCAATGAGGCGGGCGCGGCGGCAGTGGCGAGATCGCTGTCCGAGAAGGGCACCAACCTGATCTCCGCCAAGGCCGACGTGACCGATGTCGCGTCGCTCGAGAGCGCGATCGCGGCGACCGCGAAGGCCTTCGGCCAGATCCATGGGCTGGTGAATTGCGCCGGCATCACCGGCAAGACCAACATCAAGGGCCACGAGGTCGATCTCGCCGATTTCGACCGGGTCTATGCGATCAATCTGAGGGGCGCCTTGATCGTCAGCCAGGCGATCCTGCGCCATATGCTGCCCTTCAACTACGGCCGGGTACTACAGATCGCCTCGATCGCCGGCAAGGACGGCAATGCCGGCATGACCGCCTACTCGGCGACGAAGGCAGGCCTGATCGGCATGGTGAAGTCGCTGGGCAAGGACTATGCGGAGACCGGCATCACGATCAACGCGCTGGCGCCGGCCGTGATCCGCACGCCGCTGGTCGACGCGCTGCCCGAGGCGACCGTCAAATACATGACCGACAAGATCCCGATGCGCCGCTGCGGCGAGCTCGAGGAATGCGCGGCGATGATCGCCTGGATCCTGTCGCCCGCCTGCAGCTTCACCACCGGCTTCACCTTCGATTTGTCGGGCGGCCGCGCTACCTATTGAACGTCGCCTGCGGGCCGGCACCTGTCTTCGAGCCACAGGGAGACTATGTCATGGCGAAGATCGCCAAAGTGGAGGTGATCCCGATCCGCGCGCCGGGCCAGGCCACGGACGATCTCGACGGCACCGTCGATACGGCGATCGTTCGCATCACCGACGAGAACGGGGTCTTCGGTATCGGCGAGACCGATGCGCCGCCCGAGGTGGTCAAGGCCTTCGTCGAGATGCCCACCGCGCATACCTGGAGCTACAACCCGATCGAGCTGCTCCTGGGCGAGGATCCGCTCGAGATCCAGAGGCTCTGGCAGAAGCTTTATGAAGGCACCTTCTGGCCGGGTCGGCGCGGCCTCGGCATCCATGCGCTTTCCGCCATCGACATCGCGCTTTACGACCTGGTCGGCAGGCAGCTGGGCGTCCCAGCTTACAAGCTCATGGGCGGCGCCCGGCGTCCGCAACTTCGTCCCTATTGCACGATCTTTCCGGGCCTCGCTCATGGGCGGTCGATCCGAGAGCTGATGGGCGAGATCGAGCGCCAGTTCCGCACCGCCCTCGATGTCGGCTTCCGCGCCGTGAAGATGGAGGTGCTGTTCTACGATCTCGTCAGCGACCGCGAGCTGGTCGACCTGATCCATGAGGGCCGCGCCATGCTGGGTTCGGACATCCTGATGGCGGTCGATTTCGGCTATCGCTGGCAGAACTGGTACGACGCGAAATGGGTGCTGGATCGGCTGGGCGACTGCGACATCTTCTTCGCCGAGGCGACGCTGCAGCATGACGATCTGGCCGGCCACGCCAAGCTCGCGGCCAACAGCCCGATCCGGATCGGCGGGGCCGAGGCGGCGGCCACGCGCTGGGAATGTCTCGAATGGCTCGAGCGCGGCAAGGTCGCGGTGCTGCAGCCCAATATCGGGCGCGGCGGCGGGCTCACCGAGATCAAGCGGATCGCCGAGATGGCCGAGCTTCACGGCGCCCAGGTCGTGCCCCATGGATGGAAGACCGGGATCACCTCGGCGGTCGGCCGCCATTTCCAGGCGGCCTGTCCCGCGGCCCCCATCTTCGAATATATATCGCCCCAGGTGTTCGACAGCCTGCTGCGCCGCGAGCTCGTCTGGCCGGAGCCGAAGGTCGTCGATGGCTTCATGGAACTGCCGACCGCGCCGGGCCTCGGGATCGAGCTCAACGAGGATCTGGTCGCGCGGCTGCGCATCGATCGGCGCTGAAGACGGCGCTCAATGGAAGGAAATCCAGGATGAAGTTGGTTCGGTATGGCGAAGCGGGCCGCGAGAAGCCGGGTCTCATCGATGCCGGCGGGAAGCTGCGCGATCTGAGAGCCGCGGTTGACGATTTGGGCGGCCATGCATTGCGCCCGGAGGGGCTGGCAAAGTTGAAGGCGCTCGATCCGGCGAAGCTACCGCTGGTTTCCGGAAATCCGCGCCTCGGCGTGCCGGTCGCGGGGATCGGCAAGATCGTCGCCATCGGCCTCAACTATTCCGATCATGCGGCGGAGTCGAACCTGCCGGTGCCGAAGGAGCCGATCATCTTCATGAAGGCGACCTCGTCCTTGAGCGGACCCAACGACCGCGTCGTGATTCCCAAGGGCTCGGAGAAATCCGACTGGGAAGTCGAGCTTGCGGTCGTCATCGGCAAGTCGGCGTCCTACGTGACCGAGGCCGATGCGCTCTCCCATGTCGCGGGCTATCTCATCTGCAACGACGTCTCCGAGCGCGCCTTTCAGATCGAGCGCGGCGGCCAATGGGACAAGGGCAAGGGCTGCGACACGTTTTGCCCGCTCGGGCCCTGGCTCGTCACGGGCGACGAGATCAAGGACCCGCAGGCGCTCGACATGTGGCTCGACCTCAACGGCGAGAAGGTCCAGCGCGGCAACACCCGCACCATGGTGTTCGGCGTCGCCCACATCGTCAGCTATGTCAGCCAGTTCATGTCGCTGCAGACGGGCGACGTGATCACCACCGGCACGCCGCCCGGTGTCGGCATGGGCATGAAGCCGCCGCGCTATCTCAGGCCCGGCGACGTGATGACGCTGGGGATCGCTGGCCTGGGCGAGCAGCGCCAGGAATGCGTGGCGTGGCGGCGGTGATCGATGGAGAGCGGGGTGTCGATTTTTTCTCACCCCCTTCCCTTGCGGGAGGGGGTAGGGGGAGGGGTCGGCGACACTCTCTCCAGTTTAATTTGTGATTGAAGGAGCTGATGGTCGGTACATTCGCGTTGCTTGGCGAAGGCAACGATGCTTGGAGCGAAGGTCGAGTGGACGGCGATAGTGACGTTCCGTTCTGAGAGAACCCCTCCCCCTACCCCCTCCCGCAAGGGAAGGGGGTTAGAAGATTCACCTCACCGCACGCGGAACCGCTCCACCACCTTGGGATCGAGGCTGACGCCCAAGCCCGGCGCGGTCGGCAGGGCGACCTTGCCGTCCTTCTCGATCGGGAAGCGTTCGCGCGTCAGCTCCCAGCGCAGCGCGGATTCGCTGGTCGAATATTCCAGCACCTCCTCGGCCCAATGCTGCGCCAGAAAGGCGAGATTGGCGGCGATGGTAATGTTGGATTTATAGCCATGTGTGACGACGCGCTTGCCGCGCTTCTTCGCGATGGCGCTCAAGCGTAAGAGCTCGGTCAGCCCGCCCACCATCGTGACATCGGGCTGCGCGATGTCGATCTTGCCGACATCGAACATCTGCTCATATTCGTAATGCGTGGTGAGGCCCAGATCGCCGCCGCCGATGGGCACGCCGAACCCCTGGAATCGCGCATGGCCTTCCATGTCGTCGAGCGGCAGCGGCGCCTCGACCCAGTGGAAGTTGAAATCGCGGAAGATCGGCATGAGCGGCAGGCCTTCCTCGGCCTTGCTCCAGGCGGTGGCGGCATCGACCATCAACCGGATCTCGGGTCCGACATGCTCGCGCGCGGTGCGGATGAGCGCGGTGGTCTTGGCCAGATCCTCGCGCCAGAAGGGATCGGCCACGATCTTGATGCAGCGCAGGCCCAGCTTCAGGCCGCGATCGATGGTGCGCCTTACCTCGTCGGGCGTTTCACCCAAGGGATAGACGGTGCCGTAGGCCAGGATCCGGTCGCGCTGTTTCTTGGCGCCGAGGATCTCCGCCAGCGGCTTGCCCTGGACCTTGCCACGCAGATCCCAGAGCGCGATATCGATGGCGCTGATCGCGTGGATAACGGCGCCGCGCCGGCCGTAATAGCTGGTGGCGTCGTACATCTCCTCCCATAGCGCTTCGACATTCGCGGGGTCCTTGCCGACCAGGATCGTTTTCAGCCCCATCGCATGGGTGTGGGAGCGGGGCGCCTCGACGATGGCGCGAATGACGGAGGGCACCGAATCGACCTCGGCCAGGCCGGAGAGGCCCTGGTCGGTATGGACCAGCACCACGCAATTGTCGTAGGACCCGTCGAAGGTCATGCCGGTCCAGCCCGGCGTTCTGAGCTCGATGACCTCGATATCGGTGATCTTCATCGCTCATCTCCCTGGCGGCGCAAGCCCGGATTGGCGGGGGGACTCGGGCGCCCGACGGCTCGGGCGGCCACCTTAATGGTGCAGAATACCGAACGATAGTGCAGAATACCGGAACTCAACCGGCGGGGTGATGGGAATGGCGACCAGGGCGGCGGCAAGGCAAACGATCAACGGCGAGGAGGAGGCCGCATCCGGATCGCGCAGCGTTCGTCGCGCGCTCGATATCTTCGAGCTCATGCTGGCGCGGGGCGAGGCCCTGGCCGTGGCCGAGATCGTCACGGCGCTGAAGATTCCCAAATCGACCGCCTACGAGCTGGTGCGCACCTTGTCCGACGCCGGCTATCTGGAGCGGATGGGCAAGGAGGGGCGCCTTTTCCTCGGCCGCAAGCTGTTCGAGCTGGGCATGATGTATCGCAGCCAGATCGACCTGCTCAAGGAAGGCAGCCAGGTGGTCGAGGCGTTGCGCGACGCGACCGGCGAGACGGTGCAGTTCTCGGTGCTCGAGAACGACATGATGCTGGTCCTCCTCAAGGAGGAGGGCAGCCATCCCATCCGCATCATCAGCCGGGTCGGCTCGCGCGTGCCGGTCAATTGGGCTGCGGCCGGACGCCTGCTGGTCTCCGATCTCGACGATGCGACGCTGCAGGGCCTGCTCAAGCGCACGATCGTGCAATCGCCCTCGGGCAAGGCGGTCATGGATGTGGACAAGCTGGTCCAGCAGATCCGCAAGTTCCGCCGCCAGGGCTATGCGGTCGAGATCAACGAGGCCAACGACCATGCGGGCTGCGTCGCCGCTCCCGTGATCGACGCCACGGGTCATTGCGTCGCCGCCATCAGCGTGGTGGCGCCGGAGCAGCGGCTGGACAGGGTGAGCCGCGACAAGCTGATCGACGCGGTGCGCAACGCCGCCGAGGGCCTGTCGCACCGCCTGGGCGCGCCGTAGCGTGGCTGCGTGCTTCGTACGCATTCCTTGGGAAAGGCGCGCATTCTCCTTTACGTCATACCGGCGAAGGCCGGTATCCATTAACGCCGTCGGTGCGCAATCTTGCGCCGGTTGTGTTCATAGATACCGGCCTTCGCCGGTATGACGAGGAATGAAGAGCGGGCCTTGAAGCGGACAGGCGCGGATCGATCCTGGCAGCGATACGTTCAAGGGCGCGGCGGCGCGCTTGCCCGATGCAGCGCTGTCAGCCGCTCATACAGCGCCTCGAAGCCGATCTCGCCGCGCAGATGCTGCTCGACCAGCGCGCCGCCCTCGGCCTGGAAGGCGAGATAGCCGGCGTAACGCGGCCGGATCCAGCAGCCCTCCATCGTCGCGCGGGTGTCGGGATAGCAGCCGCCGAAACGCGCGGCGATCGCCTCATCCTCCCAGCTGTCGATGCGGGCCGGTTGGCCGTGATGGGCGGCGAAGGCCTTCTGCGTCGCCGACTCCATGAGATAGCGCAGGTAGGCAAAGGCCGCCTCGCGGTCCGCGACATGGGCCGAGACGCCGACACCGGCGCCGCCGATCGTCGAGCCGCGCGGGTTCGCGCCGGCCAGACCCGGCAGGTTCGAGAATCGAAGGGGATGCGCGATGTCGGCTTCGGCATAGGTGGCGTAGCAATAGACCGCCGGGCAGAAGACCAGATCCTCGCGCGCCACCATCGCGTCATGCAGCTCGATGCTGTTCCAATCGAGCGCCTCGGGCGGGCAGTAGGCCAGCAGTGCCTTGATCGCGTCGAGCGCCAGCTTGGCCGTATCGCGATCGATCAACGAGCGCTGCGGTTCCGTCGCGCAAGGGTGGCCGAGATTGGCGCAAAGCGTGAAGAAGGTCATGAGGCTATGGACACCGCGCAGCCCGATGGCGAGCCTTTGTCCCTTGCGCCGCGCGGCTTCGCCCAGCTGCAGCAAACCGGGCCAGTCGGCGGGCGCCGGCCGATGGAGCTGCGCCAGCAGGTCCGGTCTCGCTACCGCCACCTGGCAGGCGGCATCGACCGGCAGGGCCCAGATCCGGCCGTCATAGCGGTAGGTCGCGAGCGACGGGCCGACGAAGGCCCGCTCGAGTATCGGCGTCACGAGCTCGTCGAGCGCCAGCAAGGCCTGCGTGCGGACGATGTCGCCGCAGAACGGGTGATCGAGGATGATCAGGTCGTAGCGCTGCGCCAGGGCTTCGATGGGGGTGAACTCGAACCCATGCAAGGGCCGCGAATCCCAGGTGATCTCGATGTCGGGATGGCGGCGCCGGAACTCCGGCAGCGTCGCGATCAGGGGATCGATCGCGCGCCGATGCCCCCAGGTCATGCCGCGCAGCCGCCTCTCCGCCATCGCCCGATCTCTCCCCCATGTCGATATCTGGAAGCGCGGGCGACGCTATCACGCGACTCTCGTAAAATCCAAATGCACGTACCCTGATCCGCTATTCCGGAATATGCTCGGGCTCCGATGGCGGCGGAGCTCGCACCCGCCCGACGCTTTCTTGACTTGAGAAATCCAACGCCATTACTGTGGCAGTCTAGATAACCGCACCGAATTCCGACATTTCGGAATTCAGAAAAAGATCGAACGATCGGGCAAAGGCCGCCGCACCGGCCGACCCGACCCCGGCACCGGCGGAGGAACGGGCCGCGGCAACGCCTCATGGGGAGGAGGGTGGAGCTATGACATATCGAAGCAGATTGCTCGCGATCGCGATGGCGGCCGCGGGATTGGTCATGACCTGTGGCGGCGCTTGGGCCGCGGCCGGCGATGAATGCGTCAAAGTGCTGGGTTACGAGTGGAGCGGCGAGAAGCAGTCCATGGACCCCGCGGACATGCATTCCGGCGACGACGCCTACCACACCTTCGCCGTCTATAACCGCCTCCTCGATGTCGACGACAACTTCAAGGTTCTGCCGGAGCTGGCGACCGAATGGTCGTCCTCGTCGGACGGGCTGACCTGGACCTTCAAGCTGCGCGAAGGCGTCAAGTTCCATAGCGGCAAGGATTTCACCTCGGCCGACGTGGTTTACAGCTTCAAGCGCCTGCTGGATCCGGCGCTGGGCTCGGGCGCGCTGGCCGTGCTGGCCTTCCTCGATCCGAACGGCATCAAGGCGGTCGACAAATACACCGTCAGCTTCACCACGCCGAAGCCGGTGGCCGAGCTGCCCGTCCTCATCACCAACAAGTTCACCAACATCGTGCCGGAAGGCGCCAAGCATGAGGACCTGATTCTGCACGAAGACGGCACCGGGCCCTTCATGCAGGAGCAGTTCACGCCCAACGCGCCCGTGCGCATCCTGCGCAAGAACCCGAACTACTGGGAGGCGGGCCTGCCCAAGGCCGAGTGCCTGCGCATCACGGTGGCGCAGGAGCCCGTGGCCGCCGTCTCGGCGATCAAGGCCGGCCAGGTCGATCTCGTGCTCAATGTCGATCCCTCGGTGATCCCGGCACTGAAGGACGATCCCAGCGTCACGCTGCTCCAGACCGGCGCCTCCAATTCCATGACGATCTCGATGTGGATCGACACCAAGCCCTTCGACAACGTCAAGGTGCGCGAGGCGATGAAGAAGGTGGTCGATCGCCAGGCCATGATCGACACGGTGCTGCTGGGCTATGGCGAGCCCGGCGCCGACAACCCCGTGCCGATTCCCAATCCCGCCTCTTACATGAAGGAACCGCCGAAGCAGGACATCGCGGGTGCCAAGAAGCTTCTGGCGGAAGCCGGCTATCCGGACGGCCTCAGCTTCGATCTCTACACTGCCGAAGGCGTGCCCGGCATGGTGCGCATGGCCCAAGTCTATGCCGAGATGGCGAAGCCCGCGGGCTTCAACATCAACGTGATCGTGACCCCGGCGGAAAGCTTCTGGGACGATGTCTGGCTCAAGAAGTCGATCGTGACCTCGGCCTGGTCGATGCGCCCGCCCGGAGAGGGGCTGGCGGTGGCCTATACCCAGACCGCGAAATGGCCCGAGACACATTGGAGCCGCCCGGACTATGACGCGCTGCTGCTCAAGGCCAACACCACGGTCGATCCGGGCGAGCGTTTGAAGCTCTATCAGCAGGCGGGCGAGATGCTGGCGAAGGAAGGCGGGCTGATCCTGCCGATGTTCGTTCATCAGGTGGTGGCGCTGCGCAAGGGCTGCGAGGGCTACAAGCCGCTGGCGCAGAACTTCAACCTGAACTTCGAAAACCTCAGCTGCAAATGAGCTGACGCGGGGCCCCGGGCGCTTCAATGCGCCCGGGGCTGCATTTTACTCTGCTCGAGACCGATGACCGGGAGAGGGGAGGCCATACCGATGGCCATGCTGCGCCTCGTGATCGGCCGCATCCTGCTCACGGTCGTCACCCTTCTGATCGTTTCCTTCATCGTCTTCGGGGTGCTCGAGATCCTGCCGGGCGATGTCGCCACGCGCATCCTCGGCCGCGACGCCACGCCCGAGACGTTGGCGGTGCTGCGCGCCAAGCTCGCCCTCGACCAGCCCGCGCTCTGGCGCTATGCTCATTGGTTGGGCGGCGTCTTGAGCGGCGATCTCGGCCAATCCCTCGTCAGCGGCCGGCGCGTCATCGATATCCTGGGCCCGCGCATCTACAACACGGTCCTGCTCTCGATCTACGCCTTCATCCTCTATATCCCGCTCACCGTAATCCCAGCCATGATCCAGGCTGTGAAGCGTGACCGGTCGCTCGATCACGGCTTCTCGGCGCTGACGCTGGTGCTGCTGTCGATGCCGGATTTCCTGCTGGCGACGATTCTCATGATCCTTTTCGTGATCACCATCCCGATCCTGCCGGCCATGTCGATCGTCGATCAGAGCTCGGGCTGGCATGAATACTTCCTCGCCACGACCTTGCCCGCCGTGACGCTCGCCATCGTCATGGCGGTCTATGCGGTGCGGATGCTGCGCGACAATCTGATCGAGGTGCTCGATTCCGATTATGTGCGCATGGCCGAGCTGAAGGGCCTGCCGCCGGTCCGCGTTCTGATCCGCCATGCGCTGCCCAACGCGCTGGTACCGACGCTCAATGTGACGGCCATCAATCTGGGCTATCTCGTCGGCGGCGTGGTGGTGGTCGAGAAGGTGTTCGGCTATCCCGGCTTCGGCAGCCTGTTGGTGGATTCGCTCCAGCTGCGCGATCTGCCGGTGATCGAGGCGACGGTGATGCTGGCTTCGACCGTCTATATCGCGGCCAATCTCCTGGCCGATATCGGCGCCATCCTGCTCAACCCGCGGCTCAAGGGGGGCTGACAGCGATGGCCGCCGTCACCGCCGAACGCCGTCGCGCGCCGCGCGCCCACCGCCTGCGCGCCTTCTGGCACCGCACGCCACGCAGCTTCCGCATTGGCGCCTTCATCTTGCTGGTTCATCTCATCGTCGCCGTCACCGGCCCGTTCTGGGCGCCCTACGGCTTCGCGCAGATGGGTGCCGGCATCCCGCTCTCGGGCATGAGCTGGGCCCATCCCTTCGGCATCGATCAGTTGAGCCGCGATATCTTCAGCCGCGTCGTCCATGGCTCGCATATCGTAATCCTGCTCTCGCTCTCGGGGACCGCGCTGGGCCTTGTCGTCGGCGCCATCGTCGGCCTGCTCTCGGGCTATGTCGGCGGCTGGTTCGACGACATCCTGCAGCGCTTCATCGAGGCCCTGATCAGCATCCCGTTCCTGGTGCTGGCGCTGCTGGCGATGGCGGCCGCGGGTCCCGAGGTCGCGGGCAATCCGGTTCTGGTGGTGCTGGTGGTGGCGCTGGTCTACGCGCCGCGCATCGCGCGCATGGCACGCGCGGCCGCCATCGATATCGCCACCCGCGACTACGTCACGGTAGCGCGGCTGCGCGGCGAAAGCCCCTGGTCGGTGATGCGCCGCGAGCTTCTGCCCAACGCCACCGGCGTGCTCCTGGTCGAGTTCGCGCTGCGTGCGGGCTACGCGCCGGTGTTGATCGGCTCGCTGGGCTTTCTGGGATTCGGCCTCAGGCCGCCGACCCCGGAATGGGGTCTCATGATCAGCGAGAACCGCGCCCTGCTGATGGTCTCGCCGATCACGGTTCTGGGTCCCGGCCTCACGCTCGCCTCGCTCGTGGTCGGGCTCAATCTCTTCACCGAAGGCTTCGCGCGCATCCTCGGGCGCAGCGTCAGGCTGGGCGAGCGATGAGCGGTGCCGAGACCCTACTGCGGGCGGTGGATTTGCAGGTTTCCTACCGGCAGCAGGAGGGCTGGCTGCCGGTCCTCCATCGCATCAATTTCGCGATTCTGCGCGGCGAGACCTTCGGCCTGGTCGGGGAATCGGGCTGCGGCAAGTCGACCGTGGCGCTTCAGTTGCTGGGCTACCGCCATCCGAACAGCCGGGTCGATGGCGGGCATATCGAATTCGGCGGCCGCGATCTCCTGGAGCTGCCGCGCCGCGAGCTCGATCGCATTCGCGGCAACCGGATCAGCTTCGTGCCGCAGAACCCGACCACCGCGCTCAATCCCGGCATGCGCGTCGGCGACCAGGTTTGCGAGATCCTGCTACTGCACAAGCGGGCGGCCGACCAGAACCAGGCGCTGCAACGCGTCGTCGAGCTGTTCGGGCTGGTTGGCCTGCCCTCGCCCAAGCTTCTGGTCGAGCGCTATCCGCATCAGCTTTCGGGCGGCCAGCAGCAGCGCGTCTGCATCGCCATGGCGCTCGCCTGCGATCCGGATCTGGTGGTGCTGGACGAGCCCACCACCGGGCTCGACGTCACCGCCCAGGAGCAGATCGTCGAGCTCCTGATCGATCTGCGCCGGCGCATCGGCCTCTCGATGCTCTATGTCACGCATGATCTGGGCCTCTTGTCGCAAATCGCCGACCGGGTCGGCGTCATGTATGCGGGCCATATGGTCGAGATCGCGCCGGTGGCCGAGCTCTTCCGTCAGCCGCGCCATCCTTATACCCGCGGCCTGATCGGATCGATCCCGCGCATCGATCGGCCCGAGGAGCCGGCGGCCCGGCCCCTGCGCGGCCTGCTTCGGCGCGACGAGTTGCCGGAAGGCTGCCCGTTCCAACCGCGCTGCGATTTCGCGGAGGCGAGCTGCGCCACCAACCGCCAGAGGCTCGACCGCGTGGCGCCGGGCCATGAGGTGGCCTGCCAGCGCTGGCGCGCTTTGCTGGCACCGGCGGTCGCGGCCGCGGGCGAACCCACGACGCCACCCGTGCGGCCCGAACCGGAACCGCCCTTGCTGGCGCTGGACCATCTGTCGATCGCCTATGGCGCGGGCGGTGGCGCGCTGGCGCGCTTTCTGGGCGCGGCACCCTTCGTCGCCGTCCATGATCTCGATCTCGCCGTCGCGCCCGGCGAGACCTTGGCGCTGGTGGGCGAATCCGGCAGCGGCAAATCGACCGTTGCGCGTGCCGTCAGCGGCCTGCTGCGGCCCTATGAGGGCCAGGTGCGGCTGCACGGCCGGAGCCTCGCCGGCCTGGTCCGGGAGCGCCCGGGCGAGCAGCGCCGTGAGATCCAGTACATCTTCCAGAATCCCGACGCCTCGCTCAATCCGCGCGCCAGGATCGGGACGACCCTCGCCCGCCCGCTCGAGATGTTCTTCGATCTCGATCGCCGCGCCATTCGCGCGCGCGTGCTCGAGGCCCTGGACGATGTGCGGCTCGATGCCGGCTACGCCGAGCGCTATCCCGACCAGCTTTCCGGTGGCGAGCGCCAGCGCGTCGCGATCGCGCGCGCACTCATCGCGCGGCCGACTCTATTGCTCTGCGATGAAGTGCTCTCGGCTCTCGACGTCTCGGTCCAGGCCAATATCCTCGATCTGCTGCGCCGGCTTCGCGCCGAACATCAGGTGGCGATGCTCTTCATCTCGCATGATCTGGCCGTGGTCCGCTCGATCGCCGACAAGGTCGGCGTGCTGTTCCAGGGCCGGCTCATGGAGCTGGGCCGCACGGCGGACATCTTCTCGGCCCCGTTCCACCCCTATACCCACAGCCTGTTGATGGCGGTGCCCGATCCGGATCGGCCGCGCCGTTCTCAGACCGCGGGGCGGCGCCCCGCGGCAGGCCCGCCCAAGGCCGCGGGCTGTCCCTATGCCGGCCGCTGCGCCTGGCAGGCGGGAGCGATCTGCGAGCAGACGGCGCCGCCCTGCCGGAAGACCGAGCGCGGTGTCGCGATCTATTGCCATCTGCCCCTCGACGAGCTGACGGCCCGCGCGCATTGGACGCCGTCCGACGAACCCGCCGCGATGCCGGCACCCACAACCTTCCCTGCGTGAAAGACCGTCATGAAAATCACCGCGATCGAATGCTTCGTCCTGCTGGTGCCCGATTATCGCGCCGATGCCTGCAGCTCGGCGCAGGACAATCTGGTCGTCAAGATTCACACCGACGAGGGGCTGGTCGGGATCGGCGAGACCGACACCAATCCCTGGGTCGCGAAGGCGATGATCGAGGCGCCAGGCACGCACATCATGGGGCTCGGCCTCAAGGAGATGCTGATCGGGGCCGACCCGACCGATGTCGAGGGGCTGTGGGAGCGCATGTATAGGGGCTCGGCCATGACCGGCCGCCGGGGCCTCGGCATCTGTGCGATGGGCGCCCTCGACATGGCGCTCTGGGATCTCAAGGGCAAGGCCGAGAACAAGCCCTGCTGGCAGCTCCTGGGCGGCGCGGTCAACACCATCACGCCCTATGCCTCGCTGCTGCCCGACGGCAACACGCTCGAGGAATACACCAAGGTGCTGGTGCATCGCGCGGTGGAAGCCAAGCGGCTGGGCTTCAAGGCGGCCAAGCTCGAGATCTGCATCAAGGGACCCTATTCGCACAATTCGCTGCAGATCCCGGACGATCGCGAGATCGCGCGCATCGTGCGCGCCTGCCGCGAGGCCGTGGGCCCCTCGATGACGCTGATGGTCGATGTCGCCTATTGCTGGCAGGACTGGAAGGAGGCCTTGCGCGCGATCGAGATGTTCGCCGAGGACGACATCTATTTCATCGAGACGCCACTGCCGAGCGACGATTATGAGGGCTATGCCAAGCTGGTGAAGGCCTCGGCCGTCCGGGTCGCGGCCGGCGAGTGGCTCAATTCGCGCTTCGAGTTCCTGGAGCTGATGGATCGCGACGCACTCGACGTGGTGCAGCCCGATGTGGGCCGCGTTGGCGGCCTGACCGAGGCGCGGCGCGTGGCGCTCCATGCCCGCGACCGCGGCATCGTGGTGGTGCCGCATTGCTGGAAATCCGCGATCGGCATCGCCGCCTCGGCGCACCTGGCCGCGATCGCGCCCACCTGCAGCTATATCGAGTTCCTACCGCACGGCCTCTCGGATTCGCGGCTGCGGCGCGAGCTGGTGCCGGACGAGCTTCCGGTCGTCGATGGCGTGATCCCATTGCCGACCAAGCCCGGCCTCGGCATTACCGTCAGCGACGCGGCGCTCAAGGCCTTCAAGGTGGCATGAAATATCTTTTCCTCTCCCCCGCTTCGCGGGGGGAGAGGAATGAATTAAGAGCGCGTGAGGCTTCTTCTTTTCGCCCATCAAGGGGGAGGGGATGAGCGTGCAAGGCTACCGCGCAAAAGCCGGGCCTGGCCTCGGATCGATCGGCGTCAGCTTGGCCAAGCCCGTCGCCTCCTCGAAGGCGGCCGCCGCCGAGAGCAGCGCCGCCTCGCCGCGGGGGCGACCGACGATCTGCACGCCCACCGGCCTGCCATCGGCGGTGAAGCCGGCGGGCACCGCGATCGAGGGGCAGGAGGTCATGGTGACGACGCTCGCGATCTTGAGCCATTCGACGTAGTTCTCGAAGCTCTGCCCGTCCACTTCCTTGACCCAGCGGATCTTGATGTCGAGCGGCGGGGTGCAGGCGGCCGGTGCCACCAGGATGTCGTAGGTCTGGAAGAACTCGGCGATCTGGCCATAGAGCCGGCCGCGGCGCAGCAGCGCCTTGCCGATCTCCTCGATCTCGAGCTTCATCCCGCGCTCGATGTTCCAGATCACGTCGGGCTTGAGCTTGTCGCGGTGGCGGTCATAGAGCGGCTTCATGGTGGCGGCGTAATCGACCGCGCGCAGCGTCTGGAAGGCGTGCGGGACGCCATGGAAATCCGGGCAGGCCTCCTCGACGACGGCGCCCATGGCGGCGAAGCGCTCGGCCGCCGCCTTGCAGATGGCGCGGGTCTCGGGCGCCACCGGCGTGATGCCGAGGTCGGTCGAGAAGGCCACGCGCTTGGGCACCAGGCGCCGTCTTGCGGTTTCGCGAAAGCCGACCGCCGGCGCCTCGAGCGAGAGCGGGTCCTCGATATGCCAGCCCGCCATGGCGTCGAGCATGAGGGCCGTGTCTTCGACCGTACGCCCCATCGGGCCGTTGACCGAGAGCGTGTCGAAACGGACCTCGCCGGGACCTGCCGGCACGCGGCCGGGGCTCGGCCGCAGGCCCACCACCGAGCAGAAGCTCGCCGGCGTGCGCAGCGAGCCGCCGAGATCGGAGCCGGTCGCGAGCCAGACCTGGCCGGTCGCCAGTGCCACGGCCGAGCCACCCGAGGAGCCGCCGGCATTGAGGCTGGTGTTCCAGGGATTGAGCGTCTCGCCGAAAACTTCGTTGAACGTATTGGCGCCGGCGCCGAACTCGGGCGTGTTGCTCATGCCGATCGGGATGCCGCCATTCGCTTCGAGCCGCTCCACCATAATGTCGGAGCGCTGGGGCACATTGTCGGCGAAGATCGGCGAGCCATAGGTGGTGCGCACGCCCGCGAGATCGTTCAGATCCTTGACCGCGAAGGGCAATCCTGCGAGCCAGCCGCGCCCGCCTGTTGCTTTCTTCCTCTCGGCCATCAGGCGTCGTGCCTGATCGCGCGCCCGCTCCGGCGCCAGGGTCACCATGGCATTGACGGCGGGATTGACGCCCGCAATGCGTGCCAGCGACGCCTCGACCAGTTCGAGCGGCGAGACCTCCCCGCGCTCCAGAAGATCGACCGCCGCGCAGGCGGTCAGCCGCACGAGTTCATCCGCGCCCGTCATGAGATATTGGTGCCCCCCCGCGTATTGCCTGGGGGCCTCGACGCCGGCCCGGCCTGCCCGGTGCAGC
>Ga0335070_10002928_pt1 | contig 19898 bp, 15 predicted proteins | sample Lox_Sample_13_FD_206722 | JGI IMG/M metagenome (GOLD analysis project Ga0335070, IMG submission 206722) | Soil microbial communities from Loxahatchee National Wildlife Refuge, Florida, United States - Lox_Sample_1.3 | ecosystem: Environmental > Terrestrial > Soil > Wetlands | place: USA... | reverse complement strand
TGCGCCCGCCCGCGCTGCTGCGGGCCAAATTCCGGCCCCGTCTCGAAAGCCGGCCATCGTCTTTTGCCCTGCCGCCATAAGGCGGTATGTTGAGCGAGGCTGTAGCGATGCCTTGCTTGATTTTTGTCAAGCCGGACATCGAGGCCTGTGAATGGAAATGATCATGCGCATTCTCATTGTCGACGATCACACCCTGTTCCGGCGCGGCTTCTCCCTCCTGCTGCAGCGCCTCTATCCCGAAGCCGAAATCGAGGAAGCGAGCGACGTCGCGGCCGCCCTCGATGTGGTGCGGCGTACCGCGGTCGATCTGGTGCTGTTGGATCTGGCCATGCCGGGCATGGAAGGTATGTCCGGCCTGGAACAGTTGCACGAGGTCCTGCCTTCCGCTGCGATCGTGATCGTCTCGGCGATCAGCGACTCGGATCGGATTCGCGAGGCGCTCGAGCGCGGCGCCCGCGGCTATGTGCTCAAGACCATCAATGACGCGGCCCTCAAACACGCCTTGTCGCTGGTCATGTCGGGCGAGACCTATGTGCCGGCCGAGCTCTTGCAGGAGCGCTCTTTGAGGGGCCTGGTCGGCCCGGGCGGAAAGGGCGGTGCTGAGAATCCCCTCGCCAATCTGACCGACCGCCAGCGCGACGTGTTGGGGCTCCTCATGACCGGGCAATCCAACAAGGAGATCGCCCGCGATCTGGGCCTGCTCGAAAGCACGGTCAAGGCGCATATCAAGGTGATCTTGAACAAGCTGAGCGTGGCGAACCGGACGCAAGCGGCGATGGTCGCGACTTCCCTCGGCTGGCATCCCGCGCGCCCGGTGCACTGACATCGCGGCAGCGCTCTCGAGGCTCCGTTCCGCTCAGCCCCGCGACAGCAGGCGCTCGACCGCCTCTTGCAGCGCCTGGGCCTCGATCGGCTTGTGCAGCAGCTCGAATCCCGACGCGCTGGCTTCGGCGATCCGTGCGGGCTCGGTATCGCCGGTCAGGATCAGGCCCGGGACCTTGCGGCCGAGACGTTCGCGAATATGGCCGATGGCATCGGCGCCCGTGAGGCCGTCACGCAATCGATAGTCGGCGATAATGGCGCTGGGCTCGCGCTCCGCCTGCCCCAGCTTCGCCAGCGCGGCCGGCGCGGATTGCGCGACCAGAACCTGATAGCCCCAGCGTCCGAACAAGGCGTTCATGGCCTCGAGCTGTTCGGGATCGTCATCGATCGCCAGCAGCAGCGCGCCGGTCGGCCGCGCCACCGCCGCCGTGGCAGGCGAGGACGGCGCGCTGACGAGCTCGGTCCGGGGGTCGGCCAGCGGGACCAGCACGCGGAAGACCGAGCCGTGACCCGGCTCGGATCGGACCCGGATCGGGTGGTCGAGCAGCTTGGCGAGGCCGGCGACGATGGCGAGGCCCAGTCCCAACCCGCGCGTGCGGTCGCGCTCGGGATTTCCGATCTGATAGAACTCCTCGAAGATGCGTTCGATCTTGTCGGGGGCAATGCCGATCCCGGTATCGAGCACATCGATCGCCAGCCGATCGCCGGCGCGCCGGCACCCGACCAGAACCCGGCCCCGATGGGTATAACGCAGCGCGTTGGACACCAGATTCCTGAGGATCCGTCCCAGCAGCAGCGGATCGGTGCGAACGGTGACGCTCGAGGGCAGGACTCGCAGCGTCAGCCGTTTTTCCCGCGCCGCCGCCGAAAATTCCGTCTCGATCTGTTCGAGCAAGTCGGCGACAGCGAAGTTGCGAAGCTGTGGCGCCAGCACGCCCGCATCGAGCCTCGACACATCGAGCAGCGCATCCAGCAGCTCGTTGGCGGACTTCAAGGCGTCTTCGATCGACCCCAACAGCTGCAGATCGCCAGGCTCGCGCAAACCGATGCGCAGCGCCGCCGCGAACAGATGGGCCGCCTGCAAGGGCTGGCGCAGATCGTGACTGGCCGCCGCCAGAAATCGCGACTTGGCGCGGTTGGCGCGCTCGGCCTCGGCATGGGCTTCGCGCAGCGCGTCCTCGGACAATTTGCGTTCCGTGATGTCGCGAACGCTGGTCCGAAAGCCGAGCGAACGCCCCGCCCGGTCGAACAGCGTCTGCCAGCTGACGGCCGCCCACAGCACCTTGCCGTCCTTGCGCCGGATCCGGAAGGCGACGTCGTTGCCGCTCTGGCCGCGTTCGGCACGATCCATCACCTGCGCGATCAGGTCCCGGTCTTGCTCATGGATCAGCGGCAGAGGGTAATCCGTCATGGCCAAGCATTCGGCGACCCGGTAACCGGTCATCCGCTCGACCGCCGGATTGATCCAGAGCGGTTGCCCGTTGGGCCCGAGCCAGCTCTCCCAGTCATAAGTGTAGTTGGCGATGGCCTCGAACAGCCGGTCGGCATCGGAGAGTGGCATCGGGTGAGGGCGCTTGGCCGGCTCGACCGCGGGGCCGGACGGCGTGACGGGCGCCGCGGCTTCAGGAAAGGGATCGCCAACGGGGTGAAGCGGGCGCATGGTCTTGTCTCTCCGATGTCGGCCAGTGGACCCGCTTGGGCGGTCCTTGTCCAGATGGGTCTGATTCCTCCCCAATTCGGGGGAGACATCGCTCAAACGAGTGATATGCTCAACCAAATGCTGCTTGGACAATCGGGGGAGTCGCAAGGCACCGTTTCCTATAGGGAATAGAAGATTCCCAAATTAACGCTGCCAAGGGCAGGATCTTGCGCCTTAGGCGACCAAGTGGGTAAGCCGCCGGTCGCCGAATGGGGGAAGGCCCGCCGGAGGAGCCGAATCAGGGCCGGGACGACCCCGAACGGGGCGGCCGGCCCCCGTCGCAGGGGGACACCGAATGGCACAAACCACTCAGAATCTGGCCGCGCGCATCGACAGCATGTTCGGGCGCGACCGCATCTTTGCCTGGTGCTTCGTCATCGCGCTCTGGATCGTGGTCGGCATCGTGCTGCTGTCGATCGACTCGCTGATCCCATCGAACGGCATCCGAATCGTGTGTTGGGCCGCCGCGCTGGTGTTGACCATTTTCAACACCGCGTCGATCGGCGCGATGATCCGGCATTACGGCCACGACAAGGAGCATATCTACGGGATCGACATCAAACATCTGGATGCCGGCCGTTAGGCCGCAAGCGTCCGGCGAGGAGGAAAGACACTCATGGCGCAACGATACACTCCGCCCACCCAAAGTACGGCAGGTCAGGTCTTTGACGTCATCTGCCTGCTGCTCATGGTATTTGCCGTGCTGTTTCTGCCGGTCTGGCTCGACATCGCGGTGCCGTCGCGCACGCGTGTCCTGCCGGAGGGCGTGCAGCTGCAGGAAACGACCAACGCCGATGGCAGCGTCACCCAGACTTGGGCCGGGCTGACCTGGGAAGCGATCGGTCAAAATCCGACCATGCAGGAACGCTGGGAAGCGCTCGGCTACACCGTCGAGGGCGTGGCGGATATCGTCACCCAGCCCTTCGACTACACGATCGATATCGGCGGCATCGCCATCACTGGAATCGTGATCCTCGGCTATTACGCATTCATGCTGGTGATGTCCGAAAAAGAATACAAAGAGGTCATCGCCGAAAAATTCGGCTGAGCCGCGCAAGGAAGAATCAAGGGGGCGACGATGGGACTTTGGCAAATCTTGGAATGGGCCGCCTGGATCATCTCGGCGGTGCTGTTCGGGTGGATGTTTATCGACTTCCTGAAGGTCGGTCGTGAATACAGCGAAGCCACACTGTTGAGTTCGCGCGAAGGCATCGACGAGCTCGAGCTTTTCGGCGAAGGCAAGAAGAAGGGGCACTGAGCCATGGCGGAACAAGCAGCGGGCCAGGCCCAGGGCCAACAGATCAACCTGCTCAAGGTGCTCGGCCCCACGCATGTGTGGGCGCTGGGCGTCGGCATCGTGCTGGTCGGCGAGTTCATGGGCTGGAACTATGCAGTCGGCAAGGGCGGCGCTTATGGCGCTCTCATCGCCTGCTGGGTAATCGGCCTTCTCTATACCTGCGTCGCGATGATCGATTCCGAGATCACCTCGACGGTGGCCGCCGCCGGCGGCCAATACGCCCAGGCCAAGCACACCATCGGGCCGCTGATGGCCTTCAATGTCGGTCTCTATCTCGTGCTGGCCTACACCATGCTCGAGGCCGGCGACGTGCTGGTGGCAGGCCAGCTGGTGCAAATCGGCGCGGGCGAATTGGGGGCCAACACTGCCTTCGAGCCCTTCACCATCTTGTGCTTGATGGTACTGGCTTGGCTCAACTATCGCGGCGTGTTCATGACGCTGACGGTCAACTTCGTCATCACCGCGGCGGCGTTCCTGACGATCGTCATTCTCTTCATCGGCCTTGAGCCTTGGCACCCGGAAAGCATCATGAAGCATTCCGAGCTGTTGACAGGCTTGCCCTATGGATGGCTCGGCGTGATCGCGGCCTTCCATTTCGGCATCTGGTATTACCTCGGCATCGAGGGCACCTGCCAGGCGGCCGAAGAGGTGCGTTCGCCCGGCCGCTCGCTGCCGCTGGGGACCATCACGGGCATGATCACGCTGGCGATCGCAGCGGGTCTGACCTGGTATGTCTGCGTCGGCATGCTGCCATGGGAGTATCTCGGCTGGGACTTGACCTTGGCGCCGCTCTATGACGCGGCCCGGGTCTCGGGCAGCAACTTCCTGCATGTGACGCTGTTCGTGGGCACGCTGTTCTCGGCGATCGCGTCCGCCAACGGTTGCATCAACGATGCATCGCGTGCCTGGTTCTCGATGGGTCGCGACCGCTATCTGCCCATGTGGTTCGGGGCGGTGCATCCGCGCTATCGCACACCGTTCCGGTCCATCCTGTTCCTGATCCCGATCGCAGCGGTGTTCGCGCTCAAGGTGCCGCTGGCGCAGGTCATCACCTTCTCGATCCTGTCCGGCCTGCTCAACTACACCTTCATGCCGATCAACATGTTCAAGTTCCGTCGGATGTGGCCGTTGGGATCGATCCGGCGCGGGTTCCAGCATCCGTTCCATCCCTTCCCCGCGATCCTGCTGATGACGCTCTGCATCATCACCTATTTCGCGGTCTATCTCGGATATGGGCGCCAGCTCCTGGCGATGATGGCCTTCTACATCGTCGCCTCGCTCTGGTTCCACTTCTACCGTTACAGGTTCGTGCGTCGCGGCGACCAGTTCACCATGGCCTGGCCGCGGCCACAGGGTTATTGAGCGAGACGCGGCCGCCGGGAATTACCGGCGGCCGCATCCCGCATTCAACTTGGTTGGGCCGGCGACGGGAATCCTGCCGCCGGCCCCTGGTTTTTCAACGGTGACATTGCGGCTCGAGGCCTTCGATCCACGCTATGCAATGGCTCTCCGCCCTGTTGGCGGTTCTTTTCCTCCTCGCCCTGATCGTCATGCATCGGCGCCATCGGGCGACGGTGAAGGCCGAGCGCGGCGCCATCTTCGCGGACGCGCTGGCCGCCCTCGAACGCTACCGTGTCGAACAGGACGACGTGAACTTCCCGGTCCTGACTGGACGCTATCGCGGCTTCGAGATCAAGCTCGAGCCCGTGGTGGATCATGTCGCGGCGCGCAAGCTGCCGTCGCTCTGGCTGCTGGCGACGGTGAAGGCCGAGCTGCCGCAGACAGCTGCACTCGACCTCTTGGCGCGGCCGCTCAATACCGAATTCTTTTCGCCGAGCGGCGTGATGGAGCACCGGCTGCCGGCGCCGGCCGGATTTCCCGCCGATCTGCGCGTCAGCGCGGACCGGCTGGACGGCCTGCCCTCGGAGGCAGTCATTGCCGGCCAGGCGGCGCTCTTCGCCGAACCCAAGATGAAGGAGCTGGTGACGACGCCCAAGGGCGTTCGGCTGGTCTATCAACTGGCCGAGGCCGAGCGGCCCTATTATCTAGTGTTGCGCCAAGCCGAATTCGGCGAGCGGCTGCGCCTCGATCCCGCCTTGATGCGCCGCTTGCTCGACCGGGCCATCGCCATTATTGAGGATCTGCGCACAGATCCGGCATTTGCCGGCCGGAATCGCGCCTCGTGACAAGAGCCCGCATGGCGAAACCGCGACGCGAAAAGCCGAAATCCACAACCCCGCCTTCTTCCGCGCCGCCGGAAAGCAGGCCGCCTTTCCATCCCTACCTGGTGCTGGCGATGTCGGTCTTCCCCGGCATCGGCCAGATCTTCAACGGCGATTCCAAGCGCGCCTTCATGTTCGCATTCTCGATGCTGAGCCTGGGCTGGATCACCTATCACCTCACCACGCCCGAGCACTCGTTCCTCGGCCGCTACGCCGGCGGCATCTTCGTCTATGCGATGTCGATCCTGGACGCCTACAGGCAGGCCCGGCTGCGCTGGGAGCTTTGGCACCGGCGCCGGCGCGACGAGCAGGCTGCCCGCGACGCCGAGGCTTAGCGGCCCTGTGGCCTATACCGGTTCACCCACTAAAAGGAGGGTTAAGCGGTATCGAATTGGCTCATAAGGGAAAATTCGAAAGCGGTTCCGTTGCGTCGGCGCCCCTCCTCTGTTATCCAGATTCCATGGCGAATTTGGACGACAAGATCCGGACGCCCTGGGAATCGAGGGGCAGGGGCCTGCTGCGGGCAGGCCGTTGATCCCGTTGCCCGCCGCGTTCCGTGGAAACGGACGTGGCGGTTCTGTTTTGGGCATAGGATTTCGGAGTTGGAATCCATGTCGAGGGGGAGCGCAAGCACTGCGATGAAGGGGCCCGTGCCGGTCATCGGCCGGTCCTGCGCAGGCGTTGCCGAGACGCTCCTCCTGAATGCGAAGGCGGCCTCGTGCCGCTCGCGAGAGCTATTGTCGAACCGCGGCGGAAGACCGGCAACCGGCACCGCCGCTCCACGCTCGATCGGGCCCGTCGGCCCGAAGGCCACATAGGGGGAGCATCCATGGCAAGCGCTACCACACAAGGTCCATCGACGATGATGCGGGACGTCGATTGGAAACAGATTGTTTTCGTCGCCGCCGGCGTGCCCGCGCTGGTGCTGTTCTCGATGGGCGGCATTTCCGCCACCATCGGTGCCCCGGCCTGGCTGGTCTGGACCATCTCGGTCCTGATGGGTTTCGCCCAGGCCTTCACCTACGCCGAGATTGCGGGCCTGCATCCTTCCAAGACCGGCGGCACGGCCGTGCACGGCGCCACCGCCTGGATCCGCTATAGCCAGATCCTGGCGCCGCTGTCGCTCTGGTCGAACTGGCTCGCCTGGACGCCGGTCCTCGCGATCGGCTCGGGGCTGGGTGCCGGCTACCTGCTTTCGATCTTCTATGCGCCCGACGCCGGCATCATGACCTGGCAGGTCACGCTGGTTGATCTGGGATTCATCTCCGACGGTCTATCCCTGCGCTTCAACGCCACATTCCTGCTGGGCGCCGCCATCATGCTGGTGGTGTTCGCCATCCAGCATCGCGGAATCCTGCGCACGGCCCAGATCCAGACCCTGCTGACGATCGCCTCGCTGCTGCCGCTCTTCATCGTCTGCATCATCCCGCTCCTGGCGGGCAATGTGCATGGCGACAACTTCTCGCCCTTCACGCCGCTCGCGACCGACAGCAACGGCCAGGTCATCCCCGGCGTCTGGGACAGGGAGGGCCTGAAGTTCTTCCTCGGCGGGCTCTTCATCGCGGCCTGGTCGGCTTACGCGTTCGAGACCTCGGTCTGCTACATGAGCGAGTTCAAGAACCCCGGCCGCGACATGCCGCGCGCCATCATCGTCTCGGGCCTCATCTGCATCGTGGCCTATATCCTCGTGCCGGTGGTGTTCCAGGGCTTCTTCGGCACCCAGAAGATGCTCGATCCCGGCATCTACTCCGGCGCCGGCATGGGCCTCGCTCTGGCGGAAATGGTGCAGGGCGGGCCCTTCATCACCAACGTGCTGGTGATCCTGCTCTTCTTCACCCTGATGCTCGCGATCATGACCGCCATGGCCGGCTCTTCGCGCACGCTCAATCAAGGTGGACAGGACGGCTGGTTCCCGAAATACCTCGCCTACGTCAACAGCCATGGCGCGCCCACCCGCGCCATGTGGACCGACCTCTGCTTCAATCTGATCCTGCTGCTGATGTCGGATTACCTGTTCGTGCTCGCGGTCTCGAACTGCAACTACCTGATCTTCAACTTCCTCAACCTCAATGCCGGCTGGATCCATCGCGTCGACAACCCGGATGTCCGTCGTCCGTGGCGCTGCCCGACTTGGCTACTCAGTCTCGGCGCCATCCTCGGCTACATCAATGCGTTCCTGCTCGGCGCCGGCGCCAATGTCTGGGGTGCCGGGACGCTGATATCGGGCTTCATCTCGGCGGCGCTCGTGGTGCCTTTCTTCCTCTACCGGCACTACGTCACCGACCAGGGCAAGTTCCCGGACCACATGTATTCGGACCTGCTCCTCGAGGGACAGAAGGAGCTGGGACCGAAGCGCGCCGGGATGCTGCCTTATCTCGCCATCCTAGGCGGGGCCGCTTCCTGCGCGCTCGGCTACTTCATCTTCTGGTAGGCTCGGCCCAACGGCCGGGCCGACACCATTCGGCATAAAAAACCGGCGGGATCGCGAGATCCCGCCGGTTTTCATTTGCCGATTCGGAGCCCGTGCAGCGCGGACACCGGCCCTCGGTTCAGCGGCTCAATCGAGATGGATCCAGACCGACTTGGTCTGGGTGTGGAGCAGCATCGATTCGAAGCATTTGTCGCGGCCCTGGCCGGACTGCTTGTAGCCGCCCCACTGCATCGTCATGTCGCCATGATCGAAGCAGTTGACCCACACCACGCCCGACTGCAGATCGCGCGCGGCCTTGTGCGCGACATCAATGTTCTTGGTCCACACCGACGCGGCAAGCCCATACAGCGAATCGTTCGCGATCTCGATCGCTTCCTCGATGTTCTTGAAGGTCAGCACGGCCGCGACCGGACCGAAGATCTCCTCCTGGGCGATACGCATGTCGTTCTTGACGCCCGCGAACAGCGTCGGCTGCACATAGGCGCCCTTCTCGAGCCCCTTGGGCACGCCGCCGCCGAAGCAGAGCTTGGCGCCTTCCTTCTTGCCGATATTGATGTAATCGAGCACGCGCTTCTGCTGACTCTTCGTCACCAGCGGGCCCATCTGGGTCGAGGGATCGAAGGGATCGCCCGGCTGGAACACCGACTTGGCGCGCTTGGTGAAGAGATCCAGGAACTCGTCATGGACCTTCTTCTCGACCAGGAGACGCGAGCCCGCATTGCAGACCTCGCCCTGATTGCCAAAGATGCCGGCGATGGCGTAGTTCACCGCGGTATCCAGATTGGCGTCGCCCATGATGATCTGCGGGGTCTTGCCGCCGCATTCGGTGGTGACCCGCTTCATGTTCGACTGGCCGGCATAGATCATCAGCTGCTTGCCGATCTCGGTCGAGCCGGTGAAGGCGATCTTGTCGACGTCGAGATGAAGCGCCAACGGCTTGCCGACCTCTTCGCCGAAGCCGTGGACGACATTGAGCACGCCTGCGGGCCCGCCCGCCTCCATGAACAGCTTGGCCATCAGGTTGGCGGAGAGCGGCGACTGCTCGGCCGGCTTCAGCACGACCGAGTTGCCGGTGGCGAGCGCCGGCGCGATCTTCCAGGACGCCATCATCAGCGGGTAATTCCACGGCACGATGCAGCCCACCACACCCAGCGGCTCGCGGACGATGTAGTGGAACTCGGAAGCCGCGGTGGCGGTCACCTGGCCGAAGATCTTGTCGATGCACTCGGCCATGAACTGGAAGGTGAGGGCCGAGCCCGGCACGTCGCTATTGAGCATGTCGCTGACCGGCTTGCCCATATTGAGCACATCCAGCAGCGCGAAATCGACCGCATGTTCGCGGATCAGGTTGGCATAGCGATAGAGCACATCCATGCGGTCGCGCGGGGCCATGCGGCTCCACGCGCCGCTCTTGAAGGCCTTGCGCGCGGCCTTCACGGCGGCATCGACGTCCGAGGCATCGGAGCGGGCCACTTCGGCGATGACCTCGCCATTGACCGGGTTGACCGATTCGAAGGTCTTGCCCTTGCGGGCGGCGACGAACTTGCCGTCGATGAAGTTGCGGGTTTCGGGTTTGATCTTCTCGGCGAGCTTGTGCCAGTCCTTCTTGCCGAGCTTCTTGGCTTGTTCGAGATCCATGTTTCCTCCTTTGTCGGCGCCGGGAAAAAGGCGGGGCCCTCGGGAATCGAGGCCCGATGAACGCCTCGTCGCAGCGCGGGAACGATCGCTGTCTGTATGGGATCCGGGGCATGACGGCGCTGATGCCGTTCTTCGAGGGCATCTCCCTCTCGGGCCCGGGGATCCGGATGGCAGGAGCTTATACCACCCGCATCGGGCCCCGGCCACTATCGCCCCGGGGGATAGGTGGGCGCCGCCGCGGCCCATCCGCGCGGCGCAAATTCCCACGCTCGAGACCTCAGCGCAAAGTGGCTGGAGAGGCCTGCGACACCAGATGTTGAGGCGGCGTCGGACGCGGCGCGTCGGGCTTACTTCGTGTTCCCGGTCCGCAATGTCGTCATGTAGCGCTCGCGCAGGCGCTGCGAATGGAGACGCACGCGTCGGGGAATGAGGAACAGATCGACGATGTAGGCCGCGCCCCAGACGACGAGGCAGAGAATCCCCAGAAACGCCAATCCTCCCGCAGCGCCCCCGGCCAGCGTCCCCGTGACCAGAAGCCCAATGGCGACGATGCCGCCCAGCAGCTCGAACAGACCAAGGAGGATCTTGCCGAGATAGAAATTGTGGACTCCGAGCCCGCCCAGGAGAAACCAAAGCAGATAGGCGAGACCGACGCTCTTCTTCTCGTTGGCGACTCTGGCCTCGATCTGCAGCAGCTGCTCGGTGGAGAGCTCGTAGGCTTGCTCCACGGCCGGCGGCGCGGTCCGCGGCGGCGGCGAGATCTCGGCGGCTGCTCGCTCTGATGGAACGCGGCCCTGGAGCGCCTTGTTCTGGTCCAACCTTGCTCTCCTCCCAGGCCGGGCGGCAGGCGCGGCACGTTGGAGCGCCGCAGCGCGCAAGGACAATAGTCCTCGCCGGATCGGCCGACCCTGCCCTGCGCCTTCGCACGAAACCTACCATAGCCCGGTCTCGGCCCGGTATGGCTATGGAACGGACGGTCGCGCCGCGGGACTATGCCGCGGCCGCGCGCAGCCGCTCGCGATACCAGATGTAGAGGCCCGACAGCACGATGATCATGGCACCCAGGACGGTCCAGCCATCGGGCAGGTTGCCGAACACCAGGTAGCCGATGGCGACCGCCCAAGCCAATTGAAGATAGCTGAAGGGCGCCAGCATCGAGGCCGGCGCCAGGGTGAAGGCGCGGATCATGCAGAGATGCGAGATGGCGCCCGCGAATCCCAGGAACATCATCAGGAGCCAGCCCTCCAGATCGGGCCAGCGCCAAGAACCCGGCAGCATGACGGACATGACGATGAGCCCGACCACGCCGGAATAGAACAGCGTTACCGACCAATGATCGATCGGGCCCAGCAGCCGCGTCACGATCTGATAGAAGGCGAAGCAGGCGGCCACGAGGAGGGGCATGGTCATGGCCCAATGCATCGTGCCGAAGCCCGGGCGAATGATCAGGAAGACGGCCAGGAATCCGACGGCGACGGCGATCCAGCGCCTGGGGCCCACGCGCTCCTTCAGGAGCGGGACCGAGAGCGCCGTCAGGAACAGGGGTGCCACGAAACCGATCGAGGCCGCGGTCGCCAGCGGGATGTAGCGCAAGGCGATGAAGTAGAAGACGGTCGAGCCCAGCAACAGGACCGAGCGGATCAGCTGCAGGTCCAGCCGGCGCGTGTGAAACACCGCCCGGCCGCGCCAGGCCAGCAGGATCGGCAGGGCCGTCAGCATATGGAAGAGGTAGCGCGACCAGGTGATCTGAACCGTCTCGTAGTCCGTGGTCAGGTATTTCGCTGTCGAATCCATGACGACGAAGCCGAACCCCGCGGCCAGCAGCCACGCGATTCCCGCCATCGAAGGACGGACTTGGGGCAGAGCGGGCGCAGCGTTTGTCATGATGAGGGGCCAGGGTCCTTGGGCCGGGTCAGCCGATGGCTGTGTCGAGCGCCGCGACGCGGGCCTTGGCGACGGCCGCGATCTCGCGGCCGATCTCGGGATCGGCCTCGCTGAGCCGGGCCAGATCGCGGGCGCTCAGCACCAGCAGGTTGGAATAGGAGAGGGCCACCACGTCGGCCGTGCGCGGCCGGTTGGTCACGAGCGCCACCTCGCCGAAGAATTCGCCCGTACCCAAACGCACCGGCGTGTGCGGTAGCACGACCTCGACGGCGCCGGTGGTGATGAAGAACATCGAATCGCCATGCTCGCCGGCATAGACGATCTGTTCGCCCGGCAAGGCCAGGCGCGGGCGCATGAGCTTGGCGACGCGGCGGCGGCCATCGTTGGAGAGCCCCTGGAACAGCCGCACGCGCTGCAACAGCGTCTCCGGCGCCATGGCGATGTCCAGGCGCAGCTGCCGGAGGGCTTCTTGCCGGCGCTGGTTGAGCCCGCGAATGAGATTGTCATAGACCTCTTCGCTCAGGACGGCTTCCTTATGCATCGACCGGTAGCCATCCTCGATCGCCCGAAAGGCGAGGCGATTGACATAGAGCTCCTCGAGTTGATGCGCGTAGTCGGGATATTGCAGGCGCAGCGCGCCCAGCGCCTTGGCGACGCCCTCGCGCCGGCGTTGCAGCACCTCACCGGCCGCCGCCGCCGCCCCTTCGCCGACCACCGGGCTCACGCGCCGGCGCAGAAACTCGCCCAGATCCAGCAGCAGCAGCGAGCTCACGAACAGCTTGTTGAAGCGGTCGCCTAGCATCTCCGCCAGCGGCCGTTCGATCGCGAACCATTGCTGGAGATGCATGCCCCAGCGGATCCGGCGCGGGAACTTGAGAATTTCCTCGACGGCCTTGACATAGCCCTCGGCGCCGCCCTGCTTGATCCCGTCCGCCAGCCGGCCCGCATCCGCAAGCTTGCCTTCGACCGTCTTCCGGCCGACGGTGCCCTCGCGCAGCCGCTGATGGATCAGCTCGACCTCGTATTGCGTGAGGATCGAGAGCGCGACCGCCGCCATATCGAGCTCCGGCACATTCGAGGCGGCCATCGCCATCTCGGAGGCATCCGCGACTGCGGCGCCGACGGGTGACGGCGCCTTGCCAAGTGGCGCCTCGATCTGATCGAACACGCGCTTGGTCAAGGCCCGGTCGAGCCCTTCCGCGGCGACGGCGGCTTCAACCTTCGCCTTGGCTTCGACATGGGCGAGATTGAGCGCGCCCGCGCGCAAGGCCCGCTCCGTGGCCCCCAGCTTGTCGAGCCCGAGCAGCCGCAGCAGCGGCCGCAGGGTCGGCGCATTGACGAACAGCGTGAAGAGCACGAAGCCGGTGGTGAGCACGCCCACCAGATGGCGGGTCGCCTCGGGCAATTCCGGCTCTGCGGAGACACCCAGCGCCAGGGCGAGCGACACGGCACCGCGCAGGCCGCCCCAGACGATCACCGCGCGATAGGCGCTGCTGACCTTGCCGGTCAGGCCCATCGCGGCCAAGGGCGGCAGCAGTCCATAGACCACGATGGCGCGGGCGACCAAGGCGGCCGCGACCAGGACGGCCAGCTGCAGGAAATCGACGGGCGCCAATCCGGCCAGAAGCTGGGGCACCAGCATCGCCGCCAGCACGAAAATGAGCGAGTTGGACCAGAAGCCCAGCTGCTCCCAGGTCTCGACCAGGCTCTCCCAGGAGGTCGGCGTGACGCGGGTGCGCCCGTTGGTGCCGAGCGTCAGGCCGGCGACCACGCAGGCCACCACGCCCGACACATGGAGATAATGGCTGCCGAGAATGAAGCTCAGATAGGCGAGCGCGACCGTGAAGGTCATTTCGGCATATTTGAAGCCGCGCAGCGCCGGCAGCATCATCGAAGCGACCCGTGCGATCAGGTAGCCGAACAGCGCGCCGCCGAGAAACTCCAGCAGGAATTCGATCGCCGTGTGGAGCAGGCCGCTTTCGCCGCTCCCGGTGATGAGGCCGACGATGAGGCTCGCCAGCGCGATCGCGGCCGCGTCGTTGAAGAGGCTCTCGCCCTGCACCAGCAAGGTCAGGCGGCGCGGCGCGCCGATATCGCGAAAGATGCTGACCACGGCCGCCGGATCGGTGGTGGCGATCACGGCGCCCAGCAGCAGGGCCGCCAGCAGATCGGCGCCGGTGACCTGCCAGAGGGCGGCGCCGACGACCAGCGCGGTCACGATGACCGCCACGACCGCCATCAGCAGGACCGGGACGATCTCGTCCATCAGCCGGCGCACATCGAGCTTGAGCGCCATTTCGAACAGCAGCGGCGGCAGGAAGATGTAGAGGAAGGCGTCGCCAGGGATATCGAGATTGCCCAGCGCGGCGATGAAATCGTTCGCCATGCCGACTTGCGGGCGCTGCCCAAGCTCGATCACGACGCCGAGCCCTACGCCCAGCATCGCGAGCAGCACGGTTTCCGGCAGCATCAAGCGGCGGGCGAGGGAAGGCAGCAGGCTAACCAGCACGAACAGCCCGGCCAGCCCAAAGACGGTGGAAACAACGCCTTGCATGACCTCGGATGCGCCGGTGCCGGTCGCGGGGTTCGGGGTTGACGGGCGGCGGGACCACGGGGCCATAGACTCTCGCCGACCTTGGGGCGCCACCCTAGCCCGAACCTTTTGGGAAGGTCACCAGGAGAGAGGCTTAAGCGTCACCCGGTCTTGCCCCGGGCCGCGAAGACCCCGTCCCAGGGCTGCGGCGGGGGATGGGCCCGGAATTCGTCGATCCGACGCTGATAGAGGGCGTAGAGCGGCATCAGCATAGGGAAATGATGCTCGGTCTGGTGATGCAGCCCCACCAGGGCCTCGCTCGCCGCCGGCCAATCCTGCGCCCGATAGGCCGCCATGAAGGCCCGATGCGCCGCGGCCAGCCGGCGGAAGGGTTCGCTTTCGGCCAGGGCCGCGTCGCCGATCAGCGCATGGACCGGCTCCGGGCGCTGCTTGCCCTTGACCCGGACCAGGTCGACCTCGATGAGCGCGAAGGCCGGCGCCGCCCCGCCTGCGGGCGCGACCGCCTGGGCGGTGCTGTCGCCCAGCACGCAATCGACCCCGTAGAGCCGCGTCAATCCCTCGAGCCGCGAGGCCAGGTTCACGGCATCGCCGATGGTGGTATAGGCCTTTCGTTGCTCGGACCCCATATAGCCGACGCTGCAGGGGCCGGTATTGATGCCGATGCCGAAGGCGAGGCCCATCGGGCCTTCGCCCTTTTCGGCCGCTTCGCGCGCCAGCTCGGCATTGAGCGTGACGAGGGCGGCGCGCATGCCGAGCGCCGCCGCCAGCGCCCGGGCCGCATGGTCGGGCACGTCGAGCGGCGCATTCCAGAACGCCATGATGGCGTCGCCCATATATTTGTCGATGGTGCCGGCCTGGTCGTCCTGGATGACGCGGGCCATCGGTGTCATGAAGCGGTTGATGAGCCGGGTCAGCTCCTGCGGCTCGAGCCCCTCGGCGATGCTGGTGAAGCCCTGCAGGTCGGAGAACATGACCGTGAGCTCGCGCAGCTCGCCGCCGAGCTTGGGCGGCTCGGGCTGGCTCGCCAGCTTCTCCACCAGGATCGGCGACATCATCTGGCTGAAGACATCGCGGATGAAGCGCTTCTCGCCCTCGGTCCGGAGATAGCCCAGGAAGGTCGTGGCCATATAGAGCAGCAGCGCGACCGCGACCGGAAAGATCGGATCGACCAGCCAGCCATAGCGGGTGAAGGCGAACCAGGAGGCGGCGATCGCGGCGGCGCTGCCGAAGAAACCGATGAGAGCGCCGCCGACGGCCGAGAAGCGCCGCGCAATGATGATGAGCGCGCTGCCGAAGAGGAAGAGAAATCCGAGCTCGATTTGCCACGCCCAGAATGGGCGCTTGAGATAGGTGCCGGTGATGATCTGTTCCAGAATCTGAGCGGTGACTTCGACCCCCGCCATCGTCGGTGCCAAGGGGGTCGACTTCAGATCCTTCAGACCCTCGCTGGTGGAGCCGATCAACACGATATGGCCCGCGATCCGGTTGGGATCTGCTTTGCCCTCCAGCACTTGCCATGCAGGAACGAAACGCCCTGGTTGCGTGCCGCTGTCGTAGAGAATGATCGATCCGTTCCTTTCTGTCGGAATGATCGTGTCGATCTTCTGGCCGTTCACCTTGCCGACCACTCTGACGAAGGAAATGCCTTCATCAAAGAACTGCACAACGTTGTTTGCTCCCGACGCCTTGACTTGGTAGGTCGAGCCCTTCAAGGCGACACGCAGCGCCTCGGACGCAAATCCGGGCAGTATTGCATCGCCCAGTGTTGCCATCAGTGGCAGACGCCTGATGGTGCCGTCCGGATCGGGCGCGACATTGACAGCGCCGTAGCCATAGGCGGCCAGTTCAAAAAGGGGGAGCGGACGGACGGCCTCGGCAAATCTGGGCAGGAAGTTGCGCGCATCGTCGCCGGCATTCACCAAGCCCGCCTTTTGCGGAAGAGGCGTTGCGTCGCTTCCCGAGACCGGCTGATTCACCAGCGCGACGCCCACGATGGTCGGGTTGCTGGCCAGCGCCTGGGCCAGTTCCATATCGGGATCCGGCAATTTCAAAATCGTATCTTTGACTGCCCGGAGGTCGGGATTATCGGGCCAGAGCTTCAGCAGGTTCTTGGGGCCCGTGCGGTCGGGTTCCGCGAGAATGATGTCGAGCGCGATGGCGGCGGCGGCTTGCTGCCCGAGCCTTGTGACTAATGTTGCCAGCGTCGAGCGCGGCCAGGGCCATTGCCCGATCTTGGCCAGGCTTTCCTCGTCGATATCGACGATCGTGACCCCGGCGTCCGAGTAAGGCCGCGGATGGAAGCGCTGGTAGCTGTCGAAGACGAGATTGCGCAGCCGCTCGATGCCCGGGCCCTCCTCGGCCCGAACGACCAACGCGGCCAGCAGAAGCGCGAAGGGAATAAGAAGATCGAGCCGGCGCTTCATTGAACAGGCCGCGGGTTGAGGAGGGCCCGAGTCTAGCCGCAAGCTGCGGAGTCGGTCACCTGGGGCCAATCCGGGCCGACCGCCAATGCTGGCTTTCGTGGCCCAAGACGCTAACCTGTCGGCCCCTGACCGCCAGCCTCAGCCCCAAGGAGATCCCATGACCGAGCCCTACCGCCCCTCCGGCAGTTTTGTGAAGCAGGTGGTGGCATCGGAGGGTGGCATCGTCGCCTCGCAGAGCGTGGCGGCGGCTCAAGTCGGTGCCGCAGTGCTGGCCGAGGGCGGCAATGCGGTCGATGCGGCGATCGCGACCGGCTTCGCGGTCGGCGTGCTCGAGCCCTGGATGAGCGGGATCGGCGGCGGCGGCTACATGCTGGTGGCGATGGCCGGCGCCCCGGAGGTGCAATGCGTCGAGTTCGGCATGGTGGCGCCCCAGGCGCTCGATCCGGCCGACTATCCCCTGACCGGGGGCACGACGCAGGCGCTGTTCGAATGGCCGTCGGTCAAGGGCGATCGCAACATCAAGGGCCCGCTTTCGGTGGCGGTGCCGGGCACGGTCGACGGCATGCGCGCCGCCCATGAGGCCTTCGCCAGCCTGCCCTGGCCCCGCCTGCTCGAGCCCGCCATCGCGCTGGCCCAGGCCGGCCTGCCGGTCGATTGGTTCACCACGCTCTCCATCGCCATCGCGGCGCGGGAACTGGCGGAGAATGCGGGTGCCCGCAAGACCTATCTACCGGGCGGATTGCCGCCGGCACCCGCCGCTGCCGAGGGGCCGGCGCCGCGGCTGGGGCTGGGCAAGCTCGATATCACGCTGCGCCGCCTCGCCAAGGTGGGCGCCCGCGAATTCTATGAGGGCGAGACCGCGCGCGCGATCGCGGCCGAGATGCAGCGTCTCGGCGGCAAGCTCGCGGCCGCCGATCTCGCCGGCTATCGCGCGCGGATCGTGCCTGCCTTGAGGACGCCTTATCGCGAGATCGAGGTCTTCGCGCCGCCGGGCCTGACCGCAGGTCCAACCCTCGCGCGCACGCTGGAATTCCTGACGGGCCAGATGGAGGAGCGGTCGGGAGGTGCGCCCGGTCCCGACGCCTATCGCGCCTATGCCTCGGCCCTCGATCGCGCCTATCGCGAGCGGTTCCAGACCATGGGCGATGCCGGCGACGGCGCGGGCCGCCGCCATCCGGCGAGCGCCTCCTGCACCACCCATCTCTCCGTGGTGGACCGGCAAGGCAATATGGTCGCTCTCACCCAGACGCTGCTGTCGCGCTTCGGCGCCAAGGTCTTGCTCGAGGATACCGGCGTTCTGCTCAACAACGGCATCATGTGGTTCGATCCGACGCCGGGCCGCCCGAACTCGATCGGTCCGGGCAAGCGCCCCTTGTCCAACATGGTGCCGACCGTCCTGCGCAAGGAAGGCCGGCCCTGGGCGGCGCTCGGCGCTTCGGGCGGGCGGCGCATCCTGCCGGCCGTGGCCCAGATCCTCTCCTTCCTGGTGGATTACGGCATGGATCTCGAGGCGGCGTTCCATTGCCCGCGCCTCGACGCCAGCGGCGCCGGTGTCACCCTCGACAACCGTCTGTCGGCGGAGATCAAGGCCGCGATCGATCCGGCGCTGGCGGTCAGGCGCGGCGCGCTCGATGTCCATCCGGTCCTGTTCGCCTCGCCCAACGCGGTGATGCGGGAGCCCGCCGGCGGCCTCAATCGCGGCATGGCCGACATCGCCTCGCCCTGGTCGGGAGCCGCCGCCGAGCCGTGAGGCGGGTGCTGTTCCCGATCGCCTGACCGTTCGGCCAGTTCCTTCGCGGGAACGCCAAGATGGGTTGACCGCGACGCAATCCGCCCCCGATGATGGCGCCCTCGCAAGGACTATCAATCCAAGGCCGGGACCGGCGCGCCGCAACCCGACCGACATCGGATTCATAACGGGAGCGTTTCATGACATTGCGCCTGACCTACAGGGCCGCGATCGGCCTTGCTTTCGCCTGTGGCCTGTTGCTGGGCAGCGGCCATGCGTCAGCCGAGAAAATCGTCATCTCCAACTGGGACGGCTACATGCCGGCGGACCTGTTGGCGAACTTCACCAAGGAGACCGGCATTGAGGCCGAGTTGACGGTCCATGCCACCAACGAAGAGATCATGGGCAAGGTCGTGGCCGGTGGCGGCAAGGGCTATGACGTGCTTTTCGTCTCGAGCCCCTTCGTCGAAGCGCTGCAGAACCTGAAGCTGATCGCGCCGCTCGACCCGGCCAAGATCCCCAATCTCGCCAATCTCTATTCGGAAGCGCGGAGCCTTGCCTATGATCCGGGCAATGCGCATTCGGTGCCCTATGCCTGGGGCACGACCGGGCTCTGCTACCGCTCGGACCTGGTCAAGAGCGCGCCCACAAGCTGGATGGATCTGCTGAAACCCTCGGCCGATCTCAAAGGCAAGATCACCATGCTGGCGACCGACCGCTGGCTGATGGCGGCGGGCGAGAAGGCGCTGGGCTACTCGGTCAACACCACCAACGGGGACGAGATCGCCAAGACCAAGGCCTTGCTGATCGAGGCCAAGAAGAACCTGCTCGCCTATGACGACACTACCTTCTATTCGAAGCTGGTCTCGGGCGAAGCGGTGCTGGTCCATGCCTGGGACGGCTGGTGCAACTACGGCATCGCCGAGAACGCCGCCATCAAGTTCGTGGTGCCGAAGGAAGGCAGCGACATGTGGGTCGACACCATGGTCGTGACCGCAGCCTCGGAGCACAAGGACGCGGCCATGGCCTTCATCAACTACGTGCTCCGGCCCGAGATCCATCGCTGGGTGGCGGAGAACATCCTCTACAAGGTGCCGAATCAGAAGGCGATGGAAGGGCTCGATCCGAAGCTGATTGAGCAATATCCCAATATCGGCATGACGCCCGCCGACCTGATGAAACAGGAACAGATTCGCGAT
>Ga0335070_10002927_pt1 | contig 19899 bp, 16 predicted proteins | sample Lox_Sample_13_FD_206722 | JGI IMG/M metagenome (GOLD analysis project Ga0335070, IMG submission 206722) | Soil microbial communities from Loxahatchee National Wildlife Refuge, Florida, United States - Lox_Sample_1.3 | ecosystem: Environmental > Terrestrial > Soil > Wetlands | place: USA... | reverse complement strand
GACCTTCTGTGCCGGGAGGGGGCGGTTCCCGGCATGGTCGCCCTCCTCCGCCACCTGGGATACGACCAGCGGACGGGACTCGACCGGAGCCGGGTGCATGCCCACATGTACGGCCTGTTCCACCACCTCCCTCCTTTCGAAAGGCCGGGCGCGGCCAGAGTGGAACTGCACACGCGCCTGGCTCCCGGCCAGGTCGGACCGCCCGACCATGCGGAGGCGGTCTGGCGGCGCGCGGTCGGCCTGGCTTGGGAAGGTCGCCGGGGTTATGCCCTTGCCCCCGAAGACCAGGTCTTTCACCTTTCCTCTCATCTGGTGAACCACCTGGAAACAGGCGAGCTGACCTTGGCCTGGTTCTGCGACATCCACGAAGTCATCCGGGCTTTTTCCCCGTCCCTCGACTGGGGCCTGGTTTCGAACCTGGCGGGCCACACGAGGCGCGCGCGGGAGCTTCGCCGGCTGTGGCGGCAGCTCGGGACCCATTGGGGGACACCCTTCCCGCCTGAATTGACCAGGCCGCTGGCCGGCGCTCCGGCCGGTCCCGACCTATTGGCCCTTCTGAGGAGAGGGCTGGAGCTCCGGCCTGAGGCGGGGACGATGCGAGGCTACGTGAGGTTGCTGAAGGAGGCCCGCCATGTCCCCTCCAGGAAAGACCGCCTCGTTTACCTCTGGAAACAGGTTTTCCCGGACGGGGATTATCTCCGCCGAAAATACGGGATCCCCGAAGGCCGCCGACTCCAGTATCATTATGCCTACCACCTCTTCGTCGGCTGCCGCAATCTCTGGAAGGACCTGCTCTGGAAGCTCCGCAGAGCCCTGAACGCCTGACTTCGGCGCCGAAGGGCGCGGCCTGCCGGGCGACGCTTCGGCCGGATCCGATGGCCATTCCCGGCGGTCGAAGCACTTTTTGCTGGATTGTTCGTCGGGAAGTGATGTATCATCAGGTGCATGGGGGAAACTATGAATGAGCGAAAACCAAAGGGCATGGCCAGAACGCGGAAACCGAAAACTAGGGAAAAGCCCCTGTACGTGCCGCCCAAGATCGTCACCTTCTCACAGGACGAGATCATCGAGCTCATCGGCCCAGCCATGGCCTGCTCCGTTAACCCTTCTTGCCCCGCCTTTCCCGCTCCCTGACGGCCGGCTCAAGACGACCGCCTGCTGACCAACCAAATAGGGGACGAAGAAATGCGGCGGGGGGGACTCCTGACGAAACCACGGGTGTCATTCCGGGTGTTCCCTCCCTTGAGGACAGGACGGGAAGGCGCCATCCTGCTTCAAAAAGGCCGTCCCCGCTGGGTTTGCGTCAACGCGACCTCTCTCGAGATCCTGGAAAGATACGGCCGTCTTCGGTCCGTCGAAAAAACGTCCCGCGAGATCGCCGGCCGGCACGGCCTCGATTTGGCGGCGGCGAGGAAGGACGTCCGGTCCCTCCTCGCGGAGCTCGAGAGGACAGGTTTCTCAGGCGGCGGGCGGACGGCTCCGCGGAGGATCCCCTCCCTTAAGAGCGTCTTCCTGCACATCACCGACCGGTGCAATCTGTCCTGCCCTCACTGCTACTATTCGTCCAGCCCCGCGGGCTCGCGCGACCTTCCCGGGTCGAAGGTGCTAGATCTTCTCAAAGAGTGCGCGGACCTGGGCGGGACATCCGCCACGATCAGCGGCGGGGAGCCGCTCCTCCACCCCGACCTGCGCCGGATCCTGCCCGCGGCCTGCGAAAAGCTGAACGTCCAGTTATTGACGAACGGCACCCTGATCGACGAGGAATGGGCCGCGTACTTATCTGACCTTCCCTTGTCCATCCAGGTCAGCCTCGACGGGCCAAACCGGGAGGTCCATGATGCGGTCCGGGGGCGCGGGACGTTCGACCGAACGCGCCGGGCCATCGACCGGCTTCAAGAGGCCGGGTTGGGAGACCGATTGGTTCTGGCCACGACGATCGTCAAGGCCAATATCGCCCACCTCGACGAGATGATAGCCTTCGCCCGCGCGCTCCAAATCCCCTTGATCCGTTTTCTGCCTCTCCTGAGGATGGGGAGCGCGGCAAGGAACTGGGACAAGGCCGGGCCCAAACGCTGGGTCTCTGCTTACGAGTGCTTTTTTGCGGCCGTCCAGCAGGCCTCTCCGGAAAACAGGACCGGTCTGGACGTCAGCTGCGGCCTGACGGGGTTCGTTCCCTTCCGGCCCGGCGGTGTCCAAGGCGACGATTTCTGGTGCCCCGTCGGACAGAGAGTCGTCGTCTCGGCCGACGGGAACGCCTATCCCTGCACGCTCCTCATGAAGGACGAGTACTCGCTGGGGAGCGTCCACGGCAAGAGCCTATCCCGGATCATGCGATCCAAGGAAATGGCCCGGACCTGCCGGATCATGACGGAGCGCAGGACGGTCATTCCGAAATGCGCCCGATGCCTCTGGACCGATCTTTGCCAAGCCGGATGTATGGGACTGGCCCTCGATCAGCGACGGGACGTCTGGGATACGGATGTCTTTTGTGGTTATCGGAAGGAGGCCTATGCGACGGCCTTCGGCAAGGTTCTGGAGCGCGCGTCTTCCAGATGGGTTTCCAATGTCCCGGATTGAACAGGGTTATCTGTTCCTGGGCGCGCGCGTCGGCCTCCGGTCGGATGATCGGGCGTTCATGGACCGCTTCGACCAGGATTACGCGAGCTTTATCGCGCCCACACGGGGGCACGCGCCGGACCTTTCCCTGGCCGTGGATTTGGCGGCGAGCAAGAGACAGATCGTCGTCGGCTCGGCCGGAGCGACCAGGACCACGAAGCTCCCCGTGGCCGATCTCGCGCTTGTCTACAGCCTCGTCTTCGGGGAAATCCTCAGGAGTCTGAAGGACTTTATTTTCTTTCACGCCGGGGTCGTGTGCAGGGACGGCCGGGCCCTGGTCCTTTCCGGGGCGCCGCATTCGGGAAAGACGACCCTCGTCAGGGAGCTCGTCGGCGGCGGATTCACATTCTATTCCGATGAATTCTGCCCGGTCCACCTGAAGTCCCGCCGGGTTCATCCCTTTCCCCGGTCCGTCTGGCTTGAGGAGCGGAGAGACGGGAGGCCGGCCCCCCCGGAGAAGGTCCCCATATTCCCACACGGCCTGGGGCGCCCGGTCGGGGAAAAGGCCGTCCCCATGGGAATGCTGGTCTTTCTCGACCCCCAGAGAAAAGACGGGGGGCGGGCCTCCTTTCATACACTCATCCGGTCGGCCTGGAAAGACCGATTCCTTCAGGACCTGCGGAGAGAGGATATCCGGGCCGAGAAGATCCCGGGTTCGAACTTCCATACGGTCTCCTTGGCCCATGCCGATGACCCGCGCGCGAGGGGGCGGCTGAGCTTGGCGGTGCACCGCAACCGGGCCGGCATCCTCCAGGCCTATCAGGTCCATGGTCATGACGCCGATTTTTCCCCGAGGCCTTCGATGGAGGCGATGCCGACCGTCGAAGCCGCGCGGCGGTGGCTGTCGCATCTGATCGACCGTTCACACCGCTTGACCGCGGGGAGCCCGGGGTTGCTCTTTTACCGTCTCTGTTGTCTCCTCAAAAACGTGCCCTGTTACAGCTTGAGGCCCGGGGATCTCGAAGCCACAAAGGCCTTGATCGAGCTCGCTTGGACGCGCCGCTCCCGCCCCGTCGACGGGGCGGCCAGGCCGAGGGAGGGCAAGACCCGGAATGCGAACTGAATCCCGCGCGGCGTGGCTCATGGGGTTGGCCCTGCTCCTCTCGGCCGCCAGCTTGACGGCGGACGGTCCGCTCGCGCTCGTCTCGGCGGACGCCAGGTCGGTCACTCTCGAGATCACCCTGCCGCCGTATCAGGTTCAGAATGTCATCTGCGGCGGGCTCATTTGTCAGGAAGTCAGCGTCCCCGGCTGGCCGTTCGCCGAAGAACCCGGACAGCCGAAACTCCCGAGGGCCGGGACGCTCGTTGAGATCCCCCTCGCGGGAAGCTGCCGGATCACGATTCTCGAGGACGAGCGAGATTCCCTATTCGGATATGACATCGCTCCCATCCCGAAGGTCGAATGGGATGGCCGACAGGCCATCCGACTTGCGGAGACCCCCAGGGGCCCCGCCTATGGCCGGGACTCCTTCTTCCCGGGCCCCTTGGCGACGATCTCAGGCAGGCTTCAGCTCCGTCGTGTGCCGGTCGCCAGGCTCGTCTTCTTTCCCTTCCAGTGGAATCCCGTGACGAAGGAGCTTCAGGTCCACAAGCGCGTTCGAGTCCGCGTGGATTTCGAGCAGGCCTTGCCGCCCGCGGCGAGAGCGGGGGCCGCGAACGGCGACGAATTCGAGATCGCCGCTCAAGCCTCGATCATCAACCACGTTCAGCGGGAACGGCCGAGGCTGCTGGGCCAGAAGAGCTCAACGTCCCTTTCAGCTCTCCCCTCCGAGGCCGTCAGGATCGAAGTCGAGAAGAGCGGCCTCTACCGTCTCCGATACCGGGAACTGGCCGCCCTGGGGGACTCGACGGCGTCGCTTAATCCCGCGGCCCTCTCCCTGACCCATCGCGGCCGCGAAGTCGCATTCTCGGTCCACGCGGGACCGGATAACACCTGGGGCCGGGGCGGCGACATCGAATTTTATGCCGGTGAGACCGATTCGGATTATTCCCGTACGGATGTCTATTGGCTGAGGTGGGATTCCGGTAACGGGAAGCGGGCGCGTCAACGGAGCGTCCCATATCCCGGGTCCGGGGAAGCGATCCGGACCTTCCGGGACGAGCTCTTTCTCGAGGAGAACAACAATATCTGGTACCAAACGCCCGGCGCCCCGGAATCGGATTATTGGTTCTGGAAGAGGCTCGCCGCGCCCGAAACCTTCGCGGTGTCCTTCCTGCTCCCTGATGACATCGTCAGCGAGGCCGGGCCGGCCGAGATCCAGGTCTGCTTTCAGGGCCAATCGATCACCGCGCCTCATCCGAATCACCACACCGACCTCGTCCTCAACGGCGTCTCCCTGGGAGACGAGACTTGGGATGCCGACGCCCGGCATGTCCAGACCGTGGCCTGCTCTCAATCGCAGCTTCAGAAGGGCTTGAATACGCTCGAGATCGTCCTTCCCGGCGATACGGGGGCGACGGACGCGGTTTATCTCGATTGGGTCAAGGTCCGCTATTGGCGGGAGCTGGACGCCGGGTCGGGCGAAATGACGTTCGACCTGGAGGGAAACGGCGGAACGTCCGTCGAGGTCGACGGATTCCGCAGCGGAAGCCTGCAAGCCTTCGACATCTCCGATCCGGAGGATCCTGTGGAGCTCCGCGATTTCTCGGTGGTCAAGCAGCAGGATTTCTATGCCCTCCGGTTCGACGACCAAATCTCCGGCTCCTGCCGCTATCACATCGCCGCCTCCAACATGGTCAACATCGTGCGCAAGCCCGAGCTGTGGAGGCCCGTAGGCTTAAGTGACGGCGACCATCGCGCGGACCTCGTCATCGTCGCGCCCCGTGAATTCCGGAAGGCCCTGGAGCCCCTGATCAGGCAGCGGCAGAGGAACGGCATCGAGGTGTTCTTTGCCGCCGTCGAGGACATCTACAACGAGTTCAATAACGGTCTTCCCGCCCCGGCGGCCATCAAGCAATTCCTCGCCTGCGCCTATGAGAACTGGAAGAAGCCGGCTCCGGCCTATGTCCTTCTGGCCGGGGACGCGAACATCGACTACAAGCATTATGTGGCCAACGACAAGCCCACGAGGGTCCCCGCCCATCTGTCCCTGACGGCCGACCTGGGGCTGACTCCGGATGACAACTGGTACGCATGCGTCGATGGCGATGACGACCTGCCCGACATATTCATAGGCAGGATCCCGGGGAGCTCGGCGGCGGCCGTCTCAAGCACGGTCGCCAAGCTCATCAGACAGGAGGCCTCCCATCCGACGCCCTTTCCGAGGCTGCTCCTTGTCGCCGACAACGGCGACCCCCAGTTCGAGGAGATCAGCGAGAGCATCGTCCCGTTCGCGCCAAGCTCCTATTCCGTCGAGAGGGTCTATCTGTCCGGCTACCCTGCGGTGAGCCAGGCGACGCAAGCGGTCGTTTCCGCCATCGACTCGGGCGTTTCCCTCGTGAGCTATGTCGGGCATGGCTCGGTGACGGCCTGGACCGGCGCTCCTCTCTTCGACAACGCCACGGTCGGACTCCTCCAGAACCCTGCCCAGCTCGCCCTGTTCTGCATGTTCACCTGTCTGAACGGGTTCTTCGCCGCGCCGACCGATTATTGCCTGGCCGAAGCGCTGGTCGCCGCCGACAACAGAGGCGCCTTCGCCTGCTTTGCCCCGAGCGGCTGGGGTTATCCCTGGGAGCATGCCATCCTGGCGAACGAGCTCATGGCAGGGCTGTTCAGAAGGAGAGCGGAGACCATGGGCTCGATCACGACCGGGGCCAAGATCGCCGCCTTCTCCCAGGGGGCTTCCGTCGACCTCCTGAAGACGTTCACTCTATTCGGGGACCCCTCCCTGAAGCTCTGGAACCGTGTTTTCCAACGGGATGATGGAAAGCGCACCCAGGGTAAACAGCCATGACCAGACATCTTAGGAAGGCCATCGTTTCGAGCGACCTTGGCGGAGAGCTCTTCCTGTACGACGGCGAGGGCGACGCCGTTCACGTCTTGAACCCGAGCGCCGGGATCATTCTCAGGGGCTATCTCCAGGGGCAAACGGTCGAAAAGATCGCCCGGGCCTTGAGAAGAACCTATGCCGTCGATCCGGACCGCGACCTGAGCGGCGAGATCCTTCGGTTCATCGGGCGGATCGAGCGGAAACGACTCGTCGTTCCCTGAAAAGAACGCCTGGCGCGCCTCTCCTCCGACCCTCTACTTGCGGATGTCCGGCTGGCGGTTCGGGAGGCGGAGTTCGATCTGGAGCGTCAGCCGGTTGGCCGCGGACGCGCAATCAAATCCAGCCGCTGTCTTCCCGCGCACGCGCCAATAGACAACCCCGTTCGCCGGGGAGAGGGCCCGGATCTGTCTCCGCTCGACCGGCGTCGGCAGGAACTGCGTCTCCGCCGTCCACGCGTCCTCGCCGGGGGACTTCGCCCCGGAAGGCGGCAGGGCGATCATAGACCCGGTGAAATCGGCCGAGGCCGAGAACTCGAGCTTGAACCGGGTGCAGGGGCCGCCGTCCCAGGCGAATAGAAGGGGAGAAGCGGCCGATTCCTTCGCTCCGTTCTCCGGGGACAGGAGGTCGATCACTCCCATGACCGCGCTGACCGGGCCGTGGAAGGCGCTGACCCCCGACGTGTCGATGTCCTCCAGCTTGTAGCTGTAGCTTTCGCCCAGGATGACGTCGAAATCCTGGTAGGCATATTGGGCTCCCGTGACCGCATTGCCCGTCGCCGGGATCAGCGTGGGGGTGATCCTCCGATAGTCTTGGCTCCCGCCATCGGCTCGCCAGAGATAGAAGCCAAGGTTGTCCTTCTCGGCGGCCGTCTTCCAGGTCAGGGCGATGAAGTTCTCGCAGGGCGTCGCCTGGAACGAGGCCAGCTCGATGAGCGTCGGGGTTTCCGGGACCTCGACGACAAAAGCGTCGTAGCCGGCGGTATAGGCCCTGATGGGGGAGCCCCAGGTGGCCGTGCTGTAGCCCGTCACATAGAGGTTCCGGCTCGGGTCCACGGCCAGGCTTAGGGCACGATCGGTCCCGGACCCGCCCAGGAAGAGATTCCAGAGGAGGTTGCCGCTGCCGTCAAGCTTGGCTGCGAAAGCGTCATCGCCCGCCGTGTACACCCTGACGGGGGAGCCCCAGGTGGCCGTGCTGTATCCGGCCGAATAGACGTTGCCGCCGCCGTCCACGGTGATGCCATAACCATAGTCGGCCCCGCTCCCCCCGAGAAAGGCGTTCCACTGCAAGACGCCGCTGCCGTTGAGCTTTGCCGCATAAGCGTCATAGCCCGCGGTGTATGCCCTGATCGGCGAACCCCAAGAGCCGTTGCTATAACCGCCCACGTACACGTTGCCGCTGCCGTCCACGGCGATGGAACGGCCATAATCCGTGCCGCTCCCTCCGAGGAAGGTGTTCCACTGAAGGGCGCCGCTGCCGTTGAGCTTTGCCGCATAAGCGTCATAGCCCGCGGTGTATGCCCTGATCGGCGAGCCCCAGGTGGCCGTGCTGTATCCGGCCATGTAGATGTTGCCGCTGCCGTCCGCCGTAATGCCATAACAGTAGTCGGTACCGCTCCCTCCGAGGAAGGTGTTCCACTGAAGGGCGCCGCTGCCGTCGAGCTTTGCCGCATAAGCGTCATAGCCCGCGGTGTATGCCCTGATCGGCGAACCCCAAGAGCCGTTGCTATAACCGCCCACATACACGTTGCCGCTGCCGTCTACGACGATCGAACGGCCGTAATCCGTGCCGCTCCCTCCGAGGAAGGTGTTCCACTGAAGAACGCCGCTGCCGTTCAACTTTGCCGCATAAGCGTCAGTGCCTGCGCTGTACGGCCTGATGGGCGAGCCCCAGGTGGCCGTGCTGTATCCGGTCACGTACACATTGCCGGTACCGTCTAGACTGATGCCATAACAATAGTCGGTGCCGCTCCCGCCCAGAAAAGTGTTCCACTGCAGGACGCCGCTGCCGTCGAGCTTCGCCACGTAGCCGTCATTGAGCCCCCCGCCGTACGGCCTGATAGGCGAGCCCCAGGTTGCAGAGCTCTGTCCGGCCACGTACACGTTGCCGCTGCCGTCCACGGCGATGGAGCGGCCATAGTCCGTTCCGCTTCCCCCCAGAAAGGTGTTCCAGGTCATGGTGGGGTCGATCACGAGCGGCAGGCCCTCATCGTAGTCACCTACCTCGAAGCCGACCTCGCGCTCTCCGAAGAGGCGATAGGATACGGCGACGGCCTCCCTCGCCCCGCCGTTTTCCTGCCAGGCGACGGGGGCCCGCTCGCGGATCTCCCCTGTTTCGAACGAAACGACCAGGTCACCGTTCGGGTCGATGCGGACGGGCCGGTCATAGAGCAAGCGGATTCGCTCCGCCGGACGTCCCCCGGCGCCTGCCTGAATCCGGTAGCAGCTCTTGAGGAGTGCTCCGTCTTTCCTTTCGAGGACCGCCGTAACCCCTTTCCATTCCTCCGCATAGCTCACTCTTCCGAGGGCCGGGACCGCGCCGGCCTCCCCGACGTTTCCCTGTTCAGCGGATTTCTCCGCCACGGGAGGCACGGATCGCCCACCCGCCCAGGCGACCCTCAGCATATGGTCGCCCGCGGCGATGAAAAAGGAATCCGTCCGGAAGCCGAGGACATGGCCCTGCGACGCGAACAGGAGCGAAGTCCCTCCGTCAACCGCACCGGCTGTCGGCGGCGCCCAGGCCCCGGTCGCCAGCAGCATGAGGATCAAGCCGGGGGCTGCCTTGCCCAGGAGTCCCCATCGCGCCAAGCCTTGATTGGCCCATCGTTTTGTCTTCATTCTCCCCCCTTAAGGGAACAGATCGGTCTTCCCGCGGACCAAGAATCTTCCCCTTCTCCCCTTTGCCGTCGTCCACTCGGCGGGGCCTGCCCTGCCGGCCGAGCGCAAAGAGCTTCATGCCATCTTTTGTGCTTTCGACCTCCTCGCGAGGCGAAAAACCTGCGCTAGTCCCCCTAAACTTACAGTCATGCCCATCCTGCCAAAATCCTTTTCATAATGCAAGGGGAAATGCGGCGGCTCGCCCCCGGCGGCCGTTCGGGTCCGTTTCCAAGTTCATGATCCGACGATGCGGCGGCCCTCTGGAGGATCGCTGTTCCTCCGGGTCCAGAGGAAGCCCGCCGACAGCGCGCGGCACGCCCGATGATGGGCGGCGGCCGTCAAGCGGCGGCATCCCTGCAGGATGGAACCCGGCGGCTCGCCGCCCAATTTCTTTTGCACTCCGTTCAGGAATGCGTCAGACCGGATGAAGACCGATCCCATGAGGCGGATGCCGGAAGCCGCCAGAAGGGCCATCGGACCATCAAGAGGAATGAGTTTTCGACCCTTCACGACGGCCAGGACCCGGCCGAGCACATCCTCCTCTCTGACCCAAGAATGAGCCGAGCCATTGTCGCCCAGTTGGCAGATAAGGACCTGACCGTCCTTGTCGATCTTCCTTACGATGCGATGCACGATCAGGCTCTCCGCTTCCCGGAAGACGACCAGGGCGCCCCTCCGGAGGCCGCGGCGCCTGACGCTCTCCGCGATGACCTTGTCGTGCGCTTCGATCAAGGGGGACATGCTATTCCCCTGAACCGGGACACAGAACCTATTCGGGCTCCGAGGTTCCCCGTTCATCTCTTGCGGTCCGCAGGCCTCCCGCCCCCCTGCCGAGTCCGAAAGAAGTGTATCGCCTGTGCCCGAGCCCTGTCAATGGAGGGCCGGGGCCGCCGCCGACCGTCTCTGCGCCGGGTCGGGTCGTCGAGAGGGATATGTCCGCCCGGGGCGCGAGTCCGCATCCTGAGGCTCACGACCTCTCGGGCACGATCTCGAGCCAGTAGCCGTCCGGGTCCTCGATGAAGTAGATCCCCATCGCCGCGTTCTCGAAGCAGACGACGCCCATCGCCTTGTGCTTCGAGAGCGCCGCCGCGAAGTCGTCCACCGTGAAAGCCAGGTGGATTTCGTTGTCGCCGAGGTCGTACGGCTCCCTGCGGTCGCGGAGCCAGGTCAGCTCGAGGCGGTGACGGGTGCGGGCGTCGCCGAGGTAAACGAGGACGAAGCTCCCGTCCTTGGCCTCGCGCCGCCCGACCTCCTCGAGGCCGAGGGCGGTCTTGTAGAAGGCTAGGCTCCTCGCCAGGTCGAGGACGTTGATGTTGTTATGGGCGAAGGTGAATCTCATGGGCGCCTCAACGGAGCAGGGGTGTGATGAAGGCCTCGACGAACGCCGCGACGAGAAGGAGCGGCAGGACGACGAGGAGGAACGAGCGTGCGACCCGGGCCAGGCTCCGCAGAAATGGGGACATGGACCGAAGGCGCCGCCCTCTTGGGCAGTCCCCCCTTTCCCCATCGCTCGTTCTTTCAGCGCCGCTGCCGGGACCCATGGCTCCGGCCTCCTGCTCGACAGAGGCGGCTTCCCCACGGCCGTCCGGCGTCCCTTCGCGCCTTTCGGGGGCGGGAGCTTCGGGCCCCCTTCCCGTCCCCGCGCGCCGCCCCCGGACCGCGGCCCGGACCTCCCTTCCGAGCGAGACGGAGAGATAGAGGCCGGCGCTCGTGGCGTAGAGGACGGCCGGGAGCTCGAAGAGGCCGTGAGGCACGACGCTCTTGAGAAAGAGGAACGGGACGTTGAGGCCCTGGTGTTTCGAGATCGAGGCGAGGAGGCCGAGCGCCGCGCCGTTGACGAAGGGGTCGAGGATGGGGAGGCAGAGGAAGGGGATGCCGCCGGCGGCGACGGCGAGGAGGGAGGCGCGGGCGTTGTGGTAGAAGAGGGTCAGGGCCAGGACGAGCGGCGGCGCGCCGAGCGGGATGTCGCCGAGGGACCTAAGGAGAAAAGCGAACGCTTTCTTCTCCTGGCCCGGCCGGAGAAGGAAGAAGACGAACCCGGCGACGAAGCCCAGCCCCAGGACCCGGGCCGCGATCTTGAAATACCGCCTGTAATGGACGCGCCACATGGCGAGCTCTTCGCGGTAGAGTCCACGGACGAACGCCGCGGCCCGCTCGAAGAGCGACGGCCTCCGGCCGGGGGTTGGGCTGGACTCTCCTTCGGTCATCTTAGCTTTGAACGCTCCTCCGCGATTGTCTCATCGGGGGCCGCCGAAGTCAAAATGACGAAGGAAGGGCGCGAGTGGCGGTCGCCGGTCATGGCGTTCCGCTCGAGACTCTTTCCAGGGACGCCGCGAGCCGGGGGTCGCCCCGGAAGAGTCCCTCGAGGTTCTCCCGCACCGTCGCGGCCATGTCCTCGGCCGTCGTGCTCCGGACCTCGGCCAGGGCCTGAACGATCCGGGGCACGAGGGCGGGCGTCCCGGGCTCGCCGAAGACGCTTTTCGGTCCGCCGGGATTGTCCGTCTCCGTGAGAAGGCGGTCCGCCGGCGCCTCCCGGGCGATCCTCCGGATCTTTTTGAGGCGCATGACCTCGCTGCCGACGGTGAAATAATAGCCGCGCCCGGCCATCTCCCGGAAGATGTCGACCGGGCCCGAATACCAGTGGATGACAACCCGGAGAGGGGCGAACCGGTCGAGCGCCGCGAGCGCCTCCCTCTCCGCGCCCTTGGCGTGAACGATGACGATCTTCCCCTGGGTCTTCGCCGCCTCGAGGAAGGCTTCGAAGACCTCCTGCTGGGCGGGATAACGCGACTTGTCCTTGACGAAGAACCGGTCGAGGCCGACCTCGCCGAAGAGCGGGCTCCGCTCCATGGGGGCGGCGAGCTCGGCCGTCCGGCCGGCGTAGCGGTGAGCGTTCCAAGGATGGATGCCGAAGGCGGGCAGGACCCACGGCGAGCTCGCCGCGATCGCGACGTTCCTCTCGTAGGACGGCAGGTCCATGGAGTTGGCGATGGTGAAGATCCGCAGCCGCGCGATCTCCTCGAGCGCCGCGTCGAGGGCGCCGGGGCCCAGCTCATCGTATCCGTCGAGATGGGCGTGGGCGTCGACGAGCATCGCCTTTCCCGCCACGATGGCTTCCCCCTCTCGCGCCTAGGCCTTCCGGCCGCTGACGACCTCGTGCTCGATCCGCTCGAGCGTCTTGCCCTTGGTCTCGGTCAGGCGCGTCTTGATGAAAATGAACCCTAATACGCTGATCCCGGCGTAGATCCAGAATGTTCCGGCCGGGCCGAGCCCCTTGTTGAGATGCGGGAACGTATAGGTCAAAACGAAGCAGGCCGCCCACAGGGAGAACGTCGAGACCGACATGGCCGCGCCGCGGATGCGGTTGGGGAAGATCTCGGAGAGCAGGACCCACGTCACGGGCGCCAGGGACAGGGCGTAGAGGGCCATGGACAGGACGACCAGGACGAGAAGATGGAGCCCGCGGCTGTGGACGGCGTAGCTCGCGCCGACGAGCCCGAAGGTCAGGGCCAGCCCGGCCGACCCGGCCAGCATCAGCGGCTTGCGGCCCAGCCGGTCGACGAGCCGGATGGCGACGAGGGTAAAGACGAGATTGACGGTGCCGGTGATGACGATGTTGAAGAGAATGTCGCTCACGCCGTAGCCGGCGGCCGAAAAGATCTCCTCGGCGTAGTAGAAGATGACGTTGATGCCGCACCACTGCTGGTAGACGGCAAGGGCGACGCCGATGAGGAGGACTCCGGCCATGCCCGGCTCGAGGAGGGCGCGGAAGCGGACCCTCCCGGCGTCGGCCGCGGTCAGCGTCTCGCGGATGTCGGCCATGGCCTTGGCGGCGAACACGGCCCCGCCGACCTTGCCCAGAACACGCTCGGCCTCGCCGCCGCGGCCGTTCCGGACGAGCCAGCGCGGGCTCTCCGGCACGGCGAACATGAGCAGGAAGAAGAGGAGGGCGGGCACGGCCTCGGCGCCGAACATCCAGCGCCAACCCGCCTGCCCGTTCCACGAATGGAGGATCTCGGCCGCCGTGGTGCCGGCCGGCACGGGCCGGGCGATGAGCCAATTGGCGAGCTGCGCGGCGAGGATGCCGATGACGATGGTCAGCTGGTTGACCGAGACGAACTTGCCCCGGACCTCGGCCGGCGAGATCTCAGCGATGTACATCGGCGAGAGGTTCGAGGCCAGGCCGATGGCGACGCCGCCCAGGACGCGGTTCGCGACAAAGAACGTAAACGTCGGGGCGAGGGCGGTCAGGACGCCGGTCGCCGTGAAGAGGAGGGCGGCGAGGAGGAGGAGCCTCTTGCGGCCGAAGCGGTCGCTCAGAGCGCCCGAGACGAGCGAGCCGAGGAGGCAGCCGACGAGGGCGCTCGACATGGCCCAGCCGATCTCGGACGGCGTCGTCAACCCGAAGAACTTCTCGTAGAAGGGCTTGGCGCCGCCGATGACGACCCAGTCGTAGCCGAAGAGGAGGCCGCCCATGGCCGAGACGAGGGTCACGCGCCAGATGTACCCCATGTGGTAGGCCGGCCGTGCTTCCATCGCGCCTCCGAGAGGGGATTCTTACACCAAAACCGGGCACGAGGGGAAGCGATAATAAGGCCTAGCCCTGGATGAGCCGGCGGATGGCGGGGAGGTTCCGCTCGGCGGCCTTCCGTCCCTTCTCGATGATCGACCGCGTCTGCGAGAAATCGAATGTCCGGGCCTCGACCCCGACGCGGAAGACGAGGTCCGCCTGCTCGAGGCCGCGTTCGGTCGCCAGGACGCGGACGATGTCGCTCGCCCGGCTCAGGAGCTGGAAAGAGTTCCGGACGCTGGAAGCGGGGACCTTGCGGAGAGGCCGGTGGACGTCGGGCGCGACGACCTTCCCGGCGCCCAGGCGGCGGGCGAGGTCGACCGGGACATTGTTGAGCAGGCCGCCGTCGATGAGGACCCGTCCCCGCTTCCTCGCGGGCTCGAAGACCAGGGGAAAGGACATGGTGGCGCGAAGGGCCGGGTAGAGTGGGCCGCCCGTGAAAACGACCTCGCGGCCCCCGAGGAGGTCCACGGCGTTGCAGGCGAAACGGATGCGCAGGTCCTCGATCCTCAGGCCTCCGACGATCCGCCTGATGATGACCTCGACGCGGTCCCCGCGGTCGATGCCCAGGTTCCGGAGGAGGTGGTCCGCACGCGTCTCGAGCATCAGCTGCTCGAAGGACCGCTGCATTGTCTGGGGACGGCGGGGGAGGAAGCGGCGGTGGGCGGAGCCCCGGTCGCCGAACGAGGACGTCAGCTTTTCGATCTCGGCCGGCGTCATGCCGGAGGCGTAGAAGGCGCCGACGAGCCCCCCCATGGACGTGCCGGTGATGATGCGGGGCGACAGGCCGGCCTCGTCGAGGGCCTTGAGGACGCCGATGTGGGCCAGGCCGCGGGCACCGCCTCCCATGAGGACAAGCCCCCAGGGTTTCCGCGACTTCGCTCGGGCCGGGCTCATCGTCTCGACCTCCCGGAGCCTTTATAGCACATTCACCCGGGGGTGACAAGAACGTGAGCGGCCCCGCGGCGCGACGGTCCTCATTGACTCCGGCCGCGGCCCGGCATAACATCCGGAAGAGGTCGAACATGAACATGCGCCGATGGACATCGTTCTTCGCGGCCGCGCTCGTCGCCTGCGGCCTGGCCTTGGCCGTCGCGGAGCGCACTTCGTCGCCCGCCGCCTCGGGCGCGGCAGCGCCGGACGCCGGCCGGCTCGCCTGGTGGCGCGAGGCCCGCTTCGGATTCTTCATCCACTGGGGCCCCGTGAGCCTCAAGGGGACCGAGATCAGCTGGTCGCGGGCGAACACGAACCCGCTCTGCCCGAACAAGGGCGAGATCCCGGCCGATGTCTACGACAACCTCTACAAATCGTTCAACCCGAAGCTCTTCGACGCCGGCGAGTGGGCCGCGATCGCCAAGTCCGCCGGGATGCGCTACGTCGTCCTGACGGCCAAGCACTGCGACGGCTTCTGCCTCTGGAAGACGGACACGATCGACTACCACATCGGCCGGACACCGTTCCGCCGCGACGTCTGCGGCGAGCTGGCCGAGGCCGTCCGTAAAGCCGGCCTGCGCATCGGCTGGTATTACTCGCCCATGGACTGGAAGGACCCGGACTGCCGGACCGCCCGCAACGCGGCGTACGTCAAGCGCATGCAGGGGCAGGTTCGCGAGCTCCTGACCCGCTACGGCCGCATCGACCTTTTCTGGTTCGACTGGGACGGCGGGACCATCCCCTGGGACCAGGAGGCAACCTACCGCCTTGTCCGGGCCGCCCAGCCCGCGATCATCGTCGACAATCGGCTCGATTGCAGCTTTGGCGGGCTGTCCGCCGACCGCGACATGGGGCCGCACGGCGACTATCTCACGCCCGAACAGGTCATCGGCGGCTACAACGACCGCACGCCTTGGGAAACATGCATGACGCTCGGCACCCAGTGGTCCTGGAAGCCGGAGGATAAGATCAAGCCCGTGGACGAGGTCATTCGCATCCTGGCTCAATGCGCCGGGGGCGACGGGAACCTGCTCCTCGACGCCGGCCCGATGCCCGATGGCCGCATCGAGCCGCGCCAAGTCGACGTCCTGAAGGGGGTCGGGGCCTGGCTGGCCGCGCACGGCGAGAGCATCTACGGCACGCGCGGCGGGCCGTTCAAGCCCGGACGGTACGGCGCTTCGACGCGGCGAGGGGATAAGATCTACCTCCATGTCTTCGACTGGCCGGGGCCGTCGCTCTCGCTCCCGCCGATCCCGGCGAAAGTCGTCCGCGGCCGGGTCCTCGGCGGCGGGGCGGCTGCCGTGCGCCGGACAAACGGCGGCCTGGAGGTTTCTGTGGCGGAGAGCGACCGGCGTGCCGCCGATACCGTCGTCATCCTCGAGCTCGACCGGCCGGCGGCCGGCATTGCCGCCGTGGACGTGCCGGAAAAGCGGTGAAGCGGGGCCGGACGGCCCTCCCAAAGGCAACTTGAAGGCTTGAAGAAAACGCTTGATTCTTAGCCTGATATCTGATATATTACCAAGTTGTGATGATATTAAATTATTTAATATCACCTAATTAATGAAATTTAGATGGGATGACGAGTCAACAGGCGTGAAGAGCATGACGGGCCTGATCTTCGACATCAAGCGCTACTCGATTCATGACGGGCCGGGCATCCGGACGACCGTCTTCCTCAAGGGCTGCCCCCTGTCCTGCCGGTGGTGCCACAACCCCGAGGGCATCGACTCCGGGCCCGAGCTCATGCACTGGCCGTCGCGCTGCGCCCGCTGCTATGCCTGTGTCGCTGCCTGTCCGCGTCAAGCCATCGTTAGAGGGCCCTCGGGCGCCGTCGTCATCGACAAGGCCAAGTGCGACGTGTGCGGCAGGTGCGCCGAGGCCTGCGTCTACGACGCCATGCAGGTCGTCGGCCGGGAGACGACCGTCGAGGAGCTCGTCGGCGAGGTCGAACGCGACCGCGTCTTCTACGAGCAGTCCGGCGGCGGCGCGACGTTCTCCGGCGGCGACCCCCTGGCGCAACCCGCGTTCCTCGGGGCGGCCCTCGATGCCCTCCGCGAGCGAGGCATCCGCACGGCACTCGACATCTCCGGCTTCGCCCCGGCCGTCGTCCTGGACGCGCTGGCGCCGAAGACCGACCTCGTCCTCTACGACCTCAAGGTCATGGACGGGGCCAGGCACCGCGAGCTCACGGGCGTCCCGAACGGGCCCATCCTCGAAAATCTCCGGCGCCTGGCCGGGACGGGGACCGAAGTCTGGGCCCGCATTCCGCTCATCGCCGGCGTCAACGACGACGACGCGAATATCGGAGCGACCATCGCTTTCCTGGAGTCGCTCGGGACGGTCAGGACCATCGGGCTCCTGCCTTATCATCTGGGCGGGCTCGAGAAGGCCCGTCGGCTCGACAAGGAAGCCCGGTTCAGGCTCTTCGAAGCCCCGCCGGAGGCCCGGCTGGCCGCGATCGAGGCGGCCTTCCGAGGCGCCGGCTTCAACGTCCAGAGGGGAGGATGACCATGAACGACAGGATCAAGAAGCTCAGGCAGCAGTCGCTCGACGCGAAGCCGACCATCAGCGCCGAGCGGGCCGAGCTCATGACCGAGTTCTTTGAGAAACCCGAGAGCCGCGGCCTGTCGGCGCCGATGTCCCACGCCCTGGCCTTCAAGCACATCATGGAGAACAAAGCGGTCACGTTCAATGACGGCGAGCTCATCGTCGGCGAGCGAGGCCCGGCGCCCAAGGCGACGCCGACATACCCCGAGGTCTGCATCCACTCCCTGCAGGACCTTCGTTTCCTCAACGACCGGAAGAAGACCGCCTTCGCCTCGGACGAGGCGACGCGGGCGCTCTACGCCGAGAAGATCATCCCGTTCTGGCAGGGCCGCTCGCAGCGCGAACGCATCTTCGCCGCCATGGCGCCCGAGTGGATCGACGCCTACGAGGCGGGCGTCTTCACCGAGTTCATGGAGCAGCGCTCCCCGGGGCACACGGTCCTCGACGGGAAGATCTACAAGAAAGGGCTCTTCGACTTCAAGAAGGATATCGAGCGCGCCATCGCCGGGCTCGACTTCATGAACGACCCCGAGGCCTACGACAAGCGGGAGGAGCTCCGGGCCATGGCCGTGAGCTGCGACGCCGTTGTCGTCTTCGCCCGGCGGCACGCGGCCAAGGCGCGGGAGCTCGCGGCCGCGGAGAAGGACGCGGCGCGGAGGAAGGAGCTCGAGCGGATCGCCGAGGTCTGCGAGCGGGTGCCGGCCGAGGCGCCCCGGGATTTCTGGGAGGCCCTCCAGGCCTACTGGTTCGTCCACCTCGGCGTCATCACCGAGTACAACACCTGGGACTCCTACAACCCGGGCCGGCTCGACCAGCACCTCTGGCCGTTCTACGAGAAGGGGCTGGCCGACGGGACGCTGACGAAGGAGTCGGCGCGGGAGCTCCTCCAGGCCTTCTGGGTCAAGTTCAACAACCAGCCGGCGCCGCCCAAGGTCGGCGTCACGGCCGAGGAGAGCGGGACGTACACGGACTTCGCCCTCATCAACGTCGGCGGCCTCAAGGCGGACGGCACGGACGCCGTCAACGACCTGAGCTTCCTCATCCTCGAGGTCATCGAGGAGATGCGCATCCTCCAGCCGAGCTCCATGGTCCAGGTCAGCGCCAAGGGACCGGACGCCTTCCTGATGCGGGCCCTCCGGATCGTCAAGACGGGCTTCGGCCAGCCATCGATCTTCAACACGGACGCCATCGTCCAGGAACTCGTCCGCCAGGGGAAAAGCGTCGAGGATGCCCGCGACGGCGGGGCCAGCGGCTGCGTCGAGGCCGGCGCCTTCGGCAAGGAGGCCTATATCCTGACCGGCTACTTCAACCTGCCCAAGGTCTTCGAGATCACGCTGCACAACGGCGTCGACCCGAGGACCGGGAAAAAGATCGGCCTGGCGACGGGCGACCCGAGGACGTTCCGGACGTTCGACGAGCTCTTCGACGCCTTCCGCAGGCAGGTCCTCCACTTTGTTGATATCAAGGTCCGCGGCAGCAACGTCATCGAGCGGCTCTATGCCGAATACCTGCCGGCGCCCTTCCTCTCCGTCCTCGTCGACGACTGCATCAAGAAGGGGAAGGACTACCACGGCGGCGGCGCCCGCTACAACACGAACTACATCCAGGGAGTCGGCATGGGGACGATCACCGACGTCCTGAGCGCCATTCGCTTCAACGTCTACGACCATGGCCACTTCAGGATGGCCGAGCTCGTCGAGACCCTGGATAAGAACTTCGTCGGTTACGAGAGCCTGCGCCGGCGCCTCCTCAACAAGACCCCCAAGTTCGGGAACGACGACGACTACGCCGACGGGCTGATGACGCGGGTCTTCGACGCCTATTTCGAGGCCGTCGACGGGCGGCCGACGCCGCGCGGCGGCAAGTACCGCATCAACCTCCTGCCCACGACGGCCCACATCTACTTCGGGAAGATGACCGGGGCGACGGCGGACGGCCGCCTGGCGGGCGAGCCGGTTTCGGAAGGCGTCTCGCCCGTCCAGGGCGCCGACCGCAAGGGGCCGACGGCGGTCGTCAGGTCGCTCGGCAAGATGGACCATGTCCGGACCGGCGGCACCCTCCTCAACCAGAAGTTCACGCCCCAGCTCCTGGCCGACGACACCGGCCTCCGCGCCGTCAAGGACCTCGTCCGGTCCTACTTCCGGCTGATGGGGCACCACATCCAATTCAACGTCGTCACCGCCGACACGCTGCGGGAGGCCCAGAAGGCGCCCGAGAAGTACCGCGACCTCATCGTCCGCGTCGCCGGCTACAGCGACTACTTCGTCGACTGCTCGACCGAGCTCCAGAACGAGATCATCAAGCGGACCGAACAGCAGGAATTCTGAGACGGCTTCATCTCCCCCCTTCGGACCGAGCATCGGCCCGACAAGGATCTGCCTCCCCCCGATGATGGGCTCTTGACTCCCGCCTATGGCCCGGCTATTCTCAT
>Ga0335070_10002926_pt1 | contig 19900 bp, 14 predicted proteins | sample Lox_Sample_13_FD_206722 | JGI IMG/M metagenome (GOLD analysis project Ga0335070, IMG submission 206722) | Soil microbial communities from Loxahatchee National Wildlife Refuge, Florida, United States - Lox_Sample_1.3 | ecosystem: Environmental > Terrestrial > Soil > Wetlands | place: USA... | reverse complement strand
CGCCGCCGCGCCGGGCACCGCCGAGCGCGGCCCGCCCTCGTCCAGCCCCGCATCCGGGCGCAGGCGCCCGGCATGCAGCAGCGCGAGCAGCAGCCCGCCGAGCGCGAGCCGGTACACGACGAAGACTAGGGTGGTGTGGGTGCGGAGGTACCGGAGCAGGCCGCCGATCGCCAGCATCCCGGAGCCGAAGGCCACCACCGCCGCCACCACCAGCTCGACCCCGGTGAAGGGCGTGGAGGCGTGACGCAGGTGCCGGAGCTCGAAGAGTCCGGCGGCGGTGGTGGCGGGGATGGAGAGGAGGAACGAGTACCGGGCAGCGTCCTCGCGCCGGAGGCCGCGCCACAGGCCCCCGGTCAAGGTGGTGCCCGAGCGGCTCGAGCCGGGGATGAGCGCCAGCGCCTGCCAGACGCCGATCACCCAGGCGTCGGTCCAGTTCATGTCGTCGAGGCGACGGGAGTGACGGGCCGTCCGCTCCGCCGCGGCGAGCAACAGGGCCAGGACGATCATCGACGAGGCGACCACGTACAGCGACCGCAGGCTGGTCTCGATGGCGTGCTTGAAGACGAAGCCGAGCACCACCACCGGGAGCGTTCCGACGAGGACGAACCACGCCAGACGCGACTCGGTGGTACCGAGCGGGTCGCGCCGCTGCAGCCCGTCCACCCAGGCCCGGAACATCTGGACGATGTCCCGCCGGAAGAAGACCAGCACCGCCGCCACCGTCCCCAGCTGGATGATGGCGTCGAACGCCGCGCCAGGGTCCTGCCAGCCGAACAGCTCTGGCGCAATTCGGAGATGGGCCGTCGAGCTGATGGGCAGGAACTCGGTGATGCCCTGGACGAGCCCGAGGACGACGGCGCGGAGGAGACCCATTGGCGAGCGGCCCTCATGCCAGGCTCACCCCGGGGCCGGCAAGTCGCCGAAGGTCCAGAGTGAATGCCCGCCACCGAGCGCCCGTCAAATCTCTGGATGGTCCGTCTGTACGCCATCGGGCCCATGGCGGTCCGGTGGACGCGGCAGGCGCAAGTGTGCAGATCTGGGGCAGTTGAACCTGGGGGGACGAGGGAGGACGGGGCCATGAGGCAGGTGGCATGGGCCGTGGTGTCGTTGCTGGCGGCCTGTTACCCCGGGGGCGCGGAGACGGTGGGCGACCTGGACTCGGTCACCACCCAGCACGACCAGTCGGCGAGCTTCTCGACCCTCCGCACGTACGCGCTCCCGGACAGCATCCAGGAGGTCTCGTCGGGGCGAGGCGCGCCTCTGACCATCGACCACTCGTACGACGCGCGCATCCTGGCCCGGGTGGAGTCGAACCTGAACGCCCTGGGGCTGCAGCGGGTGGACCCGGCGACGGCGACGCCCGACGTGGACGTGCTCGTCTCGGCCACGGCGACCCGGTACGTCGAATACGTCTCGTACTCCTTCTATGACCTCTGGCCGGGCGGGTTCGCGGGCTACGACGGGAGCTGGGGGGTCTACTACCCCTACGGCGCGGCGTATGCGACCGTCCTCGACGCCGGGTCGCTCCGCATCGAGATGCTGGACCGGCGGACGGCCGATCCTTCCACCAAGCAGCTGACGGCGATCTGGACCGCGTCCGTCGATGGCGTCCTGGGCGGCAGCACCGAGTCGCTGGTGCAGCGCATCGAGGCGGGCATCGACCAGGCCTTCGTCCAGTCTCCGTACCTGTGAGCCACGCCATGCGCTCCACGCGACCTCTTCTCGCCTTCGCCCTCCTGGCCTCCTCCGCCGCGCTCGCCCAGAGCCACGTCCGGCTCTCCTACGAGTTCGCGGTGCCCCGCGGCGAGACCAAGGAATACATCGACCGATTCAGCAGCCGCGGCGCTCACCTCGACGCCTCGTTCGAACTCTCGTACGCCTTCAACCTCGAGCTCTCGGCAGGGCTGAACAGCTTCAACGCCGCGAAGCAGGGTGTGCTCACCACCACCGACGGGCAGGACGTCTCGGGCAAGCAGTTCCGTTACCTAAACGTCATCCCCCTGATGGCGGGGTTCGCCTTCCACGTCCCGCTGGGGCATGGCAGCCGTATCTGGGCGGGGGTGAACGGCGGCGCGGCCTACTTCGACCGGGTCATCGACCTGGGGCTGAACGAGTACACCCTCTCCGACTGGCAGTGGGGCGTCCAGCCGCACGTCGGCATCGCCTTCGGCCTGGGTGCCGACGGCACCGCGCTCTTCTTCGACGGCCGCTGGCAGTACTTCTGGGAACGGCACGGGCTGCCGCCACAGCAATACTTCTCGTTCGGGGTGGGGCTGCTCTTCGGCGGCGGGTCCGCGAAGCACAGGTGACGGTTCTCGTTCCCAGCGGCCGCGGCGGCAGCTAGCGTCCCCGGCCCAATGGGCTGGGTCCGAGGGGCCGCAGGACTGCTCTCCGCCGTGCTCCTCCCGTTGAGCGGGGCGGCGGCGACCGTTCCGGACCTCCCGGACATCCGGGCCCGCGGGAACCTCCGGGTCCTGGTGGTGGGCGACGAGGACGAACCACCCATCTCCCGGGACGGCACGCCGGCGGCGATCGACCGCGACCTGGCGGAGGACTTTGCGCGCCGGCAGGGGCTGAAGCTGGAGATCGTCTGGGTCGAGCGGCGGCACGACGTGCTCGACGATCTGCTCACCGGTCGCGGGGACATCGCGGCGACCGGCCTCACCGTCACCCCCGAGCGTGCGGCGCGGGTCACCTTCACCGACCCGATCGCCATCGTCGACGAGGTGCTCATCGGGCGGAAGGGGATGAAGAAGCCGCCCCGGACGCCGGCCGATCTTGCGCAGAGGACGGTGAGCATCCCCACCGGCTCGGTCTTCGAAGCCAGCCTGGCAAAGCTCGAGGTACCCGGCATTCGGGTCGAGCAGGTGCTCGGCGCCGTCCAGCAGTCGGAGCTCATCGGGGAAGTGAACCGCGGCGAGCGCGAGCTGGCGGTGGTGGACAGCAACGTCTGGGACGCCGAGCGGGCCTGGAACAAGGAGGCGGTCTCGCTCTTCCCCATCGCCCGGAAGCGGTCCGTCGCCTGGGCGGTGCATCCCCAGGCGAAGCAGCTGAAGGCGGCCCTGGACCTCTTCATCCAGGAGCGTGCCCTGGTGGCCCACGCCGGACGAACCTGGTCCAACGACCTGACCGACGTGAAGAAGCACCGGGTGCTCCGGGTGCTGACCCGGAACAATGCGGTCAGCTACTTCCTCCTCCGTGGCGAGGCCGCCGGGTTCGACCACGATCTCATGAAGCGCTTCGCCGACGGGCTGGAGGTGCGGCTGCAGATGGTGGTGCCGCCGTCCCACGCCGACCTCGTGCCCTGGCTGCTCCAGGGCAAGGGCGACGTCATCGCCGCCTCGTACACGGTGAGCCCCGAGCGCGGGAAGCAGGTGGCCTTCAGCGTGCCGTACCTCGAGATCCAGGAGCTGCTGGTGCAGCGCGCCTCCGAGCCGCTGCTGAAGAGCGCCTCCGACCTGCGCGGGCGGCGGATCCGCGTCCGGCCGGGCTCGAGCTACCAGACGACGCTGGAGCGACTCCGGAGCAAGGGCGCCGGCTTCACCGTCGAGCTCGCCCGGTCCGACCAGGAGACGGAGGAGCTCATCGCCGGGGTGGCCGCGGGCGAGGTGGACCTCACCGTCGCCGATTCGCACATCTACCAGGCGGAGCGGGTGTGGCGGACGGACGTGGTCGCGGCGTTCCCGCTCGAGCCCGGGGAGAAGAAGCAGCTCGCCTTCGCCGTGCGCCCCGCCGACCGCGAGCTGAAGGCCGCGCTCGACCACTTCGTGCGCCAGACCTACAAGGGGCTCGAGTACAACATGTCGTGGCGGCGCTACTTCGAGGACGCGCGCATCGCCACCGAGCTCCGGGCCCAGGACGCGGGCACGCTGCAGGGACTGTCGGCGTACGACCCGGTCTTCCGCAAGTACGCGCAGCTCTACGGTTTCGACTGGCGGCTGCTCGCGGCCCAGGCCTACCAGGAGAGCCGGTTCGACCCGCAGGCCCGGAGCCTGGCCGGGGCAATCGGGCTCTTGCAGGTGCTGCCGCGGACGGCAAGGGAGATGGGCTTCACCCGGCTGGAGGACCCGGAGGAGGGAGCGCACGCCGGCATCAAGCACCTGGCGCGGCTGGCGGACCGCCTGGAGACGACGCTCCCGGTCCAGCAGCGGATGCGGTTCGCGCTCGCAGCGTACAACGCCGGCTGGGGGCACCTCGCCGACGCGCGGCAGCTCGCCAGGGCGAAGGCGCTCGATCCCGACAAGTGGTTCAAGAACGTGGAGCGGGCGATGCTCCTGCTCCAGCAGCCGGCGTACTACGCGCGCGCGCGGCACGGGTACGTGCGGGGGACGGAGCCGGTCCGGTACGTCTCGGAGATCCAGACCCGGTACGAGAACTACCTGAAGCTCGTGCCATGACCAGGGGGGGCTGGTGCGAATTGGCCACCCGTCCACGACGAGCATAGGGTTCAGGACATGGGCGTCGTGAGGACAGCCAGAGCACGCGGCGGCGCGCTCCGGGCGCTCTGGGACCGAGTCGTTGGCCGCTCGCCGCCCGTCGCCCAGCCGCGGCGCGCCCCCGAGCCCAAGCGCGCATCGGACCAGGCGGACCTTTCCGAGGTGCTGGGGGTGGACCTGTCCGCGACGCCTCCGGCCGCCGCCGAGCCCTCGCCCGAGGAGGTGGAGCTGACCTGCCAGCTGCTGGAGCGCTTCAACGCCGAGTCCGAGCTCCAGGCCTTCCCCGCCGCGGCGCTGGAAGTCCTCCGGCTGGTCTCGGAGCCAGAGCTGCGCCTCCCCGAGCTCCTTCGCACCATCCAGCAGGACCCCGCCCTGGGCTGGGCGGTGATGCAGGTGGCGCACTCCGCCGCCTACCAGGGGCTCTCCGAGGTCCAGACGCTCAAGGCCGCCGTCACCCGGCTGGGAGCGAACGAGGTCGGAAGGGTGGCGGGCGTGGTCGCAGCCCGGGCCCTCTTCCATCCCCGGAGCCGCGCGCAGCAAGCCGCATTCCGGCCGCGGCGGCGGGCGCTCTACCACCGCTCGGTGGCCGTGGCCCGCGTCTCCTCGGCGCTGTCCCTCGATGCGCCCGGGGGGCAGCCCGAGCGGGCGTACCTCGGCGGCCTGCTTCACGGCGTGGGTCGGGCCCTGGCCCTGAGGGCGCTGGCCTCGCTCGCCGCCGACGGCACGCTGTCCATTGCAGATGAGGACCCGCGGGTGGATCGCCTCCTCGGGCTCGTCCAGGGGGACCTGGCGACCGAGGCGCTCCGGCGCTGGTCGCTGCCGGAGTACGTCCGGAGCATCTGCGCCCTCGGGTCCGACCTCGGCGTTCCCTCGGGTCCGGACTGGGTCGACCTCCACGCCGTCCGGGTGCCAGCCGCCCTGTGGGCCTGGAAGCACGAGCCGCAGGTGTTGCCCCGGGCGCCTTGGGTCGTCTCCGAGAGCGCCCTGGCGCTCGGCCTCTCCGCCCGGCGCGTGCACACGTTGGAGCGGGAGCTGCTCGACGCGGCCAAGGCCTCGGCTGCGCTGCTCGATCAGCTGGCCGAGTCCTGACAGCGGAATCCACGCTGGCCTGGTCCGGGGCAGCGCTGCCTAACCCCGGAGCGGAGCGAACTCCTGCTCGGCCATGGCCCGCCAGCCGTTGGGATCGACGGCCATCCCCGCGCGGGCGACGAGGTCGACGTCGAGGTTGGAGCCGTTCTCCGGGTCGAGGAGCTCGGTGACCATCGCATCGGCGACGTGGAGCGAGGCGGGCACGATGAGGTCACCGAGGACGAACAGCTCGGGACGATGGTGGTACGCCACCGCCTCCACCAAGTCGAGCGGCAGCCCCCAAGCCCCGAGCACGTAGGCACCCACCTCGGCGTGGGTGAGCCCGAACACGCCCGCCTCGGCCTCGCACAGCGGCAGCCCCGGAAGCGACTTCAGCACCTCGGCATAGCGGTGCGGGTAGGCACGGGCGAGCACCAGCTGCCCCACGTTGTGGAGCAGTGCGGCGGTGAAAGCCTCCTCGCCCCGACGGCGGTCCGGAGCGAGGCGCCTGGCCAGCCGCGCGCAGAGGAAGGCCAGCATCTGGAAGTGATCGAGCGAGAACTCGTCGAGCTTCAGACCGCTCAGGCTGCCGAAGATGCCGGTGGTCAGCACCAGCGCCTTGAGCAGCTCGCTGCCCAGGTAGGCCACCGCCTGCTGGATGCTCCCCACCGGCTCCCGCAGGCCGAAGAAGGCCGAGTTCACGACCTGGAGCACCTTGGCTGCCACCGCGGGGTCACGGGAGACGATGCGCGCCAGGTCGGCCAGGCCGGTCCGGGGGTCGGCCGAGGCAGTGCTCAGCTCCACGTACACCGCCGGGGGCGAGGGGAGCCGGTCCATCGGGCCCACCAGCGCCGCCACCCGCGGCTCGGAAAGAAAGCCGTGCAGGGCGCAGGTGCGCTCGATGGCGATGCGCAGGGTGTTCGCGTCGCAGGGACCGGCGAGGAAGTGGTGGGCCACCTCCGGATGGCTGCCGCCCCGTGCACCCCCCGGAGACCAGAGCAGCCGGGTGACGAAGGGGAAGCGCTGCTTGACCTCCGTGAGGAGCGCCACCCCGTCCGTCTCCGCCTCCTCCAGATCGGCGACGACGATGTCGAACCCCGCGGACTCCAGCCGACTCAGCGCCTCCGACCCGGACCGGACGAAGGTGAGCTCCCAGTGCCGGCACTGCCGTCGCAGCACCGACTGGAGACCCCTCAACTCCTTCACTCGATCGTCCACGAAGAGGACCCGTCTGGCACTCGGCCCGGCGCCGCCTGACACCGTCGTGGGGAGGAGCTCGGACATGCCGTCTCGCAAGAAGGCATCGTCACGTCCGCTCCGGCCCCTTAAGTCGCCGGCGGAAGGCACGGGCTCGACCGAGGTGGGCCGAGGCGCTCCATGACCATCAAGGTCGGAGCAGCGGACACCACCCCAGCTGGCTCAGCCCGGGCCGGCGAGGTGTCCGGAGGCCAGGGCCGTGGCCGAGCGCCTCCGTGGCTCGCCCAGGGACGCCAACCTCAGGGGCCGGCACACGGGCGGGCGCCCGAGCGGTGCGCCGCGGGCTTCAGCGATGCGCACAGTGGCCGGAACGAGCAGCGCCGGAGGAAGGAAGGCGCGTGCGGCGGCGAAGGCCGCGGTCCCGAGCACGTCGTGCTCCACCACGAAGGGGCGGACGCGCGGCGCCGGGCGCGTGGGCGCCGCTCCCAGCGGCCTGCGTACGTCATCGTACTGCTCCACAGCTCGCCCCCAGCCCGCGCCGGATCCTCCACACCACGCCCGGGAAACACACCCGCGCCTCCGACGTGGGGAGAAGGCTGACCTGGGAGCAGGGGAAAGGTCAATTGCCAGGAGGTGCAGGTGCGACAGACCTGACGCGTCAATGCGTTGACGCCGCGAAGACGTTCCTGGCCGCGTCACTCCGCTGACGCAGTCCAGGGACTCCAGGCACTTGGCGTGTGCCCGCCCCTTGCAGTCGGTGGACTGCGCAATGGACAGCCGCCCAGAGACTCCTGCCAGGCGCTCCCGAGGCCCCGCGGTGCAGAGCCGTCCGCGGAACCGCGTCCGGGCCGACGCCCAGCGCTCCGCCCTGGAGGCGAGTGTCGCCCTCTACCGCTCGGTGGTGGCCTCGCTGGCCGAGGGCATCGTGGTCCAGGACGCTGCGGGCACGGTGCAGGCCTTCAACGAGAGCGCCCTGCGGATCCTCGGCATGAGCGCCGACCAACTCCTTGGCCGGGCGGAGCTTCCGGACGGCTGGTGCGCCATCGAGGAGGACGGCACCCCGCTCGCCCCCGAGAACCATCCCGCCGCCGTCACCCTGCGCACCGGCCATCCACAGCTCAACGTCCTCCTGGGCATCCAGAGCCCGGGGCGCGGCACCGCCTGGATCCTGGTCAGCACCCAGCCGCTCCGCGAGCCGAGCGAGTCGCAGCCCCACGGCGTCGTCTCCTCCTTTCTCGACGTCACCGAGCGCCGGGCTCGCGATGCCCGGGCTCACGCGAGCGAGGAGCGCTTTCGCGCCGTCAGCAGCCAGGCGCCGCTGGGCATCTTCGTCACCGCCGGCGGCCGCTGCGTCTTCGTCAACGAGACCTGGTGCACCCTGACCGGTCTCCGCGCCGACCAGGCCCGCGGCGACGGATGGACCGCCATGCTCCACCCGGAGGAGCGGGAGACGGTGCTGGCCCGCTGGACCGAGGCGGCCGCGGGAGGCGTTCCCTTCGCCTGCGAGCTGCGCATCCGCCGGCCAGACGGCGAGGTCCGCTGGGTGGCCGCGAGCGCCTCCACGCTCCGCGACGACCGGGGCGAGGTCTCGGGCTGCATCGGCTCGCTGGCCGACGTCACCGCCCGGAAGCTGGCCGAGGAGGAGCGGGACCGCTTCTTCGAGCTGAGCCTGGACCTGCTCGCGGTGGCCGACCTCGACGGCCGCTTTCTCCGGGTGAGCCGGAGCTTCGAGCACACCCTCGGCTGGTCGCGCGAGGAGCTCCTCGCCCGGCCCTTCCTGGACCTGTTGCATCCGGAGGACGTGGAGCTGGCGCATGCGCAGCTCGGGCTGCTCGCCCGGGGCGAGATCGCCCAGAAGTTCGAGCTGCGCTTCCTCTGCAAGAATGGACACTGGCGCTGGCTGTCCTGGCGTGCCCCCCCGCCGACGCCCGGCACCCGCGTGCTCTACGCCGTGGCCCGTGACGTGAGCGCGGCCAAGGAGGAGGAGCAGCGGCTGGTCCGGCTCGCCGAGCAGGATCCGCTCACCGGCCTCGCCAACCGAGCCCGGTTCGACGCCGAGCTCGAGGCCCGCGTGGCGCGGAGCGAGGCCTTCGCGGTGCTCTATCTGGACCTGGACGGCTTCAAGCCCATCAACGACGAGCACGGTCACGCCGCCGGCGACCGGGTGCTCCAGCAGATCGGCCAGCGCCTCGCTCGGTGCATCCGTCGCGGCGACCTGGTCGGCCGGGTCGGCGGGGACGAGTTCGCCGTGTTGCTCGAGGGCGTCGGTCAGCGTCGCAACGCCGAGGAGGTCGCCGGCAAGCTGCGGCGGGCGGTCGCCCAGCCGCTGAGCGTCGACGGCGAGCGGCTGAGCCTGGGGGTGAGCATCGGCGTGGCCCTGTTCCCCGAGGACGCGACCGCGACCTCGGAGCTGCTCGAGGTGGCCGACCAGGAGATGTACCGCGAGAAGCGGCGGGGCGAGTCCAGCGTGCGGCTGGCCGTGGTCCGGTAGCCTCCGCTCAGGTGCCCCGGGTCAGCGCGTGCCACCGCTTGGCGAGCGCGCCGTGCAGGGCGAAGGGCTTGAGCTCGATGTCCTGGAGCCCTCCGTCGAGCGCCTCGCAGCGCACCACGGTGGCCCAGAGCTGGAATGGCGGCTCGACCTTGAGCTCGTACTCCATGAGGAGGTTTGGCTGAAGGGCCCGCTCACCCCGGATGCGCAGCCCGCCGCTGCTCAGGGCCATGACCTCGTACAGCGTGGGGTGATGGCCCTTGAGGAGGATTTTCTGCCGCGCGGGCTCGGGAGCGAAGGGGGCTGCCTCCTCCTCGATGAGCACCGCCTCGCTGGTCAGGTCCAGAGGCTCGGGAGGCGCGGAAGGTGAGGCGGCCATCGCGGGCTCGACGTCCAGCTGGACCCCGAGCTCGCCGGTCAGCTCGGGATCGGGCGGCGGTGGAATCACTCGCGTGGGCCCGACGACGGGAGTGGCAGCGGTCGGGCTCGAGACCTGCTCGTCGAACGCGGCGATGAAGGCGGGCAGGTGCGGCACGACCTCGGCCACCGCCTTGCGCTCGTCGCTGTCCATGAGGTGAGGGATGGCGCTCAGCTCGCTCCCGCCCAGCTCGGGAGTGGCGTCCAGCCGCTGGACCACGGCGTCGGCGGCCCACACCAGGCGCACGCTCTCGGGGTACCGGCACCCTCCGAGGTCGTCGTCGTGGTGGCGGAGCATGCACTCCTCCACCGCCGGTGGGAGCCGCCAGCGTGCGGCCACCACCATGCCCACCTCGAGGTGGAACTCGTCGACCAGGGCTCGCCAGCTCGCGGCGGTCCGTGCCGGCTCGTGCGGCCGCTCCTCGAGCAGCGTCTCCAGCGTGGAGACGACCACCAGCCGCCCGAACTCGTGCAGCAGCCCGCAGACGAAGGCGTCGTCGGATTTCACCTGCCGGACCCGCGCCAGCCTCTCGCAGAGGAAGGCCGAGGCCAGCGCGCGGATCCAGTCGTGCCGGCGCAGCTCGGCCAGCGGACCGGGGTTGAGCGCCCTGGGTGACAGCGACCCGGCGAGCGCGAGCCGGTGCACCTCGGTGAGGCCAATGCGCGACACCGCCACGTTGAGGCTGGTCACCGCCGCGCCTCGCCAGTAGGCGCTGGAGTTCGCCACCCGGAGCAGCGTGGCGGACAGCGACTGGTCCGACTTGAGCACCGGGAGCAGAGCGGAGACGGACGCGCTCCGCGAGCGCAGCACCTGGCCGAGCCGGAGCGCAACCGCCGGGTAGGGCGGCACGGCAATCTGGTCGCGCCGGACACGGTCCTCGATGGCGGCGCCGATCTTGTCCATTCGGACGTACCCCGCGACCGGGGAAGCCTACACGGAAAGTCCGAAACACGAGCCTCGCGCGCCGCGTCATCGACGGGGCCCCTGCCGGCGCCTCGGGCGTTGCGTCCGCCGGGGCGCCGGGCCCCGAGTGGGGGCACCTCGCCGCGCCTGGCGGCTCACCCGTGCGCGCTCGACTCGACCCCGACACGTGGTTCGAGGACGTCGCGCGGGCGATGCTCCTGCTGTCTACCGGGTCACCGGACGCAGGGCGCGCCGCTTGGACAGGGAGTCGATCCACAAGGTGAGCTCGCTCCCGATGAAGATCGAGGAGTAGGTTCCGACGAAGATCCCGATCAGCATCGACATGGCGAAATCGAAGATGTCGCCGGTCGCGAAGATCACCAGCCCCAGGAGCGAGAGGCTGGTGACGCCGCCGGTGACGAACGTCCGACGGAGCGTCTTGTTGATCGCGGTGTTGATGATGGCGGCCAGCGGCTTGCCGCGGAGCCTTCCCATCTCTTCGCGAATCCGATCGAAGATCACCACCTTGTCGTTGACCGAGTACCCGACCACCGTCAGGAGCGCGGCGATGGAGGTCAGAGTGAACTCGCGACGAAAGATCGCGTAGTAGCCGAGGACCATGATCGCGTCGTGAATCAGGGCCACCAGGGCGCCCGGCGCGAACTTGAAGTCGAAGCGGAACGCGACGTAACCGGCGATCGCCAGCATCGCAAAGACGATGGCGATGATCCCCTTGTTGCGGAGCTGCCTTCCCACCTGCGGCCCGACGAAATCGGTGCGGCGGACCTCGAAGTCCGGCGACGTGCGGCCTGCCGCGAGTGCGTGGAGCGCCTGGTTGCTGACGTTCTCTCCGCGCAGGTGAATCAGGTAACCGTGGCTCTGGCCCGAGCCGATGCGCTGGACGACGACGTCGCGCAATCCGCCGGACACCATGCGACTGCGAACCTCGTCAGCCGAGACCGGGGCGGTGAAGCTCACCTCGAGATCGGTCCCCCCGGCGAAGTCGATCCCGTACCGCAGTCCCCAGATGGCGATCACGCAGAGGACGAGGAGGTTCAGGACGGTCGAGAGGTAGAGGGCAGTGGCCCGCCTACCGATGAAATCAATCTCACGCATCGCTCGCCTCGAGGATCACTGGAGGTCAGGCTGGACGGATTGCTGACAAGTGGAGTCGCACTCCGGGAACGACGACAGGAGCGACGCGTCCTCGGCGCAGGAACGGGCGACGAGCGCGGGAGGAAGGCCCGCCCCGCAGAGCGCCCGGTAGCCGTCCATCCGGCGGGCGAAGAGCGAGACGCGCTCGGCGGGAGAAATTCCTCGGAGCGCGTCGCGTCTGGTCGCCTCGGCTGCCCGACGTGGGGTCGCCTCCTTCAGGAGGACCATCGCCGAGATGACGATGCCCCAGATGAACAGGACCTGCGCCACCGGCGCCAGCCACCGCCCAAGGCCGACCGGCAGCCCTGGCAACGCGCGTTCGTGAGCGCTCATGGGTCCGAGACGGAGCGAGAGGGGAGCGACGACCGACGGGTCAGCGCGCCGTGACGCTCGGGCCGGGCGGCTGGGCCTGGGCGGCGCCCACCTGGTGCGAGGGCGTCGCACCGACTCCGCGGGAGAGCAGAAAGAGGAGCGACACCAGGCCGATGCCCCAGCCCACCAAGGCGACCTTCAGGCCCTTCAGGTCGATGTCGTGCGGCGGGTCTTGACCTGCCAGCACCCGGGCAATGCTCGGCGATGACAAGGACGGGTCACGGTTCATGCGACGCCTCGATTAGCATCCGACGTACCAGCGACCCCGCCAGTCTCGTCGGGCACTTGTCTCCACCGCCGCGTGCAGGGTGCAGACCGGGTCGCCCGGATGGATTGCAGGTTGCATGAACATCGGCCTGCTGCGCTTCGGTCGGACTTGGTGGACTCACTACTGATCTCGATGAGCAGGTGTCCCGCTCGAACCACTCTCGGCGTTCCTGCGCGCAAGACGATCTCCGCGGCCCGGGTCCCAGGGGCATGAACCTGAACCGTTCCCGGGTGTGGCGCCTGCAGTGGGCAGTTGTGGGACTCGCCTGTCTCCTCGGAGCGTGCGGCGCTGGCCCGGCGGACTCGGGCGCTCGCCGGCTTCTCGGGGACCCTGGACCCGGTGCCGGGCCCGACGCTGGACCCGGTGCCGCACCCGATGCCGGCGTCGGCGCCGGGAGCGATGGTGGCCCGGAGGCCCACGGACCGACCTTCGAGCAGGTCCCCGGGTGGTCGCTTCGGCGGCGAATGCGGATGGCGGCCGGGAATGACGTGGCGCTCGAGGAGCAGCTCACCAGCTTCACCGTCCTCCCCCTCGGCGCGAGCCGGATCCAGCGAATCGACGCGGCGGGCGCCCCTTCCTGGAACGCCCCCCAGGGGTTCTTCATCGAGGATGCCGCGTTGCATCCCTCCGGGGCAGTCAGCGCGGTCCTGGTCGATACTGACTTCGGCGTGTGGCTCGCCCGGCTTGCGCCGGACCTCGCTCTCCTTGAGCTCGCCCAGCTGGTGGACCCGGCGGTCGCCACCGATCCCTTCCCCGATGCCGGCTTCCCTCCACCCACCACCCTGACCGCCAACTCGCTGCCCCGGGATTCGGTCCGGACCGCCGCCGACGGAGAGGACGCCGTGGTCGCGGTCATCACCCCCCTCGAGTCGGTGCTCCTGTACCGGATCGCCTTCACCACCCGCTGGGAAGCTCCGCGACGGACGCTGGTGCTCCCGGTCACTCCCCACACTCCCTTCCTTCCCATCGGAGGAACGTTCGACACCTTCGGTGCCATGTGGTCCTCGTTCGGTCCCCTGCTCGACGTCGACCCGGATGGGAACGCGTACCTGGCGTTCTGGGCCAATCCAGGGATTCGCCGGAGTCACGCTGCATTCACCGGCGATGACCTCGCGCCGGTCTCCCCCGAGCGGTTCTCCCAGGACTCGGACGTGCTGCTGGAGAAGTTCGACCGCAGTGGCGCCCGGCAATGGTCTCGGCTGATCGGCACGGTGAACGAGGACGAGCCCTACGCGCTCCGCGCGACCACCAGCGAGGTGGCGGTGGTTGGCCGCGCGCGGCGGTTCCCGGGGTTCGACAACACCTTCTGGGACGCGTTCCTCAGCGTCAGCGGTGGCGATGGGACGGTTCGTCCCACCCGTAGGTTCGAGCTCGACGCATCGAGCATCCTCCTGGCCGTGGATGCGCTCCCCAATGGTGGGTGGGTCGTCGGCGGCAGCGAGGGCTGGGCGCAGAACCCGGAGGGCCTGAGTGTTCTCTCGTTCGGGACCAAGCTCCTCGCCGAGGTCCCCGCGGCGGATGCGGACCTGGTCCGGATCGGGCTGCCTGCGGGACCGCGTCACAACGAGATCCGGACGGTCCTCGCCGGGCCATCGGGCATCTGGTTCGGCGGCCACGAGGACGGCCCGGTGATGCACACCGGTGACGGCGACCCTTCGCAGATCCACGCCACAGGCGTCCTCGGGTTCATGACCCGCTGAGCTCCGGTCCGGAGCGCCCAGGGCCCGACTCCAGCCCTCGGGAGGGCGGGCCGTCCCATCAGCGTCGCCATTCGGGAGTGGACGTGGGCTCCACTCCGGGTCCGGGGAGGACTAGGCTCACGGGCAGCAGGGGGGTGCGGATGCAGTCAGACCGCCCACCGGGAATCGATGCACCGACCGAGCTGAACCCGTCTCCGCTGATGCACGGGACGGAGCCGCTGGCGGTGCCTCCGCCCACGGGGCAGCAGCTCGAATCCGGGACCTTGCTCGAGGGTCGCTTCCGCATCGTCCGGATGCTTGGCCGAGGCGGCATGGGCGAGGTCTACGAGGCGGTCGACCTGGCGCTCGGGGCCCGCGTCGCGCTCAAGACCGTGCGGCTCGAGCAGGCGGCGAACGAGCGCGCGCTCCACCGCTTCCGGCGGGAGATTCTCCTCGCCCGGAAGATTGCCCATCCCAACGTGTGCAAGGTCTTCGAGCTCCACGTCGGAGGTCCGGGCGAGCCGCCGGTCTTCCTGAGCATGGAGCTGCTCGAAGGCGAGACGCTCGCCGACCGGCTGCGCAGGGAGGGGCGACTCGACGAGGACGTGGCGCGGGGACTCGTCCTGCAGGTCGCCTCCGCGCTCGGCGCCGCCCATGCGGAGGGGGTCGTCCACCGGGACTTGAAGGCGAGCAACGTGATGCTCGTCCCGGTCCAGGGGGGCGGTGACCGCGCCGTGGTCACCGACTTTGGCATCGCCCACGCCGCGGGCGCGTTCTCGGACGCGACGACGACCTGGGAGGGGCCGCTCGGCACGCCAGCGTACATGGCCCCGGAGCAGGTGACGGGTGGTGCGGTCACCCCGGCCACCGACCTCTACTGCCTGGGCGTGCTGATGTACGAGCTGACCACGGGCTCGCTTCCTTTCACCGGGGGGAGTCCGGCGGAGGTCGCGCATCGGCGCCTCGATGCCGAGCCGCCCGACCCGCGCGACTCGACTCCGGGCCTGAGCAAGCGCTGGAGCGAGCTCGTTCGCTGGTGCCTGGCGAAGGACCCCACACAGCGTCCGCAGACGGCCGAGGCGCTCCGACGAGCACTGGAGGGCAAGGCGCGCCCGTACCGGCGGCTGTCTCGAAGGCGCCTGGTCGCCCTTGGTCTCGTCGCGGCGCTTGCGTTGGCAGTCGTCCCGCTCGTGGCGAAGCTTCGCCCCCCGAGGACTCCTGCCGTGGCCGCGGTCCGACCCGTGGTGGCGGTACTCGAGGCCGCGAACCTGACCGGGGACGGTGACCTCGACTGGCTCTCCACGGCGCTTCCCGAGGCCCTTGCCTCCAGCCTCGAGCCCATCCGGGGGCTTCGTCTCGTCCCGCCGCGCGTGGTCGCCGAGCGACAGTTCTCGCTCGGGGTGGCCACCGCGCCGGCGCTGGGAAGGCTCGACGGGCCGCGCCGCATCGCGGACTCGGTCGGGGCCGAGCACCTGATCGTGCTGACGTTCAAGCGCGACAAGCCCGGCTCCCTGCGGTTCGAGGCACTGGTTCGCTCGGGTTCGGCGGTGCGCGGGCCTTCCTGGCAGCCCATCTCCGCGCCCGCTGCCAGGGTCGAGGAGGTGGGGGCCCCCGACGAGGTCGAGGCCGTCGCCGCTCGTCTCGCCGGAGCGCTGGGGTCCCGGATGCGCTGGGAACGCGCCGATGCGAGCCTCCGGTCACCTCTCATTCCCACGCAACCGCTCCCGCACGATCCTGACGCGAGACGACTCTATTCCCAGGGCGTCCGTCTGCTCGCCCGCTGGGAGCCATACGAGGGCCTGGTCCTGGTACAACGCGCCCTGCAGCGCGAGCCCGAATTCGTCGCCGGGCTCACCCTGATGGGCGATCGCCTGCTCTCCTGGGACTCGCCGAGCATGGTCGCCGGCGCCCTGAGCGACTCCGACCTGCTCGAGCGCGGGTTGCCGCGTGTCGCCCAGCTCCCACCGGATTCGCCGGAACGACAGTGGATCGAGGCGCTGACGCCGGAGGCGACAAAGAATGGCGAGACAGGGGAGCGCCTCAAGTCACTGCTGGCTGCGAGGCCCGACGACTTCGAGCTGGCGCTCCAGACGGCAGCGTTCTCTCCCGACTTCGCCCAGCAGCTCACGGCCCTGCGCGCACTTCCACCCCCGCTGGGGGCCGATCCGCGGATCGACATGCGGGAAGCGGCGTTGCGCGTCTGGGCGTGGGATCTATCCGAGGCTTCCGCGGTCATCGATCATGGCCTGGCCGAGGCGCGTCGACGAGACGACCGGCTCACGATCTCCTGGTTCCTGGGTCAGAGAGCGGTGGTCGAGATCAAGGAGGGCCGCACCGACGATGGCGAGAAGTCGTTCCTCGAGGCCGAGCGAGAGGCGCTCGCGGCCGGAAGCAGCTCGTTCGCTGGGCACCTTCGCGGATTTCGGGCCTATTACCTCGGAGTTGCGGGGCGCCTCAGCGCGGCGAGCCGGCTCCTTCGTCAGCTTCTCGCCGGCCGACCGGAAATCGGCGAGGAATTGGCGCGCCGGCAAGAGCTGCTGTCGGATCTGGCGGTAACGGAAGCCAATCTCGGGCACGCCGAAGCTCTTCGCGAGCTCATCGTCGAGCTGAAAGCGCTCCCGCCAAGCCACGCCTCGGACATCTGCGCGCTGGAGCTCTACTTCGAGGAGAGGAGCAGCAGCCCTGCGCACCGGGAGGAGGTGTTCCGACGAGAGTTCGCATCCCCCGGTTCGAAGCCTGGCTGCAAGGGGGAAGCTCGACGACGGCTGGGATGGGAGCTCCTGTACCAGGGACGACCGGCCGACGCGGCCACGGTCCTCGCGGAGACGGGTCCCGACTTCGGCCCGCTCTATGCCCATGTGATGACCGACCTGGGCAAGGCAGCGGAGGCGTACCCGAACGTGCAGGCGAAGGGGCGAGACGAGCTTGTCACGCGCACGGTATTCAACGAGCCCGCCTGGCACTTGAACCGAGCGCTCGCCATCTGCCTGCTCGGGCTGCACGAGCTGGACGCGGCAGCGCGGGCCGTCGCGAACATGGCTCGCTTCCACAGGACCTGGGAGGACGCGCAGGGCCGCGCCGTCGGCCTTTCACTCGAGGCCGAACTCGCCCTCGCCCGCCGGGTGGTTCCGCAGGATCTGCCCGGTCTGCTTAGATCGCATCTCCGCGAGCCAGGGCTGGACCTCTTCCCGCGAGACCGCGCCGAGCTCCGGATGCAGCTGGGGCGGCTACTGCTGGCAACCGGCAAGACCCGCGAGGGGCGCACGCTCCTGGCGGAGGCGTACAAGGAGTCCACGCGCCGGGGCGAGCTCCGGATCGCGCGCCGGGCCCGGGCCGCCCTCGAGGGGAACAGGATCCCATGAGCGCGGCGTCGAACCTCCCGACCAGTGGGGCCGACCGGACTGGGTCCGCGGACAGCGTGCCAGCGCCGGCAGCTTTCAGCCACCGCACTCCCAACGAGTCGACGATGGCCCTGCCGTCGTCGAACGAGTCAGTCCCACCATCGAGTGGTGAAGCCGACCTCCCTCATCTCGAAAACGGCGAGCTGCTCGCTGGCCGCTTCACCGTTCTCCGCTTCATCGCCCGGGGGGGCATGGGGGCGGTGTACGAGGCCAGCGACGCGATGCTGCGCTCGCGGGTCGCTTTGAAGGTCATTCGTGGGCGCATCGCTATGGACGACGAGGGCATGGAACGCTTCCGGCGTGAGGTCCTGCTCGCACGCCGGGTGGGGCATCCCAACGTCTGTCACGTCTACGAGCTCTTCGATGCGAGCACGGCGGCCGGGGTGCCCATCCACTTCCTGACCATGGAGCTCCTGGAAGGGGAGACCCTCAGCCAGCGCATCGCCCGCCAGGGTCGGTTGACGACCGCGGAGGCGCTGCCGCTCGTGAGGCAGCTGTGCGAGGGGCTGGCCGCCGCGCACGCCGAGGGCGTCGTACACCGGGACTTCAAGAGCAGCAACGTCATGCTGGTCCCGCGCGGCGACGGGACGGACTCGATCCGAGCGGCGATCACGGACTTCGGGATCGCCCGCGCAGCCCGGCTCAGCAAAGGGGAGACACGAGGCTCGCTCACCGGTGGCGGAGCCATTCTCGGGACGCCAGAGTACATGGCACCCGAGCAGGTCGCCGGCGGAGCCGTCACGCAGGCGAGTGACATCTACGCCCTCGGCGTCGTCCTGTTCGAGATGGTGACCGGGAAGCTTCCCTTCAGCGGGGACACGCCACTGGTCGCGGCGGCCAAGCGCCTCAACGAAGCACCGCCCCGCCCGGAAGCCGCGGCACCTGATCTGGATCCCAGGTGGGGCGCCCCGATCCTGCGCTGTCTCGCTCGCGAGCCAGAGCGGCGGTTCAAGAGCGCCCTCGACATCCTCCCAGCGCTCGAGCGGCCACGCCCTCGCTGGTCTCCACGGACCAGGTTCAGCACCATGGTGCTCGCTCTGGCCGTGGCAGCGATCGCCGCATTCAAGTTCCTCCCAGCGCTCCACAAGGTGGAACCACCGCGGCCCTCGATGGCGGCCGCTCCACGGCCCGTCCTTACAATTCTGGGCTTTCGCGACGAGCTCGCATCCACGGAGCTGGCGTGGCTCCCGACGGCCGTCTCCGAGGCGCTGGGGCGGGAGCTCGCTGCGGCGGAGACGTCACTCCGCCTCGTTGACGTGGACAGAGTTGCCGACGTGCGGCGCTCACTGGGAGTGCCTGAGGAGGCCGTCACCGACGAAAGAGTGCGGGAGCGGATGCAGGGTCTGCTCGCCGCCAATCTCCTCGTGTACGGCACCCTCGCGCCCACAACGCAAGGCTCGGCGGCCGTCAGGCTTTCGCTGCAGATGGTGGACGCCGTCTCGAGGCGTTCACTCGCCTCTTTCGAGGAGGAACTCGGCGAGGGAGCCAGCGCGCTGGCCGAGAAGCTCCCGAGCCTCGCCGAGCGCGTTCGACATACGCTAGGCGTCTCCCTTACCCCGCAGCAGGCGGCAGTGCTCTCGGCTCCACGCGAAAGAAGCCTCGCAGCCATGCGCTCCTACGCTCAGGGTGTCATCCACACGCGCAACTTCGACTTCGCGAATGCGAGGAGCTCCTTCGATGCGGCCCTCGCGACAGATCGCAGCTTCCTGGACGCGCAATACCGTATCCTCCAGCTCTGGTGGCACGAGGGGAACCGCAAGAAGGCGCGTGAGACGGAGGATCAGATCCGTTCGCGGCCGGACGCTCTCACACCCCGACAACTGGCGGAGCTCAACTCCGGCGAAACCCACTCCCGTCAAGCCCTTTTCGAGGCCACCCCAGATGACCTGGAGCTGGGCGTCGAGCTCCTCTTCCGTCACCAAGATGAGCCGAAGACTGCGGCCGCGATCCTCAGTCGACTCAGAACACTCCCACCTCCCGCGTCCACTGACATTCGGCTCGACATCCTCGAGGCGAGAGTTGCCTGGAGCTTGGGCGAACGCAGGCGCGCCGAGGAGCTCTACTCGCGGGCCACCGACCTTGCTCAGGCACTCGGTGCCCGGACGGAAATGGCCCTCGCTCTCGAGACAAGGGGCCGGGCGCTCTTTCAGCTCGACGGTCTCAGCAACCGCGTCCTCGAGCCGCTGCGGAAGGCGGCGACAATACTGGAACAGGAGGGAGAACTCGAGAGGCTCGCTCGACTGAAGAGATTTCAAACGATTTTATTGGAGATCCAATCGAACACTGCCGAGCTGAAGGCTGACGAAGAGCTCGCCGCGCTTTATAGGAAGCTTGGGGAGCGCGAACGCTTGGCGTCCATTTTTGGTTCGCGAGGCCCTTGAGATGGTGAAGCTGGGAGAGATCGACCTCGCGGAAATAAAGCTTCGCGAAGCTTCCTGGGAGTATGAGGCAATCGGTCAACCAGCCAACGCGTTTTTCACATTGACTTAGGGCTGGCTATCGTTTGAGCGCGCTG
>Ga0335070_10002925_pt1 | contig 19900 bp, 20 predicted proteins | sample Lox_Sample_13_FD_206722 | JGI IMG/M metagenome (GOLD analysis project Ga0335070, IMG submission 206722) | Soil microbial communities from Loxahatchee National Wildlife Refuge, Florida, United States - Lox_Sample_1.3 | ecosystem: Environmental > Terrestrial > Soil > Wetlands | place: USA... | reverse complement strand
CTTGAGACAGGAGAGCTGCGCTCGCACATCCTCGAGGCAGGCGTGATACGAGTCGAGGGCAGCGGGAACGAGCTCGGCCACCGCGCGGCGCTCCTCAGGGCTGAGGTCGGCAAAGGACCGGCGCCACACCAGCCGCCGGAGCAGAAGGCGGCGGTTTGCCAGCTCCCGAATGAGTTCCTGGTGGGGCTCGCCCGCCGCGAGCCTCAGGCGCACGAGGCGATGACCGAGCTGGTCCATCTCGGTCTTGATCTCCTCGAGGAGGGCAGCCTGCAGCGCCTCTAGAGCCTGCTTGTCCCGCTCCTCCAGGGGCAGCGGGGACTCCAGGGCCTCCACCGCCCCTTCCACCCGCGCTTTTGTCTCCCTGAGGCCCTTCTCAAGCTCCTTTTGCTCCTTCACCCGGGCGCGGACAGTCCAGACGAACTCGCGGAGCCCGGCCAGACTCTGGGCATGGCCGCTGGTCGCCACCAGGAGCACCGACCTTCCTGGCGGGTGAGCCCTAAGGGTGCGGGCAAGCTCCAGCAAGGTCGCCACGCTGCTCGCCTCGTCCGCGCCGGGAGAAGCGCCCGCCACCAGGCCGGTACTGTCGTAGAAGGCCTCGACTACAAGGAGCTGTTCCTTGAGAGCGGGGTCAACGCCGGGAACCAGGGCGAAGATGTTCTCCGCGGCGGCCCGCTCCCAGCCCCCCTTGCTCTCGACTCGGACGCGGGGCGCGACAAGGCCGCCTTTCGCCGTCTCGAAAGACCCGAAGAGGGCTCGCACCTCCGAGAGAGGTACCCAGAACCGGGGAAATTGCACCGGCGTGACCTCGCCCTTTTCCCGAAAGAACCCCTTGGCTCTAGCCCCTCGATCCACATAAATGAGCGCCCTCGCTCCTAGCGTCGCCGCGTTCAGCCAGTTCGTGCCGGAGTCCATCTCCATGAGGATGATGCTCCCGGAGGGCTCCTTGCCGTTAAACCGCTGCAGCTCTCCGGAGCCGACATAGAGGAGTGGGCCTTCCAGCCCTGACGAAGGAGTGCTCTCCGGGGTCACGGCATTGAGGGCGAAGGCCCTCAGTGGGAGGGTGAGCTTCCGGTCGAGCAGGGTAAGGCTCGCGCCTTGGTACCGCATGACCGGGAGCAGATAATGGTGGCGACCCACCTCGTCGAAGCCGAGTTCCTGAAAGGTCTTGTAGATGAAGTCTGCGGTCTCGGCGCAGCCGCGGCTGCCCGTAGTCCGGTCCCCCATGGCCGCTACCAGTCCGATGATCTGCTTCAGATCGGCTCCGCGGGTGACGCCGGCCCCGGCGGCCCCCAAAGCGCCGAGCACCGGCCTGGGAAGAACGAGGAGCAGCACCAGAGCCATCCACCACGAAGGGCGACGCCCCCTTTGTCGCACTCGCGATCCTCTCTGTTTGCGTCCTTCCGCCATGAACCCTCAAGAGATCCGATCAGGTCTGGCCCCAATACGGTTCACTTAGCGCGGCGAAATGCCTCGGGATCCCGACAATTCCAAACCAGGCTTCTGACAGCCCCAAGAACGTTCTCCTCTCCCCCTCGGCAGGGGGAGGGGATGAAGATGGGGGGTAAACTGTGGCGCGGATCCCCTCACCCTTACCCTCTCCCCCAAAAGGGGGAGAGGGAATCAGGACCAGAGGCGACGAGACCCCCGTTGTGTCCCACGCCAAGAGGCGTTACGCTCCCCATTCAGGGTCTCGGGACGATCTGGCCGACCGAGATGGAGAGCTGCTCACGATCCTCAATCCTGTCGATGCGGCCGTCGCGGATCCAGACCACCCGATCCGACGCGCTCAGCATCTTGAAGTCATGAGTGGCGGATATGACGGTCACTCCTCGCTCCTGGCTCAGCCGTTTCAGGAGCTCGATTATCTCCGCTCCGGTGGTGAGATCCAGGTTGCCAGTGGGCTCGTCAGCGAGAATGATGGCGGGGTCGTTGGCCATGGCCCGGGCGATCGCCACCCGTTGCTGCTGCCCGCCGGAGAGCTCGGCGGGTTTGTGGCGAAAGCGGTCTCTGAGGCCGACGAGGTCCAGGAGCCTGAGTCCCTTTTCCACTGCCAAATCGTTGCCCATGCCGGCAAAGATCATGGGCAAGGTAACGTTTTCGAGAGCGGTCATCACCTGGATCAAGTTGAACGTCTGGAAGATGTAGCCGATCTTGCGGCAGCGGAGCCAGGCAAGCTCGTAGGCGTCCAATTGGGCGATGTCCACCTCGTCGATGAAAACCTTGCCTGAGGTCGGCTTGTCCAGACCGCCGATCATGTTGAACAAGGTGCTCTTGCCCGAACCCGATGGCCCCATGATGGAGATGTACTCGCCCGGTGCGATCTCCAGATCGATCCCCCGCAGGGCCTCCAGTTTCACCGCTCCCAGGTGGAAGACCTTGGTCACCCCGGAGACCCTGACGATGTTATGCGAACCGATCATGGTTTCCTCGCGCAGGGGAGTTCCCCCCCAGTCTGAAGGCAGGGTGGTCTGCGGCGCAAAGCGCATCTGGAGCCTCTACCCTCCTTCGATCAGAGAAAAGACTTTCGGGCTTTCCACCACATCCCCGCCCCGAGGCCGGGCCTCACTCTCCACCATCAATGCGGCGATCACGCCTTGGCAAAGCAGATCTCCCTGCCTACTCCTTTCAATCGCGGCCGGAGGCCGAGAGCAGTTTTCGGCAGCTTGCTACTCCTCCACCCGCATGGCCTCCACCGGTTGCATGCGGGCGGCGACAATGGCCGGATAGAGCACACCTAGGAGGCTGAGCAGACAGCCCACGCCGGCCGCGAGCGCCAGGGATTTTCCGACTGCCGCCACGGAGACCTCGGACCACGCCAAAAACCCGTAGCGAAGGAGGCCGTTCATCAAGGCGACCAGCCCGCCCAGCACGGCGCCCACACTTCCCCCGGCCAACCCTTGCATGCCCGCCTCCAGGAGGAAGAGACGGAGGACGAAGCTGTCCAAAGCACCGAGGCACTTGATCGTGCCGATCTCGCGAAATCGCTCCGTTACTGCCATGAGCTGGGCGTTCACGATTCCGACCGCGCAAACGAGAAGGGAAAGGGCGACGATCCAGCGATCCTTGGCGCTGCTTCCCGCGGCGGTAGCTCCCGGCCCCACGTCGTACCCGACGCGCTCCAGCGTCTGGAGCGCTCCCGGGTCTCGGGTGCGCAGCAGGCCATCAGCCAAGTCGGTGCTCACCAAGACAAATCCCAGGAAGGCCACGGCGAGCACCAGGGTCATGGTGGTGATGAGGGACCGAAAGAATCGGACCCGCAGGCTCTTCACGCTGATCTCGAGGGACTTCCGAAAGGGAAGGACAACCTGCCTGGAAATATCAGGACCCTTCCTCGGCGCCGGTTGGCCCGACACAGTCTGAATCTCTTCACGCACGGGAACCGCGATCCTCCTCCGGGTGAGAAAGCAAGAATACCATAGAGCGCCGACTCGGAAAACAGGCGGCACGTCATCCATACTACGGGCTAGCGAACCAGATCTCCCAGGTGGACCAGCCGGACGCCGCGCCGTCGGCTCAGACCCCGCAGGAGCAGGTCCAGGAAGGCAAAAGCCGCCTCGTTCATCCGCTGATGGTGGATCATGAACCCACACAGGGGCCGGCTGAGGCCCTCGCTCAGCTCCTTGAGCAGGGCCAGCCGGCCCTTCTCACTATCCTCCTCCTTTCGGGTATGAAGATCTACGGTCACCGGATAGTCAGGGACTCCCTGGGGGGCCGCCGGCCGGGCCCCCAGGTTTCTGGAGAGAGCCTTAAAACCTAGATCCCCGAGGGCCGTCAACGTCTCCTCGTCACACCGGTTCCAGGGCGGGACGAAGACGGGGAGGAGCTCGGCACCCACAAGGGAGCTCAGGCGTTCGAACCCGCGAAGGAGATCCCTCCGCTTTTCGCCGTACGATCTTGCCGGACCGAACTCGTCCTTCTTTCCCTGGGGCGCATGGTTGCGATGGCGCCAGCCATGCTGCACCCAGCCCCAGAGAGCGGGATCCCTTCGCGAAATCTCCCGGAGCCTTCGCCAGCGCCTCGCCGTGAGCCAGGCAGGGACCAGAGCGAGGGTCAGGGGCACCCGGTGCCGGCGGAACAGGTCAACAAGCCTGGCGAACTGATAGCCGGGAACGCCCACATCGTCGGCCCGGAAAAAGATCGTGCACTCACCCGCAGGCGAAGACAAGGGTTCCGGCAAACGCCGCAGCTCTTCTCCCATCGCCACCGTCGGGTTCAACCAGAGAGATGATATCTTCCCCCCGGTGGTCACCCCGACCTCCCTTCCCCGCACCATGCCTCCAGCCAGCGGACGGTCTCGGCAGCGCCGTTCAGGTCTATCAGGGCGCGGCGACCACCTCTTCCAGACGCCATAGTCTCGTCCATGAGCGCGGCCAAGCGGTCGGGCCCGAGGTCGCCGTCGTTCAGCACCTTGAGGGCGCCCAGGGCGGCGAGCCGCTCCGCTCGCAGCCGCTGTTCTTGATTCTGAACAAAAGGCCAGACCAGCGCCGGGACCTCAGCCGCCAGGATGTTCATGCAGGTGTTGTAGCCTGCCATGCTGATGGAGAGATCGGCGGCGGCTAGAAAGGAGAGGAACTCTCCGGTGAATCTCTCCACCTTCGCTCCCGGGAGAGACTTGCCCCGTGCCGCCAGAGAGGCAGCGTCCGCTTCCGCCATGGAGGGCCCGGTGAAGAGCTGGAGGGCGAGATGCCGCCGCCGTCGGGCCATGAGACCATAGGCGTCAAGCACCGCTTGGAGGAGGGGCGCTCCCACCGTCCCTCCCCCGGCGCTCGCGATCACGAGACGGTCATCGCTCCCGAGGCCCAGCCTTCGCCGCAGCCGCTCCCGGGAACCTTCCGGGGGCCGAGGCGTGACAAAGCCGGTGTAGGCGACGGGTATCCCGATCGCCGCCGTCGGGCGAAAGGTCTCTTCGAGAGAAACCACGCTCGGATCGGCATGGACAAGGAGGGCGTGAAAGTACCGGTCGAGGAGATCCAGCACCCGACCCTCGTACTTCTCCCGGTCCTTTTTCTCCACGAGAATGTCGCGGACGCTGCAGACGACGCGAGTGCCTCCGCCATCCCCCCGCCGAATCCTCTCCAATACCGGTACGAGTTCGAACCCAAACCGCCGGCGTCCGAAGGGGTAGAGCTCGACCACGAAGAGATCCACCGAGCTCGTCGCGAACAGAGCAAGAAGGAGGTTTCGCCGTTCCTCTTGGAGCTTCTCGAGGGTCTGGCCACTTTCTGCGGGAACAAGGGCGGTAAACTCCGCATCCATTCTCAAAGGAGGAAGGCGATACTCGGTCACGTGCTCGGGCAGGGCCACATCCACCCTCGGCCCGCCGGTGACCAGAACGAGCCGGTGCCGATGAAAGGCTCGGGCCAGCTCGAGGCTACGGAAGAGGTGGCCGATGCCGAGGACGTGTTGACAGTAAAAGACCACGTTCATGTCAGATCAACTCGTTGAGCCGGTGGAGACGAAGCCCGTCCGCGCCACAGCACACCCAGTGGAGTCTGTGGGGCTCGAGCAGAGGCGGCTCATCAGCCATGAAGGCGCGGCGGCAGAGACGATAGAGGAGACACTTGATCACGCCCTCGTGGGTCACCACGAGAATCCGCTTCCCCGGCCAGCGCCCGGCGAGTTCCACCAGTGCCCTGCTGGCGCGTTCCAGTACCTCCAGCCGGCTTTCGCCGCCCGCAGGGCGAAACCCCCAGCCCCGCTGCTCCTGAGCGTGGAGCTCCGCAGGATCAACCTCCCTGAGCCGCATACCGCTCCAGAGGCCCCAGTCCTGCTCCCGAAGCCTGGGCTCTGTCGAGCAGGGGATCCCCAGACCTCGGTTCATGAGGACGGCGGTCCGCTGCGCCCTACCGAGATCACTAGCGACAAGGTGATCCCAGCGGTGCCGTTTCAGGTTCTCTCCCCAGCGCGCCGCCTGCTCGTGGCCGTGAGTGGTGAGAGGTGCATCTTTCCTCCCGTGAACCCGTTTCTCTTGCGTCCAGGCGGTCTCAGCGTGACGCAGTAGAGCGAAGTGCGTAACCGGTCCTTCACCCATCTCTGCTCCTCAGGGTCAGCCCATGGAGGGTCGCCTCGACAACGCGGTAGTTGTTCTCCACGTCATGCCGCCCGCGCACGTAGTGACCAGCCGCGCGTCCCATCTCTTCCCGCCGGCTTGCGTCGCCGAGGAGCCGGGAGATCGCAGAGCCGAATGCGGCACCGTCGAAAGGCGGTACCAGGTAGCCGCTCGTCCCGTCGGCCACCACCTCGGGCACCCCACCGTCGGCAAAGGCAACGACGGGCAACCCGCACGATTGTGCCTCCAGGTAAACCATACCCAGGGACTCGCGAATGCCGGGGAAGACGAAGAGGTCGCCGGCGCTGTAGAACCGGGACATCTCCTCCCGCGGGAGTTGACCGACAAAGGAGACCCGGCCCGGAAGGTTCCCCGCCGCCAGACTACGGAGCCGTGGCTCTTCGGCTCCCCCCCCGGCGATCGCAAGGGCGAGGCCGGGATGACGGGCGAGAAGCTCACCGCAGGAGCGGATCACCCAGGCTAGTCCTTCACTCTTCGCGCCAGGGCGGAACATGGCAGCGCTCACTACCAGGGTGCGATCGTGTACCCCCCACCTGCGGCGGAATTCGTCTCTCGCTTCGCGGTCGAAGCGGAACTGGCCCGGCCGAATTCCGGGTACGACATAGGTGAGCCGCTCTGCAGGGATGATCCTCCCCAGGTTGAGAAGGTCCTCTTTTCGATTCGCAAAAACGTGATCGGCCGCAGTCAACGCCCGCCGATTCAGGAGGAAGCCCGCCAGGGTCCGCCAATCTCTTCTCCTCTTGGTGGAGTAGATCCCCTGGAAGATGGCGTAGGGTACCGCGAGACCTCTCGAGCAGACGGGGCCGAGAAGATCGGGAGCCTTATAATAGGTGTGGTAGGTCAACCACAGATTCACGCCGAGAGCCCGACTTCTCCTTACCGCCCCGGTGCGGGAGCGGATGACCTGAGGCCACTGCCACGGCTTCCAGAAGATCCATCGGCCTCGCACGGTACTGGCCACGCCGATCTGATGGCCCCGACCCTCGAGGTACTGAAAGAGGCCGGTACCGATAGCAAGGTCACCGGAAGGTCGCGGATGACCCAGGGGCTTGAAGGGAGCGTAGAAGGCGATGCGGAGGGAAGCCCCCATGTCACGTGACCGCTTAGGCATTGGGAGTTTCCCTCTTGGCCCCGGGCACCCCGAACAGGGCGCCGAGCTTTCCGATCAAACGGCGGTTGTCGAACTCGTTCCGTACCCGGTCGTAGGCCTCAGCGATGATCCGCCGACGCAGGGTCATGTCGGTGAGCAGGCGAACGATGGCCGCTGCCATCGCCTGAGGTTCCTCGGGCGGCACGAGGAGCCCGCTCCGGCCGTCCTCCACGAGTTCAGGAATAGCCCACACCTTGGTGGCAACCACCGGCACGCCCATGGCCATACTCTCGAGAAAAACATTGGGGAGGCCGTCCCGGTCCCCATTCCGTGCCACCTGACAGCCGAGCACGAAGAGGTCCGCCTTTCGGTACTCCTCCAGAACCACCTCATGGGGCTGAGTTCCCAGCCATTCCGTGACCTGGCCGACGCCGATCCTCTCCAAGGACGCGAGGATCGGTCGCCGCTCCTCCCCGTCGCCGATGAGGCAGTAGCGGATGGGGTGGCCTTGATCCAAAAGCAGGCGGAGCGCCCGGAACACGGTGGGAAGCCCCTTCTTCTCCACCAGCCTGGCGACGCTCAGGATGCGGAATGGGGGCCTGGGCTGACGCTGGGCCGCGCCCCGGGTGAAGAGCTCCACGTTGATGCCGTGGTATATGCAGTGGATGGGCGTGGTGGGCGGCGCCAGCTCGGCGAGGTACTCTCGGTTGCGCTCGGTGCAGGTCACCACGAATCGAGCCAACTGAAGTTTCTCCCGGAGCTGGGCAGGGTCGCTGATGTGGATATCTTTGGCGTGAGCGGTGAAGCTGAAGGGCAGGCCGCTCAGCTCGCTGGCGAAGAGGGCAACCGAGGCGGGTGAATGGGCGAAGTGGGCATGGAGGTGCCCCACGCCCGTGCCTGGAAGGAGGGCGCGGACGAGGTAGCCGGCCTGGAGCAGGTGGCGAAGGGTGGCACTCGTTCGGCTCCGGCGGAGGCGCCGGACCATCAGACGAAAAGCCCGTCGGTACCCATCGGGGCGGGAACTCGCCAGCAAGGCGTTGTGGTAGAGAAGGCGCGGCAGATGGGGTATGAGTGTCTCCGGCAGGTAAGCCGCCCTGGCCTTGATCTCCGTGACGCTCCGGTGCGTGACGCTCTCACGGGGTTGGCGCATGGAGAAGAGGGAGAGGGAGAAACCGAGCTCTTCGAGGAGAAGGATCTCATTGGAGATAAAGGTTTCCGAGATGCGGGGGTAGCCCTTCAGGATGTAGCCCAGTACCGGCCGCGCCTCAGGGCTTCCGTCGCCATCTGGCCGCCGCGAACCCGGCTCGCCTCCGCGGCAAGGGGCCGCTTTCGCCTCAGCCCGCTCAACACCCCATCGCCCTGCGCCCGCCATCGTCGTAGCAGCTCCGTCGCCCCGCGAATGTTGAATATTACCACGCCAAACTTCATCCAGTCCAGCGGGGAGGCTGGCGCCGCCGAGAGCCGTGCGCCAGCGGCGGGGGTCATGTGCCCATTGCTGGCATGCCGCTTGCTGCTCATAGGGTCGGGGGGCGCCGACTCGGCACCCTCGGTAGAGAGGAGACACGACCATGGCTCGCTGCGAAATATCAGAGCATTGCTGGTTTTATGCGCGGGAAATGGACCCGCGGTCCCAGGAGTTCGAACTCCTCCAGAAGTACTGTCATGGGGACAAAGGGGGGTGCGCCCGGTACCGGTTCGCCCAGTCCTTCGGGCCGAGCTACGTCCCCCGCGGACTGCAGCCGAACGAGCTGCGAAGAATCAAGCCCGTTGTGAGCTTCTGGCAGTTATGACCCCTCCCGGAGAATGTACGAACTGATACCTCCCGGTATCCTTCGTCCCTCCATCGGGAAGAGATCCCTCCCAGCCCAACTCCGGGCCGACGGCAAAGGCGGGGAACACCGTTCGGCGAGGAAAACACCTCACCCGAGCCGGTGGCACTCTAACGCTATCGAGGACTTCCTGGAAGGTCGCGACATCTCTCTGATAGGAGGCCTCGTCGTCGGCGTTGTAGCGAATGCTGTAGGACATATCACCGCTGACAAAGCCATGGTACCCGTCTAGTGAGCAATCCCTTGAGCCGTGTTGTAGGCAAGAACGATGCGGAAGCCGTCATACCTATTGCTGCCGCCATGGTTTCGAAAGGAGGGGCAGACCCGCGGTCGCAGCAGGTGGTTCGTGCATAATGCGGGCTGGGTGTTGGGGGAGATGCTCAGGCAAGAGGGGTGCCAAATCAGTGGGACCTCATGGGACGGCGGGGCGTGCAGATGGGGAGACCCGAGAGGCGTCTCACGGGAGTTGGGATCCCGCGATCTGGCGAAGAAACTTGGAGAAGGCACGGGAGGGAAAGTAGACCAGCCGTAGTTCGTAGCCGAACAGAATCTCATCACCCGCCGAAAGCTGCCACGGCTCGTTCGGCATGACCTTCCGGGTGTTGACGAAGGTTCCATTCGTCGACTCCATATCGACCAAGAGACACTCCTGACCAGCGGCCTGGATCGCAAAATAGGCATGCTGTCGGGACACCAGTTTGTTGTGGAACACAAGATCGCACGTCGCCGCGCGCCCCACCGTTACCTTGTTGGGATCGACGGCAGGGCTTTTCTTTTTCAGCTCAAACACCTTTCCGGCAAACAGATCTTCCCGGGAGACTTCGTTTCGCTCAAGGAGTCCGCTCCCAGCCGCCTGCTGCGTATCCAGCTGTAAAATTACGTCCCTATCAAACAACCGCCGAGCATACTCAACAAGGAACCCATAGGGATGCTGGGTGACAAACTCACTCTCCAAGAGGCCGCCGAACTTTGAGACGTAATAGGCGACCGTATCCTGCCCGCTCTTCTCACCTGGGTCCGCCACGCTCACCTGTTCGAACTGCCTGAAACTTCGGGCAAACTCTATGCCCACACCCTCGCGCAGCGAATCCACCCTGGTAACCACGGCTTCGCCCTGGAGACCGATCGCCCAGTCTTGGCCGGTGAATTCCGGAGGCAGCAAGAAGGTGATGATAATCTCGTCGCCAGGTTTGAAAAGAGCCCATTTGTCTGTTCTGATAAAAGCTCCGCCCTGACTGAGGTTCTCGCTTTCTCCTTCCGCCCGGACCCCTGTTTGACACCGAATGTGAGCGCCAAACTGGCGGTGTAACCGGGTGCTTCGTCGACGTTCTCTGGCTTCCATGGGATCCCAGACTTCCCGATCAGCGCGAGCAGGCGCGGAAGCTCCCTGCCCAAGGTACCCGCTACGAGGACGACGCCGGCATTGTTGTACGGTAAGCCGGTCCTCAGGCCGGACTCGCAGCACTTCGCCTCGCCCGGAACCTCTCGGCTAACCCCGCCGTGGTCCGCATGCAGACGGGTCTTGCCGCCTCAAATCTTGCCTGATCCTGAAGAAGGCGACCTCCTGCCGATTGAGGCGGACACCGCGCAGGATTCGCGGGAAAATATGTGGCCGTTATTATACCGCGGAAGGGCGGAAATCGATCTCAATTTTTTTGCCCACATTATGCACGACACCGCAAAGCAAGACCCTGGCCATCGTCGCACCATCGGGTAACCGCAGGGGCTCACACTTGGGGCGCAAATGCCGAGACGAGACTAAAAGGTCTTCACGAAGACCTCTCACCCCCCGCGGGTGGGGCAAGGGCCAGTGCGAGCTCCTTCAGCGTCTGGCCGCGAAGGGTTGCCGCTATCGCCTCCTCCAGGTCCTCGAGGAGGTTCTCTACCCCAGCTTCCCGCGGGAGCCTGCCACTGAGAAAAAAGGAGTCGTGCTGCTCCTGCCGGACCGCCTGCAGCACCTCGATGACCTCGGTGGCATCCAGAGGCCGGGCCGGGAGATAGGCTGGGGGCTCCGCACCGGTTTGGGTCAAGAGTCCACGGCGCTCCAGCGCCTCTGCCACAGGGCCGAGCACTTCCCCCGGTACTTGGAGGCGTTTCGCCAGCCCCGCCAATGCCCAGGGGGGACGCTTATGGTAGTAGTTCCAGCCCACGAGTTGCATGACCAGTAAGGCGAGCCCTTCCACCTGCCGGTTGGCCAATCTCACCTCTCGGGCATCAGTCTCAAAAATGTCAGGCTGTTGATAGTAAAAAGCGACGCTCGCCCCTACCAGCAAGATCAACCAACTGAGGTAGAGCCAGATCATGAAGGTGATGACAATGGCGAACCCCGAGTAAATCGCCGTGTATTGCGTGGATTTCATGACAAAGGAAGCGAAGGCCCACCCGGTGGTCTCCCAGAGGACACCCGACACCAGTGCGCCAATGAGGGCTGCATCGAGGCGAACCTGCGTATTCGGCACAAGTAGATAGGCGATGGTAAAAGCGACGATGGTTAGGAGATAGGGGAGAAGTTTGGTCCCCGCCGTGAGGAAACCGCCGAAGGGTTCCATGGCGAGCAACTGCTTCACCATCCCTGTGGTCATGAACGAAGCGGTGACGCCTAGGGCCGAGAACACAAGCACAGGGCCGATGAGAATGACGCTGAGGTAACCGCTGAACCGCTGGGTGAAAGGCCGGCTCTTCTTGACATGCCAGATGTAGTTGAATGCGCCTTCCATCTTGTGAATCATGGAGGTCACGGTGTACGTGAGAAGGCCGAGGCCCAGATAGCCGAGGACTTTCACCTTCATGTTGCTCACGAAGCCGATGATCCGGCCGGTCAACTCCACGCCCTTGTCTCCGAGGGGTTTCAGAAAATTCAACAGGAGAGGCTCAATCTGGCTGTGGACCCCGAAGCCCTTCAGGACGGAGAAGCTCACAGCCAGCAGGGGCACGAGAGCAAGGAGGGTGGTGTAGACCAGACTGGCGGCCCTCAGGGTGAGCTGTCCTTGCGTCAGGTCGCGGATGACCACGTAGCATATCCGGGCGGACCTGAGAGGAAGGGCTTTCCAACGGGGCGCGGCATTAAGGTGCACGTCCCAGATGAGCCGTTTCAGGGCCCTGTGCAGGGTTTCTATGCCGATCACGGAACCCCCTCGAGTGCTGTCATCTGTTCAAGAGCCCTTGTCCGATCACCGTTGCGAGGCCCCGCCTTCGAGCCTTCGGCAGGTTGCTGGAAACAGTGTCATACCCTCCAAGGGTGGGAACGCCAGAGACCGGGTGATCTCCGAGGCAAGGTGCTGGCGTAGCCCCTTCTGCGGCGGAGGTTTTCAGCATCCTCCTATGGCCGCGCTCTAGCAGGGTGCTGAAAAACTCCTCGACCCGGATGCAGCACGGACAGGGATGCACGGGAGACCTGTGCCGGGCCATCGACATCAACCACCCTTGCAGGCGGGCCAGAAAATTTCATGGGACAATGGTTCTCGGCATCCTGATGACCATGGGCAGCAGTGAATGTCCTGCCGGGTCGAGCAGGAGTTTTCCCCGATGATCAGCAATCATCTTGTGAGCCATGGTGAGGAAAAGTCCCAGGCTCCATGGCTTGTTCGCCAATTCCGGGGCGAAGGCGTCACACAGGCGCTCAGGCCTTTCCAAGCCGCCGATGGCAATCTCGATCTCATGCTCCGAGTCCCGAAGAGATATGGTGAGGTCGCAACCTTGAGGAACGCTGGACTGCAGCTCGTTGAAGATCAGAGACATGCTCTTTTTGAACTGCCCCGCGTCCACGGGAATCATAAGGTGAGCTGTGTGTACGGCGAGGGAGGGCCGAAAGTCCGACGGTGACACGTTCCGGGCATGAGCGCGAATCACCTCCTGGATGAGATGGTCCACTCGTTCCAGTTTCAACGTCGGCACCGGAAGTTTCACAAAGGCGTCCACCTCGCTCAGTATTGTCTCCACCCTCTCCACCAGGTTGACGACTTTCTGCACCTTGGAGCGGTCAACCTCCGGCTGGGTCATCCTTCGCACCAACCCACCGATTGCCGTGAGCGGATTCCTGATCTCGTGGGCCATCGCCTGGGCCAGACGTACGTACGCCGCCATTCGCTCTACGGCAATCAATCGTGCCTGCGTTTCCCTCAGCGTGTTCATGGCGTTGGCGTAGTGGTTCTTGAGTTCAGACCAAAGCCTGGCGTTCTCGATGAGGGGACCGAGGATGAGGCCGATGGTTCGCAGCAGTTCGAGATCGTCACGGTGGTACGCGCCGGCTATATTCCGCCCGAGGTAAATGAGTCCGTGGATCTGATTGTGATAGATCAGCGGCACGCAAAGGATGGACCGGGTCCTCAGGGCCACGACGCTCTCTTGCTCCCGCAAGGCGCTGTCGCTCAAGGCGTCCTCAAGGAGGAGGGACTCGCCGTTTTGCAGGACGCGATCGGTGATGCTTGTACTTATCGGCGAAGAGAGCGCCGGCGGCTCGACCAGAATCGGCTCGAGGCTGCCGTCATCCCGGAAGGTGGCGAGGTAGCTGCGGTCCTGCTGAAAGATTTCCCGGAGGCGCGCGAAGATCTTCCCGGCGAGAACCGGCAGGTCCAAGGTCTCCGAGAGATCGGTCGTGATTTCGTAGAGCAGTCGCAGTCTCTCGTGATCCAGGGTCCAACCGAGCTTGAAGTCGAGAGAATCGAGAACAAGGGTCTGCTGTGCCACCTGCCTGGGCCCCGCGGCGAGCTGGAAGTGGCTGCGACCCAATTGAATCAGGTCGCCCAAATGCAAGAGGGTCTTCTCCACGATTCTCTGCCCGTTCACGTATACGCCGTTGGCGCTTCTCAGGTCTTCGATCCAGATCTCCCCGCGGGACTCCTCAACACGGGCATGACGTTGGGAGATCGCGGAATCGAGGAAGGTCAAATCGGCCTCACCGCCGCGGCCGATGACGCAGGGGAGCTGGAAGGTGAAATCCTTCCCGGTGGCGATCTCATGGAGAATCAAGTGTCTTGTCATGAAAGACGTGACCTAGGCGTCTCTATGGGCGTTTTATCGGTAGAGCCCTGAGGAGCGACGGCGTCGCGTTCGACCCATCCAGTACCCGAGTAGCCAGCCGACGAGCACGACGCCTGCACCGCTGAGAAACCATCGAAGCTGTCCGGAGAGCCTGGTGTCGCGATATGCTCTCTCCGTCTCCTCCACCCTCGTTCGGGTCTCCTCCATCTCCCTTTTCAGCCGGTCGTTCTCTTGGGTCAACTCCTGCTGGCTGCCGCCGAGACCTTTCAGCTGCTCCCGCAGTTTCTGATTCTCAGCCTCCAGCTGCTGCGCCGTCACCATCCACGGGGGTCGGTCCGAAAGATACCGTTTCAGAATCCAGCCTCGACGGCCATCCTGAAGCGTCACCTCAGCCCACCCCTTCTCCTCGCGGAGCAACGTCACCTGGGTGCCCGGCCGGAGCATGGCGATGATGCGTTGGTCGGCACTGATACCGCTCCGCAAGTTGGCCTCCACTGTCGTGTCCGACACGTAGAGGCTCACCTGGCGGGCTCCATGGCTCGTCCCGGAAAGGGCAAGGGCCAAAGCCAAGCAAAAGAGCCAACCCCGTAGTCCCGGCAAGCCCTTCCGGTCCACGTGACCATGCCTCTTGATCGCATGAGGTTCCACAACCCTTCTCTGCATGGCTCGGCCTCGCGAGGTGGGTGTCATGAGCGCGGGGGATACCCTTTGGTCACCCCATACTATGGCGTTCCGCGGCGACAAGCCAACCGGCCGCGATGGCGCACGAAGAATTACATCCTTTCCGTGCAGCTTGGGAACAGCAAGATCAGTGCCAGTCAACCTGCGCGCTTTCGGAGCGACCCCCCCCAACCGCGAGCGGCTGACCGTGGCCTAAGTCTTGCATTTCTACGGCACCGGGTCGGGAATCAAGGGTGCGCCTTGTCGCCGAGCGAGATCTCTTCTCGGCACACCACCCTTCCTCCCTGCTAGCGAGATCAGGAAGGATAGAGCCATAGGCACCATAGCCCGCATGATGCACGAGGCGCCCTCGCGAGCTCGTGGAGAGGGCGCTGCCGCCGGGCAACCGCAGGGGTTCGGGCCTAAGGCATGCTCTTCTGGTCAGTCGCAAGGTTCCCCGCGGCAACCTCGGGACAGGCGAGACCCGAGGACCCCCGGAAGGGCGGCCGTCCCCGCGGTCGCAGGAGGGGGATCGTGCATAATGCGGGACTTACCCCACCGGGAGGCGAACGCTCATGGTGACAAAAATTCTGGTGGTCGACGACCAAGAGGAGATACGCGAACTTCTCTCTGCGTTCCTCACCCGAGAGGGTTACCAAGTCGTCCTTGCCGCCTCCGGAGACGAGACCCTAACGATTGCTCAACGAGATAATCCTAGCGTGATCCTCCTCGACGTGAACATGCCCGGGTTAAACGGCATTGACACGTGCAGGGGTTTGAAGGGCCACGAGAGAACGTGGCATATCCCCGTGATCGTAGCGACGGCTTACCGAGAACGAGTGCTGGAAGCCTTCGACGCTGGCGCTGACGATTTTGTGACCAAGCCCTTCCGCCTCGAGGAGCTCGCCGTCCGGGTCAAGTCCGTTGTTCGGATCCAACACCTCACCGATGAGTTGGAGCGGGCTGCAGCCTATATCGGTGAACTCCAGAAAAATCTGGCGCAGCTCTGAACTGAAGGGCGGTACTCCTGTGGATGTTCAACGTCGAAGGCGGCAGCTCTCAAGAGGAAGCACACCTCGCAACAGCCGCGGCGGCGTGAGTCGGGGCCCCGATGACTGCAGGCATTACCCGGACTGTAGCCGCCTGGAGCGCTTGTTCGCCGACCCTCCGGTCGGGCCGACCTCCGTATCCTTGCCCGGAGACGCGGAACCGATCTGCCGTGGCTGCGACCACTTTGAGCCCAGGCACAAGCGCTGACCGCTGCGCCGCTCCACCCACGAGGCGAGACTCTTCATGATGAATAGAACATCGCCACTGAGCCTCAAGGATTCGAGCGGGAGGGTTCCGGGAAAGCCCCCTACTTCAACGCTTCCCGTAATGCTTTACCCGCCTGGAATTTCGGCACCCTCTTCCCCTTGATCTCAATCTCTTTCCCGGTGCGGGGGTTTCGTCCCTTGCGTGCCTTGCGCTCGGCGACCTTGAACGTTCCAAAGCCCACCAACGTGACCGCGTCTCCCTGCGTGAGCGCGTCGGTAATCGCTGAAAGAACAGAGTTTACCGCGGCCTCCGCGTCTTTCTTCTTGGTCGTTACATCAGCTACTCTATTGATGAGATCCGCCTTGTTCATCGTATCCTCCCTCCGGAATCGTAGGGCAAATTCCACGAAAGAGCTATAGCGATCCAGATGATCTTTGTCAACACGTGAGTCCCTGCCGCAGCTCACGCCTCGCGGCTGGAACCCACTCCCACCGTGTTCCTCCTTGCAGAGCTCAGAGCGCGGAGAGAAGGAAGGCGAGATCCCCGGTCAGAACGGCTGGCTCCTGCATAATGTGGGCAAGTTTACTGCCGTCAAGAATTCGGTTCCACACACTTCCGCCCTCGATGTAGCGTAGTAACCAAGGGAGATTTTACGAATCCAGGGTCGTGGCATTCCCCTCGTGATTACTTCCCGTTCTTCCTCGCCGCTGGAGGAGAATATCCCCATGTCGCTACTTGACCGGATTGGTGTCGAGCGCTTTTTCAACCGAACGCAGCAGATCATGGCGGCCCAACCACTCTTCGCCTGGTTAGGCGCACCCGTGGCGGCGGTGGGCAAGGCCACGTGCGAGATCGAGCTCCAGCTTCGGGAGGAGTTCATGAATGATTGGGGAACCCTGCAGGCAGCCGTGCTCTATGCGGTCCTCGACGCCGCCACCTTGGTCGCATCCCGCACCCTGGCGGAGGATTAAAAAACGAGGGACTTCCACCAGGAAATGAAGATCAACTTTCTGAAGGCGATACGCGATCACCACCAGACCATCACGGCGAGGGGCCGGGCGCTCCATCGGGGACGCTCCTCGGCAGTGGTGGAGGGAGAGGTGTTCAGCCAGGCCGGTGAACTTATCGCCAAGGCGCTCGGCACCATCGCCGCCCTGAAGTGGGGAGAATCGGGGTCCAGAGGGGATTGATGGCGGAAAGTTCTTGACTTGCTTGGGGGTCGGGTGTTAATAGATTCGTCTCCCCGGAGGAGTCGACTCCGGCAATTGACAGAGCATCAGTAAGGAGGAGCATCATTGGCAGCCCATAAGTCCGCCATCAAGAGAGCGAAGCAAAATGAACTTCGGCGCATGCGCAACCGGGCGCGAAAAACCGTGGTGAAGAATGTGGTCAAGCGGGTTCGCGCCGCCCTGGCAGCTAACTCGGCTGAGGAGGCTCAGGCCGCCCTGGGCCAGGCGATCCCCGTGATTGACAAGGCTGCTGCCACGGGAACCTTCCACCGCAAGACCGCCTCCCGAAAGATCTCGCGCCTGAGCAGCCAGGTTCACGCCCTCGTCGCCAACAAACAAAACGCCCCGGCGAAGTAGGTTCCTCTCCCCAGTCGGGCCGGCCACGGGAGACGAGCGCCAACGGCGCCGTCGGGGGTCAGAAGTTCGCAAAGATCTCCTGGTACACCTTTTCCGCCAGAAAATTGGCGATGTAGGCGATGGCCAGACGCCGGTTCTCTGAGGTCGCCGTGGGCAGTGCGAAATCGGTGTACTCCTGATAGTAGCTGAGCGATCTGTTTTCCCAGAGAATCTTGCCAGTCTCGCGCTGCTTCAGCGTCAGGCTTAAGCCGACGGTTACCCTGGTCTCCGCAGTTTTCTCCGGGTCCAGGTGGGCGATCGCGTCCGTCTTGATGCTGTTGATCGTTCCCGAAAGGATGGCGTCGGCCTCGGTCGGGGGCTTCACTGCGAGCCGCTGCGTACGGATGAATTCGTTGAGCAGCTGGTTGGTGAAGATCGTCTCGATGCCGACGATGGTCGTCTTATTCTCGACAACGCCCACGGCGATGCTCTGGATATTGCCGGGCGCCCGAACATCATTTCCCACAAAGTGGTACCCGCACCCGGAGAGCCCGATCGCCAGAGTAGCGCCGCAGAGCAAGGTGGTCCGGGCAACGGCGCGCCAGACTGAGCTCGCGCCCCATAGCCGGTAAAGCCATAATAGAGAACTGCCCGTCTCAAGACTCCCCGGTCTCATCATCTTCCCCGCGCTCCGCATCACCCCGTCCTTTAGCCTGCGTTATGCGGGCTAGATCACCACGTTCACCAGCCGTCCCGGCACCACGACCACCTTACGGGGAGGTCGGTCGCCAAGCAATGCCCGAATCCGCTCATCAGCGAGGGCTGCGTGCTCGACCTCGCCTTGACTGGCGTCCGGGGCCACGAAGACCCGGCTCCGGAGCTTGCCGTTCACCTGGACCACGATGAGGAGCTTTTCTTCCGCCGACGCCTCTTCATCCCATCGCGGCCAGGGCTCTTGGATAAGGCTCCGTCCGTGCCCCATGGCCTGCCACATCTCATCGGCGATATGGGGCACCATGGGTGAAATCAGCACCACCGCCATTTCGACGGCCAGACGTAGCACGGGAAGGGCATCTGGGCCGTAACCGCCCTCCGCGCGCATCTGATATATGGCGTTCACCAGCTCCATGACCCCACTGATGGCGGTATTGAAGTGGAAACGCTGCTCGATGTCCTCCGTGACTTTCTTGATGGTCTGGTGAACCTTGCGATGAAGGGCCCTCGCCTGACCGTCCACGGCGCCGTCACCGCGGTAAGGCTCGACGGCTCGGAGCTGCTCCCGTTCTTCATAGACCAGACGCCAGAGCCGCTGGAGGAAACGGAAACATCCCTCCACCCCGCGGTCACTCCATTCGAGGTCTTTCTCGGGGGGCGACGCGAAGAGGCAGAAGAGACGGACCGTGTCGGCGCCGTATCGATCGACCAGTTCCTCCGGATCGACGACGTTGAGCTTGGACTTGGACATCTTCTCCTTGCGGCCCACTTCGGCGAGCTCACCACACATGCGGCAGCGGTAGGCGTCAGCCTGTTCTTCCACCGCATCCTCGGGCCCCAGCCAGCCATGCGTTGCACAACGGAGGGTCTCCTTGCAGACCATGCCCTGGGTGAGGAGGTTGCTGAAGGGTTCATCCTGACCCACCATGCCCATGTCTCGCAGCACCTTGGTGAAGAAGCGAGAGTAGAGCAGGTGGAGCACCGCGTGTTCGATCCCGCCGATGTACTGATCCACCGGCATCCAGTAGTCCACCCGGGCGCGATCCAAGGGGCCCCCATGGAAGTCGGGACAACAATAGCGGAGGAAGTACCAGGACGATTCCACGAAGGTGTCCATGGTATCGACCTCACGCCTGGCGGGCCCACCGCACCGGGGACAGGTGGTCTCGACAAACTCTTTGAGGGTGGGGAGCGGCGTCCCTCCACTTGGCGTCAGAGAGGCATCCAGGGGGAGGACAACCGGAAGTTGCTCTTCGGGCACGGCAACGATGCCGCAGCCGTTGCAGTAGATCACGGGGATCGGGGCCCCCCAGTAGCGCTGCCGGGAAATCAGCCAGTCCCGCAGGCGATACGTCACCATCGCCCGCCCCTGCCCGTTCTTTTCGAGATCCTCGGCGATGGCCCTCCGGGCCTCCACGCTCCCCATGCCGCTGAAGCGCCCGGAGTCGACGAGAACTCCGTCCGCCTCGTAGGCTGCCGCCATGGAGGCGGCATCCAGCGTGCCCTCCGGAGGGTTGACCACCACTTTCACCGGTAGCCCGTACCTCCGGGCGAACTCAAAATCGCGCTGGTCGTGTGCCGGCACCGCCATGACCGCACCGGTCCCATATTCCATAAGGACGAAATTGGCGATGTAGATGGGCATGCGCTCACGAGTCATGGGATTGCGGCAATAGGCCCCGGTAAACACCCCTTCCTTCTCCAGGAGCTCGGAGGTACGCTCGCTCCGGAGGAT
>Ga0335070_10002924_pt1 | contig 19905 bp, 18 predicted proteins | sample Lox_Sample_13_FD_206722 | JGI IMG/M metagenome (GOLD analysis project Ga0335070, IMG submission 206722) | Soil microbial communities from Loxahatchee National Wildlife Refuge, Florida, United States - Lox_Sample_1.3 | ecosystem: Environmental > Terrestrial > Soil > Wetlands | place: USA... | reverse complement strand
CCGGCCGCAAGGACCTCCGGATTGTCCGGGGCGACGGCGGAGGAGAAGACGACCACCTCGGCGCCGGCAACGTGCTCCGCCCGGTGGCCGTAGAAGACCATGGCGCCGAGGCTGACCAGGCGGCGGGTGATCTCGGTCTCCTTGAGGTCGGAGCCGCTCACCCGGTGGCCCAGGTTGATGAGCAGCTCGGCGATGCCGCTCATGCCGATGCCGCCGATGCCGACGAAGTGAATGTGGTAGGAGCGCTTGTACATATCGTTATCGTGTCACCGTCCGTTCTTCTTCTTCACCCCTTGCGGCGAGCGTTCCTCCGCCGAGGGCCGCAGCCAGGTCCCCTCCGCGGGGTCCCGCCGGCGGCTGCTGATGTTCAGGAGAATCCCCACGGCAAGAAAGTTGGTGCAGAGGGAACTCCCGCCGTAGCTCATGAACGGGAGGGGCAATCCCTTGGTAGGCACGAGACCCATGACCACGGCGCCGTTGATGAGGGCCTGGAGCCCGATGACCAGGGTCAAACCGAAGGCGAGATAGGTGCCGTACCGGTCCGGGGCCCAGAGGGCGATATGGACCCCTCTCCAGATGAGAATCCCATAGAGCAAGAGAACGCCGCAGATGCCGAGGAGCCCCGTCTCCTCGCCGATGACGGCGAGGAGAAAGTCCGTATGCGGCTCCGGGAGATAGAAGAGCTTCTGCTTACCCGAGCCGAGGCCGGCGCCGATGAGCCCGCCGGATCCGAAGGCGAGCAGCGAGTGGAGGAGTTGGAAGCTGCTTGAGGTCGGATCGCGCCAGGGATCAAGGAAGGCGAGCACCCGTCCCCAGCGATAGTCTTTCCGGGTGATGGCCAGGATCAGAAGGGGAACGAGCGCAAGGGCGCTCCCGGCAAGGTGCCGGAGGCGAACCCCGGCCACGAAGAGGAGGCTGAAGGTGAGCAGGGCGAAGTACACGGCCGTACCGAGATCCGGTTGCCTGTAGATCAGGAGCACGAAGACACCGCAGACGATGGCGTGGGGGAGGAAGCCGACGCCGAACTCGTGGAGGCGCTCGTGCTTCTTGGCGAGGGAGTAGGCGATGAACATGACCAGGGCGAGCTTGGCGAATTCGGCGGGCTGCAACGAAAAGGCGCCGAGATGTAGCCAGCGCCGGGCACCCCCGGCCTTGTGGCCGAACTGGGGGACGAGCACCAGACAGAGGCTGAGGACGCTCAACCCGAGGATCACGTAGACGAGGCGGCGATAGAGGCTATAGTGCACGTTCTTCACGAAGAAGAGGAGGATGAGACCTGCCACGGTGAAGACCACCTGGCGCTTGAAGAAGTACATGCCGTCCTGATAGCGGACCTCGGCCATGATGGAGCTGGCGCTGTAGAGCATGACCAGGCCGATCCCCGCAAGTAAGAGGGTGACAGAGAGCAAGGTCAGGTCACCGCTCGTTCTCTCTGTGTCTTCCTCCGCCATCTGCGTGAGGACTCCTTGTCGTGATCAAGGGTGCCGCCGTCCCGCCGGAATCAGGACCGTCGACCCCCGCGGGTGTCGGCAACCGTCCAGGGATCGGAGCACCCGCTCGTGCCCCGGCCTTCATCCGCCGTCAGTTCATGAACCAGGCAGCGGAAATGGTCGCCCCTGGCCGCGTAGTTCTGGTAGAGGTCGAAGCTGGAGCAGGCCGGTGACAGGAGAACCACGTCACCGGGCACCGCGGCCCTGAGCGCCACCTGGACCGCATCCACCATGGTCTCCACCACCACGGTACAGGTGAGGTGCCCGAGCGCCTTGGCCAGGAGAAAGCGCGACTCCCCCATGAGGACGAGCATCTTGACCCGATCCCTGACCAGGGAGACGAGGGGGCCGTAGGAGCCGCCCTTGTCGCGGCCCCCGGCGATGAGAACGACGGGCTCGGTGAAGCTCTCGAGGGAGCGAACCACCGCATCCACGTTGGTTCCCTTGGAGTCGTTGTAGAACCGGATGCCGCGCCACTGGTGGACCAGCTCGAGGCGGTGGGGGAGCCCGCGGAACTGGTTGATGCTTTCCTGGATGGCCTCGGGGCTTGCACCCGCGGCGCCGGCGGCAAGGACCGAGGCCAGAAGGTTCTCCAGGTTGTGATGACCGGCGAGCTGCCACCCGCTCAGGTCGTGGGTGTGAATCTCTCCCCCCGCTGCCCGACAGACCAGGCGGGTTCCGTTCAGGTAGGCGTCGGCCGAGCTTCGGTGCCGGCTGAAGAGGAGCCGCCTGCTTCGAGGGGTGCACCGTGCCATAATGAGGGGATCGTCGGCGGGGAGCACCGCCACGTCGTCCTCGGTCTGACGGGCGAAAAGCAGACACTTGCTCGCCACGTAGGCGTCGAAGGAGGGGTAGCGATCCAGATGATCCTCGGTGATATTGAGGAGCACGGCGACCCGCGGGTGAAAGGTCTCCATGAGATCGAGCTGGAAGCTGCTCACCTCCACCACCGCGAGCTCGGGCATCTCACCCTCCTCGAGGAGGCTGATGAGGGGGTTGCCGATGTTCCCGCCCACGAAGACGCGCCGGCCGCTCCGGTTGAGGATGTCGCCGATGAGAGTTGTGGTCGTGGTCTTGCCGTTGGTCCCGGTGACAGCGACCATGGGAAGGGAGAGATGTCGGCATGCGAGTTCGAACTCCCCGGTGACGGGTACTCCCCGAGCGCGGGCCGCAACCAGCTGCGGGAGATCGAGGGGCACGCCGGGGCTGAGGACAATGAGGTCGGCGCCGGTGAAGAGCTCCCGCGGGTGGCCGCCGAGGGCGAGGGAACATCCGAGGCGGCGCGCCTGCTCCACCGCGGCGCCAAGCTCCGCCTCCGGGAGTCGATCGGTGATGGTGACCAGGGCACCCCGCCGGCTAAGGAAGGAGGCAGCAGCGAGGCCGCTCCGGGCAAGGCCGACAACCAGCACCTTCTTGTCTTCGAACATGTCCATCAGCCGGAATCCTTCAATGCCTGGAGAAGGGCCTCCACCACCTTCTCCATCCTCATGCCCCGCGACCCCTTGACCAGTACCCAAGCGCCGGGAGTGAGGAGAGCCCGGACCTTGTAGGCAAGCTCCCCGTGGTCGTTCCCCTGGATGAGACGGTCGGAGGGCATCCCGCCCTCGGCGGCGCCGCCGAGGATGTGGTGGGCTTGCTTGCCCATGGCTAGGAGGTAGTCGACGCCCTCCCGGGCGGCAACCCGGCCCACTTCCCGGTGGAGCTCGGAGCTGCGTTCGCCGAGTTCCAGCATGTCGCCGAGGACGGCCAATGCCCGCCCTCCGGCCTTCAGGGCCCGTAGGGTCTGGAGGGCCGCGGTCATGGAGCCGGGGTTGGCGTTGTAGGTGTCGTTGATGAGATGGACGCGACCGGCAAGGGCCAGGATCTCCATGCGCTTGTCAAAGGGCCGGAAGGAGGCGAGACCCTCGGCGATGTCCAGCAGGGCGATCTTCAATGCCCAGGCGACAGCGGCGGCGGCGACGGCGTTCGCCAGGTGGTGCCTCCCGGCAACGTGGATACGGATCTCTCGGGTCTCATCCCCCAGGCGGAGGAGAAAGCGGGTGCTTTCGTGGTCCATGCCGAGGAGCCTGGCGAGGGTCACCTGGGCGGCCGGATCCATGGTGGAGAACCCCACCCGCCGTCCCGGAAACGACGTAGCGAGCTGGACGACCCGGGGGTCGTCCTGATTGACCACGATGGTTGCCCGGCTCGAGAGCCGGGTGAAGAGCTCACCCTTGGCGGCCTGGATGCCTTCGATGGAGCCGAGCCCCTCCAGGTGGGCGGGGTGGATGTTGGTGATCAGGCCCACGTCCGGAGCCGCGATCTGGGTGAGACGAGCGATCTCGCCGGGGTGATTCATCCCCATCTCCACGACCGCCGCCTCGTGGGCCTTCGTGAGCTCGAGCAGGGTTAGGGGGAGTCCCACCAGGTTGTTCAGGTTCCCCTCGTTCTTGAGGATCGGGCAGTGTCTGGCCATGATGGCGGCGACCATCTCCTTGGTCGTGGTCTTGCCGTTCGAACCGGTGATGGCCACGAGGGGCACGGGATGAAGCCTCCGCCAGGAGGCGGCGAGGTCGCCGAGAGCGGTGAGGGTATCCTCCACCACGATCACCGGCACCGGGAGCGGGCTGCCGCCGCCCATGGCTTCCCACCGGTCCCGGGCTGCCACCACCCCGGCGGCACCCGCCGCGATCACCTGGGTGACGAAGTCATGGCCGTCGAAGCGGTCCCCCTTCAGGGCAAGGAAAAGCTCACCGGCGCGTAGACGGCGACTATCGGTGCAGATGCCGCTGAACCGCCGCGGGTCTCTGGGGCCCACGAGCACGCCGCGGGTAGCCTCGAGAGCTGAATCCAGGGTCCACTGGTGCTCACAGCCGCCGGTCATGGCGTTTCTTCTCCTCCAAGGCCGCCGCCGCCACCAGACGATCATCGAAGTCGAGGCGGCGAGGGCCGATGATCTGATAGGTCTCGTGGCCCTTGCCGCCGATGTAAACCACATCGCCTGGCTGGGCCCAGGCGACGGCAAGGCGGATGGCCTCCCGTCGATCCACCACCAGGGTGTAGCAGCGCTCCTCGGGCGGCGCCACGTCCTCAAGCGGCTCGATCCGCTTCAGGGCCAGGGGCCGGACCCCGGTCTCGATCTCGGCCACGATAGCCTCGGGGACCTCGCTCCTGGGGTTGTCCGAGGTGATCACGACGACGTCCGCCCGCTCGGCCGCGGCAGCTCCCATGAGGGGGCGTTTGCCGCGGTCGCGGTCGCCGCCGCAGCCGAAGACACAGATGAGTCGGCGGCCCCCGAGGTCGCGTAGGGCGTCCAGGGCCTTTTCCAAGGCGTCGGGGGTGTGGGCGTAATCCACGAGGACGCGGAGCCTGAGGTCGTTGGGAACGGCCTCGAGACGGCCGGGGACCTGGGTGAGCGCCTCGATGCCGCCGCGAATCGCATCCAGGGGCAGGCCGAGGCCGACGGCGGCAGCGGTGGCGGCGAGGATGTTGTAGAGATTGAGCCTGCCGAGGAGCGGCGAGTGGAGCTCCACCCCACCGGCCGGGGTCTCCACCCTGGCGGTGATCCCGGAAAGATCGCAGGTCGCCCGGGTGACCCTGATCTCGAGCCCGGCCGTGAGGCCGTAACGGAGCAGAGGTCCCGGGACCAGGGAGCAGAGCTTTTTGCCCCAGCCGTCGTCGCCGTTGATGAGCGCCACGGGTCGTGCCCTACCATCCCCTCTCAGGATCTGGGTGAAGAGCCGCGCCTTCGCGGCGAAGTACTTCTCCATGGTGCCGTGGTAGTCCAGGTGATCCTGAGAGAGGTTGGTGAAGAGGCCGGCGGCGAAGCGGGTGCCCTCCACCCGGTGCATGTCGAGGCCGTGGGAGGAGACCTCCATGACCACGTGGGTTACCCCGGCCTGGACCATCTCGCTCAGAAAGCGCTGGAGGTCGAGGGACTCCGGGGTTGTCACCGGCGCGGGAATTAAGGCCCCGGGATACCGGATATTCACCGTCCCGATCACTCCGACCCGGTTTCCGGCAGCGGCAAGGATGGACTCGAGGAGATAGGCGGTTGTGGTCTTGCCGTTGGTCCCGGTCACCCCGACGATGGTGAGCCGGTGCGAAGGGAAGGCGAAGAAGCGATTGGCAAGGGCCGCGAGGGCGACCCTCGCGCTCGGCACCCTGACGACGGTCACCCCTGGCGGCGCGTCGCAGGGCTTCTCCACCACCACGACCCGGGCGCCGCGGACGACGGCCTGGAGGATGAATTCATGGCCGTCCGTTCGGGTCCCGGGGATGGCGACAAAGACCCCGCCCTCCACCACCTGCCCGGTGTGGTAGGCCAGACCGGGCACCGAAAGACGCAGATCACCCTGAGCTTCAATGATGGAGAGGTCCCGGATGAGCTCCTCCAGCTCCATGACTTCCTCTTTCCAGGGTGCTCGTAAAAGCTAATCCCCTAGCCCACGCGGGCCGCCGGGTGACAGGGGGGCCGGTTCGACAAAGCCACGCCAAGGCGTGGTCGCGTCCGTTGATCATTGTAGGGACAGGCCTGGCCCCCTCTTGCGGAGCGGTAGTACAAAGTACGGGAGGCCTTCCTAAGCCCGGGAGGACGAGGTGGCTCCAGATGCGCGTCGTCTCCCAGATCGCCATCTCTCCCGTGGCAGCCTCCTCCATGAGCATGAGAAAGCTCTGTCGGCGAGCCGCTAGTCAGGGGCCAGGACCAGGCGGCAGCTCTTGATGCCGTTCAGATCGCGTCCCGGCTCGGGACTCTGGCCAACCACCCTGCCGCTCCCTCGGATCTCGAGAGCACAGGTGAGATCGCGGAGCTGGTCAAGGGCGGCCCGCAGGCTAAGCCCGGTAAGATTGGGCATGAGCCCCCGGTCGCCGTCCTCCTTCGGCTCGAAGGCTGCCGGCTGCATGGCCGGCGCCGGGTCGGCCTTGGGGCGGCTGGCCTCCAGGGTTCCTCCCTTCTCCATCTTATCGGGGGCGACGTTGAGGCAGTACAGGGTCTGCTCGGCAATCCGGCGGAAGGCCGGCGCTGCCACGACGCCGCCGTATTGGCCTTTCCTCGGTTCGTTGATGACCACGACCACGACGATACGGGGGTCGACGGCGGGCACAAAACCAATGAAGGAGGAGGTGAAGCGATCGCCAGAGTACCCGCGCCCATGGTGGCCGCTCTTCTGGGCGGTGCCGGTTTTACCGGCGGCGCTATAGTGGTCGAGGGCGGCCTGGGATCCGGTGCCCTCAGGCGTCACCACGTCGGCGAGGATCTGCTTGAGCCGCTTCGCAGTGGCCTCGCTGATCACGCGGCGGACCACCTTCGGCTCGTGGCGCTCGATCACCCGGCCCTGCGGATCCACTACCTCCTTGACGAGGAAGGGCCGGACCAGGAGGCCGTCGTTGGCGACGGCGCTCATGGCCGTCGCGAGCTGGAGGGCGGAAATCGACAAGCCCTGACCGAAACTTCCGCTCACCAGATCGATGGGATACCAGTCCTCGGGCGAGCGGACAACACCCGCGGTCTCGCCGGGGAGCTCGATGCCGGTGGGCTCGCCGAAGCCGAAGGCGCGGATGTACTTGTAGAAGCGTTTCGCTCCCACTTTCTGCCCCACCTTGGCGGCGCCGATGTTGCTCGAGACCCTGATGATCTCGGCAAACGAGAGCCAGCCGTGCTTGTGGACATCGTGGATGGTGTGGTTGAGAACCTCGTACTGCCCGTCTTCGCAAAAGAAGAGATCTCCCGGCTGGGCCACTCCCTCCTCGAGGGCGGCCGCGGCGAGGAAGACCTTGAAGGTTGAGCCCGGCTCGAAGGCGTCGGTGACCACGCGATTCCGCCATGCCGGTGGTTGGTAGGAACCGAAATTGTTGGGGTTGAACGAGGGGTAGCAGGCCATGGCGAGGAGCTCACCTGTTGAGGGCTCCATGACCACAGCCGTGCCGCTCGCGGCATCGAAGCTCTTCACCGTCTCCTGGAGCTCCTTGGCAGTGATGTACTGGATGCGCTTGTCGAGAGTGAGGCGCAGGCTGTGGCCCTGGGGAAGCTCCTGGGCCGGGAGGCCATCGCTGTAAATGATGTGGCCCCGGGCATCCCTCTCTCCGGGCTGGATGTCGGAGGAGCCTCGGAGGAGGCTCTCATGGGAGAGCTCGAGGCCTTCCAGGCCGTGGTTGTCCCGACCGACGAAGCCGAGGACCTGGCCCACCACCTCGCCGTCCGGGTAGTAGCGCCGACTCTCGCTGACGAAGTGGATGCCGTTCAAGCCGAGACCGCGAATCTGATCCGCCTGCTTGGGAGTGAGGTGGCGCTTGAGCCAGACGAAGGATCGGGGTTGCCGGAGCTTGCTGAGAATGGCGGACTTGGACATGCCGGTCAGGGGGGCAAGCTCCCGGGCTACCTTTTCCGGGTCTTCCACGGCCTTGGGATTGGCGGCGAGGGAGTCCTGCTGGATGCTGACGGCGAGCTCCTGTCCGTTCCGGTCGGAGATGTCCCCTCGTCGGGGCTCGAGTTGGAGGGAAGTCTTGACCTGCTTGCTGGCAATAGCGGCCCAGACCTCCTGCTCCAGCACCTGGAGCTGGAGGCTTCGGGCCACAAGGAGCAGGTAGCCTAGCAGCAACCCCCCCGCAACGAGGAAAAGACGGAGGCGCAGCCAGCCGATCTTCTTGACCTGTTTCCGACGGGTCTTCTTCATGGCAGCAGAACGATCTGATCCTTATCCGGGTGCTTCAGCCCCAGTTGACGAAGGGCAATCTGCTCCACTCGTTCGGGAGCCCGGAGTCTCGCCACCTCCAGGTGAAGCTTCTTGTTCTCGTCTACCAGCTTGGCGTGTTGCCGGTGAGCCTCCGAGAGGCGGTAGCCGAGGTTCACCACCTGGGTTTGACACCAGACGTAGGCGAAGCCGCTCGCCATGGTCCAGAGCACGAGGGCGACGAGACCGAGGAGGACGCGATTCGCCCACCATCGGCCCGAGCCTGACCTCTTCCCCTGCTTCGGCCTTCTCTCACTCATGGGAGCTCCACCTTCTCCACGGCCCGGAGACGGGCGCTTCTTGCCCTGGGATTGAGGCGCACCTCCTCGGGTGTGGGAATGATCGGTTTCCTTGCCACATGTCTCACCAAGGCCTTGCCGTCGCAGCGGCACGCGGGCCAGCCGGGCGGGCAGTGACACGTGCGAGCCCAACGGGCGAAGGTCTGCTTCACCAGGCGGTCCTCAAGGGAATGGAATGAGATGATGGCCAGCCGGCCGCCGGGATAAAGACAAGCGAGGACCCCGTCGAGAAAGGCCTGGAGCTGTTCGAGCTCCCGGTTCACCGCCAGGCGCAGGGCGAGAAAGGTCCGGGTGGCGGGATGGCGAAGGCGCGCTCTTCTTGCTGGCGGGATGGCGGCGACGACGAGCTCGGCCAGGCGATCGGAGGTGGTGATGGAGGCCTCGGCTCTTGCCCTGACCAGCTTCCGCGCGATCTTCCTGCTTTCCCGTTCCTCGCCCAGGCGATAGATGAGCTCGGCCAGCTCAGCCTCACTAAGCGTGTTGACCAGATCGGCAGCCGTGAGCGGGCTCCTCCTGTCCATGCGCATGTCGAGGGGCCCAGGCTGAGAGAAGCTAAACCCGCGCTCCGGATCGTCCACGTGGAAGGAAGAGAGACCGAGGTCAAGGAGGATACCGTGGACCGCCGGGATGCTGTGCTCCTCAAGGATGGCCGGGAGTCGGGCGAAGCTGTCCCGAAGGAGGAGGACACGATCGCGGTGCTCCTCCAGCGCGCGCTCTGCCCGCGCCAGGGCATGGTCATCCCAGTCGATCCCGATCAGGCGGCCGTCGGGCGCGGTTCGTTCCAGGATGGCGCGACTATGGCCGCCCCCGCCTGCCGTTCCATCCACGTAGGTCTTCCCCGGAGTGCACTGGAGGCACTCCACCGCCTCGTTGAGGAGGACAGGGTTGTGTTCCAGGGAATCAATCGGGTTCATGCGTGAATCCCAGGGATTAGGCTGTCGCCGTCTCACCGCCGTGCCGCGCCCGGGAACAAGGGTGGCCTGCCACCCGAGGGCGAGCCTTGGCGCCGACCCTCTCGTGGCCAGCCGGCGGGACCGCCGGGGACCTATCCGCTCAGTGACCCCAGATCCTGAAGCTGCAACTGTTATCAGAGAGAGCGAGGTCATGCACGCCCCGGGTCTTGCCTGCCTGCGTCCGATCCCGTCAGATACCGAGATCAGCGAGAGTTGCCGTGATCTGCGAGAAGTCCTCGTGAGCCCGCTTGATCTCCTCCTCCCACAGGGGCTTGCTCCAGATTTCGAAGCTCCTGGTCATCCCGGCGAGCACCACCTCACGCTCTAGACGGGCATGGTCGCGGAGGGTCTGGGGAATGAGAATCCTCCCCTGCCGGTCGAAACTGCACTCGGTGGCGCCGGAGAGAAAGAAGCGCTGGAACGCCTTAACGTCCTGCCGCACAAGGGAGAGTCCTCCCAACTTCTCTTCGATTCTCTCCCACTCCGGCAGGGGGTATGCGATCAGGCACCGATCAAGATTGGTGACGACAAGACGGTCATCGTAACGATCCCTGAGGACGTCCCGGAATCGTGGCGGAATGCGGATGCGCCCCTTCGCATCCAGACTGTGTATAGAGCGTCCCCGAAACACAGGTGCCCCCCGGTCTCCACGTGGAGTCCACTAATGACCACTTTTGCCCACCAGTCGCCACCACATATACCCCAACCGCCTACATCTTGTCAATAAAAAGAAAATCAACGGATTAGAGATACTGGGTTCTCTCGGAGGCCAGAAAAGCTCGGGAGAAACGGAGGCACACCATCTATGAAAGAAAAATTAACAGATACTAGATGATGTAGCTTTCCTCGCGGGTTGTTGAGAAGCGCGGGGAGCTGATTTGTGGTCGCACCGGGGAAGCGGGGGGGTCTACTCTGCAAGGCTGCATAGTCGCAGACCCCTGCTTCCCCGGTCGTGGTGGCTTGGAGAGCAAGCGACTTGGAGCTAGCTCGCACTATGCACGAACCACCTGCTGCGACCGCGGATATGGCCGTCCTTCCGGGCGTCCTCGGGTGTTCCTTCGACAGGCTCAGGACAAGCTCACCTTGCGACGTACGGAAAAGTACGCCTCAGGTCCGAGCCCCTGTGGTTGCCCGGTGGCACGACCATCTCCACGATGTCGCGACGGCGTCTCGTGCATAGTGCGGGCTAGCGATGGAGCTGATAGCGGGCTACCGCCGCATTGTGCTCCGGGAGGGTCGCGGAAAAGTGGTGGGTCCCGTCGCCCTTCCCCACGAAGTACAGGTAGGAAGTGGCGGCGGGAGAGAGGACGGCGTCGAGGGCAGCGGCACCGGGGTTGCAGATAGGGCCTGCCGGCAGTCCCCGTCGGGTGTAAGTGTTATAGGGCGTGTCCGTGACCAGATGGGCGCGGGTGAGGTTGCCGTCGAAATCGGGGATCCCGTAGATGACGGTGGGATCGCTTTGGAGCGGGATGCCCCGCCTCAGGCGATTCAAGAAGACCCCGGCGATGAGAGGGCGTTCCGGGGCGGAGCCGGTCTCTTTCTCCACAACCGATGCCAGGATCACCGCCTGATCGCGGGTGAGCCCTAGTTTGCGGGCCTGCTCCTCTTGGGCCGCTCCGAAGTACTGACGGAAGCGGCCCACCATTGTCCTCAGGATGGTCGCGACGGGTAGGTGGCGGGCGAAGCGATAGGTGTCAGGGAACAGGTAGCCCTCCAACGTGGGAGCGGGGATGCCCAAATCCTTGGCAAGGTCGGCGTCCGCCGCCATGGCCAAGACCTGGTCGGCACTGGCGAGACCCTGCGCCGCCAAGAGCGCGGCAATATCCTGCGTCGTCACTCCCTCGGGGAAGGTGACCTGATGAAGGAGTACTTCACCCCGAACCAACTTAGAGAGCACCCCGTCGGGACGGAGGGCGGTGGAAAACTCGTACTCCCCGGCCTTGATGTGGCGGGCTTCGCCCTTGAGCCGAGCGTAAAGGCGAAACTTGAAGCTGCTCCGGACGACCCCCCGTTCTTCTAAAAGATCGTAAAGGGCGGAAAGGGGTGTCCCCACGGGGAAGTCGATGATGACCGTATCGGAGCCTTGCGTGGCGGGAGAGGTGAGGAAAAGGAAGATATCCGCCGCGAGGAAGAGGAAGGCGAAGCTGAGGACGAGCACGGACCCCCATAGCGGTCGAAGGCATCTCGTGCCCGTTGGTGGTGCGTCTCCTGCCGGTGTCGCCGGTTTCGGTTCGTCTCTCTTCATACCATCTCAGCCTTTGTTTGTGTACCTATCCGAAACCGGAAAAGAGTTCAAGGTGACCGGCCGTCACCACCCCTCTACAAGCTGGGGCACGAGAGTCCCCGCCTTGCCGTGGAGCGCCGCATCAAGGAGGTGAGTGTAGGGCGTCGCCTCGAGGTTGATCTCCACCACCCGCGCTCCGCGCTCCCTGGCGACGAGTGCCAGTGAGGCTGCCGGCTGCACCACCGCTGACGTGCCAATCACGAGCATCACCTGGCACGACCGGCTAGCATTGACGGCACGCTCGAGATCGGCCGGGTCCAGGGCCTCGCCGAACCAGACCACGTGGGGACGCAAGAGATCGCCACACTCCGTACAGGTGGGAAGCTCCGGCAAGGGAACCTCCTCGTTTCGCACCACCCGAAGACAGCGAATGCAACGGACGAGCCAGATGTTGCCGTGAAGCTCCACGATATTCCGGCTTCCCGCCTTGCGGTGGAGATCGTCGATGTTTTGCGTCAGCAGGGTGAATTGGGGAACTTTCCCTTCAAGACGGACCAGAGCCTCGTGGGCGGAATTCGGCTTCAAGGGAGCGAGAAGCTCTCGACGCCAGTTATAGAATTTCCACACCAACTTGGGATCGCGGCCGAAGGCCTCGGGTGTCGCGAGATCGGTCGCCCGAAACCCCTGCCAAAGGCCGTCCTTGCCGCGGAAGGTGGGGACACCGCTCTCGGCGGAGATGCCGGCGCCGGTGAGCACGGTGACCCGCGCTGCCGTGGCCAGCCACTCCCGGACACGCTGAATCTCAGGATGAGCGGGGGTCATGGGGACTCCTTTCCGAAAGACGCTCGCTGATCAACCCGTACACATCGAGGTGCGCCGCGGCGAAGCCCTGGAGCCCATACATCATGTTGGCCTCGAGCACCAGATACCGCCCGTCCACAGGGCAAATATCGAGACCCGCCTCGCCAAACCCGCAACGCTCGGCCACTCGTTCCGCGAACTGGAGTGCATCGCGGGGGATTCCTTCAAGGGAAATGGTCGCTCCCTGGGTGACATTAGTACGAAACTCACCAGGCCGGGCGATGCGCCAGTATGCATGGAGCACCTTTCCATCAAGGACCACGACGCGGAGGTCCCGATCGATCGCTACGTACTCCTGGATGTACGCGGGGGAGGTTCGCTCAAGGTACCGGGTGAGATCGGCTGTGGTGCGGATGAGAGATACTCCCCGTCCCTGAGAGGAGCCGCGGGGCACTTTGGCGATGAAAGGCAAGAGGAAATCCCGGAGGATGCGCTCGGCCTTTCCGGGGCCGTAGTAGATCCGGGTGCGGGGATGGGGGATGTCAAGGAGAGTGAAGAGGGCAGTCTGCTTCATCTTGTCGCCCAGGAAGGAGAGGGAGTTGGCGGGGAACACCCGCTTCCCCAGGGCGAGGAACACGGCCTCGTAGAGACTGCTTGGATAGTACACCGTGTCGGCTGCCCGGATGAGGTCCAGTTCGGCCTCGCTGTAGTCGTCGACGTTGGGCCGCACTCCGAGGGGCGCAAGCTCTCCCGAGCCGCGGAGTCGCTTGCCGAGAACCACCTTCCTGTTGACCATGCACCAGAACCTCCCCCCTCCCCCTCCCACCGCGAAGAGAGGATCCATTCCTGCTACACCAATACACTCCCACACCCTTGACGGGAGAGGGCTTGCCCGCCCTAGCAGGTTGCTGAAGAACCCTTCTTAAGGTCGGGGATGACGGGTTCCCGCCGGAGACCGGGTGTTCTGCGAGGCAAGGCGCATCTGGAGCCACCTCTTACTCCTTGGCCCGTAAGAACGCCTCCCGAACCTTGTCCCGCCGCCATGCGCGAGGGCCGAACCCCTCCAAGCCATCTATGACGCGACTATGCAGCCTTGCCGAGTAGAGCACCCGGTCTGCCGGTATCATATGACAGTCCACGAGCCCTCCATTGCCGCTCCAGGGGTTTTTCAGCAACCTGCTAGGCGCAAAGGTGAGGGTGATAGCCAATGAGGAGTCTCCACAGGCTATGACATCTTGAGAACCTTCGAGAGTGGTTGGTACGGGTAATTCAGATCCCGGGCCACGGCCTCGTGGGTCACGTGCCCGCGATAGATGTTCACCCCCTTGGCCAGGGCCGGATCGGCGGCAACGGCCGTTTCCACTCCCTGATGGGCCATCTTGAGGGCGTAGGTGATGGTGACATTCGTAAGGGCGAACGTAGAGGTCCGCGGGACGGCGCCGGGCATGTTCGCCACGCAGTAGTGAGTGACACCATCCACCACAAAGGTCGGCCGATCATGGGTAGTTACCTGACAGGTGGCAGAGCATCCGCCCTGATCCACGGCCACATCCACGATCACGGTGCCTCGCTTCATCTGCTTGATCATGTCGCGGGTGACGAGGACCGGGGCCCTCCCTCCCGTGACGAGGACGGCGCCGATTACCAGATGGGCGTCCCGCACCGCGCGTTCCACCGTGTTGGGGTTAGAGATGAGGGTGGTGATGGCGGAGCCGAAGATGTCGTCGAGCGCCATGAGACGGGATTGGTTCACATCCAGAATGGTTACCCTGGCTCTCATGCCGACGGCGATCTTGGCGGCGTTGGCGCCCACCACACCCCCGCCGAGAATGGTGACCGCGCCACGATCCACCCCGGGAACACCTCCGAGGAGTACACCGCGACCGCCGGCCGTCTTCTCCAGGTAGTGGGCGCCCACCTGGACTGCCATGCGACCAGCAATCTCGCTCATGGGGATGAGGAGGGGCAGGGCGCCGTCGGCGAGCTGGATGGTCTCGTAGGCAATACCGATCACGTCCTTTTTCAGCAACATCGCCGTAAGCTCCGGCGCTGGCGCCAGGTGCAGGTAGGTGTAGATCACCAGCCCCCGTCTCAGGAGATCGTATTCGGGGGGCAGAGGCTCCTTCACCTTCATAACCAGATCCGCTTGTCCATAAACCTCGGCGGCGCTTGCTACCACCGTCGCCCCAGCGGCGGCGTACTCCTCATCCATGATGCCCGCTCCCTCGCCGGCACCCCCCTCGATGAGGACGCGATGGCCGGAGCTCACCAGCAGACGGACGCCACCCGGCACGATTCCCACCCGGTACTCCTCCCTCTTGATCTCCTTCGGCACTCCGACGATCATGGCAACCTCCTCACCTGTTTCACGCCCCAATCACTAGCGGTTGGCCTCCGAGCCGAGGGAGCCTCGGTCGGCGCTTATGGCCCGGAGGACGAACTTGGTGACCAAATGGTCCGGGTAATAGGAGAGCTTGGCCTGGCGCAACCCTTCATCGCCTAGGTCCTGCTCCCGGTTGATGTAGGTGAATGCGCTCCAGGCGTGCCGGCAGAACTCCTGGTTGATCACCGCGTAGCTGCCCGCAAATTCGGGATTTGCCTTTTCCACATGGATCACGGCAGTCTCGGGATTGAGAGGTTCTCCCAGACTGAAGGCCACCACCCTCCCGTCCACCACGATAGCGGCGCCGCTGCAGTGGAGCTCGAGGAAGTGGCGCAGCGCCTCGTGAATGGCGTGCTCCTCACTGAGGAGTCCCTGATCGTCGGCGCACTCGCGGAGGCGGCACCACTCCTCCTGGAGCTCCAGGCACGCCCCGATGAGGGCCGCAGTCAAGGGTTCGTAACGATATGCATAGGCGCTCCTGAACTGGTTGAGATGGTTCCGCTTGCGATGGTACTTGCGGCCGCCCAGGATAATGAGAGATTCCGTGCGGTAGACGTAATCGCTGTGCGCCCGATCCTCTTCAGCATAGAGGCCGAGGGGTTCGGCGTAACGCCGCGCCGGGTCCTCGGGCACGCGACGGATCTCCGGGAGGGCGGTCAGCCTTTCGAGGTGCTCGACGAGGAGACGAAAGGGGCGAGTGAGATCATCTCCTCCCACCGGGGGCAAGGCAAAAGGCTTACCCCCAGGAGGATCGGCGGCAACGAGAAGGGCCTCGCCGGCCATGGACCAGCGATACCGGTAGTGGTTTCTCCACATGAACAGGTTGGTGAAGGTCAGTTCCGAGGTAACGGGTGGATGGGCGTGGAAGACGGAGGTGATGTGCTCTCGGTCCTCTAGATCGAGAGGCTTGAAATCGGGATAGCGAGGTGGGGCACCCATGAGGATCCGACGGTATCTAACAGGTTGCTGAAAAATTTTCCCGTATGCTCACGGAGGACTCTGCCAAGAGAGACCGGGTGACCTGCCCCCGAAGGGTTTCGGGAGGGGAAGGCAAGGTGCATTTGGAGCCACCTCGCGGAGTAGACCATCCGGTCCCCGGTATCACGGGACAACGCCGAGCAAAACGGGGCGTCTCAGGATTGTTCAGCAACCTGCCGGGACGCAGCCTCAGACTGGTCCGTGAGAGGTAACAGGAACGCCGCTCCCATGATCGTTGCTGCGCCTCGAATATTGCACATCTCACGGGGTGAGTCAATGACGCGGCCCAGAGCGACAGGAACGGGTTTCCGACGGGGGATCATCTCATCCTGGGGGAACAGCAAAAATTTCACTTGACAACACCTTGCCTATATGAAATATAAAAGGGTTCAGGACGTGCTAGAATTTTCGAGCAGGAGGGTGGCGTCATGACCAAGAGTCCATGCCTGGGATGCCAGCACATCCATGAGGACAAGAACAAGTGCCTCGAGAACTGCGAAAAGCTTAAAGAGTATCAGGAGTATCTTCTGAAGATGGGCATCTACGCTAAGATCTAGCGTTCGCAGCGACACCCAGGTGAAAGGGCGGCTTTAGGGCCGCCCTTTTCGTTTTCTGGCAGAGTGAAATCGCAGCTTGCCCTTGTGAACGAAACTCCCTAGAATGGCCATGGTCCTGGATTTGTTCAGAGACAGCGGGAGTGTGGGATGAAAGACCAATCTGGTTCGGAGCAACAGAGTCGGCCGCTCGCGGAGCTTGAAAAGAGAATCGTCCAGGGACTCCAGGAGGATCTTCCCATCGTCAGCCGGCCGTTTCGTGTCGTTGCCGAGAGGATAGGCGTTACCGAGGAGGAGCTTCTCGCCACGATTCGCCGGTTCATGGACGATGGCACGATCCGGCGGTTCGGAGCGACGCTTCGCCACCACCGTTCGGGCTTTTCGGCCAACGCCATGGTGGTCTGGCAGGTTGAAGGCGATGATTTAGAGGGGGTCGCCAAGGTCCTCGCTTCCTTCCGGGAGGTGACCCATTGCTACCAGCGACCGGCCCTCACCGGGTGGCCCTATCGGCTCTTCACCATGATCCACGGCCGGTCGCGGGAGGAGTGTGGGGAACTGGCGCGCCGCATGGCTGACAAGACCGGAGTGACGGACTACCATCTGCTGTTCACGGTGGCTGAGCTCAAAAAGACCACCATGGCTTATTTCGATGATGTGCGTTGAGCTGAGGAGGGAGGCATGGCGGAGACCAGATGCGAGTGCTTGTATCGGGAAGCTGAGGACGTGATCCCCGGCGGGGTGAACAGTCCGGTACGTGCTTGCCGCGCCGTGGGCACGACCCCGCTTTTCATCGTCCGCGGCAACGGCTCAAAGATCTACGACATGGACGGATCCGCCTACATCGATTATGTGGGATCGTGGGGTCCCCTCATCTTAGGGCACGCCCATCCCCAGGTGGTGGCGGCGATCAAGGAGGCAGCCGATCGGGGGACCACTTTCGGCATTCCAACGCCCAGGGAGGTGGAGCTGGCCCAGATGATCAGCAGGCTCGTCCCGTCCATGGAAATGGTCCGTATGGTGAACTCAGGCACGGAAGCCACCATGAGCGCCATTCGCCTGGCGCGGGGCTATACGGGGCGAAATAAGATCATCAAGTTCGATGGCTGCTACCACGGCCACGTGGATGCCCTGCTGGTCAAGGCCGGCTCCGGGTTAGCCACCCAGGGTATCCCGGGAAGCGCCGGAGTTCCCCCGGCGGTGGTCCAGCATACCCTCTCCCTACCCTTCAACAATCTAGAGGAGCTGAGCCGGGTAATGGCAGGCCAGGGGGAGGATGTCGCCGCTATCATCGTCGAACCGATAGCGGGAAACATGGGCGTGGTACCGCCGCGACCGGGGTTTCTCGAGGGGCTGAGGTCTTGGTGCGACAAGACCGGGGCACTCCTCATCTTTGACGAGGTGATCACCGGTTTCCGTCTTGGCCTTGGGGGAGCGCAGGGGCTCTGTCACGTGAGACCCGATCTCACCTGTCTCGGGAAGATCATCGGGGGCGGACTGCCTGTAGGGGCATATGGCGGGAGTCGTGAGATCATGAGCCGGGTGGCACCATTGGGCGACGTGTACCAGGCCGGGACGCTCTCGGGAAACCCGCTCGCGGTGACCGCCGGTCTGACCACACTGCAGTTGCTCACCCAGCCCGGTCTCTATGGGACCCTGGAGGATGCGGCCTCTTACCTCTTCACCGAGCTGGGGAAGCTCGCGAAAAAGCATGGGGTGCCGGCGCAGGTCAATCGAGTGGGATCCATGGGGACGGTCTTCTTCACCGCGCAACCCGTCGTTGACTTCGCTTCGGCTCTGACTTCGGACACGAAACGGTTCGCCCGGCTCTTTTGCGCCATGCTGGATCGGGGAGTCTACCTGGCTCCGTCGCAGTTCGAGGCCACCTTCGTGAGTCTCGCTCACACGAAGGATGATCTGCATAAGACCTTGGCGGCGGCGGACGAGGCGCTGAAGATGGCATAGCTGGTTGCACTGGCTCCGGATGCGCTTTGTCTTGCAGACCACCCTGCCTCCAGTGCGAGCCTCGGTCGGCGGCATGGGAAGGGTTTTTCAAGAACCCGATCGGGCGGAGGCGGCACAAAAAGAGATTGACTTCCGTCGCTCGACTATGGTAGGAGCAACGTGATTCTTTACACGAAGTCCAGAGGGGCCTGCCAGGCAAACGGTACGGGCAGGAAGCTCCGGCGCGGGGAAGCGAAGTGGGCTTCATGAAAGAAGACACCAAGAGACTTCTCCGGCTGGTGGGCCTTGCAAGTACCATCGGTCTCACCTTGGTGCTTTCCACCGTAATCGGCTTGGCCATCGGAATCTGGCTGGACAAGGTGTTTAACACGGGCCCATGGCTGACCCTGGTATTCCTCGTGCTGGGGATCGTTGCGGGGTTTCGGAATTTTTACCAGTTCATGTCAAAAAGTAGTAGACAGTAGGAGGGTGCTGCTGCTCTTATGTTGCTTCAGGATGAAGCCCTCCTCACCAGAATTGAGCGGTTCATCTGGCTCTTGTTCTTCTTGCTGAGTGCCGCCAGTTTTGTTCTGCTCTCCTTCAAGTTCGCTGCCGGAGTGGTTCTCGGTTCAGCCTTGGCGATCGCTAACTTTTACCTCATGAAACGTCATCTGCGCAGGGCCCTGGATCCTCAACGACAACGGCGGGCGCGGTTTCTCTACCTGCTCAAATACTACATCCGGTTTCTGGCTACGGCCGCGATCATTGCGGTGGCGATCATCAAAGGGTGGGTTGAGCCGTTCGGTTTGCTTCTAGGCCTGTCGGTGAATGTCATCGGCATTGTGCTCGTGGGATTAAACGAGGCGCGAAAACTTAACGCTAAGGGGGTAGTCTAGGCTATGGAACACCCAATCATCTTCATCAACCTTCTCCTGGAAAAGCTCGGCGTCCATGTGGTCCACGATTTCTCGGAGGCTCACACCCTCTCCCAGTTCCTGCTCCTCCCCTACGTAACCTATACCTGGCTCATCATGCTGGTACTCGTCGTGGTGGGCGCGCTTGCGGCCCGGCGCCTCGAACTCGTCCCCCGGGGAGCCCAGAACTTCTTCGAGGTCGTCATCAGCGGCCTCGAGCAGTTCATGGTCAGCGTAACCGGTGAGGAGGGGCGCTTCCTGTTTCCCCTCATCGCCACCCTGGGTTTTTTCATTCTCACCAGCAACTACCTGGGAATGGTTCCCGGGATGTTCGCCCCCACCTCGAACGTGAATACCACGGCGGCGTGCGCCCTCATCGTGGTGGTGTTCACCCACGTGATCGGGGTGAAGTTCCACGGGATTAAGTACATCAAACACTTCATGGGGCCGATCCTCGCGCTCGCCCCGCTGATCTTCGTTGTCGAGGTCATCGGGCACTGCGCCCGCGTGCTCAGCCTCTCCATCCGACTCTTCGGGAACATCTTCGGTGAGGAACTGGTACTGGCCATCCTCATGTTCCTGGCGGGGCTGTATCTGGCACCCCTGCCGATCATGTTCCTGGGGCTTTTCACCGGCGGCGTCCAGGCATTCATCTTCT
>Ga0335070_10002923_pt1 | contig 19911 bp, 43 predicted proteins | sample Lox_Sample_13_FD_206722 | JGI IMG/M metagenome (GOLD analysis project Ga0335070, IMG submission 206722) | Soil microbial communities from Loxahatchee National Wildlife Refuge, Florida, United States - Lox_Sample_1.3 | ecosystem: Environmental > Terrestrial > Soil > Wetlands | place: USA... | reverse complement strand
TCCCGGGTCGTGCCGCTCGCGTTCCTGTCGCCGCTCGAGCGATCGCGGTTCCTCGAGGCGGCTACGTCCTGAGCTCGAGGACGAGGCTCGAGCGTCCGAGGGAAGTCGGAGTCTCGAGCCGTAGAGCGAGGCGGGATCGCGGCTGTCGCCGTAGTCGCCTGAGACCGCGCGGTTCTGAGTCGAGCTCGTCTCCGCTTTCGGGCGATGTGCGTTCCCGCTTGGTAGTCTAGCGAGACCGCCGCGGGGTGGAGAAGTCCGGTTATCTCGCCTGACTCATAATCAGGAGGTCGCGGGTTCGAGTCCCGCCCCCCCGCTACTTCTTGCGGCGTCGGCGGCGCGTCGTCGGCTTGTAAACGTCGAATCCGTGACGGCGCAGCCACGCCGGACCGAATCGGGCTGCGAGGTAGCGCTGTTGTTTGCGGCTGCGAGAGGGCATTACTTAGCTTGACTCTTTTATGACGATAGTGGCGAGGAAGCTGGAAAGGGCCGTCCCGGTGTTTCGGACAGTGAGGACAGCGGGGACGGCTAGGAGCGGGATTTCGGCGGTGAGGCTCGTTCCGGCGGCGAGTAAGCCTCCATTGTTGTCGAATGTCTCCGGGCCGAGTTGCTGGTCCTGGAAGTCGTTAGCGCTGAGAGTGATCTTCCAGGGTCCCTGATTGGCGCCGGTGGAGGTTCCGACGAATAGGAATGAGCCTACTCCCTTGAATGGCGGGACGAGGTAGGTGACAGAGGCTCCGGCGCCGACATTGCCGGAAACGTTGAGGAGCGTTTCGGGCGTCACTCCGGAGGTGGGGACCGGCGGGATTAGCTGGTGACGGCTGAAGTTGCAGGGGGCGACGTAGATGGAGCCATGAGCGTCGTCGCCTACCCCGTTTTTGCCGACAGAGATCGTTACTTGGCTGGCGAGGTTCTCGACTACGAGACCGCCGACGCCGACGGGTGGGCCAGCAGTGTAGTGGGCCGGGGTGTTGAGCACGTCGAGGCTGCGGGTAACTTCGTAGGCGCCGAGGGTGAGGCCTGCCGGGAACACGGCGGGGTAAAGGGCCGATAGCCGGATGCCTTGGCCGGTGTCGAGGGCGAGGGCGCCGAGGAAGAGGGCGGGCCAGTCGCCTACGTCGAATGGTCCGAACGTGGCTCCCGCCGCGGGGAGGCTCTCTAGCTGAAGGAGGGGGTTTCCGATCCCGGTCGCGGGGAGCGGGATCAGCGGGCCGATCCGCGGCTCGTCCGGCCCGGTTACTGCTGCGGTGATGAGAGCCTGAGCTCCCGCGACGGCGTTCCGGAACCTGATCCCGCCGATGTTCCCGATGAACCTCGAGCCCGGGCGCATCGTGTATTCGCGCGACTCGAGCCACGAAAGGTCAGAGCTTCCGCCTTTCGCAACCTGGAAGATGGCGTCCGCCCGCTCGACGCGTACGTCTATCCCGTCGATTACGTCTGCGATCGGGCCGAGCGTCGCGGCGGGACCGTACGTGTCGGCGGCGAGGACCTCCGTCAGAATGTAGTTGAGCGGGTCGGTCACGAGCTCGAGCCTCTACGGGCGGAAGAATCCCGCCGCCCGGACGAGCGATACGTCGAGGTTCCGTCCGAGAGCCTTGTTCCCGTATTGCGTCGCGTCGGCGTGACTGTTGAAGCCGGGATAACAGTCCGGCCCGCAAAGGTGCGGGGTCTGCGTGTAGTGGGCTGTCCAGAGGAGGTAGCCGCTCCGCGGGATGCCCGCTTTCGCGCATGCGTTGATGAGCTCCTGCGCCTGCGAGACGCTCGTATAGAGAACAGGCTTCGTCGTGTTCGCGCTCTTGGCTTTCGGGGATTGCAGCCACGGCGGAGCCTGCGCGATCGTTGCGTCTCCCTTCTCCACGTCGAGACAGTCGGCGGACTCGACGGCGGAGACCGCGATCGAGAGATGTTTCGCGTGAGGATGCGAGACGAGAAGCCCCTTGTATGTCGGCCATTGCCCGCCGACGTAGCCCGCGACCGCCTCCGCGACGGCGGGGATTTCGTCCGGGGTCACGCTGTCGAACATCGTCAAATAGTGCGGCTCCGGATGCGGGCGCTTCTGGCGGCGGATGATACGGGCGAGCTTGCGGCGGAGCTCTCCGATTCGCTTCCGGAGCTTCGCGATCCTCTGTTTGCGGGTCATCGTTTCCTCCTCCTCTTAGAACGGTATGTCGTTGGACGGGTTCGCCCGAGCCGACGCTCTCCGGAGCCGTTCGCGGCGGGCGAGCGGGTCGTCCGGATCGGTAACGAACACGGTCCTGGTTTTCGTGCGAGTCCTTCCCGCGGCTCCTCCTTGAGCTCGTCCTCGAGTCCGGGTCGCGCGTCCGGTGAGCGCGGCTTTCGCGGCTTTCGCTTCGCGTCCCCACGGGGTAGCTGCCGCTGCCGCTCCGACCGTTGTTGAGCCCGCCCGCGTGAACGCGAGCCCGACCGCGATCAGCCCGCAGCCCGCGAGAAACTCCACGATTCGGAGGATGTTCCGCGGCGAGAACAGCCACGCGACCCAATGGAAGAAGTCGTCCACTCCCGAGACGGCGCTCGCCGCCTCATCGAAGATGTGCAGAGGGTCCCACGAGCCGAGGTCAGGGACTCCCGGGATGATCGAGCCCGGGCTGAGGAAGGACGGGACCCATGAGGTGCCCGGGACGTTCCAGCCGAACAGGTTCAGCGACGCGAATTCGGTCATCGCCGCAGTGTCGGACGGGTGGAGCTCGTCCGCGTACTCCTTCCACGCGTCGGACGCCGCGTCGCCCGCCTCTTTGCCCGGGTCGGCGGCGCCGCCCGGGTTGTTCGGGTTGCCCGGGCGAGGCGGCAGAGCCCGCCCTCCGGCGCTCCTGACGGCCGCATACGCGAGCCCGGGGACGCGACCGTAGCCGACGACCGTTCCGCCCCATTCGCTCGTTCCTGGAGCCTGTGGCGTGAACGGGACCTCTTGGACCGATTGTCCCGGGGCGGGCGCCTGGACGACGTATCCCGGCTTCGAGTAGACCGCTACATGCCCGGGGGATTGCTCCCCGGGGAAATTGAGGAACACGAGGTCTCCCGGCTGGACCTGCGGGAACGGGACGCGCTGAACCCATCGCCATTGTTCCTCCGACGTGCGAGGCACGTCCGCGACGCCGAGCCGCGTCAGCGCGTACGCCACGAGCCCGGAACAGTCGAAGCCCTTCGGGGACTCCCCGCCCCACTCATACGGGACGCCGATCTCCTTCCGGACAGCCTGGACGAATCCGGTCGCGGTCGCGGCCATTCCGGGAGCCTAGTCGAGCTCGTGTTCGAGCTCGAGCTCCTCGAGCTCGTCCTGCGCGTCGAACGTGATCGCGCGAGAGCGGTACAGGAGCCATGCCGCGAGCGCGGCGGACACGACTCCGGCGAGCCATAGCCCGTAGGCGGCTGCGATCTTCTTCACGGGTTCCCCTCTGTTTCCGGTAGATGACGGATCGTCTCGAGGTCAGCGAGCATCCCACGCCTCGCGTTCAGCTGCGCGTCGATCTTCGCGCGGGCGATCGCGAGTACGTCCTCGAGGAGCCCGCGCGGGTCCGGCCCGTCTAGTGCCCGCCAGACGAGCGCGAGCGTCGCGAGCTCGACGCCGATCGAGACGAGCCGCTCCGTCCGCGTCCGTTTCGGGCGGTCGTTCACCTGACCCTCACGAATCCCGCGGCGCGGTTCTTCTCCGCGTACGGTGCCGCTGCGCGGGGAGTTCCCGTCACGATCGGCTCCGTCGTCGGCGCTCCCGCCGCTGCCTTCCGCAGCCCAGCGTCGCGGGCGTGGACGTATTGGAGCCAGAGCAGGATCGCGGCGAGCCCGCCGCCGAACAGCGGGCGCCACTTCTTCCCGCGAGGTTCCGCGAGCGTCATTATCCCGATGAAGACTCCGGCCTGGACGAGCCCAACCTTAACCCACTTCATCAGCGACTCCGCCCGGTGCGGCGCGTTTACCTCGGTCGTCTGCGGGCTCGAGTTCGTCGCGGAAATGATGTCGTAGACGACGGCGGCGGAGACGCCGATCACGGTCGCGTCGTCGGCGCCGCGGATCATCTTCCCCTCCCAGAACGGTGAGACGGGCGGGCGTGTCCGCCCGTCCGTCCCGCCGCCCTGACCGTCGTCGGAGTCGGCGCCTTAGTCGGAGCCGGAGCAGGGTTCCGCGCGATCGTGGACGAGCTCTGGACGCGCGGGGCGTGTGCCCGCTCCGTCCGGCCCTCCGGAGCCGGGGTCATTGTCCGCGACCGGGAACGGAAGACGCGATGATGCGTCGTGCCTGCGTTGCCGCGGACGGGCTCGATCGGGCTGCCGATCTGGGAGCGGTTCCTCGCGCCGAGCCGTCCGCGCTCCTCGAGCGCTGTCGAGTGCACGTCGAGTCCGGCCCGCTCGAACCTCGAGCGGGAGTGACGCGGGTTCATTGCGTGGGCGGTTGCGCCTACCGCGTGAACCATCGTCCGGTCGCGCTGCGGACGGACGCGCGTCTTCGGGGCGATGACGTGACGGCGTGCCCGTGTCTTCCGGGGCGCGGTCGCGTGCGGCGGCAAGCTCGCGCGGCGGACGGCGACACGGAGACGCGGAACCTTGACGCGCTTCTTCCGCGGCGGCTTCTTCGCTTTCGGCTTCTTCGCTTTCGCAGGCTTCCCCGGTTTGCCGCGTTTCCCCGTTTTGCCTGAGGGTCCCTCCGGCCCGGGCTCCCCAGCGGTCGGTCCGACCGTCGTCCCGCCCGACGAGCCGGAGCCGCCGCCGAGGAGACCTCCGAGGAGTCCGCCGCCGCCCTGACGGTTCCGGACGACGTACAGGATCACTCCCGCGATGATCGCCCAGCCCCAGACGGGAAGCGGCCCGAGCTTCCGCTTTAGCGCCGAGCCTACGTCACGCATCAGAGCGTCCCTCCGTTCCTGCGGTCCTGCATCGGCGTAACGCGCGAACCGAACGAGGTCAGACGGTTACGGGTGACGGGCTTCCCGCGCTGCTGGCCCGCGTTCACGGTCGGAGTCTTGTGCCGGACGCGCGGCTGGACGGCGGAGTGCATCCCGACGTACCGCGTGTTGTCGGTGCCCGCGGCGAAGTAGACGCTGCGCGTCATGTAGCGGAGAGCCCGCGTCAGCTGGAAGCCGCGGGCGGCGGTCATCCTGCCCAGCGTCGTGATCGGCCCGTTAGCCGTCCACGAGTAGTCATCCGCGGCGGGAATGTAGTTAACGGCCTGCTTCCAGAGCTCGCGAATCTGACCCGCCGCGAGGACCATCCCGCGAAGGGAGCGCTGCGAGAGCGTCGAGGCGATCGGGAAGCCGTTCTCGACGTCGCCCGAGTAGCCGACGGGACGCGGGTCCTCGAGCATGAAGCGGTCCGGCGTCTGGCCGAACGGGTTCCGTGGCTGTCCCGGGACGGGCATCGCTAAAACCCCTTCTTGACCTTACGGAAAGCCTTGAGGCTGATCGGCTTCCCGAACGAGTGGTAGGAGCCCTTCTTCCCCTTCTTCGCGAAGGTTCCTTTCCCCTTTAGTCCCTTTACGCGCGGCATCGGCCCGAATCCTACTTCTGTCCGCTCGAGGCGCGGACGACGCCGGAGAACGAGCTCCCGAGCGCGGTCACAAGCTGCGGACCCTTCGAGCCCGGACGGGTCAGGACGAGAATCCCTGCGACAAGGAACGCGTACGTTCCGAGGTCTACGAGACGGTTCATGCGGTCACGCTCCTGGGTCGAATAGTGGAGCCGCCCGGAGAAGGAACGGAGGGGGAGGATTCGTTACCTCCTCCGGACGACGGGCTGGCCGGGGCTGCCAGAGAGAAACGGCTCCCCACATACGACAAGAAGCCGAGAAGGACGCCTCCGAACGGACCGAGAACGATCCCGGTCAGGAGGACGAGAACGGAGAGGCTCGCGGCGAGCCGCGCATACCGCGTCCCCTCGAACAGATGGAGGATCGCCCAGAGGACGCCGATCGCGACGTACTGCTTGGGGGCGGGCATCTTCCGCGGGCCTTTCGTGAAAATGTCCGTCGAGGCGATCGTCTGAATCGTGACCATCGCCCAGAACGTCGAGTGAATCGTCCGGGAGGGATTCATACGAGGCTCCCGGTCTGGCGCGGACGCCGCGTCTGCGTCCGATTCGCGGTGAGCGTCGTCCCGCGGCTCCGTGTGACGGAGCTCGAGGCGGGCGGGGCTCCTTCGTCTGGCCCGGTCGCGGTCGAGCGGTCCCCGGTGTACGCGTCCTCGAGGAGCCCAGCCCACGGCTGGGTGGCGAAGCGTCCGCTATTCGCGACCGCCGCGTAAATGAGGACGTAGCCGAGCCCGCCGAATAGGATCAGTCCGAGTCCGGGAGGCATCAGTGGCCGAACCTCGCGATTATGTCGAGAAGCGACGCGAACAGGATCGCGGCTCCCGACGCGAGCGCTGCGACCGCCGCGACGACGCGCCATTTCGCGTCGAGCCAGCGATCGACGGCCTGCTGCTGACGGTACTCCTGCATCATCGCGCGGAGTGTCCGGAGCTCGTCGGGACGAAGTGGAGGCTCACTTGCCGACACTTCCCGTCCCGCTCGAAACTCCCGCAGCGTGAGCTCCGACTCCGGCGCCTGCGCCGCCGAACACTCCGACGATCGCGGAATACGTCGCCCCGTCGATTTTGCCGAGCGAGACAGCGACAGTCGCGCTCGCAATAGCGGCGAGCGCGACGATCGCAGAGAACAGGAGCGGATTGAGGCTCATTGCCTCGTTAGCCCTTCTTGCCGAGGAGCCCGCCCACGGCGCCGAGGACGTAGCCGCCGAAGAAGGTTCCGAGAGCGAACCAAATGACGCGAGACCAATTCTTCGAGCTCATAGTGTCGGATTTCCTTTCTCGTTTTTGCCCGGGATCGGGGTTCCGGCTAGCCGCCGTGGTAACGCTTGAACGCGGAGCGAAGCCAGCCGATCGCGAGAGCCTCGAGGAGCACGAGAGCCCAGAGATAGGCCGCGTCGCCCTGCGGGACGAGGTTCGGCATCCCCGGGGACTGTCTGAGCCCTCCGGGGGTGCCGCCGAGGATGCGAGGGGACGGGTTCCGCGTTGCCGCGGGCGTGTGCTGTTGTCCGCCGCGCTGCATGGCTTATGCGCCTTCCAGATGCGCGGGAACCTGCCCGGCGATCGCCAGGGCGTCGTAGATGAATTCGATCGAGCCCGGGGGGGTCGTAATGTCCGAGCCGTTGAGCTCCCATTGCATGAGGGTCTGCTCGACGGTCTGCAGCCAATACTCGCCCTGTCCGTCTACGTTCGAGCCCGGATCGGGGGCTCCGGCGAAGCGCGGGAAGACGAACACTCCCGTTTCGCGGGTCCATGTCCCGTTACCGAGGAACGGATAGTACGCCGCCATTTCCTCGATCAGCTGCGATGGATTCATCTTCCAGATGCGGCGGGCGTCGAGCCGGAAGTCGATCGAGCCCGCGTTCGCGTCCGTCAGGTCTACGCGTGACTTGTTCGCGTCTCCGTTCCGGACTACCGCGATGATGCCGCGGAGCTCGTTCCCGACGAGCGTCATCCGGACGACGTTGTTCCCGCTGTTGAAGACGGGCTGCTCGTGCATCAGGAACCGCGACGCGCAGAGTCCGTCCGGAAGCTGCTCGATCGGGTTCCCGAGGAGGTCCTGCAAGTCAGGCTGCGACCACGACTCGATAAAGAGCTTCACGGTCACGGTCGGCGGGGTCGTCGGAGCCGTCGTGAACAGACCGAAAGGACCTGCCGACGTTGCCGGGGCGAGCGTGAACCTGAAGCGGTACTGAGCGCGAGCGTCCGTGTTCGCGAGTACCCCGAGGGTGTCTTTCACTTCCGCGAAGAACCGCATCGTGAAGCTGGGGGCGATCGTCGGGGCGCCGATCGTGCCGGTGAACGAGGCCCGCTTCGACGGGTCTCCGTCCCAGGGGCGGAAATACTTCTGCGAGAGCATGTGCGAGAAGCCGCCCATCGGGTAGAGGATCGGCCCGCCCGAAATGTCCTCGAGCGAGACGCTCGAGAGGATCGAGTACGGCGAATCGGCGGCGAAAACTCCCGGACCGAGAGTGCCGCCCGCGGACGTGACCTGCATCGTGATTCCGCGGAGGAAGCCTCCGGGGGTGATGTTCACGACGGTCTCCTGGCTGTTCGCTCCGAGCGCGAGAACCGTGACCGAGAACGGAGCCTCCCGGTAGCAGTTCGAGCCGACGACGAACGGAATCGCAGCTGCCGCAGCTGCAGACTCTGCGGCGGGCGGTGCCTGGGCGCCTGGAATGGGCATCGGTTCCTCCTAGAACTGAGTCAGCGCAGCCCGCGAGAAGCCGCGGACGTGCTTGTTTTGAGCGGAGAGACCGTGCATCCAGACGAGCCGCCAGAACGTCCCCGCGATCAGGACGCCGAGGAAGGTTCCGACGAGATGGGTCCCGCTCCCAAAGTGAGTGTGCATACGCTCACTGTCGCGGAGCCGCAGCCCGGACGCTAGGCGCAGGGTTAGGAAGGGTTACGAACGGGTTTTCGCGACCGCGACGAGCTCTGCGACGGCGGACGCTAGGTGCATGAGCGGGCGCGAGTAGCTCTCGAGCGTGTCCTCTCCGCCCACGGTGAGGCGGCGGACGAGCCGGAACGAGAGGAACAGGATCAGCGAGCCGACGAGGAAGAACAGGAGCCCGAATTCGATCAGCGTCCGGGCAAGGAGCGCGAGAAATGCGCGGATCATGCGGCGCTCCGGTCGCGCTGCTCGAGCCGCTCGAGAACGTCGCGGCGGTCGCGTTCCGTGATCGGGAGACCGAGAACGATCCGGAGCCCGAGCCGGACGAGGAAATTCTCGCTCGTCCCCTCCACCTTCGCGCGTTCCCGGAGGAGCTCGCGCTCGTCCGGGATGTAGGCGGTGAAGCGTCCCCCGATCGCGCTCACGTCTGGCTCTCCGCGGGAGCTCCGGCCCGTTTCATCGCTGCGCGTCGAGCCTTCCGATTGCGGGCGGGCGCCGCCGCGTCATCGACGACGCGCGTCTCCTGAGACACTCCCGGGGCGGGCGCTTTCGGACGGGCGATCGCGACCGCGACCCCGTAGGCGGAGAAGATGACGCCGCCGCGAGCCTCCTCACGTTGCGGCATGTTCTTCTCCCATTGCAGCCACTCCGCCAGTGGCGCGTCGATGACGACTTTCCCCTTCCGCGCGATCAGGATTCGGCAGCGCTTACAGTCACGCGTCCACTGGCGGGCGAGCCGCATTCCGGTCAGCCCGAACAGGACGCCGACGACGCCGAAAGCGATGGAGGAGAGCTCGAGGATCATCCGCGCCGTCCCGCAGCCCGGCGCGTCTCGCGGTTGTAGAGGGAGTGGAGGGCGGCGAGCGCGACCTCGAGGTTACTGAGGTTCTCGTCGAGGTTTACAGCTTCCTGCGTCGAGGTGTCCCTTTGGCCGGTTCCTTCGGGGGTGGACTCCGCGACGGACCGGGCCGCTTCGAGGTCGATGCTCATTTGGCGGTGTCGCATTTCGAGGTCCGCGATTTTCCCTTCCAATGCCTGCGCCTGCTGCTCTTTCGTGATCCGCTTGTATTGGACCGGCTGGCGCGGGGCTGGGAGAGTCGGGGCGGGCTCGTCGGGGTAGCCGTCGAGGGCTGTCCCCGCTCCGCCGATGCCTTTGTGCTCGAACGACGATCCCTCCATCGCTTGTCTCTCCTTCCTTTTAGGCTGGCGCAATTGTAGTCACTGTCCCGGCGGAGCCGCGCCACCTGAGGGCGCCGCCCTGCGCGTAGAGGATGCCGCCGCCCGACGGATTCGAGGACGGAATGACGGAGGCGTTCGTTATTCCGATCACGAGCGAGCCGCCGCCGAAGCCCGGCCCGGACGAGCCAAAAAACCATGCGTTCGCGCCTTGAAGCCCGAGCGGTTGATTCGCTCCCGTGTCCCCGATGAGGATATTGTCGCTCGCGTCGGAACCGGCGAGGTTATAGCGTGATGTACCGGCGGAGTTCCAGCTACGGAGGAACTTCGCATTAGGTAGCCGGATCGGTTCGGCCATGTTCGAGTCACCCGGTACGAAGTCGATTCCGACCGACCCTGCGACGAGCGACGACTGGATCGAAATATGGATCGTGTTTTTCCGGAGGTAAAGCCCGTAATACCATCCGGAGGTGGAATTGGCCTGTGCTATCGCTGCGAATACGCGGTTCGTTCCGCGGCTTCCGAGCCATAGGTTCGTCGTCGAATTCGCTACTGCGTCGGGCGGCTGAATCGTCGTATTCGAGTAGTTGAATACCGTAAACTCTCCGGCGGTGAGCCCGCCCGTGGCGGAGCCGTCGCTGTAATGCTTGGCTTCGGCGGTGAACGGCTGGACATAGCCATTCGTGACGTTCTGATTGATGATCGCCTGCAAGTGGATGTTTCCTACTTGCTCGCCCTGCGCGATCGTGTAGCCGCCCGCGTTATCGACGGCCTGATATAGGGCATTCTGTTTTTCCCGGAGCCCTGTCCAACCCCCCCCGGGAAGGTTTACGTACGTCTGAAATGCGGCCATGTAGTCGTTTACGTCTTGGCCGAATGTCGCGCCGACGTAGAACTTCGCGGAGTTGTAAATCTGGACATTCCAGGGGATCGAGCCGCCGACGCGGAAGTGTGCTTTTGACTCGGTGGCGTTGCCGCCGGAGGCGTCCGCCGTCGTCGGGAACGTGATCGTCGCCGCCTGGACGCCGCCCGTGCTGAAAACAATGTCGCCGGAGACGAGCCCCGTCCCGGAGCTAAAGAGGAGGTTCGTCGGGCTCGTCGCGGCGGAAGCTATCCCGCCGCCCTCGATAACCTCCCAGCCGTCATCCCACGACATCGCGCGGGCAAGCCTTTACGCGGACGCCGCGGGACGATCGGGATACAGGTCGCCCTCGAGCGTGACGGTAACAACTGAGCTCACGGGTCCGCCGATCAGCTGAACGGAGACCTTCTCCCCGTTCCGGTAGCGGGGAGCCTGAGCGGAACCGCTCGTCCACGAGACAGGGATTCCCGCGGGCGCAGCGAGGTTCACTCCGTCTACGACTTTCCCGTTCCGGAGGATGAGCGCGGCGCCGTTCGCGTTCGTGAACGGCGCCGCGAACGTGGACGAATTGGACTCGATGAGGAGTCGCGTCAGCCTGAATTCCATCCCAAGCGGCACCTGATATACATCGATGACCGCCGCCCCGGTCGCGTCGTCTGTCGCTGCGGACGCCGCGTCCTTTACCCGTTCGCGAACCTCGCGACGCTCGAGCGCTGTCACGAGCCGCCCGAGTGCCCGCTCGAGCTCCGCGCTCGTTACCGCGTCGATCGTGCCGCCCGGCTGGTACTTCTGTTTAGCCACGGCCGCGGGGTTACGCGTAGCCGTGCTTCGTCGCGTGCTCGAGCGCGACCTCGTGAATCTTCTTCGCTGCCGTCTCGTCTCCGGCCTGCGCCGCCTCGTACGTCGCCTTGTCGTAGGCGACGGTCGGGACATCGACGGGCGCCTTCTCCGTGTCGTTTGTTCCGGTGACGGTCGTCGGCGCGTCGTGCTGCTCGCCTGTGAACGGGTTTACGTGGACCTTTGCGCCTGTCTTGGTCTCGGTCTCAGTCATCGCGCTAGTTCCTCCTAGGGGAGAGAATGTCGAAGGGTTTAGGTAACGTTACCGAAATGGCGACGCGTCGCGTACAGGGCGGACTCCATCGCGAGGTCGGCCCGTCTATGGCGCGGAAGCGGAACATCGGCAAGAGTAAGACAAAAGGGAAGCCTGCGAAGGGACGCGTCCGGCACGTCACGCTCCCGGACGGGACGAGAGCGATCGTCCGGGAGCGTCGGCTCTCGGACGGGACGATCGTTCGTCTGACGATGGTCGGACAGTCGGCGGGCTCGAGACGGAAGGGGAGGAAGTAATGCCGCTCACAGACGAGGAACAGGCGACGCTCGACGCGCTCACGAGGAAGCGGGACGAGCCGGAGCCGAAGCCGGAAGGGAACGGGATCGGTCGCGTCCTGAACGTCTCGCTCGATCTGGGCGACGACGCGCAAGTCGAGAAAGCGTTCAAGCTGGGGCTCCTCGAGCGCGTCGCAGGGGACGACGACGATTCCGACGACGACGATTCCGACGACGACGCGGACGACGCTCCGCGACGGCGCGGCTTCTTCCCGGAGAAGTAGCCGTGGCTGACGATCTTGACCTCGAGCGCGGTCACGACGACGCCGACGAGCGGCCCGTCTCCGACAGGACGAAGCGTCGCCACAAGGCGCAGGCTCGGCGTGAACAGGAGGCGATCGAGACGCGCCTCGGAACGATCTTCTCCCGGCTCGCGGACTCGCTCGAGGGTCGCGGAGATTACGAGCTCGCGGAAATGATCCGGGAGGACACTAAAGCGATGGTCGGCGGGCTCTCGTCTATGGCGAGGCGTGTCCCGGCGGCGGCTGGGGCGATCGTCGGCGGGCTCGCGGTCTTGGAGCCGCTGATCGCGTTCGGTCGCGTCTTCCGGCTCCTGTTGCGCCGCGCGGGGGAGCGTCGCGCGAGCGCGGATCAGGAAGTCTGGCTCGACGGGCAGGGAGGCGATTGGAGCCCGGAGCCGGAGCCGGGGAACGTTCACCATCCATTCCTCGCAGCGGACGAGCCGGAGCCCGAGGACGAGCCCGAGGACGACGGGGGGACGGTTATCGACGGAATCCCGATCGACGGCCCGGACGTAGCGAAGCCGTGGGAGGCGTAGAGACTGAGACGGGCGCGAGCGTCCGCGTCGTCCCGTGGGAGTCGTTCGCACAGCTGTTCGCGAAGTCGCACAAGCAGGGCGAACACGTCGCGATCGTCGGCCCGACAGGATCGGGGAAGTCGGAGCTCGAGCTCGAGCTCGCCCGGATTCTCGCGGCAAGGCGGACGCGGACGAAGCGTCCCGCCTCGGTGACGGTTCTCGCGGTGAAGCCGCGCGACGACACGGTTCAGCGGCTCGTCGCGGAGGGCTGGCCGGTCCTGAAGAAATGGCCTCCGTCCTACGGGCAGGAACATAACGTCGTCTGGCCGAAAGCGAAGACTCCCTCCACGGCGGCGCGGGATCAGCGGCGCGTCCTCGGCCCGCTGCTCGACACGATCTACCAGGAGGGCGGGCAGACGGTCTGCATAGACGAGGCTGCGTACTTCGAGCGTCCGCTTCCGCGCGGTCTCGGTCTGGGGGCGACGATGGAGCTCTATTGGGCGTCGGCGCGGTCGCTGAATCTGACGCTCGTCGCTGCGACGCAGCGTCCGCGGATGGTGTCGCGGTCGATGTGGTCGGAGCCGTCGTTCGTGTTCGTGTTCCGTCCGGAGGACGGGGACGATCTGAAACGCGTCGCGGAGCTCTGCGGGCGGAAGGATGACGTGCTCGAGCTCGCGCCGCAGCTGGGAGCGTTCGAGTTTCTCTGTGTGCAGCGTCAGCGCGGCGGCGGGCGCGGGCTGTACGTGTCCCGCGTCGAGCGGTCGCAACCGCAGAGGCGCCGTCCTGCGCGGTAGTTGGTTATACTACGCGCATGGAAGCCACGAGAAGCCACGAGAGCGGCTCCCGGCAGGAACGGAGCCGCTATGACGATCAGGAGCGGAGACAGTCTCTCCGCCGCGGCGCCGAACGCGGGGTGTGGGTGTTCATCCCCGCAGCGGAGCTCCGGGCGGCGGGCGTCGATCCGCAGGGACTGCCGCCGCGGTATCGCGTCTGGGGACGCGGGCGCGGGAGCGTCCTCGTCCGCCTCTACAGGAAAAGGTGATGCGCCGTCGTATCATTGTGATACGCTCGCGTTCCCTGTTGTGAACGATGACTCGGGAAGGAGTCTGAAAAGACGTGAACACGGTCGAGGAGCTCCGGAGCCTGACGGACGATGACCTCGAGCGCAGGCTCGAGCGGATCGGGCGGACGGCTCCCGGGGATCGGCGGGCAGTGGCGGAGGCGCGGGAGCTCATCGCGTGACGGGCTTCCGCGGTCATCACGCGTTCCTCGCAGGGCTCGTCGGCGGGCTCGCGCTCGATCAGGAGACGCTCGTCGTCCTCGCGATCGGGTTCGGGCTCGGGTTCTTCGCTCACGCGATCGCGGGCGGCGCCGCCGTCGTCTGGCGGTTCGTCCGCGACCGTTTCGAGTCCGCCCGCCCGTATGACTACGAGAACGATCCGCGGAAGCCGTGGTGATGGAGAAGCGCGGAGAGTACGAGCGCGGCGCCGTCGAGGAGCTCCGTCGCGCCGCGAGTAGCCCGGTGATTTACTCATGGTACAACCTCGGACGCGCCGCTGTCTATGCGCTCCTCGCGCTGGCGTTCGAGCGGCGGGGGAGCGAGTGACGCTCGAGGAGAAGCGGCTCGCCCGCCTGCGGGAGCTCTCTCGCGACGCTCGTCGGTCGGAGCGGACGCTCGAGCGGGCGATCCGCGCGGCGCTCGAGCGCGGGATCAGCGTCCGGAAGGTCGCGGAGGCGGTCGGCTGGGACGGGATGAGGGTCTGGCGCCTCACGAAGACGGGCTCACGAATGGCGGAACAGACGCGGAAAGCGAGCGGACGAGCTGCGAATGTCCGCGCGGACACGGAAGTGTCACGGAAGCGTCCGAACGGCTCTACTAAACCAAAAACGGAGGGAAAATGAGAGTGTGGATTCCCGGAGAAGACGCTCTGCGCGTTCACGAGGGCGGACACGAGCTCGCCCGCGCCCAGATAGCGGACGGTCTCGGGCTCCCGCTCTACGACTCGCCCGGGCTGTCCGTCCGGTTCCGGTTCGTTCACGCGATCGAGCCCGGGCTCCTGACCTATCCGGAGTTTCCGGAGGAGCCGTCCGTGGTCGAGCTCGCGGACGGCTGGGCTCGCGAGCTCGAGGGGGTCGTCTGGCGGTCAGCGGGTCAGATCGTCCAGCTGTTCGCGCGTCGGGAGTACGGTCGCGCCGCGGGACTCGAGGTCTCGTTATGAGCGCGATCGAGCCGCAGGGGTTCTCCGCGAGCCCGAACGAGACGCGCGTCGCTGTCGAGCTTCCCGTCGTCGCTCCCATTATCACGGTTCAGGGCGTCATCCTGCGCGAATTCGTCTGGCTCCTCCGTCCGCTCTCCGACGAGTCCGGAGCCGCGGACGGGGTGGAGCTCCTCTGTACCGCTCACGATTCAGATTTGACGGTCTCGCTCCGGTTCGATCGGGGCGAGTTTGTAAGCGTCGCAACGGAAGGGCTCCGAATTCTGGACGCCGCCGACGCTGCGACCGATGCCGACGAAGGGAGGTAAACAAATGGCTACCGATATCGCAGAGAACGCGAAGGCTGGGGCTCTCGCGACCGTTCCGGAGGAGAAGCGGGAGGCTTACGAGCTCCTGATGAAGTCCGTCCGGGGCGAGGTCGAGCTCCTCGAGCTCTACGACTCCGAGGAGGTTCAGCGGGCGCTCGCGCTCGGGCTCCTCGGTTCGGAGACGCTCGAGGAGGTCTTCGAGACGAAGGAGCTCGGCCCGTGGTCGGAGCTCCTCGGAATCCCTGTCGAGGTTCAGGACGTGCATTTCAACGCGTCCAAGACGGAGAAGGGTCCGGGGTTCTACGCGGTCGTTCGGCTGATGGAGCTCGAGTCCGGGGAGGTCTCGACGCGTCACATCGGCGGATACCGTCCGGCCTCGCAGCTGCTCTGGGCGTGGGGTCACGATCGGCTCCCGCTCCGCTGCAAGGTGATCGAGGTTGGGACGGCTCGTCAGGGTCAGTCCGCGCCGCTCGGTCTCGAGCTCGTCTAGCTCGGAAACACCAGAGGGAGCCTCGCGGCTCCCTCTGGTGTATTCTCCCCCCCCGACGACGATCGAAAGGAGATTCCCTGTTGTGGGGTATCACTGTACCGAAAACAGCGTCGAATAAACCGCTCCTCGAGCACGGCGCCCAGCTGCCGCTCGCGTTCGACCTCTCTCCGGCTGAGAAGTCCGCCGCGACACGGAAGCGGCGGGCGAAGCGTCAGCCGCCGCTCCGGACGTGCGAGTGCGGCCAGCGGTTCCGGTCGTGGAAGAAGGACGCGCTCTGCGGTCGCTGCCCGGACGCTGCTCGCCCGGAGGCTGCGGCGGCGCCGTCGAAGCATGATCTCGGCGGGGCGGAAGATGACGGGAGCCTGCATTTCCTTCTCACGGGGGAGCGGGAGTCGTGACGCGGCTCGAGCTTCTTCGCCGCGCGATCAGTGACGAGCGCCGCCGCAGGCTCCGCAACTATGAGCGGCTCGAGCGGGAGCTCGAAGGATACGCGGAGCGCGACTGCGCGTCCGGCTACACGAACCCGGAGACGGGCTACCGGCACGGCTGCCGCTGCGATTGGTGCCGCGCCGGGACGACGGACGCACGGAAAGAACGGCGCGAACGCCCAAGAGCGGCGGCATGAGCGAGCCGCGCCCGTATCTCGTCAGGATCGAGGATGACAACGAGCGTCCCGCCGTCGTGATCCTCGAGGCGGAGAGTGTCGAGGAGGCGGAGCGGCGCGTCCGCTACCTCCTCAAGCCCACGTCCGCTCGGATCGTCGGCGGAATCGTCCCGTCGCGGCTGTCTCCAGCTATGGCGAGGACGCTCGCATGATCGGGCGGCGCCGCGCGAGGGTGCTCGCCGTCTGCGTTCTCGTCGCGTTCTGCGCGGACGCGTTCCTCTCGACGTGGACGGCGGAGCTCCTCTGCGGGGTCGCGCTCGCGGTCGCGCTCTGCTGTCTGCCGGAGCGCGAGTGAGCCGTCCGCATCATCGGCGGCGCCACGGGAAAGCCTGCCGGTCCGGGAAGGTTCGGAGCGACTCGCTCGAGCGCTCGAGGGCGGTCCAGCCGATACAGGCGGACGGGCTGACGACGTACCATTACCGCTGTCCGCTCTGTAAGGGCTGGCATTGGACGCGGCAGGCTCCGGGAGCGGTCGCGTAGTGGCCTCCGCCGCATGGGAACGGAGAAACGAGCGGGCTCGCGCGGCGGGGTTCCGGAACTATTACGAGTACCGGACGCGTCGCATCCCGGGAGCTCCGAAGCCGCCGAAAGAGGAGCTCCGCCGCCGCCGCGGTCACTCCGGGGAGAAGCCGCTCGAGCGTCTGATCCGGTCCGGTCGCGTCGAGCTCGTGAGCGTCGTCCAGATCGGGTACGGGGACCCGCCGCGGTTCGACGTGACCGTGATCCTGAAAGACGGGACGCAGCGCTCCTATTTCGTTCGCGGCTCCGCCGGCGTGCGGGCGGTAAAGGGCGCGATAGACGATCAGGGCGGGGACGCGCCGCAGATCGTCGGGAGCCCGAAAGCGCTCCGGGCGTTCACCGGAGCCGACGAGGACACGAGCTACGAAAACGCGGAGGAACAGGCCGCGATCCTCGAGGAGTACGGGGACGACGACGCGCCGATCGAGGCTCCAGACGATTCAGACATTCCGTTCTAGCGAGAGGGGAGACCGTGATCGAAGATTATTACAGGCACTTCACGGAGCCGCCCGCGTTCCTCGCGCTCGAGCGTGACCTTTGGGCTGCGTGGGCTCAGATTCAGGCTCGAGGAGAGGGCGACATTTCGGGCGGCTGGTGGCGCGTCCGGTCGGAGGAGACGGAGCGCGGAGCGACGATGACGCTCGAGGTCGCGTTCGAGAGGACGGGGCGATGATCGAGCCGTATAAGAAGCCGCGACCGCACAAGACGCTCGCGTGGCTGCTGGACGAGGGGCACGTCCTCACCGAAGACGGCGCGGAAGACTTCCTCGAGAACGCGCTCGCGCAGGACGTACAGGTGTGGGCGACGAGCGACCGCCTCCGCGAGCTCACCCGGGACGGACACGGCTCCGCCTGCCTCTGGCGGTACGTCGCGATCGGCTGGCATCCGCGCCGCGACGCGAGCTCGTGGCCCGTCCGCGGGCTCGCGCTCGACACGCCGGACGATCCTCGCGAGGCTCTCGAGGGGATGATGAAATGGCGCGATTGGCTTGAGTCCTACGGCGCCGCCCCCGCAGGGTCGCTCGGAGGGTCCGGGCTGTCGCTCGTGAAAGCGTCCCTGCGCCGCAACCTCTGGACGAACACCGGGGACTCGCCGCCGATCCGGTTCACGCTCGGCGGGCGCCAGGAGACGCGCTACCCGGCTCCGTCGCACGTCCGCGGGAACCTCGTTCACTCCGACATTCAAGCCGCCTATGCGAACACGCTCGGCGGGCTCCTCTACGGCGGACGCTGGCAGAAGTACCCGTGGCGGGATTTCTGGCGGACGCGTCACGAGAAGACGCCGGGGCTCCTGATCTACGTCCGCGCGGTCGTGGACGTGCCGGAGCTCGCGGAGACGTTCCCGCAGCTGCACCCGGGCGGGCGCGGCCCGCTGATCCGCCGCCCGAAGAAGACGCCGACGATCGCGGACTCGCTGTTCTGGAACGTGACGGAGGACAGGTTCCCGTCCGGGCGGCGGATTCAGGGAGTCTGGACGATGGACGAGCTCGAGGGCGCGGAGGCGGCGGGCTGCACCGTGAAGAAGGTTCTCGACGTGTGGATTCACGAAGCGAACGAGCGACCGTTCGAGACATGGCTTGAGCGCGTCCACGAGGGACGCGATATGCGCGGGTTCGCGTCGCGGCTCGCGAAAGCAACGGGGAACGCGACGTGGGGACAGTTTGCGATCGCGAACGGTCAGCGAATGGCGGTCGCGAAGGGACGGAGCGAGAAGCTACCGCTCCGCGGCTCGAACCCCTCTCAGCGGGCGTTCGATCTGGCGGAGTCGATCGCGGGCAGGGTTCGCGTGAATCTGTACCGCGGGATGCTCGCGGTCGGGCGGGAGCTCCTCTGCGCTCACACGGACGGCTTGTGGAGCTCGGCGGGCGCCGGGGTGATCGGCTGGCGCCAGACGGACTACGCGGACGAAATGCGGCTGTTCGACGCGCAGCACTACGCGGTCCGGTCAGGGGCGGGCGAATGGCGGTACGTCGTTGCCGGGGTTCTCGATCCGGAGAAGTGGTTCGAGGCTGCGTGGGAGCGGACGCGGCAACCGGCCGCCGTTCGGATGCTGTCTTGTGATATGGGCGTAACGCTCGATCGGCTCTCTGACCACGAGCTCCGCGATCTCGCCGCCGCGGTCGAAGCCGACGAGCATCGGCTCGCGTTCTCGCGCGTCGAGACACGGACGCGGCGACGGAAGGTTCGGCTCGACTGGTCGCGAGCGACCCTCGAGGAGTGATCCGGCAGCGGGCGGAGTGCGAGCATTGTCACGCGGGGAACCCGCCGACGTTCCGGGCTGGCCCACGATGAAGACGCGCCGACAACGCCTGCAAGCCCTCTCCGAGCATGAGCTCGGGATCAACGTCAGAAACGCGATCGGGGAGTTCGAGCTTCTCGAGGGCGAGCGGCTCCACAGGCTCGCGGGTAGGACTCCGTCGCGATGGTCTCCTCCCGGCTCGGACTGTCCGCCGCTCACGATGCGCGAGCTCGAGCGGGCGATCGTCATTAGTCGCCGCGACCTTCTCGAGTCGCTCGACGTCAGCTACGAGCGGCGATGCCCCACGGAGACCTAATCCGGCCCGGGCTGACGCTCTGCGAGCGTTGCAGACGCCGAAACGCCGTCCTCGTGCTGAGTGACCCTGACGCGCTGACGCGCCGCGCAGCGTGGCCGGAGCTCCTCTGCTTCGAGTGTCTCGAGGAGGAGCTCGAGTCGGAGCGGGCACGGGCGATCAGTCCTCACGCCGCCGCGATGCAGGACCTCGCTCACGGACGGCTCGAGCGTCCCTTCATTCTCGACGCGAAGACGGAACAGATGATCGAGCGGCTCTCGACTCCCTCGAGCGTCCGCCTCGCGAAGCGCTGTCAGGCGATCCTCCCGGACGGGAGCCGCTGCGGACGCGTCGCGACCGTCGCGGGACGCTACTCGGAGCGACCGATCGTCTGCGAGACGTGCCGCGATCGCGGGCGGTCAGTCCCCGGGCTCGGCTGGACACCGGACGGACAGGCGAAGGGTCGCGCGGTTCCGTTCGTTCCCTAGAGGAAACAGCGTCTCACATCGCTACACCCCGTATCAAAACGAGACACCTCCTTCGCCCGGGGCGGCGGCGGCGGCGGCGGCGGGCGGGCGGCGGGC
>Ga0335070_10002922_pt1 | contig 19917 bp, 26 predicted proteins | sample Lox_Sample_13_FD_206722 | JGI IMG/M metagenome (GOLD analysis project Ga0335070, IMG submission 206722) | Soil microbial communities from Loxahatchee National Wildlife Refuge, Florida, United States - Lox_Sample_1.3 | ecosystem: Environmental > Terrestrial > Soil > Wetlands | place: USA... | reverse complement strand
GGCAGCAGCTCGGACCATCGGATGGCCGGGCCCAGCTCCCCGCCCGCCTGGGCGGTTTTGCCGCCCTCCCCGACCGTTTGGGTGCGCCGTGTGATGAAACCCGCCCACTCCTGCCCGGCCTCCAGGATTTCGCGTTCCAGCGCCCCGTACATGACGAGCTTCGCCGGGAAGATGGCGCGCAGCTCGTCGCAGTAGGAGGCCCCGTAGACGGTGGCCAGGGATTTGGTGTCCTGCACGGCGGCCATCATGTTGATGCCCAGGCCGCGGGCCTCCCCGACTATGCGCCGCAGCGACGGGATGGGGGCGGTGTTGGGTAGTTCGTCGATGATCAGCAGCATCCGGTGGACCTGTTGGCGGGCGGCGGTTTTGTCGCGCCAGCGGCGCACCAGCGAGTCGATCAAGGTGACCGCGGCCCCGGCGGTGGTGCCCTCGGCGGGGGACAGGACGAACAGGGTGGCGCTCGGGTCGTCGAGGAAACCGGGCGTGAAGGGCGGCGCTTGCAGGGTGGGGTCGAAGCGGGCGGCCAGCGCCATCCGCAGCCACGGTGTGACGGCCTTGCGCATCGTGATCGCCACCGAGTCGCGCTGCCCGGGCCCCATTCGGCTGATCGCCTCCAGGCCTATCGCCAGCTCGTCGTAGCGGGCGCAATGCCGGGCGGCCTCCTGCCAGCCCGACTCCTTGGCGGGGGTGTTCGGGTTCTTGGTGCGCGGTGCCCGGATGCCCATGCTGTTCACGGCCCGCAGCACCCACGGCATGCCGCCGCCGTGCCCGAGCGGGGACGCGGCGTACAGGAACGCGGCCAGCGGCCCGGAGGCGTTGGCCTCCCACGTGGCGGAGTCGCCGCGGGATTCACCACCGGACAAGCCCGCGGTGGACATGGCCATGACAGCGTCGGCTACCGTTAACGCGTCCATGGGGGTTTCGATGGTGGCGGTCGGGTCGTAGCCGTACACCCGAACATCCTCGGGGTAGACGGGCGCGCGGACGGGCCGCAGGTCCACGATGGCTTTGGGGCCGGGCCGGCGCTCGGCTATCAGCTCGACCTCGTTGTCCTTGGAGGACACGAATGTGACCGGCCCCTCGGCCCAGAGGACTGCGGCTGGGACGAGGACGCGCCGGGACTTGCCTATGTTGGTGGGCCCGGTGACCAGCAGGTGCGGGCCGGTGCGGGCCTGCACCTGGTGTGTGTGGCCGGGGCGGCGTCCGAACCCGGCGTACGGAGTGGTCGTCAGTCCTCCACGAGGGCTTCGACGTGCTCGTTGTCGTACGGCTGCCCGCAGGTGCACATCAGCGGGCAATATATGCGGCACGCGTCGCAGGATCGGCTGGGGCGGCCGCAGATGCAGCGGGCGGTGGTGGTGACGGGGCGGTGGCCTTTGACGATTGTCCAGCTCATCATCGAGCCTTTCTCGGTAGCGGTGGACCCCGCCTGAGCGGGGAGGCTACCCGATAATTATACGCATTTCGTCACCACTTGGGCGGGTTTTCGCGTGTTGTGGCGCCTATTCAACTCTGCGGCGGTGAAAGCTCAGCCGGGCCCGCGCCCTCGGTTGACGCTCCACCGCTTCGACGGTCAGCACGGCGTGCATGGCGTTCAGGCCGACACAGCCCTCGTAGACGAAGCGGTAGGTGATGGCCCAGCCTGACACCGTGGTCACGTAGAGGGTGCGCCCCGAGAACCAGTCGCGGCCGGACGGGGTGGCGTGGGGATCGGGGAGGCTGTTGATCTTCTCCAGGACCGGCTTAGGGAAGCGGTGGAGGCGTTGTTTAACCCTCTCGCTGAGGTAGACATCGGTTTCCAACAAAACGCTGCCGATCAGATCAGCGCGCCGGCATGGACCGAGGTGAGGATACCGGCCGCTATGTTGCCGATACCGCCAACCGCAACAGGCCGAAGCAGGCTTTCGGCCCTGGAGAGCATGCGATCGAGGGCGTATTGGACACCTGCGGTGAATACGTCGGGGTCGCGCTCGAAGCAGCGGACGGAATCACCCAGCGTCGAGTGCTCCGGCCGCCGGATGGCGTCGTAGTCGGGCGTGTTACTCATGGCTCCCCTGCGGGTTGCGCGTGCGAAACGTATTCGGCTTCGTTGCGGGGCCGCATCAACGTCACGTCGAACCGGCGCCCGCCAACGGAGACGGTCAGGCCTCCGCCGGATTGGCGGATCGTGACGTCGCAGCCCGGGGGTGGGGTGTCGGTCAGGTACACGACGCTGTGGCCGCGCTCCCCGACGGTGGCCAGCAGTGCCTTGACCGCGGCGGGCCCGTCCGCGACGTGCAGCACGGCCCGGCTCGGGGTGTCGGTGGGCGTGGTCGACAGTGTCATCCGCTCGTCGCAGATCGGCTCCCATACGGCGGGCCGGTCGGTGTGGATGACGGCGCTCGCCCCGGCTGCGCAGGCCCGCAACAGCAGGGCTACGGCCACGTCGAAGTCGGCGGCGATGCAGACCGCGCTGTGGTGCAGTGGGTCCACGAGGGGCATGAGCAGCGGCGTGCCGCGCGGGCTCATGCCCAGCAGCACCCCGGACGGGCCCACGGGTATTGCTAGCGGCTGGCTAGACAGTTCGCGGGGCGAGAGGCGCATGGAGTCGTCGCCCAGCGGCAGCGGCGCCCGCAGCGCCTCGACCTGTTGGCCGGGTATCGGGTGCAGCGTGGCCATCGGCGGGTGGGTGAGCGGCGCTTCGGTGTGGAAACGCACCAGGGCGCCGACGACCACCGTCGTCTCGGCGCCATACCACATTCTCACCGTGACCACGGTGGCCTTGGTGCGCACGGTCCACAGGTCGCTGAGCAGTCGGCTGGTCAGGTCGCGGCCCGCGATGCGGTAGGAGGTCACGTAGTCGCCGCCCGCCCGCAGGTGGGTGAAGTGCGGCGAGAAGTCCCCCATGTCGTGGCCCGCCAGTTCGGCGGCGGCTGCGGCGAACTGCCCGGGGCCGGCGGTGACGGCGCGGCATCCTTCGCGCACGACCGCCTGCCGGATGCGTTCGGTGGCGGCTGCGGCAGCCTGGGCGGGGGAGGCGCGGTAGGACAGGGCGGCGATGCAGGCCTGCGGGCACAGCCGCAGCACCAGCCATGTCCGGCGGGCCCCGACCGCGGACCTGTCGCCGATGATTTCGTCGTAGCGGGGGGTGTAGCGCCCGTCGGGGCCTGTGCGGCTGCCGCACGACACGACGTCGATGCTGTGCAGCTGCAGCCCGCCGAACTGGCGCAGCAGCGCGGCCGCCGCCTCCAGGGGCACGGTGTCGTCGGTTTGAACACCTTCGGGCACCAGCTCGGTTGTGGGCCACGGCCGCCCGTACAGGGCAATCATGGTGGTGATGTAGCGGCCGGTGAAACCCATGCCCACCGTGCCGATGCCGCCGAGCTCCACCGCCGCCGGGACGGGGGGCTGGCCTGTCGCTGTCGGGCGGATGAGGCGCAGCCAGCCGATGAGGGTGTGGCCGCGGTAACGCAAGCCAGCGATAAGGGTGACCGTGGACAGCGCCGCGAGTATCAGCCACCATGGGGTTCGGGCCAGCGCCACCAGCAGGGTCGCGGCGACGACCTCGGCGATGACGACGTGCTCGGCGGGAAATTTCAGCTGCCAGCGCGACAGGTCAGCGCCGATGTCGTTCACGCGGGTTTCTCACTTCCAGCTTTTCAGGGCCAGCGGGTTGGTGGGGCAGCCTTTCATGAGCCACCACTCGGTAGGGGCGTAGGAGGGGTCATAGGCGACGTGGCGGCGCAGGACGAGTCCGCAGCAGCGGCAGCAGTGGATGTCGTAGAAGTTGCAGCCGACACGCCAATGCACCGCCCCGCCCCAGGCATGTAGGCCGCGGCTGTACGTGTGACGGCCCTCGCCGGGGTAGGACACTTCCTCGTCGTAGCAGGCTCCTCCTGAAATGCGGCACAGCCACCGCTGAAACCTGCCCGCCGCGGGCCGCTCCTGAGCCCGCTCCCGCGCAAAGGCGGTCGCTGTCGCGATCTCTTCGTGGCCCTGATATATGGTCATCGCTTCTCCTTCGCGATCGCGATCACCCCGACCAGCGCGGCCAGTAGTCCTAGGGCCGTCATGGAGCCGCCGAGCGTGATGAGCAGCGGCCGGCGGTCCGGCTGCGGGCGCGGCGGCGGGGGTGTTAACGGCCGGGTCAGGTTCTCCCGCACCGGGGCCGCGTCCAACGGAACGTCGTAGTTGAGGGCGGCGGGCCCGTCGACGGTGCCGTAGCCGATCTTGTTGTCCACCACGGGGGCCGGGGAGTGGGCGGTGGCCTCGATGCGTTGAACCACGCCCCGGGCGGGCAGGGTCGGGTATTTGGCGCGTATCAGCGCCGCGACACCCGACACGTATGCCGCCGAGAAGCTGGTGCCGTTGACGGCCTTGAGCTGGTTGGCCTGGGTGTCGAGGGCGGCGTTGACGACGCCGCCGTGCACGTCGAAGCCCTCCACCGCCACACCGGGCGCCCCGACGCCGACCCACGGGCCGAACAGGGTGATCTCGCGTCCGTTGACGTCCACCGCGGGGGCACCCTTCGCGTCCGTGGCCCCCACCGACAGGACGTAGTCGGAGAACCACGACGGGGCGGAGATGGTGACCACGCCGCCCCAGTTGCGGGGGTCCGTTGGGTTGCCTGCATCCACGTCCGGGTTTTGTGCGCAGTCCGCGTTGCCCACGGTTCGGTCCCCGAGGTTGCCTGCCGCGGCGACGAGCACCACGTCCTTGTCGACGAATGCGTAGCGCACAGCCGCGCCCAGCGTGGTCTGGTCGACCGGTTTGAGCGCGGGGATGCACGCCACAACCGACATGTTGATCACCCGGGCACCGGCGTTGGCCATGTGCACGATCGCCCTGGCCAGGGACGCGACGGTGCCCGCGCGGCGGTCGGCCTCGAAGTCGCCGGGGTTGGGGCGCTCGGGCGCGAACGCGTCGCTGGACTGGCGCACCGACACCAGGTCCGCGTCGGGTGCCACGCCGGAGAACCCGTCGCCGTCGGACGGCTGCCCGCCGATGATCGACGCGACGATCGTGCCGTGGTCGTCGCAGTCGGACAGGCCGTTGGCGGCGGGGTCGACGTAGTCCCCGGCGCCCCGCAGGTGCGGCAGCCGCGGGGATGGGTTCACGCCGGTGTCGATGATGCCGACTGTCACACCGGCGCCGCGCCCGGCGCTCCGCCACATGGCGGGCAGGTCCATGAACGCCTGTGACGGGGTTGGTGCGCCCAGGTCGGAGCCGGGCAGGACGCCGGTCACCGTGCAGGTGTGCTCCATGCGCAGCGGCTCGTCGGGACCCGGGGGGGTATCGGGCGGTACGGCGGCCGGGTCGACCGCCGGTGGTGTGATCGCCGACGCGGTAGCCGCCGGTGCTGCCGCTACGAGCGCGACAACAGTCGCAACAGCTGCCCAGCGGTTCATTAGTCCAAGTCCTCCTGCTCGGCGAGGCCGCGCACGGCCGGCAGCACGAGATGGGTCCGGTGTTTCACGGTGCCGCCTCCGAAAGCGAACGCGGCCACCTCGTGGATGTCCATGCCGATCCAGGTCAGCTCGTCGTCGATGCGCAGCCAAATGTCGAGGGAGTCGCCGTTTCGATGTAACACGACTTCGCCGATATGGGTGTCACCATCATCGATGCTGGGCTGCCATGGTGTCAGCGCGCTGATCGTCGCGTGCAGCTCCTGTGCCGCCTGCTGTGCATGCTGGTTGCGGTGCCGGGCCAGCCAGTCCATCAGTGGTTCCTCGCGAGGTAGTAGATGTTGAGCAGCCAGAAACATACCGGGATGACCGCCACGATCAGGGCGTACTCGCACCACTCGACCAGTTTGCGTAACAACGCCGAGAACACTTTGGCCGGGACGGCCACGGCGAGCGCCCAACCCGCGGCGGCCAGCGACAGCACCAGAGCGGCGGCGGCCAGGCACGCGGCGGGGGTGTGGAACCACACGGCGTGTTTTACCGCCGCCAGTGTGACCATGCCCAGCGCGGTCGCGACGACGATGCAGGCCTGCGCGCGGTCGGCGAACGCCCGCCCGCCCAGCACCAGCGCACCCGCCAGGACCGCCACGTACACGTCGGACAGCCACCAGCGGCCCTGCCCGGGCATTGTGACCGCGCCCCACGCCCCCGCCAGGAAGAACATCGCGCACGCCGCCACTAGGGCGGTCAGGTAGGTGTTGGCGGCGCGGGCCTTGGCGCCCAGTTCGGCCATCGACGGGGTGCCGTCGTGCTCGGCGGCGGCCAGCGCCTCGGCGGCGATGTCGTCGGCGTCGGACCAGACGAACTTGCCCGTGACGGTCGGGAACGGCGGCACCGGGATGCGCGCCATCCGCCCGGCCAGCCGTTCGGCGCGTTTGAGGACCAGCAGCGTGACCGCCAGCGCCGCCACCCATACGTGTGTCGTCGACACGCCGAGGGCGTGCGCCGCCGCGGTGGTTGCCGCTCCGCAGGCCGTTATCGCCGCCCACGACAGCGGGCCGCGGGGGGCTGGGGTGAGTTTGAGCAGCCCACCGCACAGCGCGGCGGCCGTGACCGCGGCGAACGCGACGCTGTAGGCGCCGGGAGGGCCGGGCGGGGCCATGAACGCGGCGACCGGTGCAGCCCCGGCTGCGCACAGCCAGCAGGCGTCGGCGGCCACCGGGTTGCGTTGCCGCCACCAGGTGAGCGACCCGGCCACCAGCAGCACGGCCGCCAAACCGGCCGTGCCGGCCGCAGGCCACACGTCCCAGCCGGAGTTCAGGCCGATGCGCCACCCGTAGACGGCAAGGCCCACCGCCATCATGACGGCGGCGGCCATGGCGGCCGCAGCGAACCGCAGCGCCGTGTCGTCGGTGACCCGTGGGCGGGCGGCGAGCAGCTTGGCGATGGCCGAGGAGGCGTTCTCCACCACCGGGGTCAGCGCGACCGGGGCGTCACCCACCTGCAGGACCAAAAGGTCGCCGTCGCGGACGTCCTGTTGCGTGAGGGTCTGCTCGCGGTCCAGCGGGGCGGGGTCGTTAACGCGGGACAGGTGGACGGCGCCGGGACGCACCTGGCCGTCCTCGCCGGGCTCGCGGACCTGCCCGTTGGCCAAAACGCGCAGCATCGACTCGATAACCTGTGCAACGGGGCGGGCGGCTGGCAGCGCCATGTCGTGCTGCGCGCCGTCGTAGATGACGGCCACACGGACCTGGTCGGCCAGCCGGACCTGCACAGCCGGTCGGGTGCCTTCAAGCATGGTCACAGGCTGCCGGTCCAGTCGTGGCAGTTGCCGCAAAAGCCTTCGGCGATGTCGGTCGGGTGGTAGGAAACCATGCCGCAGACAGGGCAGACGAAGCAGTCCTCGGTCATCGCTGGGCGTCCTTGTCGGAGGCCCCCGGGAACCCGTCGGCGACCGACGCTGCGACCTCCACGAACGCCCGCCACGTCGCCGGCCGCAGACGGTCGCGGCGGATCGCGCACGCCTCGTGCAGGTGCGGGTCGTAGGGGACGGCGTGCACCGCCCGCACCGCCCGCGCGAAGTCCTCGTGCAGGGCCCGCACAGCCCTGCCCGCCGTCACGTTGGTGGGGTTGGAGATCACCACCACCGCCGAACGCACCAGGTGCGGGTAGCCGTGGTTGATCAGCCAGTTGCACGTCTCCTCGGCGCCCGCCGCCCCGTCCACGGCGGTTGTCGACACCACGACCACCGCGTCCACCAGCTCCAACATCACCTTCGTCACTTCGTCGTTGAGCATGTTGCCGCAGTCCATCAAGCCAACCGGGAACTGGCGGCTCAGCCTCGACCACGCCTCGGCCAGCTCGGGGCCGGTCAGGACACGGTCGTCGGAGTCCGACGCCAAGACCTCCAGGCCGGTGTCGGAGTCGCGGCCCAGGTGAAACCTGAAATCGGAGTAGTGGTCGAGGTTCTGGTCGGTGAGCAGGTGCCACCACGACCCGGTGGCCTGCTCGTCGACGCGGTCGGCGAGGTTACCGCAGGCCGGGTTGGCGTCGATCGCCACGATCTTGTCGGTGCGGTAGTGCGCCAGGGCCTGCCCGACGCCGATGGTGGTGGTCGTTTTGCTGGCGCCGCCCTTGCATTGCATGACCGCGATCAGGTAGGTGCCCCGCAGGTTCGTACGGCAGCGGCGCTCCAGGTCCGCCCAGGCCCGCTCGGTCGGGGACGGGCCCAGGTTGATGCGGGTGAGGCGGTGCAGGGGTTTGCGCCAGCCGGTCTGCGGCGGCGGCCGGAACGGTTTGACCAGCTCGGTTTGGCGGATGCGGGCGCGCATCGGCCCCACCGTGGCGACGGAGTGCCGCGGGCCCTCCGCCTTGGGGTCGTCGGCCATGCCGGTGTCGTCGGTCATTCGGGGTGCTCCTGTCAGGCGATGGGGATGTTGCGTTTTATGTCGGGGACCCCCAGCGGCGACTCGGCGATATCGTCGAGCGCGGCGGCGAACACGTCGACCGCCCTGACGGCCAGGTCCGCGAAGTTCGGTTCGGGCAGCCCGCAGAACGGGCAGGTGTCAAGCGCGGTGGCGAAGCGGTCCTCCAGGGCGTTTTGGGTTTTGGCTTCTAGGTCTAATCGGAACCGCTGCGCTCTACTGGCCATCGATGGCTCCCCTTTCCCGCTGCGAAACACCCTATAACACCATCATCAGTCCTGGCGCATTTCGTGAACAACTCGCGTCAGGTGTCGCGGCGGTGGCGCAGCCAGTCCACGCCGATCGACTCCACCACGGCCTCCACCGCCCGCCCGGCCGCCGATGTGGTGCCGGGCACGATACGGGCCCGCAGGGTGCGGTCGCCGCCGCGGGTCGGGCCGCACACCAGCCGCCCGAGACCGGTGTCGATCACCGACGCCGACATCAGGGCGATGCGCTCGCCGCGGCGGCCGTGCGCAACCACCACGAACCCGGCTGTCATCGTCGCCTCGTCGGCGGCCGCCGCGAGGAGGCGTTTCTGGGGGGCCGACAAACCCAGCCCGGACAGGGGCCGCGGCTCCCCGGTGACCCGTTTGGCGTTCGCGTCGGCCAGCGCGGTGAACGGCAGGCACATCGGGTCGAACACTGCCGGGACGCCCGGGCCGCACAGCGGCAGCACCCGCTCCACGATGTCACGTACACCGGTCACGCCGTCGATTTGTTCGAGGGTCACGTCGTCGCCGTGCCGGGCCGCCCCGACGTGCAGGCGGTCGCGGCGTGCAATGACCAGGGCCAGGTCGCCGCCGTCGCGGCGGATCGTGGCGCACAGCGCGACGTCGGGGGCGCCGAGGGCCTGCACCCACGACGCGACGGTCGGGTGCACCGACCGGTTGTCGACGAGCACACCGGCCCGGGTGAGAGTGTCAATCCATTCACCCGGCCCGGGTGGGCCCCCGGCGGCCACCCACGGGCGCAGGCCCAGCACACCCGGCAGGGTTTCGATGCCGCACAGGGCCTGCAGCAGCCACACGCCGGTGGTGGTGGTGTCCAGGACCCGCGGCGGGGGTGGCAGCGTCGGGGCGCTGCGGTACGCGAACGATGGCATGTCAGTTGCCTAGCTTCGAGGGGTTGTAGCCGAAGCAATCGCACACATCGCAACTAAGCGTGCCGGGGGGGATTCGCCGCCAAAGTGGAGTCGCAGACCGCTGTCCGGGCAGAGCCCTCGATGGTTATCTGTAACGGTTCCTGGGGTGTGTAAGACTGTGCACGACGTGCCACGGGCTCCCCCGAATCTCCCTGGGGAACAGTGTTATCTGTAACGGTGTGCACGTCGTCTGGCTTCCTCGAACTCGTCAAGCACTTGGCGGACGCGCGGGTCGCTGACTAGCTCGCGCACACGGGGTGTGATCGCGAGCTCTTCGGCATCGCGATCCAGGCCGACCAATTCGGCAATGTCCGCGAGGTGGTTTCCCAGGATGATCGCGACCGTCATCATGTGGTCAAGCCGGTCAGCCAACTCGGTCACGCCCAGCGCTGCCAGCATCGCTAGCCGTTCTTCTCTCGGCAGAACCGTGGCAGTGTCGATGCTCATCAGAATCCTTCCTTTGTCGTCGTGCACATGTGAATTACGTTCCGCAGGCACGGGGTACGTCGTACTCATGCGTAAGAGGTCTGGAGGTGGGTCAATATGTAGTTAACTTCGACCAGAGGGACTTCGCTTCGTGTTCCAACCATTCGGCTTTTTGTGTTTCGTAGTCGCTGGTCATGTGAATTGGGGACAGCCCGGTCACCGTGACAGGAGGTACGGCGGCCGGGCTGCCCGACCCTTTTCTGCGGGGTCGCTTGTTAATACTGCGCGGCGCACATGGCGTCGTGCTCGGTCATGCCGTCGTTGGCCTGCGACAGTGCCAGGCCGGCGGCCTGTATCGCCTGCTGCGCGCGCGCATAGGTGTGGTTGACCAGGGCGATGGCCTGTTGGAACGCCTCTGATCCGCGGCCGCCGAAGTGGTCGGCGTTGCGCATGACGATGTTGAGGCTCTGCTGATGGTTGTCCTCGGTCGCTGCGGCGGTTGAGGCGATGTCGGTGGCCGCGGCCGCGATGGCCGGGGTGACGTACAGGATCTCTGACACGATGGATTTCTCTTTCCGGGTTAGATGAGGCTGGTGACCTGGCTGATGGCGTGGGCACCAGCGGTGTCGCCGCTGTCGAGCAGCTGCCCGTTGTTGCTCATCATGCCGCTGTGGTCAGCGAAGTGGTTGGACAGCTGCTGGCCCTGGTGGATCAGTTCGGCGCCGACCTGCTGCATGGCGATGCCGCCCTGGCCATGCAGGGTGGAGCCCAGCCCTTCGAGCGTGCTGCCGAGCTGGTGCATCAGGCCCGCCTGCGTGTCGGACACGCCCTGCAGGCCCTGCGCGTCGGCGGCGATGCCGTCGAGTACGCCATGGATAGTTCCGGCCATTTTGTGATTCTCCTTTCGAGGAGGGTTGGTGGTTTTGCTTTTTTCTACCCCGGGGGTTGGCTACATCGGCGCCCGCCTGGGCAGGGCACCGGCGGAGCCGGTGACGATCGGCACGGCAACGGGTTCGCGATACCAGTCGGCTATCGAGGCCATCACCTGCGCCCGGGTCTGCTCATCCTTGTCGTCACGTGACGCTGCGGCCATCGGCGCCATCATGCCGCCACCGGACATGCCCCCGGCCGGGGCGGGTGTAACGGCGGCCGTGGTAAGCGTGCGCGGGCCGGTGTCGACCCCGGTGGGCACGGTCTGGCTGCTCCACGACAGAGGGCCGCGCAAAGCAGCCGACACACCGCCGCCGCCGAAGCCGCCGCCTCCCAGGCCCCCACCGCCTCCACCTCCGCCGATGAGGCTCGCCGACACCGGGCCTCCCAACGCCGGGGCCACGCCACCCGCCCACGCCGAAGTCCCGCCGCCTTCGGCTGCGCCGACACCCGGGCCGGACAAGGCGCCGAGCTGTGCGGGGTCTCCTACCCCCTGGCCGAAGCTGCCCATGCCCGACATCAGCGGTGACATCATCTGCATCGGGGCCTGCGTCAACGAGCTCAATCCTCCGCCGCCGGACAGCATCTGCCCCGCCTGCGAACCGATCTGCCCGACCTGGCTCACCAGCGGCATCATCATCTGCATCGGGGCGTCCATCATCGACGAAGGGTCCGAACCGCCCGACGGCTGCGCGGCCGAGGACGGGTCCATGCCGCCGCCCATCGGCAGCGACGTCGGCAGCGGGGGCTGCACCGGCTCGATCGACCCCACACCCGACGCCGACGCTGCGGCGTAGGAGTACTTGTTGCTCGCCGAGCGCACCCAGTAGTCGCCGAAGTACTGCGCCCGGTTGGCAACGATCGCCGGGGTGTTGATGCCCAGAAAGTTGGTGGCCTCCAGAATCATATGGGTCGACTGGTTCAGCTCCACCTCGGCCGGTGTGGGTGTCGCCGCCTTCAGCGTCTCGAAAGCGGTGCCGGTGGAGGCGATCTTCGCGGCATGCTCGGCCAATAGCCCCGCCGTCTCGGCCAGCCACGCGCAGTGCGGGATGTTGGCTGCCACCGCGACCGCGCCCGTCGGCGACGGCCACGACACGCCCAGCGCGGCGGCGGTGGCCAGGTCGCCCGCCAGCAGTGCGGTGATCCCAGCGGCCACCCCCTCCAGTTGGGTGGCGGCGGCCATGAACGAGGACGCGCCGGGGCCGCACCAGAACCCCGCGGAGTTCAGCTCCGGCGGGTCGGCAGCCCATCCCCCGGGCGCGGTCATCGGCGGCCCGGGACGGCGGCGCGGGTCATTGCGAACCCTGCTTCTCTATCAATTGCCGAAGCCGATCAACAGCGTCCTTCTGCTCCCGCAGTCGTTTCACCTTGTCTTCACGGGACAGGTATCTGATGTCGGCGAGCACATCCCGCGCCGCCCGCACGGACATGACCGGGTGCCGCAGCAGCAGCACTAATGTCTTCAACGTGTCAGGCATGATCACCTGCCCCTGCATTGATGGCATTCGCACACGCCTATTTCGGCCAGCCCCGCATCGTGCTTTCCGGCGTTTGGGCAGTCGGGTGGGCAGTAACGCGGATAGTGGTCTGAGCAGGCGTCGCGGGTGTCCCATACCTGGGCTCTCATATTCTGCATTGGACATCCGCCCACTAGCGTCTCGATCGACTCAGATCAGGCCCGCGACGCTGCCGACCAGCGCGACGTCGTTGATGGCGTCGCCGATCAGGTACGTGGCGGCCGACAAGCCCGCCGACACCCCGTACAGGCCCTTGATCACACCGGCGGCCGCCAGCACCCCCGACACCTGCCCGGCGTGGGCGGTGATGCGGGCTGCGTTGGCGGCCGAGATCTCCTCCGCGCCGGGGGGCACCACGGCACCGACGCCGAGGACTTCGGCGGCGTGGCCTGCGGTTTGGGCGGACAGCGCCCCGGTGGTGGCGGCGGCCGCCAGGACACCTTCTGGCAGTACGGCAATCAATCCGGGCATCGACTAGCCCCTTTCATCGTGGAGGCGTTTTGGCTGTCGGTGGTGAGCATACAATAATTGCGCATCGCCGTCATTCGAAGTCGCCGTCGAGCGGGTCGTGGAACAGGAAGTCGCCGAGCTTCGACAACTCGGCGGCCTCCAGCAGGACGCTCTCCCTGCAGCGGCCCTTGGCGTCGAGGATGTTGAAGACGAACCGGCCGCCCGCGTCGACGCACTCACCGAATCCCACGACCTGCAGACTCCGGCTGCCTGGGCGCAAGTCGACTGGATTGCCTTTCAGCAACAGCTTGCGGACCGTCATGAGGGTGTCCGCCACGTGTCGGTGTCGGCCCAGAACGCGGCCAGCGGCATGGTGTCGTTATCCGGGTGGGTGAAGAAGCCGATGAACGGATCGTCGAGGCGATAGGGGTAGCTGATCGGCCCGCACGAGGACATCGACACCATGAGCCCTGTCGCGACCTCGACGTGTGCACCGTGGTGGTCTGCGCGCAGCTTGAATCGCTGGAAGGCCTGCTCGATGTGGTAGTCGCCGTCGCCGTTGGCGGCGGTCGCGCCGAGCAGCCACGACAGATCCGCCGCGATGTCCATTTCGAGCATGGGCACTACGACACCGACGGTCCATCTACGGTTGGGTGTCAGCCCCGCCTCCAGCAGCTGCTGCGCGACACGGTTCAGGGCCAGTCCCGACTCGGGCAGGTCCGACTTCATCAGCCACAGGCTGTGACCGGTCTTGGTGCGCAGCCGCAACACCGGGTCTTTGTATCCGGGGGCGCCGTAAACATCGACAGCACCGGATCGGATCTGAAACGCCGGATAAGGGCCGAACGGGGCGGATACCCGCTCTATCGTGGTGGGCTCGCCCTCGATGGCCCACTGCACCAGCATGTCCAGGATCGACGCGACACCGATGCCGTCGAACGGCTCGAACGCCGCGCCGAAGCCGTGGGCCTGCAGGAACGTGTTCAGCTGGGCGTAGTCCCGCGACGCCAGGGCCTGCAGGTCGGTCAACTTCTCAATCTGCTCCTCGCGGGACGCGTACCAGGACAGGAACTCTTGTTGCTCGCCGTTCAGGCCGCGCCACTTCCAGTCGCCCAGCGGGCCGCGCAGCTCGTTCAGCGCGCGGCCTATCGTCGCCAGGTCCAGGGCCTTTGATGTCATAACCTTCCTTGCTTCGGTTAGCTGTCTATGTGGGTGATGCTGACGCACCGCCAGCGCGGCCACCCGCGGCTGTCGTAGCCGCTCATCTCGTAGCGGTGAACGCTGCGGTTGATCGGCAGCACGCTCACCCGTAGCGTTTTGCGGCCCCCCTTAAGGTCGGCCACGATCGTCTCCTCGCTGTGGCGCGGGCGGTGCCAGTAGCTGACCCGGCTCAGTTTCACGTCGTCGCCACCTGCACGAGCTCGCTGCCGCCTTTGCGGTAGTGCAGCTCGCCGCGGCCCGGGGCGCGCGGCGCGGCGCGCACCGCGTCGACGATGTTGCCCTCGTTGTGGTTGCCGTCCATCACCAACACCCCCGCGCCCGCCAGGTCCAGGGCCGCGAGCACCTTGTTCATCTTGCCGGTCGCGTACCAGCGGTCCACCGAGGTGGCCGCCAACACGTGGAAGCCGATTTGACGGCCCCGCGACACCGCATCCGTTAACGGCAGCAGCGCCGAGGTGGTGGTGCCCGTGTGGGTCAGCAGGTTCAGGTCGTCGACCACCACGAAGCACAGCGGCAGGTCGGGCCGCCAGCGGGCCAGCTCGGCGGGCTTATCGGCCAGCTCGCGCGGCGGCTGGCGTTTGGCCATCACCTCGGCTACCTCCTTGCATATGGCCTCGATGTCCTTGATGCCTGCGGCGTGGGCGGCGATGTAGCGGGGGTCGATCGCGTCGGCCAGCTCGTAGCCGGGCCCGTCGAACAGGATCACCTGCGCCTGGCCGGCGTGGGGATTCTGCGCGTCGGGGGGGGCGTAGGTCGAGCCGATCGAGCGCAGCAGCGTGCGCAGCACGGTTGTGCGCCCGGAGCGGGCGGAGCCGCAGGCGTAGAAGTGCGGCGCCTGGGACAGGTCCGCGCCGACGGTGTCCAGCTCGTTTTCGCCGACGCCGAGCTTGAGGACACCGCCGGATGGGGCGGGCAGTTCGTCGTAGCCGACATGGGCGGGCAGGACGCGCAGCCGGGGGGCCGGTGCCGCGCCGCGCCCGGCCCACATGCCGGTGACCGCGGCGACGGTCGACTCGGTGGCCTTCAGCTCGGAGTCGTTTCGGGTGAACCACGGGGCGCCGACCAGCAGGTGGTTGCCTTCGCGCAGCACGCCCCGGCCGGGCTGGTTGGGCACCGTCTTGGCGACCATCTTGTCGATTGCGCGGGTGTGCTCGGGGTGCTCCAGGCGCAGCTCCACGGACGAGCGCAGCTTGCCCTCCAGGCTCGTGTTGACCGTGAGCCACGCGTCGGCGGTGACGATCAGGTGCACGGCGTAGTTCAGGCCGCCCTCCGAGATGGCCACTATCCGGTCGTGCAGGTCGGGGTGGGCGTCCCTGAGCGCGCGGATCCCGTCGACGATCAGGAACACGTCGCCGTGCCCGTCGTCGGGCACCGGTTCGCCCCGGGCCCGCCGGGCCCGGAACTCGGTGGCGTCCATGGCGGCCCAGTTGCGGATTCTGTAGCGCATCACCCGCTCCACCTCGGCCACCACGCGCCGTGCCCGCTCGTCGGCGCCGCGGGCGGCGATGCCGCACACGTGGGCCAATCCCTCCAGCCGCGACAACCTGCCGCCGCCGAAGTCCAGCCCGTACACGGCGACGTCGCCCGGGCGGTGAGACAGGGCCAGCGCCATCACCATCGTGCACACCGCGATGCTCTTGCCCGACCCGGTCGCCCCGGCCACGAGCACGTTGCCCAGCGGCCCGGACAGGTCGAGGGTGGCGATGTCCTGGGTGTGCCAGTAGGGGTCGTCGACGCGGGCATAGGGGACCCGCAGCGCCTGCGGGGACTCGTCCAGCTCGTTCCACGGCAAACCCCAGTACTGGGTGGCGAGCACGTCGAGGGGGATTTCGCGGGTGTCGTCCAACGGCGGCAACCAGATCGTCTTCTTCATGTGGCCGCCGTGTTTTACGATCTGGGCGACCAGCACGCTCTCCACCGTCGCCGCGTCCACCCCCGGCTCCGCCTCCGCCAGCTCGACTGGCGCCGCCTCGGCGACGACACCGTCGGGCAGGGGCGTCACCGCCGCGATGAACAGGTGCGCGTCGACGAAGTTGCCCTCCGTAGCGGTGCGGCGGCGCTCCGGAGACCACGCCCTGTACGGGGCCTTCGTCAGGTAGGAGTGGAATTTGGTGTGCTCCCCGTCGACCACCAGGAACCCCGTCCCGGGCGGGGCGTTGCGCAGGGTGATCTCCTCGAAACACCTGCGCGACCCCACCGCCAGCATCGACTCCTGCGCGTCCTTGACCTTCATCCCGATCTGAAAAGTCTCCTGCGCCAGCAGCCCCTGCATCTTGCCGGCTTCGGTTCTTTGGCTGGCGGTGAGGATGTGCACCCACTTGGAGCGACCCTGCAGGCCGACGGTGTCGAACACCTTGCCCATCTCCGGGCGCATCTTCAGCAGCTCCGAGAACTCGTCGATGATGATCAGCAGCGCGCCGATCGGCTCCAGGTCCGGCTTGGTGGTGGCCCGTGCTATCTCGTAGTCGCGGACCGAGTCGTAGTGGGCCTCGTTGAGTACCTTGTCGCGGATGGCCAACTCGCCCAACAGGATGTCGCGGAACTTGTCGAGCTTGTAGGCCGAACCCTCCAGGTTGGACACCAGGCCGACGACGTGCGGCAGCAGCGCGAGCCCGTCGAACTCGGCTTCGCCCTTGAAGTCGCCGAGCAGGATGCGCAAAGCCTCGGGGGAGTGGGTCATCGCCAGCGACAGGATCATCGACCGCAGGGTCTTCGACTTGCCTGAGCCGGTGCGGCCGGTGAGCCTGCCGTGGGGGCCGTGGCCGCCCTCCGCGTCCTCCTTGAAGTCCAGGGTCACGCCCGGGCCCAGCGGCACGCGCAGCCGCTCGGCCGGGGTCAGCCTGTCCCACAGGTGGTGCGGGTTGAACTGTGCGGCGTCGGTGATGCCGTACAGGTCCAGGTACGCCTGGCCGGCGGCGGCTTCGGCGGCCGCCTCGGCGCGTTTGCGGGCCTGCTCGTCCAGCGGCGCCCAGCGGGCCATCGCGCGGCCCAGTAGTTGGGCCTCGACCATGCTCATCCGGTCTGGGACGGCGGCGAACGTGAGACCTTTGCGCCGAGGCGGGGACACTTGGACCATCAGCTGCGCTCCAATCCGAAGTCGATTAGCTTAATCTTCGCCATCCGCCCGTCCGGGTGATGCCACACGACGCCCTCTATGTCACGCCCGGCCAACCAGTCCCGCAGCTCGTCGAACCCGGTCGGGACGTCGGTAAACACCTCGGCGTCGGCGTGAGCCACCAGCTCGTGAAGATCGGTCTTCTCGGGGTTGCCCTGCACCTTCGGGCCGATCAGCTCGTAAGTCCCGTCCTTGAGCGTGTGCAGCGGGTACTCTTGCAGGGCGTCGCGGAACCATTTGTCCTCGGGGCTGTCGCCGACCGGCACCCATCCGACTGTCTTCCCGGTCTCCTCGTCGATTTCAACTGGCACGAACATTGCTGGAGCGGCCCGGCCGGGGCGGAGCATGTAGCGTTTGAACAGTTCGCCGTCCCGCACAAGCGCGGCGGTGCCGTCGTATTTACCGCGTTTGAACAGCGTCGGTATCTTCTTCATCAGTTTCTCTCCGGTGCTTTGAGCAGGTTGCCGCCGTCGTCGAGGGCGAACGCGGTCTCCCGCACGGCCAGGATGGAGTTCTCGTCGCCGGTGGCTTCGATCACCGACAGGCCGGCGCGCCCGGATGGGCCCAGGATCGGGGCGCAGCCCGCTCCGGGTGAGTCGACGACGACCACCATCCAACTGTCGGGGTCCCGTGACCCGATCGTGCGGGCCGCCCACTGTGGGCGCGCGTTGAGCTGATCGCCGAACCGGGCCATGAACGCGGCCACGTCGCCGAACAGCAGCCGGGCCGGCCCGGACGCGTCGACCAATTCGGGGTCGGCGGTGTGCGGGAGCCACTTGCACCACTCCCACGCCTCCAGGTCGTCGGACACGACGGCCACGGTCACGTCATCGGGCCCGTGGAACACGGCCAGCTGGCACAGCATCGCCCGCAGCGTCGACTGCAGGGCGGGCCGCTGCTCGGGGGGGGCGTGGAACCACCAGCCGCGCTGGTCGAACAGGTGCAGCTGGCGGGGCACGTCGTGGACGACGTTCTGTGTCAACAGGAAGTCGCGGACGGCGATGGCGGTGACGGCCTCCTGGCACTCCTCGGGCGGCACCTCGGCGGGCGGGATCAGGATCGAGTCCCGGCCCACGCCCAGGCGGGTGATGCCCACCCCGAAGCGGACGTGCCCGAAGTTGGGGGCCCCGGGGCGGCGCTCCCACATGCGGGGCGACCCGACGAGGGTCAGCAGCTCGTTCTCGGGGTGCGGGTGGTGGTAGGCGATTTCGGCGGCCTGGGCGGCTGCGCGGTCGTGGACCCAGTCGCGCAGCGTGTCCAGCTCGCGCAGGGTGGTGGCCCGGTGGTCGTTGACGGCGGCGGCGCTGCGTCTGCGCCCCCCGAAGCCGCCGCGGCGCAGCAGCATGAACCCCGACATGAGCCCCACCCCGCCGAACATGAAACCCCCGGACGCCAGGTTGCGTATCCCCGACTTGTACAGCAGGACCATCAGGGCGACGACACAGACCACGACCAGCACCATCCACACCCAGGCGGGAGGCTTGGACGAGGGTACGCGCTCGATCGAGCCCGGGGGCGGGACGATCTTGCACTCGTCGCTCAATGTCGGCGCGGGCGTGTCCCGGCGGTTGAACCCGTCCCTCATCCGATAACCCTCCCGCACAGGCGGCACACCTGTATCTGTGTGCCGTCGCCCAATGTTTTCGCGGACCAATGCTTCTGGTGGTGGCGGCGACACTCGCGGGCGCTGCTTTTCACGCCCACCCGATCCAGCGGGGGCCTGCAGCCGCCGCGCGGATGCCCGTTGCGGCTGCCCTTGCTCAAGACCCTCGAGGGATGGCAGCAGCAGAACCAACTCGACCAACAGATCACCGAAATGGGTGGTGGGCGCTTCCCTGATTCCCACGCCGCGATGATGGACAGCGTACGTGTGTAACGCATTTCGCCGTCTTTGCGTTCGATCGGTCCGTGTTCAGCTGTGCACCTAGCCTTCATGATGTAGGTGCGAACATCACCGACACAGGGTGGGTCGTCGAGCGCCGCTGGGCTGCCCCCGAACGACAGATATGCTGGCGATGTTTCGAGCAGATCGTCTGGAATGCTGTCGAGGTCGTTGCCGCTGGACAGGTTTTCCGGTTTGTCGGTGATCAGGCTCATCAGGATTGGTCTTCCTTTTCTGGTTTCTAGTCGGCCACGATGCGGATTTCGTCGGCCCGCTCGCGCTGCCGCCGGATCTCGTAGCGGCCGGGCGCGATCCCCTGGTAGCCGTGCTGTGGGTGACCCAGATAGGCGGTTGATCCTTCGGGCACGTACAGGGTCGCGATCCGCAACGCACGGGTGGTCACGACGTCGCAGAACACCGGCGCACGATCGAGGTTCAAGAAGATCGCATGTGTGTTGCCGCCGTTCTCGCCGCGCACGACGGGGGTTCCGGTAGGAGGCACAGGGGTGGTGGCTGTCACGTTCCCGGGCATTACGAGCACGTCGCCCTGGCGTTGCATCTCGTCGAGGACGGGGATTTCAAGACCGAAATCCTGCTCTGTGTCGACGGTGACACCGGTCGCGCCAATCATCTCCATGATTGTTGCCATTTTTGTTTTCCTTTCTCTTTCAAACGGTTCTCGTTACACGCTCAGGTTGCGCGGGCGAGCTGTTTGTATTGGTTTTCGGCGAGGTCGAACGTCCACGCCGCAGCGGCCAACGCTGTGTCGTAGTCATCGGGCACGGTCAGCCCGAACGTGCGGCGGCCGCCGCCGAGTTCACGGGTCGCGTTGACGCAAACCAGCACACGCACAGGCAAATCGAGCACATTCTCAGGCACATCGAA
>Ga0335070_10002920_pt1 | contig 19922 bp, 16 predicted proteins | sample Lox_Sample_13_FD_206722 | JGI IMG/M metagenome (GOLD analysis project Ga0335070, IMG submission 206722) | Soil microbial communities from Loxahatchee National Wildlife Refuge, Florida, United States - Lox_Sample_1.3 | ecosystem: Environmental > Terrestrial > Soil > Wetlands | place: USA... | reverse complement strand
TGGGAATGTCTCTTGGGTTCTTCGCTTCCGAGGTCAGAGCGGTTACAGATTCGAATCCGACGAGCACTAGGATCGCGAGGCTTGCTTGGAAAAGCACGTGACTTATATCGTTTGGCGCCAACACTTGGGCTGCATTTGAGTAGTAGAAAGTTACGTGATCAGGGTTTATGAAGCGGTAAGCCAGTGCGAGTCCAGTTACTCCAACGAGCATCGCGAGTTGTATAATGTTGATTATTAGGTTTGTGTTGGTTGATCCTTGAATTCCTCTGTAAGCTATTAAACCCACAATCACCGAAAAGAGCAGCACTATTGCGATTTGCCCTAATGGGGATATGGCTATGCCGACGGATTGCAGGATGTAGGTCATGAAGACGCCCAAGAAAGCCACCATGACACCTGGATATACCCAGTAGTAAAGGTGAGAAAGCCAGCCAACCAGAAACTTTACATCACGCGCTTTCTTGTTGCTGCTTCCTCTGTCAAGGAGTGCACGTTGAGCGAAGTAATAGGAACTGCCAGTGCCAGCATCTGGGTAACGTCTGGATAACCAAGCGTAGGAAGACGCTGTTAGGAAGGAAAGTACAAGCGCTATGAATAAGCCAAACCAGATATCGGGGGCTGTTGAAACACCAGATGGATCTACTTGTGCTGCTTGAGCTTGATAGTTTAGCCAGAGAAATGCCCCTGGGGCAATCAGAGCCATGGCGTTAATTGTTAACCCTGCCAGCCCTAGTGTCTTTTTCATCTGGGGAGGGCTCTGGGACGGCGTCGCTGAGTTATCCACCTGCTTCAGCTCCTAAGATTCTCTTCTGGTAAGTGCAGTAGGGGACTCCGTTTGCGCCTCGGGTGATTAATTCAGTAACGTTCTTGCCCGTTTCGTGGATCAATTGGGCTTCTTTTACTCTTTTCATAACGCTCACTACCTTTAGATCGTAGAATAACACTGTGTCCAGTAAAATATAAAGATAGTTGATACACGTGCATAATTTTTATGAAAGATTAGAAAAACGCACGAGTTAGCAACTGAATACTGCACAAATGTTTTTGAGAGACCAGAAACATAAGAACTCATCAGACGCGTAACTTCGTTTGACTAAAAAGTGCCATCTGCCTTGCCGTCTGCCTGAAGAAGGTTGACTTGAAGATCTTCCTTGACCACGTCAAGAACAACGCTAGTGACGGTTCGTTTCACGTGCGGAATAGCCATAAGGTTTTTGATGAATAGGTTTAAGTTGTCTCTATCTTTGAATTTTGCAATTACAGCAGCGTCATACTCACCCGTTAGGTCGTAAACGGCGACGACGTTGGACGCCTTGGAGACTTCATCCTCAACATCCAAAAGATGTCCCCCTTCAACCTGCACCATAATCAAGGTTGTCAGACTATACCCGATTCTGTTGGAATCGAGAAGTATCGTGTAACCTCTGAGTACGCCCTTCTTCTCTAAGTTCTTAATGTGGTTAAAAGCGGTACCCACAGAAATATCAAGCTTCCGCGCAATCTTGTTGAAACTTAGCCGAGAATCTTGCTGTAGCAAGCCGAGGATTCTAACATCTAGCGTTTCAAGATTGCCGGACTCAAAAGGTCCCAACGCGGTTTGCCTCAAATGACTGTTTGCTTTGGAGTTCATTGATCATCTGACAATTGTTGAGATGTTTAAAGCAGATATAAACATTTCCAAAGAATTGTAGACCATATAAATACAAATATACAAGCTTTTTTCAAATAACCTTACACACGTCCATTTTTCCATCAGTTCTAAATTAGTTCTCAAAAGTTGTTGAAAACCAAGCAGGTTTTTGCCATAGGTATATATTCGATAAGGTATTATGCAAATCGCATGGGCTTCAGCAGAGGAGTCAGCAAGCTTCAGGCAATTCTCATCATCGACATAATCATTGTAGCCTCCGCTACAGGGGCACTCGTTTATGTACAAGGCTTACCTGGGCCCAGTCTTACGGCAGATCAAACCCAAATAGCTGGCTTACAAGTTACCCCTTCCAGTGTTCTAATTGGAGAAGATGTCACAGCGACGGTAAACGTGACAAACATCGGCGGACAAAAAGGCACCTTCATAATGAATATGTCACTGGACGGAGTCCAAGCTCAAACCACAACGATAAACTTTGCAGCCTCACAAACCCAAACCATTAACTTTACCATAACGGGTGTTACCGAAGGCACACACACTGTCAAGATTGGCAACCTAGAAGGCAGCTTCACAGTATCAAGCCCATACTCGGTTTCAAACTTGGCAATTAACCGCACCCAAGCCAAAGTTGGGGAAGCCGTTGGAATTTCTCTAACAATTACCAACAGAGCACAAAATAGTGCAAATTACTCGCTCACCCTTAGTCTGAACGACATCATCGTTCAAACCAAAAATGGACAAGTAGATGGTGCCGCGAGCAAGAACGTTCTTTTTGAAGTCATTGAACAGAAAGAGGGAACCTACCAAGTCAAAGTCGGCGGCTTAAACGGAACATTCACCGTGACTTCAGCCGCACCACCTCCAAAACCCGCAGAATTTGAAGTCGCACATCTCACCGTAGATCCTGAAATTTCTCAACCAGGAATCCCTGTGAACGTCACGGCCGAAATAACAAACGTGGGCGAGCTCAGCGGCAGCACTACAGTACAATGCCTCGTTAACGGCCAGGTTTCTGGCACACAGACAGCTCAGTTGTCAGGAGGAGAAACGACTCAAATCGTATTCACGATATCGGAGAGCACAAAAGGGAACTACACAATAAATGTAGGAAATTTGACAGCTACAATCAGCGTCCAAGAGCCCTCAGTCATAAAAATCACAGGTATGATCGTTAGACCGTATGAAGTTCAAGGAGGACAGCCCGTCACCGTAATAGTCTCCGGAACGAACCCTGGTTCAAGCTCCAGCAGTCTTCCACTCAAAGTCAAGGTAGACGACGTCGTCGCGCAAACCCAGACGCTCACCTTGGGAGCCGGAGCCAGCGGATCCGTTAATTTCACCCTAACTGCACCGCCCTTGCAGGGAGGAGATGGCCAAACCCACATCGTTGACGTCGCCGGATCAGAAGGCGGCTTTTTTGTCGTCAAAGAGGGGTACCACACACTCAGCGTGGACATTTCACCTCGCGGTGACGCAGATTTCAACATAACTTACCCTGATGGACACGTGGAAAAGCATACCACTTTCTGGACCGCCATATTGCCCGAGGGTACCTACATCATCACTATGCCACAGGCAGATCCAACTGGCAGAGTGACTTTTCAAAACTGGGAAGACGGAAGCACGAATTTGGCGCGCACGGTTGTATTAACATGCAGAATGAGCATCTTGGCTCAATACACTGGCGGCTCCTCCTGTCCAGTGCTTTACATGTGGAACGGCACAGCCTACGTGTATGTTTCAGACATTTCAAATCACGGTTGGCTTGGATACATAAATACGCTGAACAGCGACGGTTCCCTAACCTATTACAGGAACAACCCGTGGGACTATATCCCGCTGAATAACAGTCAACTGCAGCAAACCAATGGCAACTTCAACTTGACACTTATTCAGAAGTACAATGAAATCTTCTATCTAGACGAAGCTTACATGGTCGCCGTGGAACATCCAGCTGGCACGAGCGTCTTCTCAACCATGGTTGAACAGTATCTAGACCCTAACTACATGGGAAACATCTACACAATAAACAACACCGGCTTGAAAACCCCAATCTCAGCCGTAAACGAAAAAGGCGAAAACGTACTCCCACAAATATCTAAGATGGACGGCATCTTCACTTCAGGAAACAACGACTGCACAAGTCCAGCTTGGAACAACATAGACTGGAACAGAATTACTTTGAACCTTGGCAACTTGAGCGGCGCAAAACAAATCAAGCTAGTCGTGCGCGCTATTGTTGACTGGGGCTCTCCAGACGACTACACAAATTGGCTAAACAAATTCTTCGCCCAACCCGTTCCAGACGGCACCCAAATCACGCCTCCGCCGTGCATGGAGGTCAAGGACTCCTGCGGAAATTGGATACGAGTCCCCGACGGAAGAGAATTCCCACTTCCTTCTGACGGCGCGGCTCGAACCTACGTGATAGACTTGACGGGGTTGTTCCCCACAAACGACTACTCACTTAGAATAAGCAACTTCTGGAATGTGACGTTCGACTACATAGGAATAGACACATCAACCCAACAGAGCATAGCCCTCCAGAAAATCGACCCTCAAGCCTATCTATACCAAGCATTTCCAGCCGGTAACGCTTCCGCAACCGGAAACTTCACAAGATATGGAAACGTAACCCAATTAGTCCTTAACGAGGACGATATGTTCGTCATAGGCAGACAAGGCGACGCCGTTTCTCTCCAATTCCCAGCAAGTAACCTGGCATCAGTTCCACAAGGCATGGTGCGAGACTACTTCCTCTACGAAGCATGTTGGTTTAAGGACGAAAACGGGAACTGGGGTTTTGGATTTGGATTCACGGTTGACCCGTTGCCATTCCAAAACATGAGCGGATTCCCATATCCACCAAATGAAGGCTACCCTAACGACACTGCCCATCAGAACTACCTGCAGCAGTGGAATACCAGAATCGTTCAAACCCCGGCGCCTCGGAATGCGCAAACAAGTGGCTTTGCAGTCACAAACGCCACCGCAATTGCAGCGATCTCAGCGCTCGCATTGATGAACGTCGCAGTTTCCAAAAAAATCTCAGGCTTTGCAATTTCTAAGCAAAAAAGGCCGAGAAGATAACATGTCACTACTTCCCGACATCGCAAACCCGTATGTGGCTGCGCTGGCAGGAGGCTTCCTATATGGCTTGGTCTTCTGCACCTCCACCTGTCTCCCGTTTGTCGCAAGCTACATAGCAGGGATCAATGCGGGCTTCCGCAAAGGCGTTTCGGTCACCCTGATTTTTAATGGAGGGCGCATAACTGCTTATGCTTTAATTGGTGCGGCTATTGGCATGTTTAAGCTGTTAATGGATAATGCTTTTCGGTCGGCATTTCAGTTCTATTCTTCTGTAGCGTTTAGCGTGATTACGATTGGAATAGGTACCAACATGCTTGTGCGGAATAAGCCACCCACGCGCGCCTGCCCTGCGGCTGATGCGAATAGGAAAGGCCTTTGGGGGTTCACAAATAGGTTTGACGTACGCGCTTACGTTCTGGGCCTGTCCCGCGGATTATTGCTGTGTACTCCGCTCCTAGCTTTATTGGCTTATTCGTTGACGTTCGCGGCTCCATTCGACAGTTTCGCCTTAGCCGTTCTCTTCGGCCTTGGAACCGCGTTATCTCCGATATTACTATTAGGCGGGGCCACCGGCTGGCTACTAAACAAGGCGCCGTTATTTAGGAAGTGGATAAGTCGACTGGGCGCAGTGTCTCTGATCGTGTTAGGTTTGGTTACGCTTCTAACCGCGATAAATATTTAGCACTAATCGAATCATAAGGCTGAAAAACATGTACGAAGCGCTTGCTGAAACTATACTTGCCGTAGTTGTTGGTGTAGGCTTAGCGTTAGCAGGCGTCCTGGTCGTACTCATCTGGAAGAAAGATCGAACACGGAAAGTTAGTTATCTCAGATTTGTAATACAAATTTCCGCTGTGGTGGGCTTATTTTTCTCGTATACACAGACGTTGTGGCTGTCCGTTTTCGTGCTCGTAATCCTATTGGCGACGCTTTTCGCGGGAAGATTTTTCTGCGGTTGGGTTTGCCCATTTGGTTTCTACATGGATCTTGTTGCATTGGTGCGAAAGGCCTTCAAAGTCCGTTATCTGACACTTCCTGAAAACATCAATAAAGCGTTTCACTGGACTAGATACATAATTGCAGCAATAATTCTTGTTTCACCTCTTTTCTTGGGCGCATTAACAGTAACCGCTCAGTCTCAAGCAAACTTGCTGTTCCTGAGTGGACCTGATAGATCACTGGGTCTGATGTTAAGCCCCATGGAACCTCTTATTGTGCCTTTTGCAGGTTCCGTGGCAACGCTTAGCTTCGTTAGTTGGAGCATCAGTTATCCATACGCGCGGGATATAATGTTTTACGTCAACTTACCCCTTGTCACTTCGATCCTAGTTTACTTCTTCATCGCGGCAACGCTCGTAAGCACGTTCTTGTACAGACGTTTCTGGTGCCGATTCTGCCCCACGGGAATTTCTCTTGCAGCAGCAAACCGCTTCAAAGCCTTCAAGTGGGCACCTCTCCTACACATTAATAAAGTAGAAGAGAAATGCACAAAGTGCGGCATCTGCAAACGCGTCTGCCCCGTGCAAGTTACAGATGTCTATGAGCAGAAAGGCGGCGAAATAAGAACATCAGTTTGCCTTAACTGCACAAGATGCGTCGAGATGTGCCCCTACGAGGGATGCCTCAAACTGACCTTAGCAGGAAGAACCCTGTTCAAGTCCCGCAATTGGTTAGAACCTTCAAACACAGATTGAGGAGAAAAACGTGAAAGCCCAACCCGCAGAAAAAAAGTACCTTCCCGACATGTCCCAAAAAGAAATTGAAGAAATGAATTCAACGGTCAAATCGGCGTCTGCAAAAATCATCACAGACAATATCGCCAAAATGAAAAAAACCGACCCCAACAGACCCACAGCGATGAAATATTTCGACGACATCTCCGACTTTTTCGGCATAAGACAAAAAGAAATCCAAGCCGCCAAAGCACTAGGCAAAAAAGTAATCGGCTACCTCTGCGTTTTTGCACCCATCGAACTCATATTGGCGGCTGATGCTATACCCGTCCGCGTCAACTCAGGCTGGTATGATACTTCCAAATTGGGAGACCGAATTGTTCCCGTAGAAGTCTGTCCAGTTATTCGTTCCACAATTGGTGCAAAGATGATTACCCTCTCACCCTATCTGGAACTAAGCGACGCCGTCATTAGCACCCTTACGTGTGACGGCATGACTAAATTTAGCGAAATCCTGAGTGACGCTAAAGATGTTTGGACGATGACTCCACCTCGAGTTAAAGACTCCGCCCAATCGCTTCAGTTGTGGAAAGAAGAGATTAAGGCCATCAAAACCCAAATCGAAAAGCTAACAGGAAACAAAATCACCTCCAAGAAACTAAAGGAGGCTATACAGACGGTGCAGAAAGCGACTAAAGCTTTCAGACGGCTTCAGGACCTCCGCAAGGGCAATCCGGTTATCATGGGAAGAGACGCCATGCTAGTTAACCAAATGAGCATGTGGGATGACATCAAACGCTGGACAGAGAAAACAGAAGCCCTCTGTGACGAGTTGGATAAGCGTTTGGCGCAGAAAGCATGGGCATGTCCTCCTGACACGCCTCGGGTTATCGTAACTGGAACGCCAATGTTTTGGCCCGATAATTGGAAATTACCTACTCTTATTGAAGAGGCAACCCCCCGCGGTTTGCTTGTCGGAGATGAATTGTGCAGCAGCGACCGTGTCCTCTATGATCCTGTTGGCGTTGATGAATGGACCATGGATGACATGTTTAATGGCATAGCGGAACGTTATCTCATGGCTTCAACTTGCCCTTGCTTCACTTCCAAGGATGGGAACGAGGACCGAGTTAACTGGCTCATAAACAAGATCAACGAAACAAAGGCAAACGGCGTCATTTACTACGTCGTCCGAGGTTGTATATTGTACGCTATGGAATATGCCCGCGTCAAACGTGCCCTAGACAAGCTGAATATCCCCGTTTACTACCTCGACACGGAATATACCCGAGAAGATGTAGGTCAAATGAAGACCCGTGTCGAAGCCTTCTTGGAGATGCTTTCGGCGAGAATTGACGTTTAAGGTGACAAACATGATCACTGCGGGCATTGACATGGGAATTCAAACAATAAAAGTCGTCATCCTCAAAGACGGGTTCGTCGCAGGAAAAGCAAAGGCATTTTCAGGTTTCGAACCAACAAAGGCAGCGGAACAAGCCTTTGCCGAAGCGCTCCGATCAGCCAATGGTACGAAAGAGGAGGTTAGCATGATTCTCGCAACAGGTTCAGGTATGGACATGGCACCCTATTCAGCAGGCAACGTGAGCATGATGGGCGCGGATGCGAAAGCCGGCGTATTCCTCTTTGGCTCAGCGAGAACAATCATCGACGTGGGAGCAGAGGAAGCGCGAGCGATAAAATGTGACGAATATGGCATAATGCAGGACTTCGTCGTCAACGAACGCTGCGCAGCAGGCGCTGGGACATTCATAGAAGCGATGGCAAGAGCCCTGGAAGTTAAGTTAGAGGACATGGGACCGCTCAGTCTTAAAGCAGAACGAGCAAGCCCAATCAATGCTACGTGCGTCATATTCGGCGAATCCGACGTCGTCTCGCTAATTCATCGCCAAGAATCCAAACCAGAAATTGCACGAGCAGTATTCGACGCAATGGCTGACCGCATCTCCTCAATGGTGCACAGACTGGGCATAAACCCTGACGTAGTCCTGGTCGGTGGGGTCGCGAAAGATGTGGGGTTCATCGAATCTCTCAAAAGAAAACTTGGCATCAGCCTACTGGTTCCCGAAAATCCAGAGTATGCAGGGGCGCTAGGTGCCGCGCTAACCGCTGCAACCCGGGTCAAAGGTGCATCAAAATGACGGAAAAAACAGCGGACACAAAAGAGTACTGGCGATGGCAAGAATACCACCACATCGTACCAGGCAAGACTTGGAGCAATAAAGACCTAATAACTGCAGGTGTCGACGTAGGCTCCGTAGGCTCAAAAGCAGTCATTATGATTGACAGCGAGGTTTACGCTTGGGCAGTCACCCGCACAGGCTCAAACAGTCCCGACAGCGCCAAAAAAGTCATGCGTATGGTCCTAGACGGTACCGGACTCCAACAAAGCGATATAAAGTACACAGTTGGGACAGGATACGGACGCGTAAACGTGCCTATGGCAAACAAAGCGATAACTGAGATCGCTTGCCACGCAAAGGGCGCTAACTACATCTGGGGTCCCTCTGTACGGACTATTTTAGACGTTGGCGGACAAGACATCAAAGCAATTCACTGCGACGAGACAGGCAGAGTCACCTCATTTCTGATGAACGACAAGTGCGCAGCTGGGACGGGAAGAGGCATGGAAGTTTTCGCTGACCTTCTCAAGATACCGATAGAAGACATTGGCAGAGTAAGCCTAAGCATCGAGGAAGAGCCTGAGCCAGTTAGCTGCACATGTGTTGCATTCGCTAAAACTGAAGCTATAGGATTACTTCGCAAAGGTTGGACCCGGGAAAAGGTTCTTGCAGCTTACACGCGTGCAATGGCGATTCGCATGGCAAATCTTGTCAACCGGGTGGGGCTGCAGAAGGAGTTTGTCATTACTGGTGGCCAAAGTAAGAACGTGGGCATAGTGAACCGCGTTGAAGTAGTTTTGGGCATTAAGACGCTGCCATCACCAAATTGGCGGGAGGGCGGCTTGGATCCCATGATTGCTGGTGCTTTGGGCGCCGCGTCATTGGCTAGGGCGCTCTATCTTAAAGCCCAGGGTAGCTGAGGCATGTGATGTGATTACTCATTACGGTTACATTGATGGTTCAGGCGAATACTTCATCTCAATAGACTCAGACAAGTGCAACGGTTGCCAAAAATGTGTCGAGCAATGCCCTCAAAAGGCACTGGAACTCGTGACTGAATTCGTTGATCTCGAAGATAAAACCATCGCCGGGGTAACGGAAGAACACCGTAAGAAAATTCGATACACTTGTGCTGAATGCAAACCGCAGCAACACAGAACTCCTTGCGTTTTGGCATGCGTAAACGGAGCTATTTCTTGCGTCTGGAAGCCAATTTGAGATCCCAGAAAAAGACTCTCAGGCTATCTGATAAGCGTGGGGTTCGCGTAGGTTCGGGCGGACGCTTTTCTTAGTTCGGCTTCGATTTCGTACGCTTCGATTTCCTTTTCGTGACTTGCGAATTCTATGACTTGGGGAGTAAGTTGATTTGGCCGTAGTTGGGCTGTGTGACTAAGATGCAAAGTATTGCTTATTTTCTGAGAAGAGAGGACCTCTATCCTATCCTGAGTGCCATTGGTTGTGCATGTTTGTTTGTTGCTTGTCGTTTTCATGTATGTTTCACCACATCATTGTTTGTCTCATCATTAAGATGAGTATTTTAATAGTAAAACTAAAGTTGCTTAAAAAGATTTCCGTATTAGTATGAAAATGCTTTTATACAAACAACGATAATCTATTAAATAGGCAAACAAACATGAAGTCCGTCAAAACAATAACCAACCCCGAGGCTTTCAAGATTCTCGCCGACGAAAGCCGAAGAAAAATCATCTATCTCCTTCGAGCCAAAGAAATGACTGTAAGTCAAATTGCCGACGAACTCAACCTCACGCCACAAACAGTGTACCACCACATAAAAAAGCTCGTTGAATCGGACATGGTCGAAGTCACCCGCGAAGTCAGAGTCGACCATCTCATTGAAAGCTACTATCAAGCCACCGCAGAAGTCTTCCATCTGACAGTTGGCAACATGAACAATAGCAAAGAAAACTTTAATGAAGAAATTGAAGCTTCCCTGCAAGGCCTCAAGCAAATTGGCTTTAACTTAACCTACGATAAAAAAGACGTGGAAAAACTCGCAGCACTCTGGATGCAACTCGATTCATGTTGCAGCGCCAAACAATACGAAGACGCTATTGAAAAACTGGATGTGGAATACTTCGTCAAACAGGATATACTTGAATATGCAGGACTCTTGGCGATGTCAGACGGTCAGCTAAAAGAGCAGGACAGGATTAAGGCAAAAATTACTAAATTGCTACGATCGCTCGTGAAGGATATGCCCGCTAATCAGTAGTCGAATTTGAGATCATGCATTTTAAGGCTCTTAACCCATTTCTTGCCTGAGAAGTCGATGAATAGTTGAACTTGTCCAGCGTTAACAAAGCCTAGAGCATGATAGAATTTAATAGCCGCTGTGTTCCGCATAACAGGTTCGACGATCAATTGTTTGGCGTTTAATCTTTGGGCTTCTGTCATTACGATCTGAACTAGTTGCTTTCCCGCTCCTTTCCCTCTGAAGGGTCTGGCTACCACTATGGGTTCTATCTTGAATTCTTCGTCTTCGATTACAAGTCCTGCGAAGCCAATAACGTTATTTTCTTTGAGGGCGACCCAGATTTTGTCTTCTCCAAACTTGGTAAGGTATCTGTCGAAGTAGTCTTCCGGGTGGTCGCCACCTATCGTTGGGGCAGCGTAGATTTCACGGTGCCATTCAACTAGTTCCCGCCACAAGGTTCTACAGTTTTCCTTATCAGTATTTTTGTAGCGACGAATTTTGAAGTCTGGTTTTCTTGATTTCACCATCTCTCACTCCACCTTTTTGAGAAACAATCTTGCTTTTTTGGTCATCTCCCCAGCGATACTTCTGCTTCTTAGCCTTCAACGTTTCCAGGCCACACTTGAAACATATCCCGTTGTGACAGCAAATCATTTCGCCGCAGTTGGGGCATCGCCATTTCTTCTTTTGGTCCTCAAGAAATCTCTCCAAGCCATATTCTTTGATAAAGGTCAGATTATCGATGAAGCTCATGCGATACCTGCTTCGGTATCTTGAGTCAATTGTTTTCAGTCTGTGGCATGGAAAGTCTGTGCATTCAAAGCAAAAAGTTATCTCGCCGTTTAGTTTAGGGCACTGCTTCTTTAGGTATGCACATTGTTTGCCTCTGGGTCTGCAACCTTGGCAAGTTATCATTCTGATTCCTTGACTTTTCACGTTGTTCTTCAGCGCCAGATAACCTGCGCACAGGGCGCAGTTCATTCCGCAAGGAGCAATGAGGTTGGAATTGACAGAGACCATTAGTTGTCCTCATGATTTTGCTTTTGTGACTCTTTTGCGAAGAGTGCGTTCTTAAGCTTTCCTCTCGTTTAGCGCGTCAAACAATTCAAAGTTAGACCGAGTTTGAATGTGAATTAGGATGAGGCGCCACTATTTCTCGATATTATGTTGGCACATTAGACTTCTGCGCATGCCGGAAGCTCTAGACGATGAGGCAAGTAAGTTTTGGCGGGTTTGGAAGGGGATTTTTTGTGTGAACAATGATTTCTGCAATTGTTCAACAATGGTCAAAGCTGTGTTTCTGGGTTTGAGGCACTTTGCTTTTTGTAAAAGCAGCTTAATGCACATTGTTCAGGAATCGTTCAAAATTGTGCAGAGCACAATTATTTGTCTTGGCGAGACCTTTTTGGAAAAGACTTGATCAGACTTGTGAGCTAAAGCGTGATGCGTTCATAGTGGTATAGGTATTCCTGTGCGTAGCCCGCGTATTCTCCAAAGTAGCTTCTGCCAAACTCGTTAAGTCGCCTGTAGTCTGGACTACTGAGCGATGAGTGACCTGTTAGTCTCTGAAGCAGATCGGGTTCTAGCTTGTCCCCGTAATGGTTCAAGATGACCCTTTTTACCCAAATGTCCACGGGGAATGCTTCGGTTTTGTCAAGCGAGAAGAGGAGCACACAGTCAGCGACCTTCGCGCCAACGCCTGAAAACTCCGTGAGAATCTTTTTTGCTTCTTCGTAGGGTAGTTGGCGTAGACTCGCTAGATCGAAACCTTCTTTGTAGATGCGGTTTGATGTTTCAAGGACGTATTTGGCTCGGTAACCTAGACCGCATGCAGTCAGGTCCTGCTCAGTTGCGTTTGCGAGAGCTTCTGGTTTTGGGAACCTATAGAATTCTCTTCCGTCGAGACTTGTTTTTTCGCCGAATTTCTGGGCCATTTTGTTGAGCATGTGGCGAATGGCCGGGATACTTTTGTAGGTAGCGCAGATGTACGATATGAGACACTCCCATGGGTCTTGTCGGATGAGGCGCAATCCAAAGTATTCCTTGAGGGCTTTGCGTATGTGAGAGTCTTTGTTGATTTTAGCGCTTATTTTCTGAAGGTCCTCGTCGAGGCTGAAGTAGTTCTCGATGTACGACCAGGAAACGTTTTTGAATTCAATGAGATTGCCTATCTGTCTGACCTTGAAGGCTTTGTCAAAGGAGACGCCATACCACCAGTCATCGACTTTTTCCCAGCGGAAAACTTGCCCGCAGCATAGAGTCGCATCTAAATAAAATGGCGCGTCAACGATCAATTTAGGTCTCCTCCAGAAACCTGTTCGCTGACGGAATTTGGGAAGGCAAACCTTTTCGTCGGCGAGTTTCTGAGATGATTTTTGAAGCCAACTTCTCGGGAACCTGTTCCCAATGGTCAAGTGTGTTTTGCCAAAAAGCTTTACCTGAAGTAGCAGACCGTAGTTCCTTGGATAGGCCAAATGTTTCCGACACGGGGATGAACCCCGTAATGACTGCTATTAGTCCTTTCTGCTCGAAACCGCACGTTTTTCCTCTTCTTGTTGCTAGAATTCTGGAGCATTCTCCGGCTAGGTCTGTGGAGATAGAAATCACGGTTTTGTAGACAGGCTCAAGCAATACTGGCTGGGCTGACAAGAAAGAGCCGAAGATGGCTTTGCCTATGCCATGCATTAATTCGATTGAATCATGTAGTCTTGCGTCTTCGCTTAGCTGAAGGTCGAATAGGTTGACTTTTAAGTGTCGGGTTGGTTCTCCGCAGAGTGGTCCTGCTTTGCAGGCGAATTCGAAGCCAGCAATGATTGACTCTAAGACTGCTTCCTCCAGCTTCTCTGCGGTCTTGCTGCAGTCTACGAGTGCATTGCGATTTTCGTCGATGGATAAGACATCTGGAGTTTCGTCGGGGCAGATGGTTTCCGAGTCTTTTGCCTTTTCCTCGTCTTCGGGTTCAACTTGTACCGTGAATTTGTTTTTTCCATTGGGACTTTGTGCTGTTGCTTTTGCGCCAGTTTTTGTGACGCCTTCTCTGTACATGACTCGGGGTTGTGAGGAGATAATTTCGAAGTTGCAAATGCCTTTCAATTCATTGAGAGTGACTTCGAGGTGTAGCTCACCCATGCCGCTGAGCAAGTATTCGCCTGTTTCTTTGTTTATTTTTATAGCGATGTTTGGGTCTTCTGTTGCGAGCTTTTCAAGTGTTTCCAAGAGAGCAGAAAGGTCTTTGGGGTTCTTGGATTCAACTGCAACTGTCATAACTGGTTCTGAAACGTAGTTTATGGGTTCAAATGGAACCATTCCTGTCTTTTGAGTGGAGTCGACTAATGTTTCTCCAGGCTTTAACAGTGTAGATAGGCTAAGGAAGCCTATGTTCCCAGCTGAAACTTGGCTCACTTCCTCCTTGAACGCTCCCATTGAAATGTAGACTTTGGCGACCGTGGTTTCGGCAAGTGAATTTACGCAATGCAAGATCAAGCCAGGTTTCATGACTCCAGAAAAAACCCGGCATATAACTTCGCTACCTTGGTCGCTTAGGGATTCTACGTTGGTGACGCAAGCAACTGTGAAGTCTTCGTCGTTGCATTCGGCGATAGCTTTGCCAGCTTTTGAGTATCTTGGTCCGCTCCAAATCTTTTCCACACGGTACTGTTGTGCCTGTTTCGGATTGGGCAGAGTTTGAACAGCCATTTCGAAAATTGCAGTGTGAATCGGGAGCGTTGTCTTGAGACCACTCTGTTTTTTGCTTCTGTAAGCGGAGATTATGTCGGAGAATTTGACGGCTTTCTCTTTTGCGATTGGCATCGTGAAGCCCCAGCCGTGCAAAGCCGAACCAAAACCCACGTTACCTTTTGCTGGACTCACTTTCCATTCATCTTTGAAGGGCTCTTCTCCATAAATCTCAATGAGGTCGTTGAAGCGGCTGATTATGCTGTTGAGCTTTTGTTCAATCTGCGCTGCGCTAAGATGTAACTCTGTAATTAGTCGGTCAACTTTGTTGATGAATAAGGCAGGGCGGACGCGTTCCTCGAGCGCTTGTTTGAGCACGACTTCTGTTTGAGCCATAATTTCTTCTACTGCGTCGACGAGGACGACGGCACCGTCAATGGCCCGGAGCGCTCTTGTGACCTTTCCGGTGAAGTCCACGTGACCTGGAGTGTCGACCAGGTTGATTATGAATTTGGCTGTGTTGGACTTGTAGAGCATGCTAATGTTGGCGGTTTTGATTGTGATTTTTCTTTTTTGTTCTTCATCGAGGTAATCTAGGACTCTTGCTGTTCCTGCCATTTGTGGCGAGAGGAGACCGGCTCCTGCAAGAACTGTATCTGCAAGGGTGGTTTTGCCGTGGTCAATGTGTGCGACGACGCCTATGTTCCGGATTTGTTCTTTTTTGTTCATGAGTTGTTGGATCTGGGCGATTTGTCTGAATCTCGGCATGTGGAACACGCAAACAGAATCCCATTAACGTCATCATCCTATTAAGTTTCTTTATGGCTTATTGTAAAGATTTATCAACTTCTTTTGGACAGCATTTATGTGGCTTCAAAATTAGGGGTGAAGCTTAGGTAGCTTCTCATCTAGCCATGCAGACGATTGAAGGAGTGTTGACCATTTGACCACACTGAGAGAAATGATCGTCGATTTTCTTAGCGACGTAAAATGCATTCTTAAAGAGTATGTGCACGAAACGGAGGTCGCAATTAAGAAGCGCATCCAAAAAATTGTTGTGGCGGCTATTATTGCCGTTGTTCTGTTAGCCTTAGTAGTTGCGTTCTTTGGAGTTGCAGTTCTCTTCATACTTGTAGGGTTACTGAAGTATCTCAGCACTTTCATGCCCGCGTGGGAAGCTTGGTTCGTAATAGGTGTCACTTCGGCGGTCATAGGAGCAGTTGTCCTTGTAGGTCTTTTCCTGATTCTGAGAAAGCAGTTAGGTCCGTCCGCGACGAAGCAAGGTTCAGTTGCACAAGCTTAATAGAGAAGCCTACAACGCCTTCTTTCAAATCAAGAGGAAAAGACTAGTTGAAAGGTCCAGTCACCGCTCCTCTAAATCAGTTGATTCTGGAGCCTTACGCTTCGATTTTATGTTTTCCAAAGCCAAGTGAAACCGAAATTAAGGGGCGTCTTGAGGAACTAAGCAAACTAGGTATCATTGCTCTCGAGTTTTCGGGGAAAGCCAGCATTTACGGGGTTCAATTGCCCGTCTTAGGCAAAGGCTTTGTGGGCATTGTTGTGGTTGCGCACTTGGGTGGTCAGAGGGCTGCATTGAAAATCCGCAGAACAGACGCTGACCGAGCGGACTTAATTCATGAGGCGCGGATGTTGGCTAAGGCAAATCTGGCAAACGTCGGTCCAAAACTTGTCGCGGTTAGCAAGAATTTTTTGGTAATGCAGCTTATCGAGGGAGACTTGTTGCCTAATTGGCTCAAGGAAAACAGGGATTCGGCGATTGTGAAGCGTGTTTTGGGTGATGTGCTGAAGCAGTGTTTTAGGTTGGACGAAGTTGGCTTAAACCATGGGGAGCTTAGTAAAGCTCCCAAACATATCATAGTTGACAAAGCCTTGAATGCGTGGATTGTCGATTTTGAGACTTCCAGCGACTTACGAAAACCTGCCAATCTTTCAGCGATTTGCAGTTACTTCTTTTGCGGTCAAGGTGAAGTGGCGCGAACGATTTCAGAAACGATCGGCAAAAGAGAGGTCATGAAAGTAATTAGCGCTTTGCGCAATTATAAGGAGTTTAGAGGCAAAGAGAATTTTGAGAGAGTATTTGATGTCTGTCTTGCCTAACAAATGTAATCCAAGGATGCGGCAGATTGAGGTTTTTCGCCTGTGCAGCTTTCGATTTCTCGCATCAGTTGGTGAAGGTCCAGCCAGGTTTCTACTTTCTGTTGGCGCAATATTCGTTTTTTATGGCATAACATTGGGATGCGGTTGACGAAAATCCATTCTTGGGTTTCTTCTTCCATCTGCCTTCTCCAAGGATTTATGAAGTGGTTATCTGAATTTAACCTGTATGGAAGAATGTTCTATTTGTCGGTTAGACGGCGACTTCGTTAAGTCGTTTTTGCTTGATCGCTTCTTTAAGCTCCATAGCTATTCTTCTGCCCATGTAGATGTTTGGGCCGTATTTTAGGTAGGCGTAGGGTGAGGTTCCTATTCCTACGTTCGTTCCTGCGACTATGCGGGCGGAGATTTCGAAGGTGAAAATCCGAAGGTCGTCGGTTATGACGGTTTCGAGGCAGAAGGGTCCGATGATTCCTGGTGGGGCGAGTTGTTGAGCTTTTTTGTGGACGGCGTCTCCCATGCGCATGAACTCAGGAAGCAACGATTCGCGAAGGACTATTGGGAAGTTGCCTACGACTGTGTATGTTGGGTTCACGTCTATGTCGAGTTGTTCGCTTGCGGGTATCTTGCCGATGCTGTCTACTGCGGATTCGTATCGTCTGTCCATTGCTAACAGTTCCACTTCGTCTTTTATTATGCTGCTGAAATAGCTTGGGTAGGCGTTGACGCCTATTGCGTATTCTTGCAGGTGTATTTTGTCGATGTCTTGTTCCTTGAGTAAACCGCGTTTTACCATTTCTCGGAATTTTTTGTGGAAGGACTTGGGTGAATTCGCCAGGAAGTATCCTCTGCCGCCTTTTGCCCCGGGGAGCTTTGCTATGATTAGTCGGTCGATGTCTTCTGGCGATTTGAATGTCGCGGGGAGTCGGAGTCCAGATTGGCGTAGCCATTCTTGTTGTTCTATTCGGTCAGCTTCCCAATGCAGAAGTTCTCGGTTGCCGAACATGGGAACAAAGAGGCTGTCGGTTAACTCTTGGGTGCTCAAGTAAGCTGTGAAAGAGCCATGTGGAATTAATACCACATTAAGGCGTCGAAGATTCTCTTGCAGTTTCTCGTCTAGCAGTTCGGTAAAGTCTTTGACGATGATGAGTTCATCTGCTAGAGGGTACTTTTGGTACATTATGGCGTCTTTTTCTTTGCAGATGCAGACTGTTTTGAAGCCTTCTTCTTTTGCGCCCTTGAATATGTTGAGTGAAGAATGTGAGCCTAGCGTTCCTATGGCAAGTTTTGACGTGTCGTACTTTTGGAGAACCTTGGCCATTTCGTCGCTTGTTATCATGTGACCACTTCGGCGAGTCGGCGTTTTCGGATGGCGCGTTTTATTTCCATGGCGACGCGTTTGCCTGGTCCAATTTCGACTCCGTATTTGTATTTCATGTAGGGTGATGTTGGTTCCACGCATGGGCATCCTGGAACGCGTGGGCTTACGTCGAACACTCGAAACTCGAGGTCTTTGGTGATTGCTCCTTGAAGGGCGAATAGTCCAATCATACCTGGTGGGTATTCTTTTCTGCAGATGGCGACGAAGCGTTCTGCGGCTTCGAAGATTTTTTCGAGCTGGCTTTCTCGCATGGTCACGCCCATATGCCCGATCTCGATGTTTTGGGTGGGAATGTTTAGTTCGAGTTGTTCCCTCGCGGGCAGGTCGAGAACGCCGTCTAGATCGGTTTGTATGCGTCTATCGAAGCCTAACAGGTCTATGTCGTCAGTTAGGGGTGACCAGAAGTAGTTGGCGTTGAACTTGGCGCCTATGACGTATTCTTCGATGATCGATTGTTTTAGGGCTTCGCGAGTTATGATGCCTGCTCGTATTCGTTTTTCGGCTTCTTTTTCGTATTCTTCGGGGGTTGAGGCGTAGAAGAATGCGCGTTCGATTGTTCGTCCTTTTTCTGGCACTTTCACGATTGTTGGGCAGTTTATTTCTTCTGGTGATTTGAATGATCGGGGAATTTTGATGCCGGCTTCTTTGAGGAGCCACAGTTGGTTTTTTGGGGCAGTTCGTTCTTCGGTTTTTAGCATGTATCTGTTGCCCATAAGGGGAACTGTGAATTTTTGTTCTATTGCTTCGTAACCTGCGTAGACGCTGAATGAGCGGTTGGGGACGAAAATGGTGTTTAGGTCTGTGAGTCGCTTGACATTTTCCGGATTCGTTATATCTGAAAACTTGTTTAGAAAAATGAATTCGTCAAAAATGTTTTGGTAGTAGCGGGCGTAGGTTCTTTCTCGGCCTGTCTGACAGACTACTACTGTTTCGAAGCCTTCTTGTTTGGCTCCGGATGCGATCTCCAGAGCAGAGTGGCTTCCAAGAACGCCGATACGGATTTTTTTGAGGTCGTATGTTTGAAGTACTTCTTCTATGTGATTTTGCATCGTCATGGGTTCTCGCTTGTCCATCGTTTGTAATCTTTGACAACGTCACAGAGTTTTGGGGTATCAAAGAATTTGCGTGTTGTCATTTCATTGGAAGCTGCCGTGTACATTTGACCGATTATCGTTTTTAGCTGAGGGTCAAGTGGTGGTGCAGGTGTCTTGACGAGGGACTTCCAGTCTTTGATTCCTTGGGCTTCTGCAGTTTTTTTTGCGTTTTCAATGTCCTTGAACCAAGCCGTTTTCCTGTAGAATTGTCTAGCAATTTCTTTGCTCACATGCAAGCCATCCAAAGTGAAGCGGCATTCATCCAGAGTGCCAACGACATCCACAACCATAAGACGTCTTTGTGTGTCAAAAGCAAGTTCGATTTTCCCGTCTTCATTGACGAGACCTGCTTTGGCGGCGATTTCGTTTATGGTTTCGTTGACTTTGGATAATACGACTTTAACTGCGGCTGTTTCGATGGGGGTTAGTCCAGCTATTTTGGAGGCTTCCTCCCAAGTCAAATAGCGGTCTGTCTCTTCGAGTTTGGTGCTTACGTCGAAGATGGGTTTTTCGAGACGTTCGCCTGGTTTTGGGTAGTGGTCTAAGCCAAGTTCCTCAGGAGTTACTTTGCCCTGGTCAAGCCTTTTGAATACGCTGGAGCCTTCGGGCAACCCGTTGCGGTAAATAATTTCCAAGGGGATGAGGCAGTTTCTTAGGTTTGGAGTGTAAGAGCCGTAGTCATAGACGAGTTTTCCGTCCACTACACAGGTCTCTGGCTTATAGACGCTGACTAAGCCAACTTCCATCAGTGCGCTTGGGGCTGCGAGGTCGTTAAAGCGCGTTGTTTTGCAATCTTCGATTAGACCCCTGTAGTGGCTGAGGAGGCTTTTCTCTTCTAGCCGTTCGAAGCAGTATGCGCCCATTAGGCAAAGTGCTTCGCCTTTTTT
>Ga0335070_10002919_pt1 | contig 19926 bp, 15 predicted proteins | sample Lox_Sample_13_FD_206722 | JGI IMG/M metagenome (GOLD analysis project Ga0335070, IMG submission 206722) | Soil microbial communities from Loxahatchee National Wildlife Refuge, Florida, United States - Lox_Sample_1.3 | ecosystem: Environmental > Terrestrial > Soil > Wetlands | place: USA... | reverse complement strand
GCCCACGGCCTCCACCGCGCGCCGGTCCTCGGCGTGGATCGCGGCGAGGATCTCGCCGACCTCGAGTCGGTCGAAGTCGCAGGTGCGGTCGAGCACGGCCTCGGTGGCCGGCGCGGGCCCGGCCGACACGGGGGCGGCGGGCGGTGCGCTCCGCTCCGGCCCTTCCAGGATCGTCGCCATCCGGCCTCGCCTCCCGGTCGTGGGTGCCTGTCTCGGGCGCGCAGGTGTCCGGTAGGACGCCCGCGCGCCGATCGGCGTTCGGGTCCAGATCGGCCCCGCATGACTGCAACTTGAACGATCGGTTGCGTCCCGCCGAAGGGCCGCCCGAGCTCAGCCCTTCTCGAGGCGCTCGATCACGGCCCGAACCAGGAAGGGCCAGGCGATCGTCGCGTCGGCGTAGACCTCGGCGAAGCGGCCGCCCTCGCTCTCCGGGACGAACTTGCCCCACGAGACGCCTTCGCTGTAGCTGCAGCCGGAGAGGCCTCCCCAGTGGTCCGGCTCGGGGCAGATGCGCACGCCGTAGCGGAAGCGCCGCACCGGCTCCTCGACCGCGAGCCGCTTGGCGGAGATGTCGAGGTACGGCCCCACCTGCTGTGCCCAGTTGCGGGGCACCCCTCCGCCGATCGTCACGATGCCGAGCCGCTCGTGCGCGCGAACCCCGTCCGTGTAGGCCTCGAGATCGAGGAACGGGTCGAAGGGACGCCGCCTCCGGTCCGACCGCTCCCGGCGGCGGTTGTAGACCGCCACGTCGAGGCCGAGCTCCGAGTCCGTGAAGGCGGGCACGTACACCGGCACGCCGCGGCGCACCGCGCTCTTCAGGATCGCGCGGCCCGGGCTGTGGCGCTCGAGGTGGCGCCCGAGCGCGGCGGTGATCACGTGGCTGCACAGCACGGTGTCCTCGGGCAGCGCGTCGAGCGCCTCCGAGACGATCTTCTCGGCGTCGTCCAGGTTCTGCTCGAGCTCCAGCGTGTCGTAGACGCGGTTGTACCCCTTCTCGAAGAGCTCCTCGTCGTCCATCGAGGCGCGGTGCTTGAAGTGCAGCATGCCGGCGGCCTCGACGAAGCCGTGCGTCATCAGCGCCCCGGTGGCGACGATGGCCTGGATCCAGCCGCGGTCGATCATCTCGCACACCAGGAGGCCCTGCTTGGCGATCGTCATGGCGCCCGAGATGGTGAGCACGCGCCAGCAGCCGGGGTCCCGCACCATGGCCTCGAGCACGTCGGCGGCCTCGCCGAGCCGTCGGCCCCCGAAGGCGGTCGTCGCCATGCCGCGCACCAGGGCGTCGACCGAGCCGGCGGCCGCGACGTCGAGCGGCCGGAGCACCTCGAGGCCGTCCTCGTGGCCGCCGCGCAGCGAACGGCCGCCGGTCTTCTCGCTCATCGGACGCTCCTCGCAGGATCGGGCTCGGGCGCGAGCGCGCCGAGCGCCTCGGCCGAGGTGACGGGCAGCGAGCACGTGGTGCCGCGACAAACGAATGCAGTGGGTCGACCGCTCAGCGGCGCGCGGCCCGCGAGCCAGGCGGGGTCGAGGGAGCGGGGGGCCGGCGAGCCCGGCGCAACCACGACGACGGCGTCCTCGGGCGCCAGCGTGAGGCGGGCGCGCGCCGCGAGCGCGCGCGTCGCCGGGTCGCCGTCGGCGCCGAGCACGAGCGCGACGGAGACGCCGCGCTCGGCGAGGGCGGCGGCGCGTGCGAGGGTCGGGAACGCCTCGGGCGCACGCTCGAGCACGAACGCATGCCCGCGCAGCACCCGCTCCGCGACGCGGATCCACTCGGCGCGGCCCGCGAGGGTTCCGGCGCGCTGCAGTCCGAGGGCCGCGAGCCCGACGGCGTTCGGTGTCGCCCCGTCGGGCTCGGCCCGCGGGCGGTGCACCAGGCGCTCGCCGTCGGACGGCGAGAGGAAGAGCTCGCCCTCGCCGGCGTCCCAGAAGCGGTCGATCAGGTCCTGCGCGAGCTCGGCCGCCGCGGCGAGGTATGCATCGCCGGCGCCCGCGCGGTACAGGTCGAGGGTCGCCTCGAGCAGGCCCGCGACGTCCTCCAGGAATCCGGTCACGCGCGCACGCCCCTCGTCGTAGACGCGCCGCACGCGGCCGCGCTCGTCCCGCAGCCGCCCGAGGGCGAAGTCGCAGGCGGCTGCGGCGTCGCCCAGCATCGGCGCATCCCCGAGCAGCGAGCCGGCGCGGGCGAGGCCCGAGATGGCGAAGGCGTTCCAGGACGCCAGCCGCTTGCGATCCGTGGCGGGCGCGATGCGCTTGGCGCGCGCCGCGAGGAGCTCCGCCCGCTCCGCCGCGAAGGCGTCGCGCCCGCGCCGCGCGCGGTCCGCCAGATGCGTGGTGCCGTGCTCGAAGTTCCCCGCGTCTTCCACGCCGTACGCCGCGCAGAACGCCGCAGCGCGCTCGTCGCCGAGCACCGCCTGGACCTGCGCCGGCGTCCAGACGTAGTAGCGGCCCTCCTCGCCCTCGCTGTCGGCGTCCTGGCTGGCGAAGAAGCCGCCGTCCGGAGCGGCCATCTCGCGCTGAAGATACCCGGCGGTCTCGCGGACCGGCCAGACCAGGTCGGCGTCGCCGCCGCCGGTGCGCCGCCATGCCTCGGTGTAGACGCGCAGGAGCTGTCCCTGGTCGTAGAGCATCTTCTCGAAGTGGGGGATCGCCCACTCCGCGTCGACGCAGTAGCGGTGGAAGCCGCCGCCCAGGTGATCGTAGAGCCCGCGGCGTGCCATCTCGCGACACGTCTGCACGACGTGCGCGAGCGACTCCGCGGCCTCGGGCTCGGGCAGCACGTCGACGGCCGCGAGCAGCGCCTCGAGCGCCGGCGAGGTCGGAAACTTGGGCGCCTCGCCGAAGCCGCCGCGCTCCCGGTCGGCGCCGCCGAGCAGGCGCCGCGCCGATTCGCAGAGCGTGCGCGCGCCGGGCGGCTCCGACGCGACTCCGGTCGGGCGGCGCGCCAGCGATGCCGCGATCTCGCTGGCGCCGTCCTCGACCTCCGTGCGGCGCTCCTCCCACGCGCGCGCCACGGCGGCCAGCACCTCACGGAAGGCGGGCATGCCGTGCCGTCGCTCGGGCGGGAAGTAGGTGCCTCCGGTGAAGGGACGACCATCCGGCGTGCAGAACACGGTGAGCGGCCAGCCACCGTGTCCCTGGCTGCGCGTCACGAAGTCCATGTAGATGCGGTCGACGTCCGGCCGCTCCTCGCGATCGACCTTCACGTTGACGAAGTCCGCGTTCATGCGCGCCGCGGTGTCGGGGTCCTCGAACGACTCGCGCTCCATCACGTGGCACCAGTGACAGGCGCTGTAGCCGATGGAGACCAGGAGCGGCTTGTCCTCTCGCCGCGCGCGCGCGAGCGCCTCCTCGCCCCACGGGTGCCAGTCGACCGGGTTGTGCATGTGCTGGCGGAGGTACGCGCTCGACTCCGCCGCGAGGCGGTTGGCGGGGCGATCGGGGGCTCGCTCGCTCATGCGGCGCAACGTAGCGGTTTCGGACTCCGCGCGGGGCGCGTGTCCACGGCGGGCCGACCGGATAGGCTCTGGCACCCGCTCGAGGAGGCCGCGATGCCCTCTGCTCCGATCGATGCTCCGATCGATGGCTGGTGCGACGCGCGATTCGAGCGGGTGCGCGAGGTCTTCGCGAGTCACCTCGCCGGCGATCTCGAGCACGGAGCCTCGGTGGCGGTCGCCGTCGACGGGCGCCCCGTCGTCGACCTGTGGGGCGGAGTCGCCGACGCCGCGCGGACCCGCGCCTGGCAGCGCGACACGCTCGTCAACGTCTACTCCACCACCAAGGGTCTCACGGCGCTCTGCGCGCATCTGCTCGCCGATCGCGGCCGGCTCGATCTCGACGCTCCGGTGGCGCACTACTGGCCCGAGTTCGCCCAGGCCGGCAAGGAGCGGATCCCGGTGCGTCACCTGCTGTGTCACCAGGCGGGCCTGGCGGCGCTGCGTCGAGACCTCCCGATCGAGGACCTCTACGACTGGACCCGGACGACGACTGCCCTCGCGGAGGAGACGCCGTGGTGGGAGCCGGGCACCGCGCACGGCTATCACGCGCTCACCTTCGGCCATCTCGTCGGCGAGGTGGTGCGGCGCATCAGCGGCAAGAGCCTCGGCGCGTTCTTCCGCGACGAGGTGGCGGGGCCGCTCGGCGCCGACCTGCACATCGGCCTCGCGGCCGAGCACGATGCGCGGGTTGCGGAGCTGATCCCGCCCCCCGTCGATCCCCTGTTCCAGCAGATGCTCGCGGCCGATCCGACGTCGCTGCTGGTGCGCGCGCTCGCGAACCCCGCACCGGATCCCCGGCTCACCGCCACGCGCGCCTGGCGGGGTGCGGAGATCCCGGCCGCGAACGGGCACGGCAACGCGCGCTCGATCGCGCGCGTCTACGCCGCGCTCGCGCGAGGCGGTGCGCTCGACGGCGTCACGCTCTGCCGCCCGGCTGCGCTCGAGCGGGCGTCGACCGTCGTGGCCTCGGGCCCCGACCTGGTGCTCCGGATCCCGATGCACTGGGGGCTCGGCTACGTCGTCAATGCCGCCAAGTCGATCTACGGCCCGAACCCGCGCAGCTACGGCCACACCGGCTACGGCGGCTCGTTCGGCTTCGCCGATCCCGACACTCGCGTGGCGGTCGGCTACGCGATGAACCGGATGGCGGCGACGCTGGTCGGCGAGCCGCGCGGCACGGCGCTGATCGCCGCCGTCTACGACTCGCTCTCTGCCTGATATGCTGTCCCCTGCGCTCGCCTGGAGGACTCCGCCATGAGCCGACCCTTCCCGACCGACGACCCGACCCTGAGCGGTCCCTGGCAGCCCTGGCCGATGGAGGGCGAGGTCCACGACTGCGCGGTGCGGGGCGAGATCCCGCGCGACCTCCGCGGCACGCTCTACCGCAACGGCCCGAATCCCCAGTTCGCGCCGCGCGCCAGCTACCACTTCTTCACCGGCGACGGCATGATCCACGCCTTCCGCTTCGAGGACGGTCGCTGCCACTACCGCAACCGCTGGGTGCGCACGCCGCGCTTCGTCGCGGAGCGCGGGGCCGGCGAGGCGCTCTTCGGAAATCTCTTCGGCGGCGAGCCCGACGACGCCCGCGCGAAGGGCGTCGCCGGCGGGCCGGCCAACACCAACATCGTCTGGCATGGCGGGCGGCTGCTCGCGCTGGTCGAGGGCGGCCTCCCGCCGGTCGAGCTCGATCCCGTGTCGCTCGACACGCGCCGCGTCTTCGACTTCGACGGCAGGCTGCGCCGCCCGATCGACCCGGGTCTCGCGAAGCTGCTCGGCCTCGAGGCACCCGACGGCACCACCCAGGGAACCTTCACCGCGCATCCGAAGATCGACCCCGAGAGCGGCGAGATGCTCGCCTTCGGCTACTCCGCGATCGCGCCGTACCTCATGTACTACGTGGTGTCGGCGGACGGGAAGCTCACGCGCTGCGAGCCGATCGAGGTGCCCTTCCCGAGCATGGTGCACGACTTCATCGCCACGCGGGATCACGTCATCTTCCCGATCTTTCCCGCCACGCTGCGCCCGGAGCGGATGGCGCGCGGCGAGAGTGTGCTCGGCTGGGAGCCCGATCTCGGCACCCGCGTCGGCGTGATGCCACGCGGCGGCCACTCCGACGACGTGGTCTGGCTGCAGACGGACCCCTGCTACGTGTTCCACCCGATGAACGCGCGCGGCGAGGGCGCCCGCATCGTCGCCGAGCTGGCGCAGTACCCGCGGCTCCCGCTGGCGCTCCCCGGTGAGGAGCGCCACTTCGAGATCGGAGCCCGGCTCGTGCGCTGGACGCTCGACCTCGACGGCGGGGCGGTCAAGCAGGAGGCGCTCGACGACCGCGTGATCGAGTTCCCGCGCCTCGACGAGCGCCGCTCCGGCCTCACCTACCGCTACGGCTTCGCGGGCAGCGGGAGCCGCGGCGCCGTGCACGGCATGAACCAGATCGTGCGCTACGACCTCGACACCGGAGCGGCTCAGGTCCACGGGCTCGGAGAGCGCGACGCCGCCAACGAGCCGGTCTTCGTGCCGCGCCGCGCGGACGCACCCGAAGGGCAGGGCTATCTGCTCTCGGTGGTGTGGCGCGGCGACGAGGATCGCAGCGACCTCCTGGTGCTCGACGCGGAGAACGTCGATCGCGAGCCGCTCGCGACGGTCCGGCTCCCGCACCGGGTGCCGAACGGCTTCCACGGCAACTGGAGGCCCGCGCACTGAGCCGCTTCTCCGGCAAGGTCGTCGCGATCACCGGCGCGGCGTCGGGCATCGGCGCCGCCACCGCGCAACGCTTCGCGGCCGAAGGTGCGCGGCTCTGGCTCGGCGATCGCAACGCGGAGGCCGGCAGCGCCCTCGCGAAGGAGATCGGCGAGGCGCGCGCCGGCTTCCTGGCGCTCGACGTGCGCGAGCGCGCCGAGGTGGAGGCCTTCGTCGCGGGCGCGGCCGCGCGCTTCGGCCGCCTGGACGTGCTCTTCAACAACGCCGGCATCGGCGCCTACGGGCAGACCCCGGACCTGGACCCGCAGCTCTGGGCCGACGTGATCGCCGTCGACCTGCACGCCGTCTTCTACGCGTGTCGCGCCGCGATCCCGGTGCTGCGGAGCGCGGGCGGAGGGTCGATCGTCAACACCGCGTCGATCTCCGGCCTCGGCGGCGACTACGGGCTCGGCGCCTACAACGCCGCGAAGGGCGCGCTCGTGAACTACACGCGCACGCTCGCGATCGACCACGCGCGCGAGGGGATTCGCGTCAACGCGGTGTGTCCCGGCGCGATCGACACCCCCCTCGCCGCGCCGCTGATCCGGCACGCCGCGATGTCCGCCGCGTACGAGCGCGCGATCCCGATGGGTCGGGTCGGGCGCGCCGAGGAGGTGGCGTCGGTGGTCGCCTTCCTCGCCTCGGACGACGCCGCCTACGTGACCGGCGCGATGATCGTCGTCGACGGCGGTCTCACCGCCGCCACCGGCCAGCCGAACTTCACCCGCATCCTCGGCGGGGGCGATCAGTAGGGCGTCCCGTCCTTGTGCGTGAAGCGCCAGCGGCCGTCCTCGCCCATCGCGGCCTGGATGTCGTCGGCGGGATAGGTCACCTCGTCTCCCGGCGGGCGGTCGCCGATCTCGAGGTAGACCACGTCGCGGCCGGTGCGGTTCACGAGATGATGCGACGTGCCCCCGGCTGCGAAGCCGGCGCACATGCCCGGCCGCAGCGGCGTCTCGGCCGCGTCGGTGACGAGCGTCGGCTCGCCCTCGAGGACGTACACGAGCTCCTCCTGGAGGGTGTGGCGATGGCGCAGCGCGGACTGCGCCCCGGGCGCGAGGCGGGTCAGGTTGACACCGAAGCGCGTGAGGCCGAAGGCGTCGCCGAGCGGGCGCTTCTCGCGGCCGGCCATGCGCGAGGCGAACGGCTCCGGATAGTTGGTGGGGCGGCTCCGCGGCGGCACCGCGGAGGCCTCGATCGCGATCGGAGGGTGGGTCGTGGCCATGGCCGGGATCCTACTCGCGCGGAGCCGCGCCGCACGCCCGGGGGCACACTACTCTCCGGCCCGTGCCCGCCCTCGTTGCCGCGCTCGCCTTCGGCTCGCGCGCGATCCTGATGATCGCGCTCGCTCTGCTCGCGCTCGCCGCGGCGGGTCCGGCGTTCGCCGCCGAGCCGGCCGTGCTGCGGGTCGGCACGAGCGGCGACTACGCCCCATTCTCGCAGGACGGGCGCGGCTTCGACGTCGAGGTGGCGCGGCGCATGGCCCCCGATCTCGGCGTCGAGATCGCCTGGGTGCCGTTTCGCTGGCCGGAGCTCTCCGCACGCCTCGCGGCCGGCGACTTCGACGTCGCGATGAGCGGCGTCACCTGGCGGCCGGACCGCGCCGTGGTGGGCTGGATGTCGAGCACGGTCGCGAGAGGCGGGCCCTGCGTGCTCGGAGCGGCCGCGCCGCCGAGCGTCGGCGTCAACCGCGGCGGTGTGCTCGAGCGCTTCGCGCGGGTGCACTTCCCGCGCGCCGAGATCCGCGCAGTCGACCGGAACGATCTCGCCGGCCTCCTCGAGCGGCACGAGGTCGCCGCCGTGGTCACCGACTCGTTCGAGGCGCCGGAGCTGATGAATCAGCGGGCCGTGCGGGAGCAGCCGCTCACGTGCGAGCCCGCGCTCGACCGCAAGGTCTACTGGGTCGCGCCACAGCGCGCGGCAGAGCTGGGGCCGCGCATCGACGGGTGGCTCGCCCGTCACGAGTCGGAGGTCGACGCGCTGCGCGCGCGCTGGCTCGGCGGCTCGGCGCCGCGAAGGGCTCCCGACGATCTCCTCGATCTCCTGGCCCGACGCCTCGCCCTGATGCCGGCGGTGGCACGCTGGAAGCGCGCGCGCGGCCTGGCGATCGAGGACCCCGCGCGCGAGGCGCGCGTGGTGGCGGCGGCACACCAGGCCGCGGTCGAGAACGGGCTCGAGCCGGCGCCGGTCGAGGCGCTGTTCCGACTCCAGATCGCGCTCGGCAGCCGCCTCCAGGCGACGGGCAAGGCGCCGGAGGAGGGCGTGCCGGACCTCGATCTGGAGAGCCAGCTCCGCCCGGAGCTCACGCGGCTCGGAGCGCGCATCGTCTCCGCGGCGGCGAGCGTCGCGCCGCTCGACCCGGCCGCCCTCGACGCAGCCGACTGGGCGACGCTCGCGCAGTGGCTCGACGCGCCGGAGCGCGCCGAGCTGCGCGGCGCGCTGCTCGCGCTCCGGCCCGCGCCACCAAAAGGCGGAGGGCGCGATTGACCGGCGCCGCCCGCGTGCTATCGGTGCCGGCACGCCCAGGTCGCCCACAGGGGGCGCCAAGAGGGAAGGCCGTGCGATTCGGCCGCGGTCCCGCCACTGTGATTGGGGAGCCCCGCTCGCAAGTTCGCCACTGAGGTCCGACGCCGGCGTGTGTGGTCGCCACCCATGGGGTCCCCACACAGGACGGCTTGCGATGGACCTGGGAAGGCGCGCGCGGAGCGCGCAGGAGCCCGCCGTCCTGCACACCCATCAGCCAGGAGACCTGCCCGGGCGCGGATGCTCGTAGCTGCTCTTCGCGGAGAGAGCGGTGCAGCGACGCCCACACACGACTGTGCAACCGGTCCGGGTTCCGTGGACGCTCCCTCACCGTCGACCGCGGAGGGCGAGGGAGGCCGGCCGTGCGCCTGTCCGACTTCGCCCCTCGCGCGGTGGCGACGATCGCCATCGCCGCAGGGATCCTGCTCTTCGACCTTCGACCCCCCGCTGCCCGCGCGGAAGATTCCGCGCAGGCCGCTCCCGACGCAGCCGCCGGCGCGGCGCAGGCGCCCGCCGACCAGGGGCAGGCGCCTAGCGATCAGGGCCAGACGCCCGCCGATCAGGGGCAGGGGCAGACGCCCGCCGCTCAGACACCGGCGCCGCCGATCCGCCGCGTGGGCGAGGTGGCGGTGACTGCGACGCGCGCCGAGCGCGATGTCCTCGATACGCCGGGCAACATCAACGTGATCGACCGCAAGGCCATCGACCAGAGCGGCGCGCGCGACGTGCCCGAGCTGCTGCGCCGCGAGTCGGGCCTCTTCGTCACGAACGACACGAGCAATCCCGAGGGATACCGCGTCGAGGCGCGCGGATTCAACAACGGTGGTGGCAACGGGTCGGCGCTCCTGGTGCTGATGGACGGGCGCCGGCTCAACGAGGGCGACTCGAGCTTCGTGGACTGGTCGCTCGTCCATCTCGATCGCGTCGAACGCATCGAGATCGTGCGCGGTCCGGGCAGCGCGCTCTACGGCGACAACGCGATGGGCGGCGTGATCCAGATCATCACCAAGGACGGCGCGGGGGCGCCGCAGGCGACGCTCTCGGGGCGCTTCGGGAGCTATGACGAGGTCACGGGAAGCCTCTTCGCCGGCGGGAGCAAGGGTCCCTTCACCGCGAGCGTCTACGCCGACGGCTACACCAGCGACGGCTACCGGCAGCACAGCGACTTCGACTATCACACGTTCGTGGGCAAGCTGCGGTGGACGCCGACGGACGAGGCGTCGTTCGAGCTCTCCAGCGGCTACTCGGCCGACGATCGCAAGCGCCCCGGCACGCTGACGCTCGACCAGATCCGCGACCTCGGGCGCGACGCGGCGCAGCCGTTCACCGACAACTTCGACGCGGCCCACGAGCGCTGGGTGCAGGGCGTCGGTACCGTGATCCTCGCCAAGGACGTGACGCTCAAGCTGCTCCCGTACTGGCGCAGCCGCAGCGACAGCGGCGCGTTCCGGAACGAGATCAGCGGAGACGACGACTTCGACATCGACACCACCTCCTGGGGAGGGAGCAGCCAGATCGAGGTGGATCGCCCGATCGCAGGGCTCCGAAATCGCGCGATCGGAGGGTTCGAGTTCCTGAAGGAGACGACGGATCGCTCCTTCGTGTTCCCGCAGTTCTTCACCACCACCGACACGAGCGCGAATCGGCGGATCCCGAGCGTGTTCGTGCAGGACGAGCTCAACGTGCTCCAGAACGTGATCCTCTCCGGCGGCCTGCGCTACGACTGGAGCAGCTATCGGGGGGAGAGCATCAACCAATTGGAGGGGCTCCCGCCGGACGTCGAGAAGATCCACCACGGGCCCGGCGAGCTCAGCCCCCGCGCGGCGCTGACCTGGCTCTTCCTTCCGACCACCTCCGCGTACGCGTCCTACTCGCGCGGCTTCCGGCTTCCGAACTTCGACGAGTCGATCGGGTTCACGGGCCAGCTCGCCAACATCCATCCGCAGGACGGCAATTCCTACGAGGTGGGCTTGAAGCACCGCGGCGAGACGCTCTCCGCCAACCTCGCGCTCTACTGGATGGACGTGGACAACGAGATCTTCCTGAATCCGGCGCTCGCCTCACCGCAGAACACGAATCTCAGGCAGGTCCGGCATCGCGGCGTCGAGGCCTGGACGGACTGGCGCCCGCTCCACTGGCTCGAGCTCTACGGCAGCTACACGCTCGACGATACGCGCATCGAGAAGGACCCCGTCACGCAGCTCGACGGCCAGCGGGTGCCGATCGAGCCGCTGAATCACGGCACCGTCGGCTGCTACGTGTTCCTGCCGTGGCACTTCGAGCTCGGAGCCAACGCCAACCTCGTGGGTCAGCGGCACGTCGCGAACACCTTCGGCACGGAGGTCGGCGGCCTGCCGTCGTACTACACGCTCGACCTGACCGCGATCTGGCGGGCGCCGCTCAGCGAGCACATCGAGCTGGCCGTGCTGTTCCGGGTGAAGAACGTCACCGATCAGGACTACAACGAGGTGGCGACCCAGCCGCTCTCCTTCGGCCCCGGGTTCGGCGGCGGTCCGGTCGGGTTCAATCCCGCCCCCGGGCGCAACTACGAGGGCGGCGTCACGGTGTCGTGGCGGTGACGCGGCCCGCGCGCCGGCTCGCGGCCGCCTGCGCTGCGGCGCTCGCCGCGTCGCTCGCGTCGGCGCCGCGGGCCGGCGACCTCCCGCCGCCCGAGCGCGCGCACCTGGTCGACGCGCTCCCGCGCGGACCGAGCGTGGAGGACCGGCTCGAGGAGATCCGGCGCCGGCTGCAGGCCGCCCTGGTGTACCCGCCGATCGCGCGGCACGAGGGGCTGACCGGCGTGGCCTGGGTGCAGTTCGAGATCGATACCGCGGGCGCCGCGCACGACGTGCAGATCGCCCGCTCCTCGGGGCACCCGGTCCTCGACCGCGCCGCGGCGAGCACCGTGGATCGCGCCGGCCGGCTGCCCTGGGTGGACGGGCGCATCGAGGTGCCGATCCGCTTCTCGCTCGGTCCTGGCTAGTCCGTCCGGGTTCGCTCCGCCCGCCGATCTGGGGCATCGTCGGGCCGTGATCGACGTGGTGCTGAAACCGGGACGCGACCGCTCGCTGCGGCGGCGCCACCCGTGGCTCCTGTCGGGTGCGATCGACCGCGTCGCGGGCGAGATCGCCCCGGGCGCCTGGGTGCGCGTCTCCTCGGCCGAGGGCGAGGTGCTCGGCTTCGGGCACGCGTCGCCGCACTCGCAGATCCGCGTGCGTGTGCTCGCGTTCGGGAAGGAGCCCCCGGCGGCCGATCTCGTGCCGGCGCGCATCGCGGCGGCCGTGGCACGGCGCGCGGGCGATCCGCTGCTCGCCGACACGGACGCGGTTCGGCTGGTGAATGCCGAGGGCGACGGCCTGCCCGGCCTGATCGCCGATCGCTACCGCGATGCGGTGGTCGTGCGCCTCGGCACGGCGGGCATGGGCGCGGCGCGCGCGGAGGTCGCCGCCGCGCTGCGCGACGCCACCGGAGCGGCGTCGGGCTACGAGCGCGCCGACGCCAGCGCCGCCCGTCGCGAGGGCATCGCAGCGCGGGAGGGCGTGCTGTGGGGTGACCCGCCGAAGCAGCCGGTGGCGATCCTCGAGCGCGGGCGCCGCTTCCTCGTCGACGTCGCCGGCGGACAGAAGACCGGCTTCTACCTCGACCAGCGCGACGCGCGCGACCTGGTTCAGGCGCTGGCGCGCGGCCGCCGCGTTCTCGATCTCTTCGCGTATTCGGGCGGCTTCTCCGTCGCGGCCGCGGCCGGTGGCGCGCGGGGCGTCACGCTGGTCGAGAGCTCGCACGAGGCGCTCGCGCTCGCCGAGCGGAATCTCGAGCCGTTCGCCGGCGCGCTGGAGGCGCGCTTCGTCCGTGACGACGTCTTCCGCTTCGTGCGCAGCGAGGCGCCGGGCTACGACCTCCTGATCGTCGATCCGCCGCCGTTGGCGCGTCGCCAGGCGGACGTCGGGCCGGCGACGCGCGCCTACAAGGACGCGCTGCTCGGTGCGCTGCGGCTCGCCGCGCCCGAGGCGCTGCTCCTCGCCTTCTCGTGCTCGCACCACGTCGGTGCCGAGCTCTTCCGCAAGGTCGCGTTCGGCGCCTCGCTCGACGCCGGGCGTCCGCTTGCGGTGCTGCGGGAGCTCGGCGCGCCCGTCGATCATCCGGTCGCCCTCGACCACCCCGAGGGCCGCTACCTCACGGGCCTGCTGCTCCGCGCATGACACCGAATCGTGTGGATGAGGCGCTGGCGCGCGCGCGCGCCTTCGTCGCCGCGCGCGGCGACGAGCGGGCGCAGGTCCGTCTGGCGGTCGCGCTCTGCGCGGCGCCGCGGGAGCGGCTGCTCGCGGCCGTTCGGTTCTGTCCGCCGGCGGGCGTCGGCGGTGCGCTCGCGGTGCTCGCCGCCCTCGACGCGCCCGGTGGCCTGCGCGGCGGCGCGGTCGAGCCCGCGGTCGCGTGGCTGGCCGAGGCGCAGGCCGAGGACGGCGCCTGGAGCGCCGCGCCCGCGGCCGTCGACACGGAGCGCACCGTGATGACGGGGCTCCTCGCGGGCTTCCTCGCCAAGACGAGCTGCGCGCGCGCGGCGACCCTCGGCCGCGCGGGGACCTTCCTCGCCGCCCGCTGGCGCCCGGAGCGGGTCGAGGGCGACTTCGGCCTGCTGGCCGGCTACGCGCACTTCTTCGCCAACGCGCCGAGCGAGCTCGCGGACGCCGCGCTCCAGTGGTGCGGCCGCGCGCTCGAACGCGGCGCTCGCAGCGGGCGGATTCGCGGCTGGCAGGCCGGCCGTGTGCTCGCGCTCTGCGAGACCGCCTCGCTGCCCGGCTCGCGGCTCGCGCCGGCCGAGGTAGTGTCGTCGATGCTCGACGAGCAGGAGCAGGACGGGGGCTGGCTGGCCGGCGCCGTCGACTCCGCCGCGCGGGTCGCCGTGACGCTCGATGCGACGGCATCGCTCGTGCGTCTGGTCGGCTCGCCTTCGCGCCGCTAGCGCACCGCCGACCCGCCCCGGCGGAACCGCCGCAGACGCCAGCGGATCAGCAGCACGACGGGCGCGATCTCGGCGCCCAGGCCGCAGGAGCCCTCGTGATACGGCCACTGGAGGGAGCACTGCGGGTCGGCCCAGTCGACGAGGCCGTCGCCGTCGTTGTCGATGCCGTCGTCGCACTGCGGGTTCTCGATCGGCGCCCCTGGAAACAGGCAGCCCGGATCGTCCATGTCGACGAGCCCGTCGCCGTCATCGTCGATCCCGTTGTCGCAGCCGGGCTTGATCACCTGGGTCGCGATCGCGACGGAGTGGGACTCGCCCGCGCCGAGGCTCCCCGTGTCGACCAGGCCGCCGATCGCTGCCGTGGAGAGCACGCCGGCGCCAGCGTGATGCGGATTCCCGAGGCTCGTCACCGTCAGCGAGAACGGTCCCTGCGGCGGCGCGAGCGAGAAGCCGAAGCCGTCGGCGCCGCCGATCCACTGGCTCTCCGGAATCTCCGTGAGCGGTCCCGTGGCCGCGGTGTAGCCGAGCCGCCTGCCCGCGCCGTCCTGCACGAAGCCGTCCACGGGATCGAGCAGCGCCGTCATCGCGCCGAGGCGGATGATGTCCTGGCCCGACCAGAGCGAGCTGGCCAGGTTCTTGTGCAGGTTGGTCGAGATGTCGCTCGGGGAGAAGGGGGCGCCGAGCTGGGTGAGGATCAGCGCCTGGACGTCGGGGTTGAACATGAGTCCGAGATGGGTGACGTCCGCGCTCGTGTTCACTCCCTCCGCGAACGGCGCGAGCAGCACCCGCGCGTCGCCGAAGAAGAGGCCGGCCGAGGACTCGATCGGGACGGTTCCGTCGCCGTTCGCCGCCAGCGCGTGATCGAGGAACCACTCCTCGCCGGGAAGCGGCGCGCGCGCAGTGAAGTCCCCGAATGCTGCGATCCTCTGCCCCCCGACGTCGGGGCCGACGTGGCGATCGACCGTCGTCGGCGTCGCGACGCTGGTGCCGTAGATCACCGTCGTCGAGGTGAGGCTCGCGAAGGAGATCGGATCCCCGGCGGGCAGGTAGTCGTATCCCGCGTTGAGATCGAGCAGCAGGTCGTTGCGGGAGTCCGGGTCGGAGTTCACGTTGTCGAGGCCGTTCCCGAGGTCGAGGAAGTCGTACGTCGCGAGGAGCGAGCGCACGGTCGGCACGTACTGGCCGATGAAGCGCACCGGGTCGGGCAGGCCGCTCAGGGGATCCTCGATCGATGCCTCGGAGATCGCCTCGGGTCCGCTGACGACGGCGCCGCCGGGCAGCTTCAGGTAGACGCGGTCCAGGATCTTCGAGAGCACGAGCACGTAGCCGGGGTCCGCGACCCAGTTGTCGTGCAGCGGATTCCAGGCCTTGGAGGCGCCGCGGTTCGGGACCCCGACCAGCAGCAGGTTGCGGACCGCCGGGAGCGTGAGCGTGTCGTCGACCGGCGCGTTGTAGGCGGCGCTCTGGATGTAGGTGCGCGCGACGAGGCCTCCCGTGCTGTGTGCGATCACGTCCACGGCGTCGAGCGTCTTGCCCGGGTTGTCGGCGGCATACTGCTCGGCCGCCTGCTTCAGCACGGCGCCGAGGTAGTCGACGGCGTAGTCGTACTGCGAGTCCGAGATCGAGGCGGCGGTGATCCCGCCGACAAAGCCGTCGTAGCTGCCGTCGAAGGGGCCGGGCGGGAGGCGCCAGTCGTAGTCGACGACGAAGAGGGTGCGGCCGTCGACGTACCCGACGTTGCGGAGGGTCGCGAGCAGGTCGTCGTAGGCACCCGCGAGGGGATCGATCTGCATTCCGCTCGGGTCGATGCCGCGATCGAAGAGCCAGGGCCCGTCGTCGGCGAGGTTCGCCGCGTAGGTGCCACCGATGCCGGGGATGACCACCACCGGCACCAGCGGAGCGGGGCTGAAGGTCATGTTGACGTAGGCGACCTGGCCGGCGTCGCCGCTGTCGAACTGCTGCGCCTGGGTGCTCCCGCTGACGCTGAAGCCGGGAGGGTATGCGACGACGGTCGTCTGGTACTCCTCTTCGGCGTCGTTCGGTATCGACACGCCCGGCAGTCCGACGGCGATCGAGCCTCCGTGGCTCGTGCCCCCCTGGATGAAGACCTTCGTCGGAACATCAACCGAGAACTCGGCCGAGACCGAGCCCGAGGCGTTGGCGCTGGGCGTCGGCGCGACGGCGCAGGCCGGGTCGTAGGGGAAGGAGACGTCGGCGATCGCGGCGGTGCTGACGTGGACGTCAGTGACCTCGTCGCCCGCGCTGGCCGTGACGCCGCCGCTGCCGCTCGCGTCCAGCAGGAGGCAACGGGCCGTCCCGCATTTGTACTCCGTGCCGCCTACGCTGTTCGTGCGAACGCACTCGAGCGTGCCGAAGAGGGGCGTCACGCTTCCATCGGCCGTGCCGGAGCCCGACGCGTCGACCACGCGCACGGTGGCCCCGACCGGACCACCGGCCGCCAGCGCCAGGGCGACCGCGGCGAGAACGCCGGGCCCGCGAGCCCCAGGCGGTCCGAATCGCGTCCGCGGGCGGCCCGCTGCCTTCGCCATGCCGATCCTCCTCTGCTGCGCCTGCAGGCCCTCCTTGTACAGCGGTCCCCGCCGCCGCGGCGTCACGCGAAGCCGTGACAATCGGGGCGCGTCGGCGAAACTCCGGCGCACGCAGAAATCCGTCCGACCGGGAGGAGCCCATGCTGAATCTCGCCGCCATCCACGAGGCCATCGCCGCTGCGGTTCCCGAGCGCGACTGCGTGATCTTCCGCGATCGCCGTCTCTCCTGGGCGGCCGTCAACGACCGCACGCGCCGGCTCGCCGCGGTGCTCCGCGCGCACGGCCTCGGCTGCCGGCGCGAGCGCTCGGGGCTCCAGGGCTGGGAGAGCGGGCAGGACCACGTCGCCCTCTACCTCTACAACGGCAACGAGTATCTCGAGGGCATGCTGGGCGCCTACAAGGCGCGCTGCGCTCCCTTCAACGTCAACTACCGCTACGTCGACGAGGAGCTGCTCTACCTCTTCGACAACGCCGATGCGCGCGCCGTCGTCTATCACGCGGAGTTCGCGCCGACGCTCGCGCGCATCCGCGACCGCCTCCCGGGGGTCCGGCTCTGGCTGCAGGTCGCCGATCCGCGCGAGCCCTCCGACTCCTCCCCGCGCGAGCCGCTGCTGCCCGGCGCGCTCGACTACGAGCGCGCGCTCGCCGACGCCACGCCCGAGCCGCCGCGCGACCTCTCGCCCGACGACCTCTACATCCTCTACACCGGCGGCACGACCGGCATGCCCAAGGGCGTGCTCTGGCGGCAGGAGGACATCTACCTCGCGGCGATGGGAGGGCCCGCGCCGGAGCGCTCGCTGCCCGCGATCGTGGCGAAGGCGAAGGCGGGCGGGCTGCGCTCGCTGCCGGCGCCGCCGTTCATGCACGGCGCGGCGCACTGGGTCGCCTTCAACCTGTTCTCGGTCGGCGGCACCATCGTGATCCAGTCGCAGCCGCGGCGCCTCGATCCCGACGACATCTGGTCCACCGTCGAGCGCGAGAAGGTGAACATGATGACGATCGTCGGAGACGCCTTCGGGCGACCGCTGGCCGACCAGCTCGCCCGCAAGAGCTATGACCTCTCCTCGCTGTTCCTGCTGTCGTCGGGCGGCGCGATCCTGACCGCGGCGCTGAAGGACGAGTTCCTGCGCCGGCTGCCGAATCTGCGCCTGCTCGACGCGCTCGGCTCCTCGGAGAGCGGGGCGCAGGCGGCGCAGCTCGCCGCATCCGGGTCGAAGGCCAGCACCGGCGACTTCGTGGTGGCTCCGGGAAACGTGGTGCTGAAGGAGGATCTCTCGGGGCTCGTCGAGCCGGGCTCGGACGAGATCGGCTGGCTCGCGCGCGAGGGGAACATCCCGCTCGGCTACTACAAGGATGCCGACAAGACGGCGCGCACGTTCCCGACCGTCGGAGGCAAGCGCTACGCGGTTCCCGGGGACCGCGCGCGCATCGAGGCCGGCGGGCGGCTGCGCCTGCTCGGCCGCGACTCGGTCACCATCAACACCGGCGGGGAGAAGGTCTTCGCCGAGGAGGTGGAGCACGCGCTCAAGCACCATCCCGAGGTCTGGGACGCGGTGGTGGTCGGCACGCCATCGGAGCGCTGGGGCCAGCAGGTGACGGCGCTCGTCCGGCTCCGCGCGGGCGCCTCGGTCGACGAGGAGGCGCTGCGCGCGACGGCGCGCGAGCACATCGCGCCCTACAAGGTCCCCAAGGCCTTCGTCTTCGTCGACGAGCTCGTGCGCGCGCCCAGCGGCAAGGCCGACTACCGATGGGCCCGCCAGCGCGCGCTCGAGGCGCTCGGCTCAAGTCCGCAGACCCGCTCATAGCGGTCGCACCCGTACTTCCAGACCTATGTGGAGCCGGTTCCCGAGCCCGCGACGCTCCTGCTCGTGATCGTCGGCGCCGCCGGCATGGCGCTTCCGCTCCGGCGGTCGAAGCGCTAGGACGCCTCGGCGCCGAGCTCGGCGGCGAAGGCGCGGATGCGCTTCGCGTTGGCGCCGAGGTCGCCCTGTCCGACCCGCGACTTCGAGCGCACGTCGACCACCGATCCGTCGCCCTGCGCGCGCACGCGGATGGCGATGTCGTCGACGAAGTGGAAGAGCCACGTGGTCTGGCGTGCCTCGAGGCGTCCGCGCGGCGGGTCCGAGAGCGTGATCTCCCAGCCGAGGGCCTCCGCGGCCCGACGCGCGCGCTCGAACGCGTCGACTGGAGGCATGGCCAGCGCGATCGGCCGGAGGTCCGTGTAGACGCCGCGCTGCTGCGCGGCGAAGTCGGGCGGGTAGCTCATGTCGCGCCCGTGGTTCTCCTCCTGGCGCGCGGCCGCCTCGAAGCTCGGCGGGTCAGCGGGATCGGTCGTGATGTCGTTGATGCGCGGCAGCCCGCGGCCTCGCGCCGCCGCCGCGATGATCCCCGCGACCACCAGCAGGCCGACGGCGACTCCGAACCAGGCGCGATCCCGACCGGGTCGGCCGCCGCGCGTCGCGAGCACGCCGAGCAGGCTGGCCACCAGTCCGACCAGCGCGACGAGCCCGCCGAGCAGGAAGACGCGGAAGCCGGTGAAGCCGCTGGTGACGCCGAAGTGGGCGAGGGTCATGCCGAGGAGCGCGAGGACGCCGCCGACCCCGCCCGCGAAGGCTCCCACCGAGGCGATCGCCGACGGGCGCTCCGAGATCATCCGGTCACCTCCCGAGGGCAGCGTCGCGCACGATACCACGCCGCCGGGGCGCTCCGGTCGCTGTGATAGCATCGCCGCTCCCCGAGCAGGAGGCAGGTCCGTGGGCGATCCGGTGCTCTGCGAGCGGCGCGGCGCCGTGGCCCTGCTCACGCTCTCCCGGCCCGAGGTCCTGAACGCGCTCGACCGCGCCACGCTCGAGTGTCTTCGCGGCCGACTCGGCGAGCTCGCGCGCGACGCCTCGCTGCGCGCGGTCGTGGTGACGGGCGCGGGGCGCGCCTTCGCGGCCGGCGCCGACATCGCCGAGATGCGCGGGCTCGGGCCGTCGCAGGCCGAGGCGTTCAGCCGCCTCGGGCACGAGGCGTTCGCGGCGCTCGAGGCGCTGGCCGTCCCGACGATCGCCGCGGTGAACGGCTTCGCGCTCGGCGGAGGTTGCGAGCTGGCCTGCGCCTGCGACTGGATCCACGCCTCGACCCGGGCCCGCTTCGGCCAGCCCGAGGTGGCGCTCGGGCTGCTGCCCGGATTCGGCGGCACGACCCGGCTCGTGCGGCGCGTCGGCGTCGCCTGGGCCAAGGAGCTGGTGCTCGGCGGCGAGCCGATCGACGCGGAGACCGCCCTGCGCATCGGCCTCGCGAACCGCCTGTTCGAGCCCGACGCCCTTCTCGATGCGGCGCTCGCCGCCGCGGAGAAGATCGCCTCCCGCGGACCGCTCGCGGTCGCGCACGCGAAGCGCGTGATCCAGGAGGGTCAGGACGCGGACCTCCGCGTCGCGCACGCGCTCGAGCAGAAGAGCTTCGGGCTGGTCTTCGCGACCCAGGATCGGGCGGAGGGGATGGACGCGTTCCTGGAGAAGCGGCCGGCGCGCTTCAGCGGGCGCTGAAGCCGGACACGTACGGCAGGCGCGCGGCGGCGGCCTCGATCGCGTCGCCGGCCTCGAGCAGCACGGCGGTGGCGTCGTAGGTTCCCTCGAGGAGCTGGCGGCGCGCGCCGTCCGGCATCGCGACCGTCTGG
>Ga0335070_10002918_pt1 | contig 19928 bp, 8 predicted proteins | sample Lox_Sample_13_FD_206722 | JGI IMG/M metagenome (GOLD analysis project Ga0335070, IMG submission 206722) | Soil microbial communities from Loxahatchee National Wildlife Refuge, Florida, United States - Lox_Sample_1.3 | ecosystem: Environmental > Terrestrial > Soil > Wetlands | place: USA: Florida... | reverse complement strand
TCTCGCTCAATTCCTGCCCCCAACCGAAATACATGCTCGCGTTGCCGCCCGCATGAGCTAGGCAGATGAGGCGAACCGCGGCGTCCGGTCGAAGCTCACAGGGCATCAGCCACGACGAATACGACGATCGACTGGCAGTGGCGAGGTTCACTGCAGCCTCCGGCCAACGCAGCGCATGACACTTTCATGACGTGAGATCACGATATAGGTTTTAATCATCAATCCCTTCACAATGTCCACTGTGCGCGACCTCGCGATGTTGCGGCGGATTCGGTCTCTCGTCGGCAAAAGCTTTGCTCCGCGGTATCCAAACAGCGGTCCAGTTCTCGCGCGAACTCGGCGGCGTGACCTGGCCCGATTAGGGTCTCATGCCGACCAGGTGTCACAACGACTTCAACGCCGCCGCGGGCCAGACCTGTCCATCCAAGTTCCCGGTCTGAGGCTTCGATGCTTTCCGCCGCGCGAAACAGCGTCATCGGCACGCCACAAGGGTCCGGTATGTAGTTGACATGAGCCATTGCGTTTACGCGATAAATTTCGAGCAGGTGCATCAAGCCTGGCAGGTCCAAGTCGGGCAGTACCAATCCGGCTTCTCGCGCCAGTTGAAGCACTCGCTCTAGCCGTGAAGCGTCAGTATCGTGATTTTGCCGTATGAACTCTGCATTCCAGTTTTCGACACGCCACAGCATGAGTTCCTCTGGGCTTATGCCCTGGATCCTGAGCTTTTCGTCCGCGGACAGCGGCCCCGAGTCGATGACGCCGAGGAAAGCGACCGGCAGGTCACGGCCTTCGAGAATGCGGGCCATTTCGTAGGCGACCATCCCCCCCATCGACAAGCCTGCTAGAAAATAAGGTCCCTCGGGCTGGACTTGTCTCATCAATTCCACGTAGTGGAGCGCCATCTCGGGGATGGCGCTGAACGGTTCTTCGGACGGATCGAGCCCCCGGCACTGGAATGCATACAACGGCCGCTCCCGCGCAATCTCGCGAGCAAGCTCGGTGAAGCACAGGATATTGCCGCCCGCAGGGTGCACGAGGAACAGCGGAGGACGCGAGCCGCCGCAATTGAGACGCACGAGGCACGACGGCTTCTCCGAACCGCGCCCGTCGCGGATGCGGTCCGCAAGCTGGCTGACGATCGGATAGCGGAACATCGTGACCAACGGCAGCTTGAGGCCGAAACGCTCCTCGATCCTGGCAATCACACGCACGGCAGACAGCGAAGATCCTCCGATCGCGAAGAAATCGTCAGTGAGGGAAACTGAGTGGCAACCGAGCATCTCCTCCCAAATGCGCATCAGCTGGAATTCGATAACGTCACGCGGAACTGAGCATGCGCTGGAGCTCTGTAGCTGAGGCGCGGGCAGCGCATGGCGATCCGGTTTGCCGTTGGCCGTCAGAGGAATCGAGTCGACATAGACAAACCCCGATGGCAAGAGGTGGCCGGGCAGCGTCGCCGCGAGCGAGGTGCGGAGAACATCGTCAGTCACGCCTGACCGGCAGGTCACAACATAAGCCCAGATCTGGTTTTCGCCGCCTGGGCCCTCTCGCGCAACCACAACGGCATCGGCTACGCCGTCCACGCGGCAGAGCGCGGCTGCAACCTCATCCGGCTCCACTCGAAATCCGCGCACTTTTACTTGCGAATCCGTGCGGCCGATGAATTCGAAGATGCCGTCGCTCTGTTGACGAACAATATCGCCGGTGCGGTACATACGGTCGCCTGGTACGCTGCTGAAAGGATCGGGAACGAATCGCTCGGCGGTGAGATCTGGCGCATTCACATAACCCCTCGCGACACCATCGCCGCCAATGTACAGTTCGCCAGGAATTCCAGAAGGGCATAGGCAGAGGGAGCGGTCAAGCACGTATACATGTGTGTTTGCAATGGGTCGCCCGATCGGAACCGTATGCTTGGCCGCATCCTCGCAAGTGATCGTGTGCGTGCAAGCAAACGTTGTCGCCTCAGTAGGACCGTACCCATTGACCAGCCTGCAATCCGGCAGCGCCGATAGCACTCGGCCGGCCGCGGCCGGCAGTACCCTGTCGCCACCTGCGAGCAGCTCACAGACGGAACGGAAGGCGGCGAGATCTGATTGTGCAACCTGATGGAACAGGCCGGCCGTCAACCACATCGTTGTCACACCGTGTTCTTGAACAAAGCCCCCAAGTTCTGAAATGCTCAGCGGCCCAGAGGGTGCGACGGCTAGGGTAGCGCCATTCAGCAGTGCTCCCCAAATTTCGAATGTGGACGCGTCGAACGCAACCGGCGCGTACTGTGCGAATACGCAGTTCTCATCAAACCTTACGTAGCCGTTCCCCTTCACGAGCCGCAACACGTTGCGTTGAGTGACTCCGACCGCTTTTGCAACACCCGTGCTACCCGAGGTGAAGCTAATGTAAGCGAGCGCAGTCGGCTCGACAGAGACCGGCGCCTCGAGGACGGCAGCGCCAGCCATCTCCTCGGCATCAACGTCGAGGTTAACCACTGGCCCCCAAAACATCGGCAATCTGTCTGCGAATTCAGCCGTTGTGATCACACATGCGGCGGACGATTGTTCGATGAGCTGCGCGCAGCGCTCAACCGGCCACAGCGGGTCAATAGCGACGTACGCGGCGCCCGCGTATATGATGCCGAGCAGAGTGCCGATAAGGTCGTCCGATCGCGGCATCATCACCGCGACCCTTGATTCCGCCATGACGCCGATCGATCGCAAATATGACGCGAGGTGAAGAGCCCGGAGGTGAAGCTCACGATACGACAGAGTGCCGTGATCGGAGCGAACGGCCACGGCATCAGGCCGGCGTTCAACCTGCTCGATAAATACCGGCGCAATGGTCGCGTCGCGAGGGTACGGCGCATCTGTGCGATTCCACTCGTCGCGCTCGGCGATCTCCGCGCTCGTAAGCAGAGGTATTGTGCCCAGCGCGCGACTTGATTTCGACATGAAAATGTCGAGCACGGTCGCAAGGTGACCGGCGATGCCACGGAATGCCTCGTTGCCGAAGGGGTCGCGCCGATAGAACGCGGTCAGCCGGATGTCATCCTGCTCTTCTGTAACGTGCAGCTCGATATCGAAGCGCGTCGAATGCTCGGGTGACGGAACCGGAGTGATGCGGAGACCTGAGAACTCGGCCGTGCTCACGGGATTGTTGTGGACCGTCAGAGTGACAGCTACCGGCAGTGGGGATGACGGGGTGCTGGCCGTGTTGGCCAAGCGCTCGAACGCTACATCCTGTCGCGCGTTGGCGGAGAGAACAGTCTCCCTGGTTTGATCGACAAAGGTCGCGATCGACATATCGGGCCTGATCCGCGCCCGTAACGGCAGCAGATTGACGAAATACCCGATCAGTGGCTCGAGTTCCGGCCGGCTTCGGTTGGCGATTGGCGCGCCGACCACGAAATCGGCCTGACCAGTGTAGCGCCAGAGCACGACCTCATAGGTAGCCAGCATGAGCATGAACACTGTCGTCTTCTGATCGCGGCAGAACTGCCTGACCCTTAGCGCCAACTCCGCGCCAAGCGATCGCGTGGCGATGTACGCCTCGGCCGAGCGCTGATGCAGTATCGGAGCCGCGGGCAAGCGGAGCGGTTCGGCACCGTCCAACTGCTCCTTCCACCACGCAAGTTGATCGGCAGCAGCCTCGGCACGTTTGCGCGCCCATGCGGCGTAATCGGCATATTGCACAGTAAGCTGCGCGAGTGCGCTGCGATCGTCCAGCCGTCCATAGAATGCCGCCGCTTCCTTCATGAGGATGCCGACGGACCAGCCGTCCGCTGCGATGTGATGCAGCGTCAGAGCGACGTCGAATTCGTCGTCGGCGAACCGCAAGATGAGGCAGCGGATCGGATAATCGCGGGTGAGATCGAATGGGCGCAGTGCCTCTTCCCGGGTACGGCGATCACGCAGTTCGTCGCGCTCCGTCGCGGAACGGTCACGCAGGTCTTCGAATGCCACATCAAATCCCCGCGCGTCGAGCAGTTCCGCATACAACGCCGCTCCAGTCGATCGCACGACGGTTCGGAGGACTTCGTGCCGTTCCACCACTTTGCGGAGCGAGTTACTGAAGGCACGCGCATCGAGATTCCCTCTAACGCGGAACCGTGCCGGAAGATTGTAGACCGCACTGTCAGGATCGACTTGCTGAGCAAGCCAAAGCTGTTCTTGACCGAAAGACAAGGCAGGCCGTGCATCGGCGCACTTCTGGATAAGCGGTGGCTTTGCTGATCGCGAATTGCGGAGCTGTGCCAGCACGGCGGCTTTCTGTGCGGGTGTCAACGATTCGAGGTCTGAGGGGTGTGGCATGCAGGTCGTGGGTTAATGGGCCTCTGATGCAGCCGCGATCGCCTTGCTCAGCAACTCCGGATCGGCCTGCTCGAGAGTCGCGTTGTCGAGCGCCTCGGCGAATTCGTGCAGTGTGGGATGCCGGAAGACATCCCGGAGCGTCATCTCCACTTCAAACTCGCCCCGAACGCGAGTGATGAGCCGCGCGGCGATCAACGAATGTCCACCCAGCTCAAAAAAACTGGACGATCGCCCGATCGAGCGCGCGCGCAGGAGTTCGCTCCACAGTGCTGCGAGTGCCGTTTCAGTGGGCGTCTCTGGCGAATCGAAAGCGGGAGCTGCGACTTCGTGCGGATCAGGCAGAGCACGATGGTTAATCTTGCCGTTCGCTGTAAGCGGCAGACGGTCGCAGACGATGATCCATGCAGGGACTGCCGCGGGGGGCAGGAGGGAGGATGCGTGTTCGCGCAGCTCACGCGAGAGGTCTGCAGTCGCGTCCACAACGACGTAGGCTGCGAGGCCGGTGTCGCCATCCCGGCCAGGCACCGCAACAACCGCGGCTTCACGAACGCGCGCGTGGGTGCGAAGAGCAGCTTCGACATCCCCCGGCTCGATGCGGATGCCGCGAATCTTGATCTGCTGATCCAACCGGCCCAGGTATTCGATCTCGCCGCTCGGGTTCAGGCGAACCCGGTCGCCCGTGGCATACATTGTCGCGCCTGGTTCCCCAATGAACGGGTCGGGGAGAAACCTCTCCGCCGTCAAATTGGGCCGCTCCTGGTATCCGCGCGACACTCCGTCGCCACCGATGTAGAGCTGTCCAGCAACACCTCGAGGAGCTGGTCGAAGACAATGATCGAGTACATACGTGCAGTGCCCGGGGAAGGGATGTCCGATAGGGACCGTCTCGGTCTTGCCGCCATCGGTGCCTACCTCAGCCCAGGTACTGTCAACTGTTGTCTCCGCAAGCCCATACGAATTCGCAATCCGCGTTCTCGGATCGGCTACGTTACGGAGCCTTGCGAGTTGATCGGGGCGAAGCACGTCCGACCCAGCAATGAGCAGACGTAGCGCGGGCAGCTTCATGCCAAGCGCTTCAACGTGTTCCAGGAGACGCATGAGTACCGCCGGGACGAATTCCGCCACCGCAACGCGCGAGTCCTTAAGCAGCTTCAACAGCCGGGGTGCATCGAGCATCGTCTGCTTGGAGCAGATGACGAGCGTTCCGCCGGAGCACAGGGCGCGCACCCAGTCTCCGGCGAAGACGTCGAATGAAAAGCTGGCCATCTGCAGGTGGCGCTCGCCAGGCAAGAGTGCGTAATCGGTGATCCAGGCCTGCGCAGAGGCTGCGATGTTGCGGTGCTCGACCATCACGCCTTTAGGCTCGCCGCTCGAACCCGACGTAAACACGACATATGCTAGCGAGCCAGGCTCGCACGCACTCGGCAGGCTGCAACCTGATGCGGTCGAGAACGAATCCCGGTCGAGCACGAGGAAAGGCACGCCTGTTTTCGGCAGGTCCCGAACGTGTTCCGGAAGCGTAACGATTAGCCGCGCCGAACCTTGTTCGAGCATTGCAGCAATTCGCCGGATGGGCTGTTCGGGATCGATCGGCAGATAAGCAGCCCCGGTTTTCAGAATCGCCAGCACAGCCGTGAGCGCTTCGATCCCGCGCCTGGCGACCACTGCGACGCGATGCTCCGGCCCGATCTGCATGCGCCCGAGGCGTCCGGCAAGTCCGTTTGCACGCTGGTTCAGTTCAGCGTATGAGGCCGTGCGATCTCCGTCGATAATCGCGATAGCGTCGGGCTGCACACGGGCACACTCTTCGAATCGCCGATGCACAGGAACAAATGTCGTCGCCATCGCAGGAAGGCGCGAGCCAAGGAGTACAGCTTCCCCACCACCGGCGATCCGAAGCCGTCCGACCGCGATCGATGGATCGGAGGCGACCTGTTCTAGAAGGTCCCCGTACGATCGCGCGAGTGTGTCTACGTCGCGCGGCTGGAACACGCCGGTGTGATACAGAAAATTGAAGGTCACCGGGTCGCCCGGCAAAGCGAACACGTTCAGGGGAATGTTGTTGCGCTCAAACGACTGCACATCAGTGACGCGCCGTTCGCGAGCGTGCTGGGCGAAAGCAGTGTCGACCGGATAATTCTCGAACACAAACAGCGTGTCGAACAATTGTGTTCCCGGATGCATCCCAGCCCACTCCTGAATACGGCGAAGTGGAGAGTACTCGTATTCGCGGACGTCGAGCAGCCTCTGATGCACACGCGTCAGCAGATCGATGATGGACTCCGATGGTCGAATCCGGACGCGGACAGGCAGCGCGTTAATGAAGAGCCCCACCATCGATTCCACGCCCGGTAGTGTCGCCGGCCGCCCCGACACGACGGACCCGAACGCAACATCATCCTGCCCTGTTATCGAGCTGAGGAGTACCGCCCAGATTGCCTGCGTCATTGCACTGAACGTGATCCGCTGTCGGCGCGCAATGTCCCGCAACATGGTGGTGGTTGCGGTTGCCAGGATCATCTTCGCGTGACTGACCGACTCGCTTGCCTCGGGCGGTCGCGCATTCTTCCGAATGCCGATCGGTTGTTGCGGCCAATCTTGCCCGAGCCTTTTCCAGAACGCGGCAGCCGCGCCCAGCTCCTGACGATACAGCCAGGCAATGTAGTCGCGGAAGGGTTTGACAGGTGGAAGCTCCAACGTCTCTCGATTGCGGATCGCATCGTACGCTGCGAAGACTTCGCGCAAGAGCAGCGGGGCGGACCAGCCGTCGAGCAGCAGGTGGTGATGCGTCCAGACAACGTAATGCGACTCGGGGCTGAACCGCAGGACGCGGACTCTCATCAGAGGCGCTTTGCCGAGTTCGAATCCGCGCTTGCGTTCGGCTATGGCCGCCCGTTGAATGCACACATCACGATCCGAGCCGGCCGCGTCATCGTACTGGACACGGACGGGTACTTCACGATGTACCACCTGAACAGGCCTTTCGAGGTCCTGCCACACAAACCCTGTTCGCAGCACTGCATGGCGACCGGCGGCGTACTGCCAAGCCTGCTCAAATGCCGTATGATCGAGCCGTTCATCAAGCGCCCAGCCGAACTGAGTGACGAAGATCTCCGGATCGCCCGACGCGAGCGAGCCGAAAAGCATGCCCTCCTGCATCGGCGAAAGGGGATAAAACGTTTCCACGTTCTGCACGGGCGGCTACTTCTCCTCCCCGCCCTGTTGCGAGCGCGAGATGGCAGCGGCGATCGAGCTGAGATCGTCAGCGCTCCAGCCGAACGAATTGTCGGCTACGGCCGCCGCAGCTTTTTGAGCGGGAACGGACCTGGTCACGAGGCTCCGGATCGTCGGGTAGTCGAAAATATCGCGAGGTGTCAACTCAATACCTGCCTGCTCGGCGCGAGAGACAATCTGCAGGCTTAGGATGGAGTCGCCGCCAAGGTCGAAGAAATCGTCATCGATCGATACCGACGCGTGTCCGAACACCCCGGCCCAGATACGCGATAACGTAGCCTCCAGGTCAGTCGCTGCCAGCCCCGGCGCCCATTGTGAGCCTTTCGTTACAGGAACCACCTTCGCGGCGAATGGACGGACGTCTAGCAGCACGATATCCCCCAGAGCCGCGTGGGGGTTGTACGACATGGTCTCGAGTAGTTCCTCGAGATGCGCCATCATCCGTCGTGCTGCATCGGTGTCCAACAATTCCTGATTGAAAATGAGCGTGAGCGACAGGTCGCCGCGTGGCGCCACCACCAGACTTAATGGATAATTCGTGCGGCCGGTATACGGGAACGACTCGATATCAAACACTCGCCGGCGCTGCTCTGACAGCTCGATCGACGGGTAACTCTCGAAAACGACGATGCTATCGAACAGCGGTTCACCATTGGGAACGTCGGCCCACTTCTGAATGCTGGCCAGTGGAGTCCACTCGTACTGGCGCGCTTCCGCCTGTTGCTGTTGGAGATCTTGCAGCCAGTCCGCCACGGCCGTTTTTTCCAGCACCGGCACACGGGCGACAATTGTGTTCACAAAATTCCCGATGATGCGATCAACACCTGGCATGGCAGGCGGCCGGCCCGAAACGGCGACCCCGAAAAGCACATCGCTCGATCCCGTGTAGCGGTTGAGTAACACCGCCCAGGCACCTTGGACGACTGTATTAAGGGTCACGCGGCAGGCCCGCGCAGCAGCATGCACCTGAGCGGTAACCGCGGGCGAGAGCGATATACGATGCTCCGCGTAGACGTCTGAGCGAACGCGCTCCGTCGCCGCGCGCGAGGCCGGTACCAGCCGCCCGGGCTGCGTTATGCCCTCGAGGGTTTTCCGCCAGTATTGTTCAGCGGCGGCGTAGTCCTGCTGATCCAGCCACCCGATGTACTCCGAAAAGGGCGGTGCGGGAGGGAGCTGTGGCGGTTCGCCGCGACTGAATGACTCGTACGCGGCAAGTAGTTCAGTCATCAGAACCGACAGGCACCAACCATCGAGCACGATGTGGTGATGCATCCATATCAGTCGATAAACACTGTCCTCCAGCCGAAGCAGAGTCACTCGGATCAGAGGAGCGGACTCGAGGTCGAACCCGCGTTTCCACTCGGCGGCTTCGAGCTCCAGACATCTCGCTTCTCGCGCAGGCGGCTCGAGTGTTCGGAGATCTTCGATGTGGAAAGGCATCTCGGCACAATCCCAGACGACTTGAAGCGGCTCCTCGTGATCCTTCCATACAAACGACGTCCGGAGAGCCGTATGCCGCTCAACGAGACAACTCCACGCGCACCGGAATGCCTCGACATCGAGGTCGCCCTTCACGTTCCCTCGATACTGGCCCAGATACACGTCCGAGTCCCGCTGGTACAAGCTGTGAAACAGAACGCCGGCTTGCATCGGCGAGAGTGGGTAGATGTCCTGGACTTTGGCCGTCATCGTTTACCTCCACCGGCACGTGCTTCGAGCCTCGCCACCAAGGCATCGAGATCCTTGTTGGCTGTTCGAGATACTGAGAATCTGCGGAGCCTGACCGATTCCTTACCGTACATCGCGACGATTCGCTCCAGTGCGACGCGACACACTTCTGCGAACGCTCTGACCGTATCTGACCGATGCACGGTCGGACAGTAGGTCCACCGCATCCACAGCCGTCCGGAATCGACTCGCGCGAGGATGTCGATAAGAAATGTTCGTTTCTCGTCCGGCTGCTGCGTGCCCCCTGGATCCCCGCCTAGTTCAAAAGAACCGCCATGTGGGAGCGCGGATGATGTCTGGCCGAGATAGTTGAAGCTGACATCTGGCGCCCCTCGGACAAGAGCATCAGGACGTATCGACTCGAGCAGGCCGAAACTGACCCCGCCATGCCGCAATAGGCGGCGTGCGGCCCGTATCTGCTCAAGTGCGCTTTCGGGCGTACTCGACTGGGCTCCTTCGAACAGAATCGGGTAGATCGCGGTGAACCAACCGATCGCCTCCGAGATGTCCGGAGCACCTGGTGCTTCGCGGCCATGGCCTTCGACCGCGATCTGGAGCGCGACGCTGCGCGTCACCTCGCAAATTGCAAACGCTGAGGCGGCGAGCAACGCGTCAGCGGCGAAGTGCGGATCGCCCGAACCACCGGCTTGCAAGAGCTGTGTGGTGACCTCAGAGTTCCAATCTATGTCGAAATGACAGGCGTTCGCGATGATATTCCGGCCGCGACCGCTGTCGTCATCACACGGCAACGGGCGAACACGCGACCATGGGGGCGATTGCCAATATTGCCGCTCTTCATCGATCCAGGCCGCCCTCGCCTGCCGAACCCACCAGTCGGCCCAGGCCGAGAAGGATGGCGCGGGCATCGCACAAATGTCTGCGCCGTTCAACGCGCGCTCGAGATCCGCCAGGAGCACCCGCCACGAAACCGCATCAATGATCAGATGATGCGCGACGATGAGGAGCTCGCGATGTTCCGGAGTTGTTTCGAGCAGTGCAAACCGAGCCATCGGGCCCGCTTCAATGTCGAGGCTCGACTGCATCTGGTCGCAGATCCTCGCTGCGGCGGTAGGGTCGGCCACCTCGAACCGTGCGAAGACAGAGTGTTCCTCATGGGAGCAGGCCTGCTGGATCCATTGGTCATTCTCGTATCGAAACCGCATACGGAGCGCGTCGTGGCGAGCAAAGCAGTCGGCCACCGCTCGAGCCATTCGGTCGACGTTCACCGGCGATTTCACGCGGACACGGATTGCTTGGTTGAAGCGGTTGCGGTTCCGCCATTCGCGACGGAAGAACCACTGCTGAACGGGCGTGAGTGGTGCAGGACCTGTGAAATGAGCAAGACCTGATGCTGTGGTAACGGGCGCGGCCGCTGCTGCTAAGGCTGCGACAGTCTGGCACTCGAATACCTGGCGGACCTTCAATTGCAAGCCCACCTGGTTCGCACGCGCTACGACCTGAAGAGCCAGGATGGAATCCCCGCCGAGTTCGAAGAAGTTATCTTCGATCGCGATCTCCCCAGCCGCGAGCACAGATTTCCAGATCGTGGCGATCTGGCGCTCTGCCTCGGTGCGTGGAGCAGTGCGTGTCTGATGGTCGCGGGGCGCTATGCGAGCAGGAGCGGGAAGTGCGCTCACATTGAGCTTGCCGCTCGGCAGCAGGGGCAGTGCCGCCACACAAACAAAGGCTGAGGGCACCATGTATGACGGAAGACGTGTTCCGAGGTAGGCATGGAGGACATACGGTTCCGGCGGTACAGACCCGCTGGCGACATAGTAGGCGACTAGGCGGCGGTCACCAGCGGTGTCCTCGCGCACCACCGCTGCACACTCGCGGATCGCATCGTGCGATTCGAGTGCAAGCCGCACCTCCTCCAGTTCAATGCGGTAGCCACGGAGTTTCACCTGATTGTCACGACGGCCCATGTACTCGAGCGCACCGGACGGTAACATGCGGACGATATCGCCTGTGCGGTACAACCGATCGTTAGGCGGCCCGCCAAACGGATTTGGAACAAACGCATCCGCCGTACGCGTACTGTCGTTGATGTAGCCGTCGGCGATGCATGGCCCCGAGATGTACAGCTCACCAGGAACACCAGGCGGCAGCAGGGTGCCATTCGCGGACACAACGTAGTGACACCGGCCTGCTTGGGGAAACCCGATCGGCACACGAAATGCCCCGTCCGTCTCCTGAGGCACCGTGAATACGTGCGAGGTGATGACACTCTCGGTGGGGCCGTACGCGTTTGCCAAGCGCGCACGCGAGAGCGGCGTCCGACGCCATTGTTCTACGGCATCGGCCGTAATAACCTCACCACCAACGATGACGAGACGCACCTTCATCGCGGGCAGTTCGACGCCGGCCGCCGACCATTCGGCTGTGATGCGACGCCAATAGGACGGCGGTAGATTAATCACGGTGACGCCGCTCTCGGCCAGCGTGCGAGCAAACTCAGCCGGCGCTTCAAGCTCCGATTCCCGCACAAACAGAGAGCAGCCCGTTGCCAGAGCGCCCAGGATCTGCTCTAGGGAGGGATCAAAACTCATACTGGAGAATTGGAGAACACAATCATCCGGCGCGAGTTCGTAGGTTTCGCGAATAGCCGCGATGTGCTGCGCGAGTACGCCGTGCGAGACGACCACACCTTTTGGCCGCCCCGTCGATCCGGAGGTGAAGATGATGTACGCAGATTGTGATGGGATCAGAACCACGGAGGCGACGCGCTGCGACGCCGCGCTCTCGCCACCTACGGAAACGACAGACCAGTTGCCCGAAGGAATCGAAGCGGAGGTCGTATCGTCGCAGAGGACGACAGCCGCGCCCGAATCCTCAAGCATGGCCCGGATCCGGGACTCGGGGTACGCGGGATCGATCGGGACGTAGATGCCGCCCACCTTCCACACAGCGAGCAGCGCGCTGACCATCGTGCGAGAGCGCACGAGTGCCACCCCGACGGGCACCATCGTCGAAACCACTCCGTCGATGAGCTTCTGAGCGATGCGATTTGCATCACGATCAAGTTCTGCGTAGGTCCACGATGCCTGCCCTCGTGACAGAACGGCGATTCGATCCGGATGTCTGCGCACCCTCTGTTCAAAGGCGGCCAGCGATAGAGGGGCGGCGTCATGATTCCCGGCTTGCTGCCGCGACACAGGCAGCATGCAATCGATCAACGAGAGCTCGCCCACGCGCGTCGGGGGTGCATTCGCGATATTTTCGAGAAGCGCGATGAGATTGCGCCCCATCTGCTCGATTGATTCGTCACGGAAGAGACCCCGATTGTACTCAATCACCATCTGCAAGCCGTTCGGCCCTTCCTCGAATAGAAAGGACAGGTCGAGCCGTGCGGATGGACGCACGACGGGCAAGGTTCGTAGCCGCAGGCCGGTGAGACCCGCCGGCTCGGCGGGTGCCCTGTGAAATACGAACAAGACATCAAACAGTGGCGATCCTTCAGCCTGGCGCGGCGCACCGACTGCCTCAACAATACGATCGAATGGCGTGTCCTGGTGTTCGAGCGCTTCGGCCATGACATCGAAGACGCGCTTGGCAAGGTCGATCCACCGCTCGCGGCCGTCGATGCGCACGCGCACGGGCAGCGTATTGGCAAATAAACCTACGACCTCTTCAAAGTCGGCCCGGCTGCGTCCCGCTACAGGCACGCCGACCACGACGTCCGGCTGCGATGTGTAGCGCTCGAGCAAAACGTATACGGCCGACAACAACACCGCAAACAACGTCGTCTCGTGAGCCCTGGCGAGCCCAGTCAGTCGTTGAAACAAAGGCTGAGGCAGCGCAGTCACACGATGCGTTCCGTTGTGAACGCTTTGCTGGCGCACAAAATCGACCGGAAGCTCCAGACGTGGAGGAAGAGGGCTCAGCTTCCGCGTCCAATAATTGAGATGCTGCTCGACTTCGGCCGGCTCGCGCGTTTTCTCCCACGCCGCAAAGTCGCGATATTGCAGAACGGGCCCCACAGGCTGCAACTGCGCCTCTCCGTTCACCAGGCGAGTGTAGGCCCGCGCCACGTCACGCACAATCAGCCGTACAGACCGTTCATCCGCGATGATGTGGTGCAACGTGAGTAACATTATGTGACGGTGGGCGTCGAGGCGCAGAAGTGATATCCGCATTAGTGGCCCGCGTTGCAGGTCAAATCCGCGCACAGTCTCTTCACGGGCGAGATCGAACGCCGCCGTGTCGCGGTCTTCCGGCCTCACGTGCATCAGATCAGTGATAGGCATCACGAACGGCGATGCGGGTAGCACCACCTGCAGAGGCGTGCCGTCGACGTCGAGCACCACCGTTCGAAGCGCCTCGTGTCGATCAATCAGCTGACTGAACGCTGATTCGAGCGCGGCGATGCGAAGCTCGCCCTGAATCTCGACTGCGTAAAAGATGTTGTAGGTCGCGCTGCAGGGATGTAATTGGTCGAGCAGCCACATGCGCTGCTGCGCCGAGGACAGTAAAGCGGTGTTGAACTCCGCGCCGTGCTCGCGCAGGTACTCGAGGGCGATCCTCCGTTTTGCCGGTGAAAGTCCGGCAAGTTGTGATGCGATATCCATTTTGTGGTACCGGATCTGCCGAAATCAGGACGGACAAGGGCGGTGGACCAGCACTAGTTCGCCGGAGGCGACGGCAGATCCCGCCACCTGTGCTGTTACGGCCGCAACGACTCCAGTCTCCGCTAGTTTGCTGACCTCCACTTTGAGCAGAAGTTGATCCCCCGGCACAACAGGCCTCAGGAGGCGGACATTGACGCTGCCGAGATAATTGAGCGAGGTGTTCGGGAACTCTTCAGGTCTGCTCAGAGCATCGAGTGCGTACAGGGTCTGCGCAAGGGCCTCGATGACCAACACGCCCGGCATGACTTGCATGTCGGGAAAGTGCCCGGCGAAATGAGCCTCGTTCGAGGTGACGTTTTTGAGACCGACAGCGCGAACGCCGGCTTCCCACGAGACCAAGCGATCGATGAAGAGGAAGGGTGCCCGATGCGGCAGAATCGCGCGGAGTTGATCGGCGTCGAGCGGCGCAGTGGGGCTTCGGGCAATGTTGGCGGACAGCATGCTTGAATCTCTACAGTTCGGAGATACGAGTCTCCGGGGCGTTCACGGCGGCATCCAGCAGTTGGCGGTAATCCTTCAGTAGCTCTGTCATGAAACTCATCGAGAACCGATCGGCCCGGTACTCAAAGGCGACACCCAGACCGGCATCAATATCGATCCAAACGTTCAGGTCGTATTTCGCGGTACCCAGCGCAACGGGAACGCGCGTGAGTCTCACTCCGGGCACTGTGGCATCGGTCCGCGGCGCGCTCCGCAGAATGAACATGGTTTGGAATAGCCGTTTGTGCGCTGGATGCCCGGCGGGCGCAATCTCAGTCATAATCTGTCCGAACGGAACGTCCTGATGAGAGTACCCATCGAGCGACGCGCCACGCACTTGCCGCATGAAGTCGCGGAAAGTCGGGTTCCCGGCAAGGCTCACTCGGATGACTAGATCATTACCGAACCTACCGATGAGCTGCTCGACTTCAGGGCGCGCGCGATTCGCGGAACATGATGCAACGCCGATATCGTCGTTGCCTGACCGCCGATGGAGCAAGCATTGAAACGCCGCTAGCATCACTATGAATAGACTGCTGCGTGTCTCGTGCGCGAGCGCCTGGATCCCGAATGCCAGCGGCGCTTCAACTCTGTGCGACACTAAACCACCTCGAGTGGAATTGGGATCTCCATCGAGGTCCGGCTGGAGGTGATGAAAGTGCGATGGATGGTCGAGGGTTTTGCGCCAGAATGCCATTCGCTTCGCGAGCACGCTTCCGCTGAGGCGATCATTCTGCCATCGCACGAAGTCTCCGTAACGAAACGAGATCGCTGGTAGCGATTGTGACCCGTGTGGCGCGGAAGCGTACAACGCGGCGATCTCACGCGTGGCGATGTCATTTGACCAGTCGTCATAAACCAGGTGATGTGAGGCCAGCAGAAGGACATGATTCTCGTCCGAGATCCGGATGAGTTGGGCACGCAGCAGTTGGTCAGAGCGAATATCGAACGGCCGTAACGTGAACGATGCCGCGCAGTCGGGGAGTTCGTCCGGGTCGGCATCTCGAAGGTCCCAATCGACCCGCCTGGGCGGGAGGACTCGCGCAGTGGTCCCCTGGCCCGCGTTGTCGAATACAGTCCGAAAGACATCGTGCCGGACGACGAGCTGATCAACTGCGTTCCGCAGCGCTTCCCGGTCGACAGGGCCCTCCCACCGTAGCGCGAGCGGGTAGTTGTATATGGCGCCGGTCGATCCCGCCGCTCCGGTGAGCCAGGAAGACTGGTCCTCAAACCACAACGGCATTTTGAAGCTGTCGACCGGTTCGGCGTGAATGGATGAGGCAAGCGCGGCAGTCATTCAAACGCTCCTCTAAGGCACCGCCGTCCGCGACCGGCCGGCCACAGGCAGCGAAGCCATGGATATTTCGGGATTCAGAGCCGCCGCTGCGAGTACGGCTTGAATGTCGCCAACTAGAGCATCGACCGTCTCGCTGTTGAACAGATCCGGGTTGTGCTGCACGCGGCCCATCAGCCCATCGCTCCGTTCGCTGAATTCGAGGTAGAGATCCCAACGCGCACCGCCGCTATCGGCGTCCATGAACGATTGCGTCCAGCCGGCTTTCAAATCCGCCAGCGGAGGCGCGAGCGTTATCGCAACCTGGAAAAAAGGGTGGCGCGACGGATCCGGCCTTAGCTTGAGTGCGTCCACGACCTGCTCGATCGGGATGTCGTCATTCGACAGGGCACCCGCGATGATTGCCTTCGCGTGATCGATCATAGCCACGAACGTCGTGGCGCGTTCAGCGCGGCTGCGCAACGCGACGGGATTCAGAAAGTATCCGATTAGGTCTTTGACCTCGGACCGCTTGCGGCCTGAGGGTGCGAGCGTTCCGATCACGATATCCGGTTGGCCTGTGTAACGATGCAACACGGCCGCGAATGCTGCGAATAGGGCGGTAAACAGAGTGGCGCCACGGCTACGGCAGAATGACGACACCTCGCGAAGAAGTGCGGCATCGAAGCGGCAGGGCACGATGGCCCCGCGATGACTCTCGATTGGCGGACGTGAGAAGTCCCCTGACCAGGGCAGCGCGGTCGGCGCTCCGTCCAGTTGCCTACGCCAGTAATCGATTTGTGCCTGCAGCGCGGAACGCCTCAGAGTTTCACGTTGCCAGGCGGCATAGTCGGCGTATTGTATGGCGAGCGCGGGCAGCCGCGGTTCGGCGCCGGTTGAGAAGGCTTCATACAACATGATGAGTTCGCGAGGCACGATCTGATAAACCGAAACCCCGTCCACGACACTCTGATGCATAACGAGGACGAGTTCGTGCTCGTCGCCCGGCAAGTGAATCAGCAGGGCCCGTACGAGCGGCCCGTGCTCGAGGTCGAACGCATGAGTGGCATGCCTTGAGCGCACGTCCTTCGCCAGGGATTCCGCCTGGTCCTGCGCGAGCATCGATACATCAACGGCTGGCAGGTCCATCGTGACTGGTGGGGGGCCGATGCGCTGCACGGGTGCACCGCCAACAACATGGTAGGTTGTACGCCAGATTTCGTGCCGGCGGACAACCTCCGTCAGGGCGCGTCCGAGAGCAGCCTCATTCAGCGGACCGGAGCGTCTGAGTGTTATCGATTCGTTGTACAGCTGGGCCTTGGAGGCACGCGCCTCGGCACGACGCCACACCTCCTCCTGCGCGAGAGATAGCGGCGCATCTTCGCCGGCAACGCGCCTGCGAATCGTCGTGGCCTGGGCGCCCTGCAGCCCGACTTCGCCGCTAAGGCAGCGTTCGAGCAAGCGGCGCTTGTTCTCGGAAAGCGGTTGTCGCGATGGATTCATACTGCCGCTGTCGCCGTCCCCTCAATGGCTCGGAACCGGATCGGCAACGACCGCAGGCCTCGCAGGCCGAGGTTGGTGCGCCACTCGAGTTCGACCGGTTCGAGTTCAAAATTGGAAAAGCGGCGCAGCAGTGCATCGAATGCAGCCTGCCCTTCGATCCGTGCCAACGCGGCACCAAAGCAGAAATGCGCAGCCCAACCGAACGAGAGATGGCGATTATCGGCCCGGGTGATATCGAACCGGTCCGGATCTGGGAAGCGTTCCGGATCGCGATTTCCGGCAGCCATCACCGCAATAACAGCCTGCCGTTTGCGAATCAACTTGCCGCCGAGTTCAACATCGGACGGCGCAAGGCGCGCCGTCTGCTGGCTCGGTGGCTCGTACCGCAACATTTCTTCCACGGCCGAAGGAATCAGGGTGCGGTCTGTCTGCAGTTTTCTGAGCTGGTCAGGATGCCGAAGCAATGTCAGCATCCCGTTACCAATCAGATTTGTTGTGGTTTCCTGCCCGCCGACCATCGTGACTATGGTGTTGGCGACGACTTCGTCATCTGTGAATCGCTCGCCGTTGAATTCCGCCTCGAGCAGGGATTGGATCAGGCCTTCGCGACGCGTCTCTCTGATACGAGCAATTGCGTCATGAAAATATCGCGTCATCGCTTCGACACTGCGCCGGATACGCGGTGCTCGCTCGGGATTGTGCTGAAAATTCCCGAGCATCTCGGCAAAATCCTGCGACCACGCCTTTAAATGCGGCGCATCTTCAACGGGAACGCCCAGCATCTCTGCGGTGATCACATACGGCAGCGGCTCGGCCAATTCTGCAATGACATCCATACGTCCGTTCGGCTGCACCCGGTCGAGCAGACGCTCAACAATGGCGCAGATATGCGCACGGAGGACGGCGACGCGAGCCGGCGTGAAAGCGTGTGATGCGGTTCCGCGGATGCGCGTGTGCGACGGCGGGTCGAGGAACAGCATCTGCTTGACCATCACCTCGGCGATCGGCGACAGGTCCGAAAGGCCCATCGATGCCAACTGTTCCGGCGTTGGCGTGCGTTCGGCCGAAAACTCGTGAAGCACTCGAATCACGTCCGCATACCTTGTGACGACCCACACGTGCAGGAATGGATCCCAGTGCACCGGATCCTCATTGCGCAACTGGTGAAAGAGTGGATACGGATTCGCGAGCACTTCGGCATCCAGCAGACGCGCGAGGCTGAGAATATCCCGCTGCTCGCGGGCGCGCTGCGCGCGTGGGCTAAGCGCCATTTTAAAGATCACCGCCAGTATTGGATTCGCGGTTCAGGGCTGCGGCTTCGGCCTCGTCCATCGCCTCGATTCTCGCCAGCACGAGTGCCTCGATCTCAGCGGCCAATTCGGCAATTGTTGGGATTTCGAAGACGCTGCGCAGCAGTAGTTCGATCCCAAACGCCTCCCTTACGCGCCCGATCAACTGCGTGCCCAACAGCGAGTGTCCCCCGAGCATGAAGAAGTTGTCTTCGACACTCACCTGCTCGAGCCCGAGCAGCGGCGCAACGATACCAGCCAATCGCTCTTCAGCAGCTGTCCGAGGCGCCACATAGGTCTCGCCCTGCAAAAGATTGGTCGGACCAAGCACGGGCAGCGCCGCTCGGTCCACCTTGCCATTCGCGTTGAGGGGGAGACTCGGAATTGCCACGAATCGCGCAGGAATCAGATGCTGCGGCAGTCGGCTAACGAGAAAATCGCGAATACTCCTTGCAGTCGGCACCGGGCCGGGCTGCGGCGCCACATAGCCGAGCAGCTCTTTGTCATCTGATGCAGCACGTGCCACAACGGCACTCTCACGAACCTGCGGATGCTGGTTCAGCACCGCCTCGATTTCGCCAGGTTCGATGCGATAGCCTCGCACCTTCAACTGGTCGTCCATTCGGCCTACGAACGCGAGTTTTCCATCGGCGCGATATGTGCCGCGATCGCCTGTGTGATACACGCGCGCGCCAGGCGAGGCACTGAACGGATCGGGGCGAAAGCGATCCGCGGTGAGATCAGGCCGCTTCAGATACCCCCTGGCGACCCCCGCCCCGCCGATGACAATCTCGCCCTCCGTGCCGGCGAAAGCCGCAGATCCGTCAGGCGCGGTGACGTGAACCTGCGTATTGGCAATCGCCGTACCGATTGGCGGCAGCGCGTCGTCGGTTCCTGGAGAAACGTCTCCAGAACTCGCGACGACCGTGCACTCGGTCGGGCCGTAGTTGTTGATCAGCCGAAACGGCAGACCAGATCGAGGCCGTCGGTGGAGCACATCCGCGCCCGTCAACAGCAGCCGCAACGGTGTACCAGCCGGCCAGGCAAGCTTGAGCAGCCGTTCGGCGATTGGTGTCGCCGCAAACCCGATCGTGACACGCTCGGCGAGCAACCAATCGCGCAACGCTTCCGGATAGCGGCCCAGGCCTTCATCTCCGATGCACAGGGTGGCGCCACAAGCGAGATACGGCCAGATTTCCCATACGGCGGCATCGAACCCTAGCGCAGCTACCTGGCTGGCCCGATCAGCGGGCGTGACGTCGAACGCGCTGAGGTGCCAGGAAACAAGGTTCGCTAGGTTGCCGTGCGTGACAGCGACCCCCTTTGGCGTACCCGTCGATCCCGACGTATAGATGACGTAAGCGAGGTCTGAGTCGACTAGCGAAACCATCGCAAACGAGCTCGCATCGGGAGATGACGCGAGTCGCCTATCGCTGGTAACCTCGATCACCGTTGCGGCATTCGAAGCGACATGATCTCTGAAGCG
>Ga0335070_10002917_pt1 | contig 19930 bp, 17 predicted proteins | sample Lox_Sample_13_FD_206722 | JGI IMG/M metagenome (GOLD analysis project Ga0335070, IMG submission 206722) | Soil microbial communities from Loxahatchee National Wildlife Refuge, Florida, United States - Lox_Sample_1.3 | ecosystem: Environmental > Terrestrial > Soil > Wetlands | place: USA... | reverse complement strand
CGCCGCCCTCGATGGACATGTTGCAGACGGTGAGGCGCTCCTCCATGGTCATGCGGTCGATGACGTCGCCCGCGTACTCGTAGGCGAAGCCCACGCCGCCCTTCACGCCGAGCTGATTGATGATGGCCAGGATCACATCCTTGGCGTAGACGCCCCTGGCGAGCGCGCCGTCCACGCGCACCTGGCGCAGCTTGGGCTTGGCCATGGACAGGCACTGCGTGGCCAGCACGTCGCGCACCTGGCTGGTGCCGATGCCGAAGGCGATGGCGCCCATGGCGCCGTGGGTGGAGGTGTGGCTGTCGCCGCACGCGATGGTCATGCCGGGCTGCGACAGGCCCAGCTCCGGCCCGATCACGTGCACGATGCCCTGCTTCCCCGTGGACATGTCGAAGAGCGGCACGCCGAAGTCCTTCATGTTGCGGTACATGTGCTGCGCCATCTCCTCCGCCTCCGGATCCGCGTAGGGACGCGTCTGGTCCGCGGTGGGGATGATGTGGTCGAGCGTGCCGAACGTGCGCTCGGGCATGCGCACCTTGAGCTTCGAGTCCTTCAGCATCTGGAAGGCCTGCGGCGTCGTCACCTCGTGGATCAGGTGGAGGCCGATCAGGAGCTGGGTCTGGCCGGACGGCAGCGTCCGCACCGTGTGCGCGTCCCACACCTTGTCGAGCAGCGTGCGTGCCATGGGCACCTCCTTGGAGGGCGCCTATCGTGCCTCCGTGCCACTGCGTAGTCCAGTGAAACGTTCTGCATGGAATGGTAAGCTCTGCTTCATGATTGACGCCGCCCTCTTTCCCGCCCTGGAGACGCTGCTCGCGGTGGCCCGCACGGGCTCGGTGGCGGCGGCGGCGCGGCAGCGGCACATCACCTCCTCCGCGGTGAGCCAGCAAATCCGGCGCCTGGAGACGCACTTCGGCATCAAGCTCTTCGAGCGCGCCGGGCGCGGCGTGCGCCTCTCCGCGGCGGGGGAGGCGGCGCTGCCCGTCGTCCGCGAGCTGTGGGCCGGAGCTGAAGCTGCCTTCGGCCAGCTCGCGGGGCTGGGCGGTCGCCCCGCCGTCACGCTCCGGGTGGCCGTCAGCGACTACCTGGGCAAGGGGCTGCTCGTCCCGGTGCTCCACGATCTGCTCGACGAGGAGCCACCCGTCCGTTTCGAGATCGTCACCACGCATTCGGTGGCGGGCGTTCGCCTGGTGAGCGCGGGCGACGTCGACCTCGCGGTGGTGACGGGGCAGGAGATTCCTCGCGGTCTCGAGGACAGGCATCTCTTCGATCAGCCCTTCATGTGGGTGGGACCTCGCCGACCTCGTCGCGGTGGCGCGCCGCTGACGGAGCGGCTGCGGCGTGAGCCCGTGCTGCGCCTGGCCGGCGAGAGTCGTGGTCGCGCGCTCCTCGACGAATATCTGGCCGAGCACCGCATCCGACCCGTGTCGACCATCGACGTGCCGAGCGTGTCGCTGCTGCTCTCGTACGTCTCGGGCGGTCTCGGCATCGGGCTCGTTCCCGCCCTGGCCCTCGCCGAGGCGCCGCCTGGGCGCGTCGTGCGCGAGCCCGCGCAGATGCCGGCCTTGCCCGTCACCCTCGTCTGGCGCGCCATGGCTCGCCGCCCGCCGGCGCTGACTCGCCTGGCGAGCCTGCTCACGGCCGCCGGCGCGCGTGTGGCCGCGACGCTCTCCCGCCAGTCAGGGCGCTAGCTGCTCGTGCCGCAGGAGTCGTCCAGCGGGTATCATGCAGGCATGTCCACGGACCTCCACGACCTCTCCATCGCCGAGCTCTCGACTCTGATCGCCGCCCGCAAGCTCTCGCCCGTGGAGCTGACCGAGGCCCTGATTCGCCGCGTCGAGGAGCTCGACGCGCAGACGCAGGCCTTCATCACGCCTACCTTCGATGTTGCCCGGCGCCAGGCGAAGCAGGCCGAGACCGAGATCGCCGCCGGCAACCACCGGGGCCCGCTCCAGGGCATTCCCTTCGCGCTCAAGGACATCTACGACACGAAGGGCATCCTCACCTCCGGGCACTCGCGCGTCTTCATCGACCGGATTCCCGCCGAGGATGCCACCACGACGGCCCGGCTCTACGAGGCCGGCGCCGTGCTGCTGGGCAAGCTGGCCACGCACGAGATGGCGCACGCGGGGCCGTCGTTCGATCTGCCGTGGCCTCCGGCGCGCAATCCCTGGAACCTCGAGCGCTTCACGGGGGGCTCCTCCAGCGGATCGGGCGCCGCCGTCGCAGCCGGCATGGTTCCGGTGGCCCTCGGGTCGGACACGGGTGGATCGATCCGCGGCCCGGCGTCCCTCTGCGGCGTCGTCGGGCTCATGCCCACGTTCGGGCTGGTGAGCCGCGCCGGCGTGATCACCAACTCCTACACCTTCGATCACTGTGGCCCGCTCGCGCGCACGGTCGACGACTGCGCGATGGTGCTGGACGCGCTCGCGGGGTACGACCCGAAGGATGCGGGAAGCCTCAGGAGGCCGATTCCTCCGTACCGTCCGGCCGCGGGCGAGGACCTGCGCGGGCTCAGGATCGGCGTGCTCCGCCATCACTGGGAGGAGGATCTCCCGGCCTCCGAGGACGTGCGCCGGGCCATGGACGCCGCGCTCGATGTCCTGCGCCGGCTCGGCGCCCAGCTCGAAGAGGTTCGCGTACGGCCGCTCGGCAGCTACTTCGACGTCAAGATCATCATCGCGGAGAGCGAGATCTTCGCCGTGCACCAGAAGAACCTGGTCTCCCGGCCCCGGGACTTCGGCGCGGACTTCCTCTCCCGCGTGCTGCCCTCCGTGCTCTTCACCGCCCACGACTACGTGCAGGCCACGCGCGAGCACCGGCGGATGATGGTGGAGATGGCGCCGCTCTACGAGCGGTTCGACGCTTTCGTCACCGCGGGCATGGGCGAGGCGCCGCGCTTGTCCGACTACCGCAGCGTGTCGTTCTGGCAGAAGCCGAGCCTGCTCACGGCGTGGAACGTGACGAGCCAGCCCGTGCTCTCGCTGCCGAACGGTTTCGGAAGAAACGACCTGCCCCTGGGGATGCAGGTGGTGGGCCGGCCCTTCGGAGAGCCGACGATCCTGCGCATCGGCCAGGCGTACGAGCGCGCCACGGAGTGGCACGTCCGGCGTCCCCAGCTCGTGCCGGGCGTGCCCGCGCCGAGAGTCGATGCTCCACCGATTCTCTCGGTGCCCGCCAACCAGGCCGACTCCGCGACGCGCGATCTCTGCGTGCAGGCGGCCCGGCGAGCGGGCGTGCCGCTCGACGACCTGATGCTGGCCCAGCTCCTGGAGGGAGCTCCATACGCCCTCGAGATGGTGCGGCGACTCCGCCGCGACCACGACCTTCACCATGAGCCCGCGAACGTCTTCAGCTTTCCTGCGGCCGACCATCAAGGGAGATGACGTGAAGATCCGACCGAATCGCGTGAAGCAGCAGCTCGCCGCGGGGAAGATCGCCACCATCGTGGCCGGCACCAACGACCCCGACCTGATCGACCAGCTCGGCACGCTGGGTGTGGACGGCATCTGGCTCGAGGGCGAGCACGGCGCCGTCGACTTCGCCGACCTCGGCAACCTGACGCGCGCCTGCGATCTCTGGGGCGTCACGTCGGTGGTGCGCGTGATGGACAACGACTACGCCACGATCTACCGCACGCTGGATCGCGGCGCCCAGGGCATCGTGGTGCCGCACGTCAACAGCCGCGCGGAAGCGCAGGCGGTGGTGGATGCCGCGAAGTTCGCGCCCATCGGGAAGCGCGGCATGTTCACGAGCCGCCAGGGCTTCGGCGTGGACGACTATCTGAAGACCGCGAACGATCAGAGCCTCCTCATCGTGCTCATCGAGGACATCGTGGCCGTCAACAACCTGGACGAGATCATCAAGGTGGATCACATCGACGCGTTCTTCGTGGCGCCGAGCGACCTCGCCACCTCCATGGGCCACATCGGCAACATGGGCCATCCGGACGTCCAGTCCATCATCGACAAGTCCATCGCGAAGATCGTCCAGGCCGGGCGCGTCTGCGGCACGCTGGTGAACGCCGGCAACGTGGAGCGCTACACGCGCCTGGGCGTGCGCGCGCTCATGACACCGTTCTTCCCGTGGATTCAGGCCGGCGCCAAGGACCTGATGGAGCGCGCGGCGAAGGGCGCGGCGGGCTGATCGCGGCGTGACGCTCTCCGACGCCCTGGGCGTGACGGCCGGCGAGGTCGTCGCGCTCGTCGGAGGCGGCGGGAAGACCACCATCATGTTTCGCCTGGCGCGCGAGGCCGTGGAGAGGGGCGGCCAGGCGATCACGACCACCACCACGCGCATCTTCGGCGCGCAGATCGCGCTGTCGCCTGCTCACGTTCCTACCGCTGAGGCCACGCGCGAGCGCGTGGCAGCTGAGCTGGCTGCGCACGGGCAGGTGCTCGTCATCGGGGAGACGGACACGGAGAGCGGCAAGGCCGAGGGCGTCTCCGTGGAGCTCTTTGCGAAGCTGCGCGCCTGGTTTCCCTCCGCGTGCCTCGTGAACGAGGCCGACGGCTCGCGCATGCGCCCATTCAAGGCGCCCGCCCGCCATGAGCCCGTGATCCCCGCCGAGACCACGCTGGTGGTCATGGTGGTGGGGGCGGACATTCTCGGCAAGCCGCTGGATGCCGATCACGTGCACCGGCCTGAGCGGGTGGAGAAGCTCTCGGGCGTATCGCTTGGCTCGATCATCACGCCCGAGGTCGTGGCCCGCACACTCGCGCATCCCGAGGGCGGGCGGAAGGGTGTGCCGCCGGGCGCACGCGTGGTGGCGCTGATCAACAAGGTGGAGAGCCTGCGGGATCAGGCGCCGGCGCGCGAGACAGCGCGGCTTCTACTGCGAGAGTCGGCGATTCATTCCGTGGTGTTGGCGGCGGCGCGGACGAACAATCCCGTACTCGACGTCCTGTCTCACCCTGATTGACGCAGCCCCCGCCTGCCTTACTCGATAACCTCGTCGGCGCGCATCAGCATCGATCGCGGCACAGTGAGGCCCAGCGCCTTGGCGGTCTTGAGGTTGATGACCAGCTCGAAGGTCGTCGGTTGCTGGACCGGCAGATCGGCGGGCTTGGCGCCCTTGAGGACCTTTCCCGCGTAAGCACCGACCAGGCGATAGGCAGAAGTCAGGCTTGGCCCATAGCTGATCAGGCCGCCGGACGCGGCGAATTCACGCCACGCATAGATCGACGGAACGGCATGGCGCGATGCCAGCGCCACGAGCTGCTCGCGCCGGCTGCTCAAGAACGGATCCGCGGCGACGACGAGCGCGCCAGCATACAGTTGGACTAGGGAGGCGAAGGCGGTGTCGATCTCGCTTTCGGTGTGGGCTTTCAGGACATGGAGCTGCAACCTCTTCGTGCGCGCTCCTTCCTGCACGTCTCGAATGACGCGCTCAGCATTCGCATCGTTCGGGTTCACCAGCAGGGCGATCACCCCAGCCATCGGAACCAGCTCAGACAGCAGCTCGAGCCGCTTAGCCGCCAGCTCGTTGGCGATAGTGATGACTCCCGTGAGGTTGCCGCCCGGCCGGGCGAGGCTGGCGACCAGCCCGTCCCTGACCGGGTCGGCGGGACCCCTGAAGACGATCGGGATCGTCGAGGTCGCGCGTTTCGCGGCTCGTGCCGCAGGCGGGCTGCTCGCCACGATCAAATCGACCTTGCGGCCGACGAGATCGGCGGCCAACGCGGGCAGCCGATCGTAACGGCCCTCCGCCCAGCGGTATTCGATCGCCACATTCCGTCCCTCGACGTAGCCGGCTTCGCTCAGTCCCTGGCGGAACGCTTCCATCGGTCCAGAAGACACGCTGGGCGACCCGGTGCTGAGGACGCCGATCACCGGCATCGCCTTCCGCTGCGCGCGCGCGGCGAGCGGCCATGCCGTCATCGCGCCGGCGAGGGAAACTATGAAATCGCGTCGCCTCATGCCCGGCCTCTCGCTCTGTGCGTAGTACGTAGACGGCATAGATTTAGAGGGAGAGGGCGGGGTGAGGGGGAGCTCAGGCGAGGGTGAAGCCCTCGTAGCCCTTCGCCGTCACCTCGTCGCACTTCTGCCGGTACACGCCCACGCCGCCGATGTACGGCATGAAGATGCGCGGCTTGCCCGGGATGTTCGCGCCCATGTACCACGAGTTGGCCTGCGGATAGAGCGTCATGTGGCCCACCTCGTTCACGTGCTGCACCCACTCGTTCTCCGCGTCCACGGTGGCCTCGATGCTCCGGCGGCCGTGCGTGCGCAGGTAGTCGACGCAGTCCGCGATCCAGTCCGCGTGCTGCTCGATGGACACGATCATGTTGCTCAGCACGGAGGGACTTCCCGGCCCCGTGATGGCAAAGAGGTTCGGGAAGCCGGCCACGGCCAGGCCCAGATAGGTCCGCGGGCCCTCCGCCCACTTGGCCTTCAACGTGCGGCCGCCGCGCCCCCGGATGTCCACGGCGAGCAGGGCGCCGGTCATGGCGTCGAAGCCGATGGCGAAGACGATGCTGTCCAGACGGTAGTCCTGCTTGGAGGTGCGCAACCCGCCGGGAGCAATCCGTTCGATCGGCGTCTTCCGGAGATCCACGAGCGTGACGTTGTCGCGGTTGAAGGTGGCGTAGTAGTCGGTGTCGACGCACAGGCGCTTGGTACCCAGCGGATAGGTCTTCGGGGTCAGCGTCTCCGCCACCTCGGGGTCGCGCACGATGGAGCGGATCTTGGCGCGGAAGAAGTCGGCCGCGGTCCGGTTGGCCTCCGGGCTGAACAGGATGTCGTTGAAGGTGGAGCTGAAGCCGAGGCCTCCGCGCTTCCAGCGGGCCTCGTACAGGCGCTCGCGCACCTCGGGTGACACCTCGAGGGCGGAGGCGTCGTTCCTCTCCATCACGAAGCCCACGCGCGACTCGCGCGCCTGGCGGCGGAACTCCGCGTAGTTCGCCTTGACGCTGCGCTCGTACTCGGGATCGAGCGGCGCGTTGTGCGCCGGCACCGAGTAGTTCGGCGTACGCTGGAAGACGAAGAGGTGCGCCGCCTGCGCCGCGATGATGGGAGTGGACTGGATGGCGGAGGAGCCGGTGCCGATGATGCCGACGCGCTGGCCCGTGAAGTCCACGCCCTCGTGCGGCCAGCGGCCCGTGTGGTACCACTTGCCCGTGAAGCTCTCGAGCCCCTCGAACTTCGGCTCCTGCGTGCTGGACAGGCACCCCGTCGCCATGATGCAAAACTGGGCGGAGACCTCGTGGTTGCGATCGGTACGCACCGTCCAGCGGCTCGTGGCCTCGTCGAACACGGCGGAGGTGACCCGAGTATCCAGCGTAATGTCCCGTCTGAGATCGAACCGGTCCGCCACATGGTTGATGTATCTGAGGATCTCGGGCTGGGCGGAGTAGCGCTCCGTCCAGCGCCACTCCTGCTGCAGCTCGTCCGAGAACGAGTACGAGTAGTCCATGCTCTCGACGTCGCAGCGGGCGCCCGGATACCGGTTCCAGTACCACGTGCCGCCGACGCCCTTACCCGCCTCGAAGACCCGCGCGGAGAAGCCCAAGCCGCGGAGGCGGTGGAGCATGTAGAGGCCGGCGAAGCCGGCGCCCACGACGACGGCGTCGAGGGTCAGCTTCCTGTCGTCGGTGGTGGCCATGGCTTTTCCAGATAGCCTGCGGCCGATCCGACTGTCAAGCACACGCTGTTTCCCTCGGCCCGGGAGCGGTATAGAATCTGGGCTCACGCGTGGACCCAAAGGAGGATCGATGCGTCTGGCCGGCAAGACGGGAATCGTGACGGCAGCCGCCTCCGGCATGGGCCGGGCGGGCGCGATCAGGTTCGCGCGCGAGGGCGCGCAGGTCGCCGTGGTGGATGTGGACGCCGCAGGCGTGCAGCGGGTGGTGGCCGAGATCGCGGCGGCCGGCGGCACCGCGCACGGCATCGCGGCCGATCTCACCAAGGACGAGGACTCGCGCCGCATCGTCTGGGACACCGTGAGCCGCTTCAAGGGGCTCGACTTCGTCTGGAACCACGTGGGCCATCCCGGCCCCGCCGCCGTCGAGGGCATCGACCTGGCGGGTTTCGATCTCGCCATCGGCCTGAACCTGCGCACGGTGCTGATCACGACCGAGACGGCCATTCCCGAGCTGCGCGCGCGGGGTGGCGGCAGCCTCCTCTTCACCGCGTCGACGTCGGGCCTCCAGGGGTCGTCCTACAGTCCCGTCTACTCCATGTGCAAGTTCGGCGTGGTCGGGTTCGTGAAGAGCCTCGCCGTGCGGCTGGCCAAGGAGGGGATCCGCGTGAACGCGGTGTGCCCCGGGCCCATCGACACGCCCATGCTTCGCGTCTTCGTGGCGCGGCCGGATCAGAAGTCCACGGCCGGGATGGACCCGGAAGAGCTGGTGCGGAAGCGCGCGGCGGGCGCGGTGCCGCTGGGCCGCACCGGCCAGCCCGAGGAGATCGCCAATGCGGCGCTCTTCCTCCTCTCCGACGAGGCATCGTTCGTCACCGGCGTGGCGCTGCCCGTGGATGGCGGAGTGACGGCGGCATGAGCGCCCCAAGATGAGCTCGACAGCCCGGACGCTGCGCGGCAAGGTCGCCATCGCCGGCATCGGCGAGACGAAGTACTACAAGCACGGCAAGGCGCCGGACTCGGAGTTCTCGCTGGCGCTCCAGGCCATTCTCCGCGCGTGCGAGGACGCGGGCATCGATCCGAGGCAGGTGGACGGCTTCTCGTCCTACAGCAACGATCGCAACGACCCCTCGCGGATCGCGGCGGCGCTCGGGCTGCCTGCACTCCGTTTCTCCAACATGCAGTGGGGCGGGGGAGGCGGTGGAGGATCGGCGGCGGTGGGCAATGCCGCGGCCGCCGTGGCGGGTGGATTGGCCGACTGTGTGGTCGTGTTCCGCTCCCTGGCGCAGGGCCAGTTCCAGCGCTTCGGCGCCGCGCCGCCCGTGGTCACCGCCTCGGGTGAGGCGGCGCTCAATTTCCCGTACGGCCTCTTCTCGCCCGCCCAGCGTTTCGCCATGCGTGTGATGCGCTTCATGCACGAGAACAGCATCGGGGAAGGCGCGCAGCGGGCCATCGCGCTCGCCTCCTATCACCACGCCCAGTCCAATCCGCGCGCGGTGATGTATGGCCGGCCCCTCACGAAGGAGGCCTACGACGCCTCGCGCTGGATCGTGGAGCCCTTCCGCCTCTACGACTGCTGCATGGAAAACGACGGCGCCGCCGCCGTCATTGTGGTATCCGCCGAGCGCGCCCGCGACCTCAAGCCGCGCCCCGCGTATCTCCTCGGCGTGGCCCAGGGCTCGGAGCACCGGAACGCCGCCCGCGGCCACAACGCGCCGCTCTACGCCACCTCGAGCTTCACCACGGTGGCGCCGCAGCTCTACGAGATGGCGGGCGTCGGACCCAAGGACGTGCAGGTGGTGCAGAGCTATGAAAACTTCACGGGCGGCGTGCTCATGAGCCTGGTCGAGCACGGCTTCTTCAGTGCGGAGGAGGCCAACGAGTTCCTCCAGGTGGACAACCTGCTCGCGCCCGCCGGGCGCCTGCCGCTCAATACGAGCGGCGGCAACCTTGCCGAGTGCTACATGCATGGGCTCGAGCTCGTGATCGAGGCAGTGCGGCAGATCCGTGGTGAGTCGACCAGCCAGGTGCCAGAGACACAGGTGTCCATGGTGATCTCGGGGCCCATGGTGACGCCGGTGTCGAGCCTGATCCTGGGCGGAGAGAGAGCGATATGACGACCGCGCACTACCTGCCGGCCGGCCTGCCCGCGCCGGTGCCGGAAGCCGACGGGCTCGACCTCCCCTACTGGGAAGGCACGCGCCGCGGCGAGCTCCAGGTGCAGCGCTGCCGGAAATGCCGCACGTGGCAGTGGGGGCCGGAGTGGATCTGCCACGCGTGCCTGTCCTTCGACATGGGCTGGGAGCGGGTCGAGGGACGCGGCACCATCTATAGCTGGGAGCGCGCGTGGCACCCCGTGCATCCCGCCCTCAAGGAGCACGGCCCGTACATCGTGGTCCTCGTGGAGCTGCCGCACGCCGGCAACATCCGCATGCTGGGCAACCTTCTGGGCGATCCGCGCCAGCTCGTGAGAATCGGCGCGCCCGTCGAAGCCGCGTTCGAGCCGCACGACGACGCCAAGATTCCATTCACCCTCGTGCACTGGAAGGTCATCTGATGCCGGACCGTCAACTGACAAGGAGAGCGGCATGAGCCAGGTCGAGATCAACGCGCCCAATCTGTGGCGGCTGGATTCCCCGGGGCATGTGGGCTGGCCCCGCACCGCGCGGCCGGGCGATCCCAACAAGTACTTCATGGTGTCGGCCGACTGCCACGCCAACGAGCCGTCCAACCTGTGGGCGGAGCGCATGGACGCGAAATACCGCGACCGGCTGCCCCGCGTCATCACGGACAAGGACGGCGTGCAGTGGCGCGTGTCGGAAGGGCACCGGCCGGACCGCATCCGCTTCAACAGCCTCGAAGGCGAGGATCAGCTGCGCCAGCAGGCCGGGGCCGACCCGAAGCAGCGCCTGCTCGACCAGGACCGCGACGGCATCGACGCGGAGATCATCTTCCCGAACAAGGGCCTGTCCATGTGGGCCACGCCGGATGCCCTGTTCGCGCAGGCGCAGTGCCGCGTGTTCAACGAGTGGGCGTGGGAGCAGTTCGGTCCCTACAACGACCGGCTCTCTCCCGTGGCCGCCATCGCCACGGCCGATCTCGAAGGCTCCATGAAGGAAGTAGAGCGCGTGGCCAAGGTGGGGTTCCGCGCGCTGACGTTGCCGTGCAAGCCCGTGTGGGGCGCCCACGACATCGACCATCCGAACTACAACCTGCCCGTCTTCGATCCGCTGTGGGCGGCCATCCAGGATTCGGGCTTGCCCATCACGTTCCACATCTCCACGGGTCGCGACCCGCGCGCCTCCCGCGGCAACGGCGGCGCCGTCATCAACTACGTGTCGCACTCGCTATCGCCCACGGTGGAGCCGGTGGCCAATCTGTGCGCCTCCGGGGTGTTCGAGCGCTTCCCCAGGCTCAAGTTCGCCACCATTGAGGCGGGGATCGGCTGGCTGCCGTGGGTGCTGGATGCCATGGACGAGGCGTATCGGAAGCACCACTTCTGGGTGCGTCCCAAGCTCAAGCACATGCCGAGCGAGTACTACCGCATGCACGGGTTCGCCTCGTTCCAGGAAGACGCGGCGGGGCTGGCCCTGGCCGAGCGCTACGACCTCGTGGACAACTTCCTCTGGGGCAACGACTACCCGCACCACGAGGGCACGTGGCCGCACTCCGCGGAGGCGATCGAGCGCACCATGGGCGGGCTCCGCGACGATGCCCGCGCCAAGGTGCTCGGGCTGAACGCCGCGCGCCTCTTCAATTTCGAGGTGCCCGAGCGCTATCGCCGCCCGGCGGCCTGAATCTGTCATGACGGCGCCGCGGCCGACCACGCTCGAGATCGATCTGGGGGCCGCGGCGGCAAACGTGCGTGCCGTGCGCGGCCTCGTGGGGCGCGAGCGGAAGATTTTCGCCGTGGTCAAGGCCGACGGGTACGGCCACGGCGCGGCGGAGATGGGCGCTGCGTTCCTGGACAACGGCGCGGATGCGCTGGGCGTGGCCGATCTTGGCGAAGGGCTGCGTCTCCGCCGTCGCGGCATCACCGCGCCTATCCTCGTCTATCCGAACTCGCTGCCCGACGCGGCGCGGACCACCATCGCGCACGGGCTCACGCCGACCCTCGTGGATCTCGACGGCGCACGAGCCTATTCCGAGACCGCCGCCACGCCCTGCGACGTGTTCGTGAAGGTGGACGTCGGCCTCGAGCGGCTGGGTGTCCCCGCGGAGCAGGCCGTGAAGGTGATCGCGGCCATGATGGAGCTGCCGCGCCTCCGCCTGGCCGGCCTCTGCGCGCATCCGCACGATTCCGAGGGGCGCGATCCCGCGTACGCGGAGTGGCAGCTCGGCCGCTTCACCACCGTGGTGGACGAGCTGGAGGCGCGCGGCATCCCCGTGCCCGTGCGGCTCCTCGCCGCCTCGCCGTTTCTCCTGAAGTTCCCCCAGACCTACCTGAACGCGGTAGATCCGGGCCGCATGCTCTACGGCATCACGTTCCCGGGCGAGACCTCGCCGGTGCCGCTCCTGCCGACGTTCCGCGCGCTCACGTCTCGGGTCATCGCGCTGAAGGAGCTGGCGCCGCGTGAGCGCTTCGCGGACAAGGCGCCGTTTCCGGTGACGGGGCCCATGCGCCTGGGCGTCATTCCCATGGGCTCGGCAGACGGGCTCAACTGGCTCCACGCCGGCCGCGTCCTCGTGCGCGGCCGCTCCGTGCCCATCGTGTCCTCGCCGTCGCTGGAGCACACGCGGATCGACCTCACCTCGGTGCCGGAGGCCGCCATCGGGGATGAGGTGGTCATCATCGGCCGCCAGGGCACGGGCGAGATCGCCATGGGCGAGGTGGCGAAGCGGCACGGCTTGGGCCTGCACCACGTGGCCACCACCGTGGGACCGCGCGTGGCCCGTGTCTATTTCGTGGACGGCGCTCCCGTCAAGACGGTCACACCCGCCGGCGAACCCTGACCTTCAGGAGGACGCAATGACGCGTGGAGAGTTCATGGAGGATGCGGGGGGTACGGTGGCCGGGATTGCGTTCGTCGCGTGCGGGCTTGGGGGAGCGGTGGGCGGCGGGGGCGCGCGGGCGCAGCCGCGGCGCCGCGAGGTGGTGGTGAGCGGCAAGCGCGTGAAGACGGTGGACGTCCACGCCCACTGTGCGGTACCCGACGCCATGGCGCTCATGGGCCTCAAGGTGACGGCGCAGCCGACGCTGCCCAACGTGCTGGTGATGGCGACGGGCGTGGCGGAGCGACTGCGGGCCATGGACGAGCAGGGCATCGACGTGGAAGCCCTCAGCATCAACCCCTACTGGTACAAGGCGGACCGCGACGTCGCCCAGAAGCTCATCGCCATCCAGAACGAGAAGCTGGCCGAGGCGTGTGCGGCGAATCCCGACCGCTTCGTGGCCTTCGCGTCGGTGGCGCTGCAGTTCCCCGAGCTGGCGGCGGAGCAGCTGGAACAGGGCGTGAAGAAGTACAACCTCCGCGGCGCGGCCATCGGCGGGAGCGTCAACGGCGAGGAGCTGTCCGACCCGAAGTACCATCCGTTCTGGGCCAAGGCCGAGCAGATGGGCGTGCTGATCTTCATTCACCCGCAGGGCACGGGCGTGGCCTCTGAAATACCGGGCCGGCTCAAGGGCAACGGGCTCCTCGACAACGTGATCGGCAACCCGCTCGAGACGACCATCGCGCTCTCGCATCTGATCTTCGAGGGCACCCTCGACAGGTTCCCCGGGCTCAAGATCTGCGCGGCGCACGGGGGCGGCTACCTGCCGTCGTACGCGGGCCGCTCCGACCAGGGCTGCCTCACGTTCCCGGACCGCTGCACGCGGACGCTCGCCAAGAAGCCGACGGAGTACGTCAGACAGCTCTACTACGACAACATCATCTTCACGCCGGAAGGCATGCGGCACCTGATCGCGGAGACGGGCGTGGGGCAGGTGGTGCTGGGCACGGACTACCCGTACCCGTGGACGACGACCTCCGTGGATCTCGTGCTGGCCACGCCGGGCCTCTCCGACGCGGACCGCGTGGCGATCCTGGGTGGCACGGCGTCGAAGCTCCTGGGGATTCCGGCCTAGCGTAGAACCGCCTCCCCCGCCCTCTCCCCCACCGGGGGAGAGGGAATCCAGCGGTCGGGTCGGGGTGAGGGTGACCCGCCTCTTACGCCGCGGCTTGCTCCGCCGTCGGCCCATCGCCCATCAGCGTGGTGCGCCGCATGTCCCGCGGCTCGTGCGCGGGGAACGGGCGCGCGCGGTGCATGGTCTGGCGGTTGTCCCACATGACGAGGTCGCCCACCGACCATTTGTGCGCGTAGACGAACTGCCGCTGCGTGGCGTGCTCGACGAGGTCCCGCAGGAAGCTCCGCGCCTCGGGCACGGGCCAGCCCACGATCCCGCCCGCGTGCGACGAGAGGTAGAGCGAGCGCCGCTTCGTCACGGGGTGCGTCCGCACCAGGCACTGGCGCACCGGCCTGAAGCGCTCGCGCTCCTCGTCCGTGAAGTCGGTGAAGCCGAGGATGCTGCGCGAGAAGATCTGCGAGTGCTCGCAGACGAGGTCCTCCACCTCGGCCTTGGTCTCGTCGTCCAGCGCATCGTAGGCGGCCCGCATGTCCGCATACTCCGTGTGGCCGCCCTTGGACGGGATGCTCACGGCGCGGAGGAGCGAGTACTTCGCCGGCACCACCTTGAACGAGCTGTCGGAGTGCCAGAGGCGGTTGCCGAGCCCGAAGAGGCGCGGCCGGTCGTCCCGCGCGAAGACCTTGCTGTCCTTGTCGAGATTGGACACGTCCGCGAAGGTGGTGGGCAGGCGCGCGTCGGCGAGCGGCCGCAGGCTGGTGCCGATGGCGTGCTCGATGTCGCCCAGGCTCCGGGTGAACGCGAGCTGCTGCTCGTCGGTGATGCGCTGGTCGTGGAAGACGAGGACGGCGTAGCGGTCCATGCCGTCGTGGACGGCGGCCACCTCGTCCGGCGTGAGCGGCTTCCGCATGTCGATGCCGTCGACTTCGGCGGCGAAGCACGGGCCGACCTGGCGCAGCGTGATGGGCATGGCGGTCGCCTCCTGGTTACACCGTGCGCTGGAGGAAGCTGGTGACGAGGGGCCACACCAGGTCCGCGTAGTGCGGCTGGAAGCCCGCGTTGTCGGGATGCCGGAAGCCGTGGTTCGCGTCCGAGAAGAAGTGCCACTCCACGAGCTGGCCGTTGGCGATGAAGCTCTGCCAGAGCGGGCCCTGGATGGCCGGCGTGGCGATGTAGTCCTGGCCCCCGCAGATCACCATGGAGGCGCAGGTGAGCGTGCGCGCGAGCTGGAAGGCATGCCGCGGCCGGTGCGCCGTCTCGGGCTCGTCGCGCACGGACGGATAGTAGAGGACGATGGCGCGCACCTTCCGGTTGTCCGCGGCGAAGGGGATCAGGAGGCGGCCGCCCATGCAGTGGCCGATGCAGCCTGTGCGCGCCGGGTCCGAGCCCATGCGATCGACCAGGTAGCGCCACGCCTCCTCCATCTTCCCGAGAAACTCCGTGTCGGAGTGCTTGGCCTGGAGGTCCGCGCCCTGGCCGATGTGATTCGTGCCCGGCACCCCGAACATGTTGAAGAGGCTCGGCACGAGCACGTTGAAGCCGAGGGTGGCGAGCCGGTAGGCGTCGATCTTGTAGTCGGCGGTGACGCCGTGGGCGTGGTGCACCATGAGGATGCCCGGCCGCGGGCCCGGGCCCTCCGGCTGCGCCATGTAGCCTGGGATGCCGTCGTCTTCCTGCGTGAGCATGCGCGCGGTGGTCATGAGCGGGCTCCTCCCAGAGCGGCTTTCACGCGATCCGCCCGGAACGGCACGGTGCGGAGCCGCACGCCGGTGGCGTCGAACACGGCATTGCCCAGCGCCGCGGGCACGGGCGTCGAGGCCGCCTCGCCCACGCCGAGAGGCGGCTGGTCCAGCCGCTGGATCAGCTCGAACTCGAGCGCCGGCACCTCGGGGAAGGTGAGGATGGGATACGAGGCCCAGTCCACCGTGGTGACGCCGTTCTTGTCGTAGACGATCTCCTCGTGCAGCGTGCGCGAGATGGTCTGGAGAATGTTGCCCTCGAGCTGCGCCTGCACGCAGTCGGGATTGATCATGAGCCCGCAGTCCTGCGCGCACACCACGCGCGTCACCCGGATGCGGCCGGTGGCCCGCTCCACCGACACCTCCATGCCCATCGCCACCAGCGTCTCTTCCTGCTTGTAGTGGATGAACGCGATGCCGCGCCCCGTGAGCATGGCCGCGGACGGATCGCGGGGGCGCGGCGAGGGCCGCGGCTGCCAGCCCATGCGCGTGGCCACGCGCTTCAGCACCTCGATCGCCCGCGGGTTGGAGAGCCGGCGCAGGCGGAAGTCCACGGGATCGGCGCCCGCCGCCGCGGCGACCTCGTCCGTGAACGACTCCACCGCGAAGGTGTTGGCCACCTTGCCGGGCGCGCGGAAGGCGGAGGTGCGAAGCGGCGCCGTGTCGATCCAGTGCACCACGGCGTGGAGGTTCGGCATGGCGTAGGGCGGATCCACGTTCTGATAGATGAGGCCCGTGGATCGCCCAGGCGTTTGCGGCAGGCCCGCGGCGTCGATCGAGATCAGCGGCACGTTGGGCAGGTTCGCGGTGGCCATGGGCAGCCAGGCCTGCGTCTCCCACGCCGAGATCTGTCCGTCGCCGTCCACGGCGGCGCGCAGCTCGAGGAGCTGGGCCGGCCCTTTCGGGTCGAGACCGTGCTCGTCCTGGCGCATCCACTGCACGCGCACGGGCTTGCCCACGGCCTTGGAGATGAGCGCCGCCTCGGCCGCCGCGTCGTCCGCGCCGTTGGGGCCATAGGAGCCGGAGCCGTCCAGGTAGATGACGCGGACGCGATCGCGCTCCATGCCGAGCATGCGCGCGCACGTGGCCTGGAAGCCGTGCGTGTTCTGCGACGAGCTCCACACCGTGGCGCGGTCCGGCCGCACGTCGGCGACGCCGCACGAGGGGCCGATGGAGCCGTGGGTCTGGATGGGCCAGCGATAGGCCGCGTTGAGCGTGCGCGTGCCCGGCGGCGGCGCGCTCAGGGCCGAGTTGTCCCCGCGCCGGGCGATCTCCTGCTCGCGGGCGACGCGACTTGCCCGCATCGCCTCGAACTGCGTCGTGTAGTCGGGAAGGCCGCCGCCGCCCGTCCACGTCGCCTTCAGCACGCGCGAGGCGCGCACGGCGTTCCACTCGCGGTCGGCGACCACGGCCAGGAAGCTCTGGATGCGAACCACGCGCGCGCCCGGGATGGCCTTGATGGAGGGCTCGTCCACGGCAGCGAGCGTGGCGCCCACCGCCGGCGCGTGGATCACGCGGGCATGCAGCATGCCGGGCAGTACCAGGTCGTAGAGGTACGTGTGACGTCCCGTGATCTTCTCGGGCAGATCGGGCCGCGGAAGCGACCGGCCGACGTAGCGGAAGCGGTCGGGCGATTTCAGCGTCACCTTGGGGTCGATCCTGAGGTTGAAGGCCTGGTCGCCGATGAGCTCGCCATACGCCACGGAGGCGCCGCCGCCCTTGACGCGGACCACGCCGTCGACCACCTCGAGATCCGCCGCGGGCTTGCCCAGCTTCATGACGGCCTGCGCGAGCAGGGCCTGGCGGGCGGTGGCGGCAGCCTGGCGGACCTGCTGGCCACCCCGCGCGATCGTGTAGCTCCCCGCCGTCGCGCCCTGATTGGGCGTGAGCGCGGTGTCGCCCTCGATCATCTCGATGCGCTCGAGTGGCACGTCGAGCTCGTCGCCCACCATCTGGCGCATGGCGATGCGCCCCCCCGTGCCGATGTCGACCTTGCCCGTGAAGAGCGTCACGGTGCCGTCGGCGTGGACGGCGAGGTAGGAGTCGACGAGGTCGGGGGCGACCGGCTTGCCGAGGAAACGATCGGCGTCGGGAAGGGTCTGCGCGGACAGCGTCCGCACGCCGTCGAGGCCGAAGCCGACGATGAGGGCACCGCTGGCGGCGAGAAATTCCCGGCGCGTGATCATCTAGCCCCCCGCCGGCTTCGTGCCGGCCACCTTCAGCACGGCGCGAATCACGCGGGCATGGGAGCCGCAGCGGCAGAGGTTGCCCGCGAGCGCCTCCCGCACCTGCTGCTCGCTGGGACGGGGCGTGTTGCTGAGCAGGGCACGGGCCGCCACCACGAGCCCTGACGTGCAGTACCCACACTGCGCCGCCTGCTCCTCGATGAAGGCGGCCTGGAGCGGATCGGGCTGATCGGGCGAGCCCAGTCCTTCGATGGTGATGACGTCACGGTTGCCCACGCTGCGCGCGGGCGTGATGCATGAGCGAATCGCGCGCCCGCCCACGAGCACGGTGCACGCTCCGCACTGGGCGAGGCCACAGCCGAAGTGCGTGCCGGTGAGGCCGAGGTCGCTTCTGAGCACGTAGAGGAGCGGGATATCCGGGTCGTCGGAGTCGACGTCACGCGTACGCCCGTTCACCTTGAGCGTGATCTTGGCCATGGCCTATCGATTTTCCGCCGGGGTGGAGGAGGCGGGCCCTATGCCCCAGACCTGGCCCATGCCCTCTCCTCTGGATTGGGTAGTGCCGGCGATCAGTTCGGCGTGACTTTCTGCCAGCCCGCGTCCGGATTGAAGAGCTTCATCTGCTGCGCCCGCGTCGCCGTGGAGGGGCCGAGGTTCTTCTGATATACGATCCCGTCGTGATTCACGATGAAGGTCATCACCCCGGAGACGCCGTACTCCGCGGGAAAGGCCACGAGCCCGAAGCCGCCGATCATGTGGCCGCGCGCGACGTAGTCCGTGGCGCCGCCGGGGGCATCCGGCCCCTGACCCGTGAGAATCCGGTAGTAGTAGCCGTGATAGGGCACCGGCCCTCGCTGCGTCTCGGATCTGCGGTAGCCCTCGGCCCTGGCCTTGGCCACGAGGGGGCCCAGCGGGCTCATCGGCTCGCCGGCCTTGGCATCCCAGTAGAGCCCGTCCCGCTTGCCCGGGGTGCTCGCTATGCGCTGCGCATATTCGAGCACCTCGCCCTGCTTGCGAGGCTGCGCATAGTACTCCCGCTGCGCGTCGACGTAGGCGAGAGCCACCTGGATCGCGGCGCGCTCGTTCCGGCCGATGCGGCGGTTCAGGATCTCTTCCTTTCCCGCTGCCGTGTCGAAGCGCCAGCCATCGCCGTCGGGGACCACAGGAATGGGGAAGGGGAAATCGTCGGCGCCCACGTAGAGGACGATCTTCCCGCCACCCGCTTCGAGCCGGTGCTTCGCGTCGTATTCCCGGAGGAAGGCCTCCCGGGCTCGATCGTCGGCGACCTTGTCGCCGGAGGTAAGCAAAGGCCCGCTGGAGGAGCCGAGTATCTCGCCGAGCGCCTTTTTGTCGTCCGTACGCAGTGCATCGGTGAACGCCTGCACAGCTTGCTCCGGCGTCTCGAACCGCTTCTGTCCGGAGGTCGCTGCGGCCGCCCATGCCGTCGAGCAGCTCGTCACCAGGATGAGAGCGGCGAGCATCAACGAGAATGGGCCCATTCGAGACGGGCGATTGCCGACGGGCTCACGGTACGGCTGTCGCATACACTCCTCCACCGCCGTCCTCGTCCTCCTCATCGCCGGCCCCCGCCCCCGCCGCGCCCTCCGCCACCACCGCCGCGCCCGCCGCCACCACCGCCGCTCCGCCCGCCGCCACCACCGCCCCCGCCGCGCTGAATGTTCCCGCCACCACCGCCTGCGCCCCCGCGGCCCGCACCCGAGGCGCCGAAGCTCTGGCGGCTCGCTTGCCCTCGGGCGCTGTCCATGGTGGTGGCCCGCCCCTGGCCGACGCCGTCGAAGGCACCGGGGCTTCTCGCCGCCTGGCCTCCGCCGAGCTGCCCTCCACCGCCCACCGCGCCCTGCGAAGGGCGAGCGCCGCCCAGATTGCCCTGCTGCCCTCCACCGCCCACCGCGCCCTGCGAAGGGCGAGCGCCGCCCAGATTGCCCTGCTGCCCTCCACCACCCACCGCGCCCTGCGAAGCACGGGCGCCGCCTGGGCCACCCTGCTGGCCTCGGTAGGCCTCGCGCGACTGCGCGTTGCCGGGCCCCGCCTTGTTGAATCGCTGCTGCGTCGAGGCATCGCGATACTGCGCGCCCTTCCGGTGCTCCGGGTTGTGCTGCCACCCTCCCTGGCCCTGGCCGCGACCGCCCTGGCCTCGATTGCCCTGATACTGCTCGGCGCGCTTGTTCGCGATGTCTCCAGTGTTCACCTTGTTCGTGTAGTTGTTGTAGTTGTTCACGTTGACGTCCACGTCGCCGTGACCCCAGTTGCAATTGCCCCATATCGCGGCGCCGGCTGCCATGCCGATGCCGAAGGAGAGCAGCGCGGTGCCGGCCACGTAGCCCGGCGGATAGTAGGGTGGGTA
>Ga0335070_10002916_pt1 | contig 19931 bp, 10 predicted proteins | sample Lox_Sample_13_FD_206722 | JGI IMG/M metagenome (GOLD analysis project Ga0335070, IMG submission 206722) | Soil microbial communities from Loxahatchee National Wildlife Refuge, Florida, United States - Lox_Sample_1.3 | ecosystem: Environmental > Terrestrial > Soil > Wetlands | place: USA... | reverse complement strand
GCGAGGAACCGGCGGCGGTTCATGGGCAGCCTCATTTTATCCCAGCCATGCCGGAAGCGGCGGCGGACGACAATTTCGCGTGCAGCGCGCGCTCCGCGCGCGCCTCATCTGGTCTGCCCAGGCGATCGTAGAGGCGGGCCATGCGGTAGTGAGCCACGGGATCGCCGGGGTTCAACTCGATGCTTCGAAGGATCTCCTTCGCCGCCTCAGCGAACTCGCCCCGCTGATCCAGCAGCACGCCCAGCTCGAAGTGCGCTTCCCAGAACGCTCCGTTCTGCGCCAGTGATTTCCGGACTTGAGCCTCCGCCCGCGCGGGGTCCTGCAGCGCGAGACATTTGCCGTAGAGAAAACTGCCGAGATAGTTGTCGGGTGCTCGTTTGGCGAATCCGGCGAAGGCCAGCGTGATGCGGGGCAGCCGGTCTTCGGCCTGATCCAGCATTTTGCCGAGAAACACGTAGGGCTGTTCCACGCCGGGGTCGAGATCGATGGTGCGGAGAAAAGCGTCCGCGGCTTCCGGAAAGCGCCGCAGGCCGTAGTAGGAAACGCCGGCCGCCAACTCGAGCTGGGTGCTTTTGTCGAAGTTCTTCAGGCCGGAGTTCAGCACCTCGAGCGCACTCGCGAAATCCTGCTGCTTGAGGTAGAGTTGCGCCAACTCGAAATAATACGATTCGGTGTAGGGGCTTTCCCGAATCGCTGTCCGCAGCAATTCAGCCGACTTCGCGCCATCCCCAGCTTCGGAGTAGTACAGCGCCAGGCCGTGGAGAATGGCGGCATCGGAGGTCAACACCTCTGCCCTGCTGGCGGCTGCCTGCGCGGAGCCCGGCTGGTTTAGCTTCCGGTAGGTCTGCGCCAGAGCCAGCCAGACGCGTGCATCGCGGGGTTCGAGCCTGGCCGCGGCCTCCAACTGCGCTTGCGCGGCGCTCAGGTCGTTAGCGTTCAGCGCCACAAGACCGGCGTGATATGTGGTGTCAAACTGCCCGGCGAGGAAGACCACAAACAGCCAGAACATAAGAAAAGGGGAGAGCCCCTCCGGCTCTCCCCTTCAGTCTAATCGAGCCTGCGACCGTCAGAAATGCAGCCGGAGCGAGAACTGGATGTGCCGCTCCGTACCAGCCACGGTGCTGGTGATCCTGCCGAAATTGCCGTTCCCACCCAGCGACCGTGCGTCCTGAAGGTTACCGTCGGGAGTATTGTAGACCGGCGTGTTTGCCAGGTTGAAGGTCTCCGCGCGGAACTGAACCCGGAAACGCTCCGTGATCGGGAAATCCTTGAACACGGAGAAGTCCAGCGTACGCGTGGACGGACCAGTCTGGCTTTGCAGCCCCAGGTTGCCACCGGTAAGAGCGGCGGGAACGGCCACGTTGCCGATGTTGAACCACTGGCTGGGATCGCGTCCCGTCGACGGGGCGGCATTCGGATCCATGCCAGGAATCGCATCAGGGCGGCACGCACCCCAGACGCCCTGGCAGCCGTTGTACCGGAGCGTGTAAGGAACGCCGGTCCGCAACGTCAGGATGCCGTTGACGTGCCAATTGCCGATCATCGTGTCGGCAAGCCGGTTCATGTTGTTGCCCAGAGCCTTCCCCTTACCGAACGGAATGTCGTAGGTGAAGGCAGTGGTGAAGTTGTGCCGGATATCCCAGGACGCACTGGAATATTCAGAGGCGAAGTTGGTCGGGTCCGGAGTGCCTAACCCGCCCGATCCGCTCAGCGGAGTGCCGCTGTTGGCCAAGGCGTGGCTCCAGACATACGAAACCAGCATCTGGAGTCCGTGCGAAAACCGCTTGTCCAGTTTGGCCGAGGCTGCCGCATAGTTGCCGTAGCCGAAGGAGGATGTCATCGAGAGCCCGCTGCCGATCGACGCGCAGGCGGGGCAATTCGGCGGCGGCAGGATAATGCGCTGCGTTTCGGTGGTGATTGCGGAATTGGTGGTTCCGATGTTCACGGCGGGATCGGAGTTCCATAGAATCACCTGGTGAGACTGGTGATTTCCCTCATACCCAAGTTCCAGGGCCATGTTGCTGGGCAGTTCCCGCTGGATGACGAAGTTCCACTTTTGAACGAGCGGATTGCGGAAGCTATCCTGCACACCGCGGAACGACACCGGCGCGGGCAGCGTGAATACATTCGTCGGGTAGCCGCCGGTTAGGCCGTTCGGGAAGTAGTTGCATCCGGTGCACTGCGGCTGGGAGACGCTGATGAAGCTGCTGATGCCGTTGGCGCGCACCAGGTTCACGGTTTCGTTGAACGGCACGCCTTCGCCGCGGTTCGGGCTGCCTCCCTGATTTTCTTCACCGCCATAGAACATGCCGAATCCGACGCGGATTACGGTCTTAGGCAGCACCTGGTAGGCAATGCCGATGCGCGGGCCGAAATCCCACTTGTCCCACGGAACCAGCGTGCTGGGGACCTGGCCTCGAGAAACCTGAACGGTCGGAAACGCCGTCGCAAAGTTAGGAGGCAGAGGCGCATCCTGATTCGGACCCTTCGGAATGTAAAGTGTCAGGTTCTGCAGATCGAAGTTAGCCTGACGGGCGAACCGCTCATCAATCGGCGACCACAATTCATACCGCAGGCCGAGGTTGATGGTCAGCTTCGAGGTCACTTTCCAGTCGTCCTGCGCGTACCACGCCCACGCGGATTTCTGGGAGGACACGAAGTTGGTGGTGGAGATGTTGCCGCTGTCGAGCTGCCCCAGAAGAGCCGAGGCGATCGGATCGCCAGTGACCGTATTGATGGCCGCGCCCGTGGTTCCCTTGGTGGTGAGGGGGTACGCAGTTTCATTCTGGCTATAGCCGATGTTCCCGTGAGGGTCGGGCACCTGGAAGAAGGGGAACTTAATGGGCCGGTATTCCGCGCCGAACTTCAGCGCGTGTGAGCCCTTATTGAGCGCGACGTTCTGGATGAAGTCCCAGACGTTGTTGAATTCTTTGGTCGGGATCCAGTCGTTGGCACCCGTCTGTTGATAGCCGTTGCTGAAGGAGATTTGAGGAAGCCCGCCGTTGTTGGCGTAGGCGTTGGTCGGGTTGTATCCGCCGATGCCGAACTGGGTGAAGAGGTCCGTGCCCGGGTTGGCGCCCAAGCGGGACGTCACCAGGCGCGTGAATCCGACCCGCGTTTCCGAAACAAGCGTCGGACTCCAGACGCGGGTGTAGCTCATCTGTGCATTCCGGCTCAGGTCGGTCTCCTGAGCGCCCTGGAAGGGGGAGCCGTCAAGCGCACCGGGGAAAGGCACGCCGCTGGTCAAGCCGGTGTTGGCCCAACTCACGGAACCGAACAGGCTGTCTTTGGCGCTGATCCGGTAATCGACCCGGGCATCGCCCTGATCGGTTTGCCGGCCTCCGGGAGTGATGTAGTAAAAGTCGTTCGCCGGGTAGGTGCCGATCTTAATGGGCTGATTTGTAGCAGGATATTGCTGGAGAATCTTGTTGAACGCCGGGTCGAAGCGGTTCGACGGAATCTGGTTACCCACGAACGGCGTGCGCGAAACCGGGACGCCGCTGGAGTTGTACACGGTGGACAGCGGATCGTAAATAGCGCCTTGGGCGATCGAAGTGCCGGAAGCAGGATCCGTGGCGATGACCGGGCCCAGAAGGCTCGAGAAATCGCCAGTTTTCATGGCAGCCGTCGGGATCGTCGTGAAGCCCGAGTAGCCGAGGCCCGACACTGAGCCGCCGGAAGAGGCGATGCGGGTTCCCTGATAGTCGCCGAAGATGAAGAGTTTGTTCTTTTTGATCGGACCGCCGAGCGTGGCGCCGAACTGGTTCTGCACGAACGGGCCGCGGGGCACACCAGCCAGATTGTTCTCCCATCGGTTGGCGTCCAGGTCCTTATTCTGGAGGATCTCGAACAGACTTCCGTGTAACTGGTTTTCGCCGGATTTCAGGTTGACGTTAATCACGCCACCGGCTGCGCGTCCGTACTCCGCGTTGTAACCGTTGGTGATTACGTTCATCTCGCCAATAGCCTCCACCGAGGGCCCGATCGCGTAGGCCGTCTGGTTCAGGAAGTCGATGGTGTTGATATTATTGTCCACGCCGTTCAGCAAGAAGTTATTCTGGCCGTTGGAACGGACGCCATTCGCGGAGAAGCCGCCGTTGTTCGCGTCGCGCGCGCCCGGTTCCGCCGGAACTACGCCGGGCGAGAGGCGGGCCAGGTAGGCGAAGTTGCGGTTCCCGCCGAGGGGAATATCGGTCATCGTCTTGGTATTCAGGTCCGCGCCGACTTGCGTGCTCTCGGTCTGCAGGATGGGCGCCGAAGCTGCTACCTCGACCGTCTGGCCTACATCGCCGACGGTCAGGGTGATCACGATGCCGGTGCGCTCACCAGCAGTTAACACGATGCCGCGTTGCTCTGCCTGCTTGAACCCAGGAGCAGACACCACCACGGTATAAGTGGACGGCTTCAGTGCCGGACGCACGAACTCGCCCACACCATTAGTAATGGTCTGATAACTGAGGCCGGTGCCCTGCTCCGTGATTTTGATGGTGGCGTTCGTTACTACCCCGCCGGAGGTATCGTTGACGGTACCGGCAAGGGTCCCAAGGTCGCGTTGCCCGAAAGCCGCGATGGCACAAAAGACGAGCAAACCAGCAACTCGGAAGCTCGCGACTAAGCGATTGAATAACTTCCGCCGGACGACGGCAGAACTCGGCAGACACGGCATAAACCCCTCCCTCATCCAGGAAACCAGACAGTAATGGGTGGAAAAATATCATAATCTGTGAGCGGTTACAAGTCTTATCTTTACCGTTCTCGAAGAATCTGCGAAAACGTGACAAGTGTCACCGAAGCTCGCCTTTTGCATCTTGACGGATGAAGTGGAACCACCGAGACCAAAAATCATGCGAAAGTCATTTCTTTTGTTCGTGGCGGCGCCTCTGCTGGCAGAGGACACCCTCTCGTTACGCGAGGCGGTGAGGTTGGCGTTGAAGGAGAACGGGGCAGTTGCCGCCGCCAATGCCGGCGTGAGCGCATCCGAAGCACGGGTCGAAGAGGCACGCGCCGGAAGACTTCCGAAGCTGAACTACTCCGAATCCTACACGCGCAGCAATAATCCCGTGTTCGTCTTCGGTGCGCTGCTGACCCAACACCAGTTCGGGCCGGAGAATTTCGATATTGGAATGTTGAACCGTCCTGCCTCCCTGAATAACTTCCAATCTCTGGTCACCGTGGATCAGAGCCTCTATGACGCCGGGCAAGCGAAAAACACCCTCAAGTCGGCCGGCCTCTCGCACCAGATGACGCAAGAGGAACAGCGGCGGACCCGGATGCAGGTCATCTCGGGCGTGGTCCGCGCCTACTACCGCGTGGTTCTGGGCGCGGAGAGCCTCAAGGCCGCGGAACAGGCGCTTCGGTCAGCCGAGGCAGACTTGAAACGAGCCGAATCGGTGCGCGCGGCCGGTATGTCCACCGATGTCGATGTGCTTTCGATCCGGGTGCATCTCGCCAGTGTCACCGAACAGCGCATCCAGCGAGCCGCGGAGCTCGATGTCGCCAAATCCGCACTCAACGATGCTCTCGGTCTACCGCTCGACACCGGCCACATCCTCGCCACACCATTGGCTCCGCTCGATCTGCCCGACCTGGCGCTGGCCTCCTTCGAACAGGACGCCTCCGCTGCGCGTCCCGAAGCCCGTCAAACCCGCATCGCCGCGGATCTTGCCAAGGTCCAGTCGGAAGCGGTGCGGAGCGCGCTGCTTCCGCAGGTCACCTTTCACGGCGCGTTCGAGGCCGACCGGCAGCAGTTCATCAACAAAGGCGGCGCCAACTGGCTGGCCTCCCTCGGCCTGCACTGGAATCTGTTCAACGGCGGTGCCGACAAGGCGCGAATTGAGGAATCGACCCACTGGATGGAGCGTGCCCATGCCGACGAACAGCGGGTAGATTCTGCGGTCCGGCTCGAAGTGCGGCGCGCCTGGGCCGATCTGCGGGCCGCGCAGCAGCGCATCGAGGTCGCAAAAGCCGCCATGGCGGAAGCCGAAGAGAGTCTCCGTATCACCCAGAACCGTTATGAAGCCGGAATGAGTAACGTGACCGACCTGTTGCGGAATGAGACTGCCGTCCTGGAAAGCCGCACGCGCTACCTGGCCGCGGTGCACGATCAGCGGCTGGCCGCCACTATGTTGGAACTGGCGGCCGGCCGCCTCTCGCCCGACTCAGAGGTATTGAACTGATGCGATTCCTGCCTATTTCCGTTTTCGCCTCCCTCATCGCGCTCGGCGGCTGCGGCGGCAATGAACCTCCTACCAGGGCGGCGTCCTCGGCGGCGGCCGTCCCGGTCCAGGCCGTGACCGTGAGCAGCCGGCAATGGCCCGAAGCGTACGAGGCCACCGGCACGGTTCGCGCGCGCACTACCGCGGTGCTCTCGAGCAAGGTCATGGCCTACGTCCGCGAAGTTGCTGTTCAGGTTGGAGACCGGGTTCCGGAAGGCCAGCGCCTGGTCACCCTGGATTCGCAGGACCTGGAGACCAACGTTCGCCGCGCGGAGGCTACCGAAACCGAAGTCCGGAGCGCCATCCCTGAAGCCGACAATGCCATAGCCGCGGCCAAGGCCACTCTCGACCTGGCACAGACCACGTTCAAGCGAATGGAAGAGTTGGCCTCCAAAAAGTCGATCTCGAACCAGGAGTTCGACGAGGCTTCCGCCCGCCTGAAGGCAGCCCAGGCGGCCTACGACATGACCCGCGCCAGGCGGAGCCAGCTCGAACCCAAGCTGGCGCAGGTGGAGCAGGAGATCCGTGCCGCGCGTATTATGCGCGACTACACACGAATCTCGGCGCCGTTCGCCGGCGTCGTGACCGCGAAGTCCGCTGAACCGGGGACCCTGGCCGCTCCAGGCGCGCCCCTCGTCACCCTCGAACGCGAAGGCGCCTATCGCCTGGAGGCCTCGGTGGACGAATCCAGGCTGCCGTCGGTCAAAGCCGGGCAAACCGTCGACGTCGCTTTGGAAGCCCTGGACCGGCGGCTGGCCGCCCGCGTCTCCGAAATCGTGCCTTCGGTTGACGCGGCGTCGCGCGCCTACATCGTGAAGATCGATCTGCCCGCGCTTCCCGATCTGCGGTCCGGCATGTTCGGCCGGGCGCTCTTTCCCCTCGGCACACGCAAGGTCGTGGCGATACCCGCCGGGGCCATGATCGAGCGCGGGCAACTGCAATCCGTGTTCGTTGTCGAGGACGGTGCGGCGCATACGCGCCTGATCACTACCGGCAAGCGCGCGCCGGACGGCATCGAGGTGCTCTCCGGCTTGGGCGAAGGCGAGAAGGTGGTCAGTCCCGTGCCGCCCGGTTTGGCGGATGGAGCGCGAGTCGAGGTCCGGCAATGAGTCAACCACGCCCGCTCGGCGCCGCCGGCCGGTTCGCTCACGCGTGGATCGATTCCAAGCTGACGCCGCTGATCATCGCGGGCGCTCTGCTTATCGGCGCCTTCGCCGTATGGAAGCTGCCGCGCGAAGAGGAGCCGCAGATCATCGTGCCCATGATCGATGTCTTCGTGCAGATGCCCGGTGCTTCCGCGCACGAGGTGGAAGAGCGCGTCACCAGGCCCATGGAGAAGCTGCTATGGGAAATCCCCGGCGTCGAGTATATCTATTCCACGTCCAGCCCCGGAATGTCCCTGGCAATCGTGCGCTTCTACGTCGGCCAGGACGAAGAGAAAAGCATCGTCCGGCTCAACCAGAAGCTCTTGGCCAATTTTGACCTGATCCCGCCCGGCGCTTCGCAGCCGCTAGTCAAGCCGCGCTCCATCGACGATGTTCCGATTCTGGCTCTGACGCTTTCCAGCAAACGCTACGGCGATTTCGAGCTGCGCCAGATCGCGGCGCAGGTGCACGACACCATCAAGCAGGTGCCTGATGTCTCGGCGGTGACCCTCATCGGCGGCCAGCGGCGGGAGATCCGTATCCAACTGGATCCAGGCAAGCTCGCGGCGTACAATCTTTCGCCGCTCCAGGTGGCGGGCGCGCTCGGGCTTTCCAACCGCAGCCTCCCGTCCGGCCGCTTCGACTCGGCGAACAAGGAGTTTCTGCTCGAGACGGGCGAGTTCCTGCGCACCGCAGAAGACGTGCGTAACGTCGTGGCCGGCATAGCCAACGGCAAGCCGGTTTTCGTGCGCAATGTGGCCCAGGTGAGCGACGGCGGCGAAGAACCTTCGCAATACGTCCGGATGGCGCACGCCGATACACGCGAATTTCTGCCGGCCGTCACGCTTTCGATCGCCAAGCGCAAGGGCACCAACGCGGTCGCCGTTTCCGACAGCATCCTTCACCGCATCGAGCCGCTCAAAGGCACGGTGATTCCGTCCGATGTCGAGGTCGAGATCACCCGCCATTACGGCGAAACCGCGGCCGAGAAGTCCAACGAGCTGCTCTTCCACATGCTGATTGCGGTGGTTTCGGTGAGCATCCTGATCGCGATCACGCTCGGCTTCCGCGAGTCGCTCATCGTGTTCATCGCCATCCCGGTAACTCTCGCCCTCACGCTCGCAGTCTTCTACCTGTACGGCTACACGCTGAACCGGATCACGTTGTTCGCCCTCATCTTCTCCATCGGCATCCTGGTGGACGACGCCATCGTGGTGGTCGAGAACATCGTCCGCCACTGGCGCATGCCTGCCAACCGCGAGCGCCCGCCCTTCGACGTGGCCATCGAAGCCGTGGACGAGGTGGGCAATCCGACCATCCTGGCGACCCTCACCGTGGTCGCGGCCATCCTGCCCATGGCCTTCGTCGGCGGGCTGATGGGACCCTACATGCGGCCCATTCCGATCGGCGCCAGCGCGGCCATGGTTTTCTCGCTGCTGGTGGCCTTCGTGGTGACGCCGTGGGCCGCGGTCCGCATCCTGAAGTCCGGGCACGCCGCCGTGCACGGCGAGAAGGAAGACCTGATAACCCGGGTCTACCGCCGTGTAATGGATCGCCTGCTCCACGTTCCGATGCTGCGCTGGGGCTTCCTGGCAGGCGTTGTCGTGCTGCTGCTCGGCTCGGTCTCGCTGTTCTACTTCGAGTTCGTCAAGGTGAAGATGCTTCCGTTCGACAACAAGAGCGAGTTCCAGGTGATCGTGGACATGCCCAACGGAACCCCGCTCGAACAGACCGCGCGCGCCGCCAACGCACTGGCCCGGGCGGCGCTCGACCAGCCGGAAGTGGTCAACCTGCAAACCTATGCCGGCACCGCATCGCCTTTCAACTTCAATGGCCTGGTACGCCACTACTATCTGCGCAAGGGCTCGAATGTCGCGGACATCCAGGTAAACCTGCAACCGAAGGGCGCCCGCAAACTGCAGAGCCACGATATCGCCAAGCAGGTCCGGCAACGGCTCCTGCCGGTAGCGGAACAGTTCGGCGCCCGCATCAAGGTCGCCGAAGTGCCGCCCGGACCCCCGGTGCTTCAGACCCTGGTGGCGGAAGTGTACGGCCCCGACTTGAAGGAGCGAACCGCCATCGCCGGGCGTATCCGCGACCTGTGGAAGTGCACCAACGGCGTAGTGGACGTCGATTGGTACGTAGAGGACGACCAGCCGAAGTACAGTCTGATAGTCGATCAGGAAAAGGCCGCGCAAAACGGCATCTCCGAAACCGACATAGCCCAAACCATGGCACTGGCCTCTTCCGGCTCCCAGGCCGGGCTTCTGCACCAGGATTCGGCGAAGGAAGACATCCCCCTGATGTTGCGCCTGGACCGCGCCAGCCGTTCGGACCTGGAAACCATGCGGACCCTCAAGGTGGCCGGGCGTGCCGGGCGCCTCGTCTCGTTGGGTGAACTGGTGCGCAGCCAGGAAACCCTTGGCGACAAGAGCATCTACCACAAGAACCTGCTGCCGGTGACCTATGTGACCGGCGACGTGGCGGGCGCGATGGAAAGTCCGGTTTACGCCATCCTGAAGCTCGGGCCGGAGATGGACAAGTTCAAAGCCCCCGGCGGATATGCCATCGAGCAGCACATGGCCGCGCTTCCGGATAACGCCGGGCTCTACTCCATGAAGTGGGACGGCGAATGGCATATCACCTACGAAGTCTTTCGCGACCTCGGAATCGCATTCGCCGCCGTTCTGATCCTGATCTACGGCCTGGTCGTTGGCTGGTTTCAGTCCTTCATCACGCCGCTGGCGATCATGGCGGCAATTCCGTTTTCGCTGGTCGGCATACTTCCGGCGCACGGCCTGTTGAACGCATTCTTCACGGCCACGTCCATGATCGGGTTCATCGCCGGGGCGGGAATCGTCGTACGCAATTCGATCATCCTGGTGGATTTCATCGAGCTTCGCTTGCGGGAAGGAATGCCGCTCGATCAGGCGGTGATCGATGCCGGCGCGGTTCGCTTCCGCCCGATGCTGTTGACCGCCGCGGCGGTGGTGGTTGGCGCGGGAGTCATCCTCTTCGATCCCATCTTCCAAGGTCTCGCCATCGCCCTAATGGCGGGTGAAGTCGCTTCCCTGGCGCTGTCGCGCATGACGGTGCCCATCGTCTACTTTGTCGTCAACCGAAGGAGAAAGACTGCATGACCGTCGAACGTTATTTGCGCCTGATCGCGGGATTCTTCGTGATGCTGAGCGTGGCACTCGGCTACTGGGTGAATCCAGCGTGGTTCCTCTTCACCGGTTTCGTCGGATTGAACCTGTTTCAGTCGGCCTTCACCAACTGGTGCCCCATGATGACCTTCCTCCGCAAGCTGGGAGTGAGGCCATAGAGTAGACCGACAGCGGGGCGGACTCGCCGTCCGCCCGCTCCTTCATCAGAATGACAGCCGGAACGCGAACTGCATGCTGCGCGGGAAATTCTGCTGGGCGATCGTCACCCTTCCGAAGCTGTTTGAGGTCAGCCCCGTATCCGGCCCCTGGTAAATTGGCGTGTTGAACGCGTTGAAGGCCTCAGCGCGGAACTGGAACGTGAACCGCTCGGTGATCCGGAAATTCTTGAACATCGAAATGTTCACCTGCGTGGCCCATTGGTTCCGGATATTGGGGAACCGGTCGTCGTAGCTGCGAAGCTGGTACGAGTTGGTCATCTGCATCCAGACGACGGGCTCAGCCGGGGACGCGCAGTTCGAGCGCTGCCCGTTCGCAAGCAGCGTGCACGTGTTGAACCAGCGGTCGTAGGTCTGCTGGCCCGAGGGCAGCCGGGGATCGGCCACATTGTACGCGTCCGGCCGGGTGGTCGGAGTGCCGGTCATGTACTCCAGCGTGGTGTTGTACTGCCATCCGCCAACCAGGTGCTGCACCGCGCCGTGCGCGCCGTTCAGCCAGTGCTTGCCCTGGCCGAACGGAAGGTCGTACTGCAGGGTCAGGGTCATGTGGTGGGTGCGATCGTAGTCCGCCAGCGTCCGGTACATGAAGTTGTATTGGGCTTCGCGGAAGCCGCGGTCGACGATGATCTTGCCGAACGTGTAGGCCACGTTCGCCATCAACCCCTGGCTGAACCGCTTGTTGGCGCGTACTTCCAGCAGGTTGCCGTACTGGTTGGCGATGGCGCGGCTGGCTTGCGTCACCCCCGTGAACTGCGGGTAGGGCAGCATGGCCTGGCTGTTGGAGATGGTCGGGTTGTACAGGCTGGTCCCCAACATTTCCGGCGCACCGGCGAACGGGTTGGTCACGGCTTTGGTGCAATAGGTTGTATCGCCGTAGCACTGCTGCCGGTTTTGCAGGGAGATGGCATCGACGTTCTGGCTCACCGTAAGTTGCCGCGTCCGGCTGCCGACATAAGATGCCTCCAGCGTGGTCTTCCACCAGGGCAGCTCGTACTCGAACCCGAAGCTGAACTGGTGTACGTACGGCACGGTATAGTTCGGATCGTCGAAAGTGACGCCCTGACCTACATAGGTCTTCAGCCCGAGCGTGTTGCCGTATGGCTGAAGGACGCCGTTCGGGTAAGGGTTGGTCCAACTCGAGTTGCCGGGCAGATTCGGGATGTACAGGTTGGCGCCGCCTCCGCTGGTGGAAACATAGGGTGTGCTGCGCGAGTAGCCGTTCTGCCGCACCGTGACCAGACCGCCCGTGCCACCCAGCGGCAGGTAGCTCATGCCGTAGGAGCCGCGCATCACAAACCGGGGCTTGAACTGCCATGCGAGGCCGATTCGCGGCTGAAAGCCGGTCCAACTCGCATCCCAACTGGTGCGATCGCCCGGCCGTGCGAACAGCAAGCCTCCGTTTGCCGGCGTGCTGCCGAGGGTGTATTTGGTGGTCGGATCCCACCCGGTCACCATCCGGTCGTAGCGCTCGGTGATCGGGGTCTGCCGGTCCCACCGCAAACCGAGGTTCAGCGTGAGCGTCGGGGTGAGCTTCAGGTCGTCCTGCGCAAAGAAGCTGTAGGCATAAAACCTGGCCGCGCTGGACGCGTTGACGTCGGTGTTCCCGCTGGCCACCGCACCCAACAGGAACGAAGCGATGCTGTTGCCCGAGGTGCTGTCGGAGACCTGCGGGTCGCGGCGCGTGAATCCGCCGTCGAACGCGAAGTTTCCGTAGACCCAGCCGGAGGTGTACCGGTTCGGCCGCGTGTCCGCGACGGCGCCTCCGAACTTGAAGAAGTGCTTGCCGATCGTCTTCGAGACCGACGCGCTCAGCGTGTAAGCCTGGTCCGGCCAGAAAATCCGGTTCGCGGTGTAGCCACCGGTGGCCATGGTCAGGTACCCGGAGTAGGAAATCTGCGGAAAGTGATTCGTAGGCGAAGATCCGATGGGCACCTTCCAACCCAGCGACGATCCGTCGAATACGTCGGCCTGTTCCTGCGCGCTGTAATTGATGTAGCGCTGCCATGCCAGGCGAATATCCAGGACGGTCGTGGAATTGATGGTCCACACGTGATCCAGCGTGGAGCCGTAATTCACCCGGCGCAGCGGATCGTTGCCGGACTTGGCCGGGCTGTTCTGGATGCCGTTGCTCGAGCGGTACTCGAAGCCCCAGTTCTGGCTCACGCTGCCCGTGGTGCGCTGGTTGGCATTCCACACGTAGTCGAACTTCGCGTACCAGGCGTTGTAGCCGTATTTGCCGATGTTGGGCGTGGCCACGTAGTTGTTCACGCGCGTGTAGACGTTCCCCGGCGTGTTCGAGTGCGGGAAGAACTGCATGATGTTCCTGGAAATCGGACTCTGCTGGTTATCCGGAATCTTGTTCCCCGGAAATGCCGTGCGCGTGAACCCGCTGCCCGAGGCCACGGTGCTCATGGGGTCGAAGATCACAATGGTTTGCCCGGAGGCGTTCCGCGTGTCCGAGAAGTCGCCCGCGCGCTCCAGATCGCTCGGCACGGTCTGGGTGACGGGAAACGGCACGCGCTCGCGGAACCCCTCGTACCAGCCCGAGAAGAACATCTTGTTCTTGCGGATCGGCCCGCTCACCAATCCGGAGAAATCGTTCCATTGATGTTGCGTGGCTCGAACGGTCGATTGGTTGGTCTGGGTAGCCACAGCGTCGAAAATGTTGTTGCGGACGTATTCAGAGGCCGTCCCGTGAAACCCGTTCGTGCCGCCCTTCATCGTCATGTTGAGCACGCCGCCTCCGGAAAGCCCGAGCGAGGCATCCGTGGTCGGTGTGGCGAGTTTGAACTCCTGGATGCCATCCACAAGCGGCGCGAACTTCCACTCACCGGTGCCGGCATTGATCGAAGCGCCATCCAGGTTGAACTGGCTGCTGCTGGTGGTGCCTCCGTGCATGGTGATACTGCCGTTGGTATCCCACGCGCGCGTGCCCGAAAAGCCGCTGGCCCCGAACTGCTGCTGCGTGAAGACCGTTCCGGCCGACATCTGCACCAGCATGAACACCTGGCGGCCGTTGAGCGGCAGTTCACTGACTCCTTTGTTGTCCATTAGCTGGCTGAGCACCGAGCGGTCGGTGTCGATGGCCATCAGATCGGCCGTTACCGTGACGCTCTCGGTCTGTGCGCCGACCTCGAGCGTCAGGTTGAGCGTGGCCCGGTCACCGACTTCTACTGTCACGCCCGTCCTCGTCAGTTTTTTGAATCCGGCGGCTTCGCAGGCTACCGTGTAGGCCCCGGCGGGCACCTGCGCAAGCACGTAATGGCCGTCGGCAGCCGAAGTGGTGGCGATGCTGACATTCGTGGCGAGATTCACCGCCGCGATTTTGGCGCCCGCGACCGCGGCGCCGGATGGATCCGTTACCTGGCCCGAAATCAATGCCCGGTATTCCTGGGCCGGCAAGAGCGTCGACACAACGACACTCAACATGGCCAAACGCAGAACCATGACAAACCTCCTCACCCCGCCGGCTTGTCCCCGTTGACGATGGCCGGCCTGATATCGAGATAATAATATTCCTAATTCCGGTCGGATAAAAGGCTCGAATTCTGCTTCGCCAGGATAAGCCCCAAAGCAACGGCCACGACCCACATCAAACCGGGTTCGGGAACGTTGGCCGCAGTGAGATTCATCTGCCCCGAGTAGACGGCGATCGGGATCGGTCCCCGGTCGGAAGTGTTCTGCTCGAGGTGCCAGACACCGCTGCCGGGTGCATGGTCGAACAAGGTGATTTCGGGCGTGCCCAAGGCGCCTGCCAACCCGTTCCACAACTCCCCGCTGGTAACCTGGAACGGCGTCCATGAAGTCTCCCACGGGAAGGCCCGTGAAGGTGAAGATGTTGAGCCACTTCCCCGATGGCAACTGGCTGATGTATTGCACCTGAACGAGGTCATCGATGGAAACGCCGAGCCCGGGAATCGCCAAATGCGCATTCACGTTATAGGTCACCGATATCTGCGCAAGACAACATATGGTGTCATCGGGCGCCGCCGGATCGGGAATGGTGTACGTGACGCTGTAGTCCTGGTTGTCGAGGATGGAAGATCCGCCTAGCGGCGTTCCGAAGTTTCCGTTCAGCGTGACCGAGATGGGACCGGCGAAGAGCCGGGCGGCCACCGAACAAAAGAGCAGCAAGCGGAGCTATCGGGGCACGGACGCACTACTACTCCTAGATTTTAGACCCAACGATAATAAAGACCTCAATATCTTTTGTACAGTAGGATGCTCTTATTTGCTCCCAACGCTCATCACCGGTGCGTTGCTCGACGTGGTCCCGACCGTGATCACGACCGGATAGTCTCCGGCAGGCAGACTCGGCAGTACGACGTTCGCCTGCGCCAGGCTGACCGACCCCGGGGTCAGTCCGGCGTAGAGCAAACTCGCCGGTTGTCCCCCGATCGTCACCGTCACCGGCAGCGTTGCCCGCGACAGCGGTCCTGCGAGCGGTGCCGGCTGGCCTGTGGGCACCGGATTGTCCACCGGTCCGATTCCGGTGAAGTAGATGGTCACCGCATCTCCCGGTGCGGCTGGATTGGCAGAGGTGTTGACCGAGTAGTCCGCGTTCGTCACGGCTGCCCGGTTCGTGCCAACGAGGAAAATGCCCGGCGATGCCGCCGCCACTGTAATGGATGCCGGCGTGCTGGTGACGCCATTCGCCGTCACCTTCACCGTCGCTGTTCCCACCGGCACTTCGAAGGGCAACTGTCCGTTGATTTGCGTCGGGCTTACATAGAACAGCGGCACGTTCTGCCCGTTGACGCTGACCGCGGTATCGGCGGCAGACAGGTTGGATCCCGAGATCGTGATCGCCTCGCCCGGAGAAAGCGCGCCGCCGGCAAAACTCGCACCGTTCACCACCGCCGAAATGACCGGCGTCACTACCGTTACCGCGGGGCCGAAATCCAGGTGCTGTAGGAAGATCGCGTAGTCGTTCGCCTTGGCCGTCTGGAAGGGACCGGATTGCACGGGAAAATCCGTGGAAAGTGTAGAGCCGCCGGCGAAAACCGTGCCATCCGCGGACACTGCGATCGCAGACCCGGTTCCTCCTGCGGTCCCGGCGAGCAGCGTCGAATGCAGCAGCTTGGAATTGGCGACATCCAGTTCCGCTACGTACGGTGTCGGGTCCGAAGTGGCGGGGTGTGCGAGCGCGTCCTTGGTCACCGGGAACTGGCTGGAATACGCAGTCCCGATCACCCACGCGTTGCCGAAGACGTCGGGCTGGATCTTCCAGCCGGCGTCGGGGCCGGATCCGGGCAGCACGGTCGAATAAACCAGCTTGTTCTGATTCGGATCGACCACCGCGACGATCGTCTTCCCGTTCGGCGGAATCGCGCTCCCGAGCGTGTTTGCGGTCAGCGGGAAGTCCAGGGCCCTGGTGTAACCGGTGAGATAGACGCGCCCCTGCGAATCGAGCGCGAGTCCGTCCACTTCGGTGTCGCCCTTCAGCCCGCCAAGCAAGGCGGAGTAAGAGAGGTCGGTCGCGTCCGGCTTCAGCCGGACCACGAACGAGGAGGAGTATTGCAGCACCGGCGGAGTCGGGATGTTGCCGCCCAGGCTCGGCTGGGTAAGCGGGAAGTTGGGCGAGAGAGTGGCCCCGGAGAGGTATACATATCCGCTGCTGTCCACCGCCATGCCGAAGCAGCTATCTACCGCGCTGCCTCCAAGAAAGGTCGACCAGGTGAGCCGCCCGCCCGTGTTATCGAACTTGCTGACGAAGCAGTCCTGTGCCCCACCGGGACTGGAATGCTGCAACACCCCGCTGGTGGTCGGAAAATCGTTGGCGGATGGGTTGGGCGACCTCGCGAACGTGTTGCCGGCGAGGTACACGTTCCCGGCCGAATCCACGGCGATGCTTTCGCAGAAATCGTCGCCATGGCCGCCGAAGAAGCTCGAGTAATCGAAGCCGGAACCGGCGGGGTTCAGCCTTAAAAAGAAGACGTCACGGCTGCCCCCGAGGCTTGCCTGGTAAGGAGTGCGGGTCGGGAAATCGGCGGCATCCGTCGCGCCGCACACAAACGCGTGCCCGGCGCTGTCGACCGTGATCGCGCGACCCTCGCTGGTACCCGCTCCGCCGATATACGTCGAATACACCAGCGCGCTGCCGCCCGGGTTGACCTTGGTCACGAAGCTCTGCGTGCCGACATACAGGCCCGCGTGCACGAACTGTCCCGCCGCGTCGACCGCGATCGCGTTGACGTCGAGGTTGGCAGGTCCTGTCGAAGTCCAGGTGTCTCCGCCGTCGCTTGTGCGATAGACGCCGCCGCCCGCTGTTCCGGCATAGACGAAATTCGCATCCTGCGGATTGATGGCCAATGAGAGCACCGGCCCGGTCCCGATTCCGCTGCCGGCCGGTGCCCAGCCGTTGCCGCCGTCGCTGCTCCGGAAGAGTCCCGCACTGGTGGCCGCGTAGAGGCGCTGTGGAATGCGGGGGTCGACCGCCACCGTGTAGACCGTGAACGGCAAGGCGCCGGTGGCCATACCCGTGTTACTGGCGGTCCACGTCATGCCGCCGTCGTTAGTCGCATAGAAGCCGCTTCGGGCAGTCGCCGCATAGACGATGAGTGAGTTGGTGGGGTCGATGGCCACGCCAAGGGCGGTCACAGCCGGACTGGTCTCCTGCCAGCTCGTGCCGCCGTCCGTGCTGCGCAGGATTGAAGCGCCTGTGCGGCCGGCGTACACCAGGCCGGGCTTGGAAGTCGAAAGGGCGACGCTCAGAACCGGCGTGGTCAGCACGGCCTTCCACGTGGTTCCGCCATCACCGCTCTGGTAAAGCCCTTCGCTCATGCACGCATACACCGCGGACGGATTGTTGGGATCCACAGCGACCGAAGTCACAGCGTCATTTGGCAGTCCGGAAGTCTGTTTCCAGGTGATGCCGCCATCCGATGTCTTGAAGACGCCGCGCGACGTGCCGGCGTAAATCACGGTGTTGGTCTTCGGATCCGCCGCTAATGCCAGTACCTTCGAAGTGCCCACCCCTGAGCCCGCGATCGCCCAACTCGCCGCGCGGTCCTGGCTGCGATACAGCCCCATTCCCGTGGACGAAGTCTGGACCGTGGCGGGGAAATCGGGCGATGAAACTCGCCCGGTCAGGTAGAGAGCGCCTGTGGAGTCGGTGGCCATGGCATTCAGCTTTGCCGTGCCCGTGCCGCCGAGATATGTCGAGTAGACCAATACCGGATCGATAACTAAAGTAAGATCGCGATCATATCTTCGGATGTCGAATGATACCTGCCGTTCATTAACGATGCGATATCCTCCCTGTATGTGATGGCGCACTCCTGAGGACACCTGATAAATCTCGGGGCGCCGCTGCCGGATCGTTCCCTGCGCGGACTCTAAAACCAGATCTCCCTGGGCATCCACATAAATGGATTGCGCGTTTTCGTAGCTCAGACGAATCGCGCCGGGATCGCAGCCGGGTGCTACGACGAGATCGTATTCCAGCGATTGATCGCGGCCGTGGAAGACCAGGTCCACTCCCGGCCAGACGCCGGTGTAGCGGACGCGTCCGAAGTGGGCGACGTTGCGGTGCCAGTTCGCCGGATCGTTGCCGATCAGGTAATTGCTCACGCCGGCGGCGCGGGCTTCCCCGGTCACGCGGGACTCGCGATTGGCGCCCACCAGCGTCATCCGCACCGAGGCGCGGCTGTCGGTAAGGCCGAGCGTCATGCCGTCATGCGTAAGGTAAACGAAGTGATTGGCAGTGCGTGCCAGGTACAAGACATCGGGCGAAAACTGCCCGGAATTCGTCTCGAATTCGAGCGGTAACAGCGTCGCCCCTTGCACCGCAGAGGCGACTAAGAGCACACCGGCTATTGAGATCAGGTTGCTATATCGCAAGATAGACCGTCCAGACACAAGCTGTCTGGAGGGTAACTTGCATGGTAAGGCTCAGTCAATGTACTCCAACAGGTGGATTTGTCAGTTTTGACACGGTATCTTACCTCAGTACCAACTGGTACCCCGTGGAACAGTAGGCTTGCCCGCCGGGAGGCGTGGCGCAGAGAATCAACGAGGCTGCTCCGCTCGCTCCATCAGGCACGGCGACGTTGACCTGTTGTACGCCGAGGAGGCCGGGAGCATCGCCCGCATACCGCAGATTGCTGTCCTGGCCGCCGATCTGAGCTGAGACCGTCACACCCGATGGAATTCCGGTGGCGAAAATCTGGAGGACGTCGCCGGCCTTGGTTGGAGCGCCGGGGCCATTTACCGAGTTGTCCCCATTGAGCACGCCGTTCGCAAAGATCGCGGGCCACGCCGGCGCCAGCGTCACCATGACAGGGGTGCTGCTGCTGCCGTCGGCGGTCACCACCAGGCTGGATTGCGTTTTCCCGCTGAGCGACAGTGGCACCTGCAACTTGATCTGCGTGTCCGAGGTGTAAAGCAGCGTCGCCGCCGCGCCATCGAAAGTCACCGATACGCTCTTGCCGCTCAGGTGCGAGCCCATGATGGTCGCTAGCGACCCGGCGACCAGGGGCGTCTGGGTAAGAGTCGCCGCGTTCAGCACTTGGGACACGGTCACCGCCGGCGGTGGGGGCGGAGGAGGCGGGGGCGCCGGCGCGACCGTCAGGGTCAGCGGAATCGTCTGGCTGCCCGCGCTGCCGGCGTTGATGGTCACCGTCGCCTGGTACGTTCCCGCGCCCAGGTTCGTTGCGTCAGACCAGACGCGCACGCTGCCGTTGCCGAGGCCGCTCGAGTAATCCACGAACAGCCAGCCGGATCCCGTCTGGTAACTGAGGATCACGCTCCAGGCGAGCAGCCCGCCCGAGGCGTTGCGGATCGGAATGTAGCCGGGCTGGGTAGTCATCGTCTTGCTATTCGCGATCGCTCCGATCTGGATCGAACTCGCGTCCACGAACAGCTTCGGAAAGTACTTGGCGTTGCAGTCGGCGAGCGCGGTGCAATCCGTGGGCGGGTTGTTGGCGATGAAGCGCACGATCGGCGCGGTCGCCGACGCGGTTGCGCCGACAGGCGCCACCGAGACGGGAGCCAGCGAGACCGATTCGGAGGCGATCGCCGGGGAGGTCACGTTTGGAATTACGAAGAACGTCGGGAACTGCGCCGATTCCATCACCGAAGGATTGGCGTCGGCGACTTCGTAGACGGCGTATCCCGAGCCGTTGGTGAGCGGCACTTCGCTCACCGAATTCAGCAACTGCGGCCCGCTGCCCTGCGGCGGAAAAACGG